>Ga0066644_10001923_pt1 | contig 11146 bp, 8 predicted proteins | sample CryGeyCG2114_020_FD_62735 | JGI IMG/M metagenome (GOLD analysis project Ga0066644, IMG submission 62735) | Groundwater microbial communities from aquifer - Crystal Geyser CG15_big_fil_post_rev_8/21/14_0.20 | ecosystem: Environmental > Aquatic > Deep subsurface > Groundwater | place: USA: Utah...
TGCGGGTGGAATTCAGCACTGAAGATGTTTCCTGTTGCGCCCCCGGAGGCCCGGCCAATCCATCCGTCCCCCAACATTACGGATCGGTCAGGTTTACGCGCCCGCCCTTTGCGTTAAGAAAGACGCAACAATTTTACATCTGGCCATTCCGGGGAGTTTTTCATGCGTCATTTTCTTGTTGGTGTAAGCGCATTTGCGTTGCTGGCAGCCTGTTCGGACGAACAGGGGCGGGATCCTAATCCGCCTGAGGTAGTGAGCCAGCCGGCCAATGATGCGGGTGAAACCGAACTCCAGACGGAAACCCAACGCCTGATGGCGTTTTTCGACGCCCAGTTTCATCGAGAACTGGCGCTTAGCCCGCAAGGACAGACCTATCTTGGCCTGATTGACGATATTGAGGCCTATGGCCGCTGGGACGATGCGAGCGACGCCGCCTTCGCAGCCAGCCAGGACCGGGCCCGGGCGGATCTGGCGGCACTGCACAATGATTTCGATTTCGACGCGCTGACGCCGGAAACTCAGGTTTCCTACCGATTCTCCGAATTCGTCCTCGAAAACCAGCTGGATCAGGGCGAATTCCGAGACCACAATTATATCTTCACGCAATTCTTCGGACCGCACAGCGATCTGCCGGCCATGCTGATCGGTTATCATCGTATGGCGAATGCGGACCATGCGGATGCCTATGTCCGCCGCCTGGAAGGGCTCGGGCCCCAATTACAGACGCTCGTTGATCAGGCCGATGAACGCGCCCGGCAGGGCGTTCTTCCACCAGGCTTTGCTTATCCGACCGTGATCAATACCGCCCGCGGCATGATCTCCGGTGCACCTTTTGATGACAGTGACGAAGACTCGCCGCTGTGGGCGGATTTCAACGAAAAGCTGGCCGGACTTGAGCTCGGCGAGGAAATGGCGGAAGCCCTGCGCGTACGGGCGCGGACAGCACTGGTGGACTCCATCGGTCCGTCCTATGAACATCTGATCTCGACCATGGAAAACCATGCCGAAATGGCCGAACGGCTGGAAATTGATGGCGTTTCGCGCCTGCCTCGCGGCGTCGAATACTATGAGGCGCAAGTCGCCAATTACACGACCCGCGACGACATGAACGCCGAGATGGTTCACACTACGGGCCTTGCCGAAGTCGACCGCATTCACGGCGAAATGCGCGATATCATGGCTCAGGTCGGCTTTGAGGGAACGCTTCAGGAGTTCTTCGCCCATTTGCGGACTGATGAACAATTCTACTATCCGAATACCGAGGAAGGCCGGCAGCGCTATCTGGATGAAGCTACCAGCATCCTTTCCACCATGCGTGAGGCGCTGCCGGATTATTTCGGGCGTCTGCCACAGGCCGAGATGGAAGTGCGAGCCGTCGAGCCCTACCGCATCGAAACCGCCACAGGGGCATTTTACGAACCGGGTCCGCTGGATGGGACAGCGCCGGGTGCCTATTATGTAAATCTTTCGCAGATGGATGAATTGCCTGTCTACCAGATGGAAACCCTCGCCTATCACGAGGGCTTGCCAGGCCATCACATGCAGGTCGCGATCAGTCAGGAGCTCGATAATGTTCCGATGTTCCAACGCACGACATGGTTTTCGGCCTATGGCGAAGGCTGGGCGCTCTATTCAGAAAATCTCGGCAAGGATATGGGCTTCTTCACCGATCCCTATCAGGATTTCGGGCGGCTGGGGTATGAAGTCTTCCGGGCAGCGCGCATGGTGGTGGATACCGGTATCCACTTCTATGACTGGAGCGAGCAAGAGGCGATGGACTACATGCTCGCCAATACACCAATGACCGAAGGCGATATCCGCAACGAGGTCCGGCGATATATCGTCTGGCCGGGACAGGCCATGTCCTACAAGGTCGGGATGCTGACCATTCTGGAGCTGCGCCAGCGCGCCATGACTGCGCTGGGAGATGAGTTCGACTATGGCGAATTCCATGATGTCGTGCTCGGCAATGGTTCGGTTCCGCTGACCCTGCTGAGCGATCTCATCGATGCCTATATCGAAGAAAAACTTACTGAATAGACTTGTCCCTGGGGAGGGCTGACACATGACTCTACGTATGCTTTTGGCCGGCGCCTCGAGCCTGGCTTTGCTGGTGGCCTGTAGCCAACCAGCTGACGAGACGGAGGTTTCCACATCCGCCGGCGACGTCACCGCAAATGAGCCTTCGCAAATGAATTCTGCGAGCGGCGATATCGCCGAACAGACCGAGTCAGACCGGCTTTACGCTTGGTTCGACCAGCTGTTCGAAGAAGACCTGCAATATTCACCAGAGACGCTGACAGCACTCGGCCGTATTGACGATCTGGACGCTTATGGCCGCTGGAATCCGGTGACTGATGAAGCAGCGATTGCCGCCAATGAACGCCGCATCGCGCGTCTGGATCATCTGCGGGAGACATTTGATTTCGACGCGTTGAACGAGGACGCGCAAGTATCCTATCGCGTGTTTGAATATCTTGCCGAAACCAGGATGCGGGAACACGAATTCCGGGATCAGGAATACATTTTCACGCAAATGTTCGGGCCGCATACCGGTTTTCCGACCCTTCTGATCAGCCAGCACCGGATCGAGACGGCCGGCCATGCCGAAGCCTATATCTCGCGGCTTGAGGGTATTGCGCCTGCGCTGGACAGCCTTATTGAACAGGCCGATGCACGGGCTGAAAACGGCGTCATCCCGCCGCGTTTCGCTTTCGAGTACCTGATCGGGAATACCCGCCACATCATCTCCGGCGCGCCCTTTGACGATAGCGGCACCCCCTCGCCGCTTCTGGCCGACTTCACCGGAAAGGTCCGCGCGCTGGATATACCGGCTGAAGAGCAGGACGCGCTGATCGCGCGGGCCAGCGAGGTCATGGCCAATGAGGTTGGGCCCGCCTATCGCGATCTCATCGCCATGTTTGAACGCCATGAAAACATGACAGACGAGCGCGATGGCGCGTGGAAGCTGCCGCGCGGTGAAGCGTATTATCAGTCACAACTGGCGACTTATACGACCCTGCCAGACCTGTCGGCGCAGGAGATTCACGATACCGGCATGGCCGAGATTGCGCGCATTCATGACGAGATGCGGGCGATCATGACCGAGGTGGAGTTTGAAGGATCGTTGCAGGACTTCTTCGCCTTCATGCGCACCGGCGCGCAATTCTATTATCCGAACACAGACGAGGGCCGCCAGCGCTATGTTGCCGAGGCGGAAATGTTCTTCGACCGTGTCCGGGCGGCGGTTCCGGCGTATTTCGACACTATTCCGCGCGGTGACATGATCGTCCGGGAAGTTGAGCCTTTCCGCGCGGCCGGTTCGCCGACAGCCTTTTATAACCGTGGGTCAGCGGATGGCTCGCGGCCGGGTGTTTTTTACGCCAACACCTCGAATATGCGCAATTTACCGACCTATCAGATGGAAACACTGGCATTGCATGAAGGCATTCCAGGCCATCACTTCCAGAGCACGCTGGCGCTGGAGCGTGAGAGCACGCCGATGTTCCAGCGCCTGATGTATCTTTCGGCCTTCGGCGAAGGCTGGGCGCTCTATGCGGAAAGCCTCGGTAACGAGATGGAGCTGTTCTCTGATCCGTATCAGCACTTCGGACAGCTTTCGTATGAATTATGGCGCGCCGGACGGCTGGTCGTCGACACCGGCATTCACTCCCTGCAATGGAGCCGTCAGGACGCGATTGATTTCCTTCTGGAAAACACTTCATTCACCGAGGAAGAAGTCACACGTGAAGTCGAGCGCTATATTGTCTGGCCGGGACAGGCCACGTCCTACAAGATCGGGCAGATCCGGATCCGGCAATTGCGTGATTTTGCACAGGCTGAACTGGGGGACGCCTTTGATTATGGCGAATTCCATGATGTTGTGCTGACCAATGGATCGATCCCGCTCCCCGTACTGACCGATCTGGTCAATGAATATGTCGCCGAACGGCGTCCTGAAAATGAAGAGGAGTAAACTCCGATGACGAAATTTCCGGCCTTTCTGACCTCTGTCTCACTGGCAGCCATTCTTGCTGCGTGCAGCCCATCCAGTGAAACGGCCGAACCCCGGGAGCCGGCGAATGACGCCTCTTCTTCCAGTGCCGCCAATGACAATGACGGCGACGGCAATTCCGGCAACGAGATGGAGGCCGCCGAATCCGAACGCCTGAATGCATGGTTCGAGGACGTGTATGAAGCCGGTGTCGCCCGCTCTCCGGTGACGCAGACCTTCCTCGGCCGCAAAACCGATTACGACCAGTGGAATGACGCGTCGCCCGAGTTTGCGGAAGAAGGCATCCAGATTATCGAAAACAATCTGGCGCAGATGCGTTCGGAATTTGATTATGAAGCCCTGGATGAGAGCGCGCAGATCTCCTGGCGCATGTTCGAGCGCAATGCCGAGCGCGCGATAGAGGGCCGCCGGTGGCAGGATCATGGCTATATCTTCACGCCGCGTGGCGGACCGCACAGTTTTGTCGCCTCTTTCCTGATCGGCCAGCATCGCGTTGCGACGATCGAGGACGCTGAAGCCTATGCCGGGCGCCTGAATAATTCCGGAGCGTTTCTGGACCAGTCGATGGAAAATGCCCGCCGCGCCTATGATATGGGCGTGCGGACCGCGCGCTGGACCTATCCGCCGATGATCGCGACCGCCCGCAATGTCATCACCGGTCATCCGTTTGATGACAGCGGCGATGATTCACCGATCATGGCGGATTTCCGCGCCAAGGTGACCGGACTGGATCTACCTGAAGACCAACACAATCAGCTTATCTCCGAAGCCGAAACCGCGATGGTCGAGGTTCTGCAACCTGCCTATGAGCGCATGATCGCGATGTTCGAGGAAATGGAAGCCGGAGCAAGCGATGATGACGGAGCCTGGACCCTGCCAGACGGCGGCGAATACTACGCTTACATGCTGCGCGGCTATACCACGACCGATATGACACCGGAGGAGATTCACAATCTTGGTCTGGCCGAAGTTGCCCGTATCCATGGCGAAATGCGCGACATCATGGCCGAGGTTGGCTTTGAAGGCTCCTTGCAGGATTTCTTCGAGTTCATGCGGACCGACGATCAATTCTACTATCCCAATACGGATGAAGGACGAGAAGCATATCTCGCTGATGCGACAACCCTCATCGACAATATGCGTGAGGCGCTTCCCGCTGTCTTCAACACTTTCCCGGAAGCGGATATGGAAGTTGTGCGCGTCGAGCCCTTCCGGGAAGCCTCTGCCGGCAAGGCGTTCTATAACCGCCCGTCGGAAGACGGGTCACGTCCGGGCCGGTATTATGCCAATCTGCGCGATATGAGCGAGATGCCCACCTATCAGATGGAGGCTCTCGCCTACCATGAGGGCATTCCGGGTCACCACATGCAGCTGGCCATCATGCAGGAGCTGGACGGCGTGCCTGCCTTCCGCCGTTTCGGCGGCGTGACCGCCTACACGGAAGGCTGGGGCCTTTATACCGAATACCTGCCCCTGGAAATGGGCTTCTATGACGATCCGTATTCAAACTTCGGGCGTCTGGCCATGGAACTTTGGCGGGCCTGCCGGCTCGTGGTTGATACCGGCCTGCATCAATATCGCTGGACCCGCGAAGAAGCGGTCGATTATCTCGCCGAAAACACGCCCAACCCGCAGGGTGATATCGTCAATGCCATTGACCGCTACATCGTGATTCCGGGGCAAGCCACGGCTTACAAGATCGGAATGAACGAGATTCTGCGCTTACGTGGTGAGGCACAGACCGCTTTGGGCGATGACTTCACCATGGGGGGGTTCCACGATGTTGTGCTGACCCAGGGCGCTGTCCCGCTCAATATCCTTGAGGAACGTGTTCAGTCTTGGATCGTAGATGTGCAGGCGGCAGAGTAAGCCTAGATCGGCATTTTCAGGATGTCGTTATAGGCGCGGATGACCTGGTCGCGTACAGCCATGACGGTTTCGAGCTGAACCTCGGCAGCCGCCACAGCGGTGACCACGTCGACCAGTTCAGCTTGGCCGGTGGCGGCGCTGGCCGTCATCTGTTCAGCCTGAACCAATGATGTATTGGTGGCCTCCAGCGCGCCCTGCACCAGTTCGGTGAATTTGAGCCCTTCGGCAGCGGCATCCGGGCCGGTTGCGGCAGCCCCGGCAGCGCCAGCGGCCTGTTGATATGCGTTCAGCGCTGCAGTGATATCCATGGCCATTGTTCAGTGTCCTATCGGCGCAGCAGATCCAGCGCGCGTTCCATCATGCGCTTGCTGGATTCCACCATGTTGAGATTGGCTTCGTAAGAGCGTTGGGCTTCACGCATATCCATCAGCTCGATGAGGGTCTGAACATTGGGATAGCGCACATAGCCTTCGTCATCGGCGGCCGGATGTCCCGGCTCGTATTCCAGCCGAAAATCGGACATGTCGGGCGCAGCGCGGCTCATGCGAACGGTTTCCAGACCGCTGGCGCGATCCAGCTCAGATTCAAAGACCGGCATCTGACGGCGATAGGGATCACCGCCCGGCGTCTCCGCGGTCGAATTCGCATTGGCAATATTTTCGGCGATGATCCGCATGCGCGCGGACTGGGCGCGAAGCCCTGCTGCAGCGACTGAAAGTGCGTCAGAGGCGTCTGTCATCTATTCGCTCCTATCCGCCGACCGGACGCGCCGCCATGCGCATCAGGCCCAGACTTTTCTGATAAAGCGTCAGCGCAGTTTCATATTGCATCCGGTTTTCCTGTGCCCGCACCATTTGTTCTTCCAGAATCACGGAATTGCCATTCACCGTCGTCTGGCTATCCGGACGGTCTTCAGCCCGATAGCGGCGGTCACCGGCAGACACGCTGGCGGAATTGCGCAACTGCTCCTGCAGTGCGCGATGAAAATCGGCACGGGACAAATCCTGCGGCGTGTAGCCGGGCGTATTGGCGTTCGCGATGTTCTGCGTCAGCAAATCATGCCGCTGACTGTGAAAAGCCATCGACTCACGCAAGATTGCCAGTGTTGGCGCGTTATCCAGACTCATCCTTAACTCCGGTCTGTTGAGGAAGAAGCTGGAGCGCATCGCTTAACGCCGCGTTAAACAGGAAGGAATTGCCCACCTTGGACGTTGTCAATGCTGCCCGATACATTGCTGCTCTGGCCGTGGTGCTGGGTCTGCTTGGTCTGCTGGCGCTGGGCGCACGGCAGGGATGGCTGGCCAGCTTTCTGTCCGGACTTTCGCGCGGACAGTTTGCCGGTGTGAAACGCGAGCGCCGCATGAAGGTGGTAGAGACACTGGTGCTCGACCCCCGCCGCCGAATCGTCATCGTTGAGATTGATGGCAAGGAAAAAGCCTTGCTGCTCGGGGCAACGGACGAAACACTCCTGCCCCATGACGAGAGGCCGGCCTCATGAGCCTGAAACGCTGGGCAGGTATCTTTGCGCTGATCGGCGGTTTTGTTCTGGTCAGCGGATCGGTCTGGGCTGCCACTCCCGCAGGCCCCGGCATCTCGCTGGATCTGGGCGATGAAGGCACACTGACCGAACGTGTTCTGCAATTGATGGCGCTTTTGACGGTGCTGTCGCTGGCCCCCTCCATCGTCATCATGACAACGTCTTTCGTGCGGATCGTGGTGGTGTTGTCACTGCTGCGGACGGCCGTCGGCCTGCAACAAAGCCCGCCCAATGCGGTGCTGATCTCACTGGCGATCTTCCTGACCGGATTCATCATGGCCCCGGTTTTCAGCCAGTCCTATGAGCAGGGCATCCGTCCGCTCCTCGATGGCGAGATCGAGTTAACCGAGGCCTTTGATCAATCCAGCGCACCGGTGAAGACCTTCATGCTGGCGCATGCGCGGGAAGATGATCTGGCACTGTTTATCGGCTTCATGGATGGTGAGCCGCCTGACAGTGCTGAGGAAACACCGTTTCATGTGGTTGCGCCTGCTTTCATGATTTCAGAATTGCGGCGCGCCTTCGAGATTGGTTTCCTGCTCTTCATTCCTTTCCTCATTATTGATCTGGTGGTCGCCTCCATTCTGATGTCGATGGGCATGATGATGCTGCCGCCGATCGTGATTTCGCTGCCGTTCAAACTGATCTTTTTTGTGCTCGTGGATGGATGGCGGCTGGTCGCCGGCAGTCTTGTCCAGAGCTTTGCGACGATCACACCGCCCGGTTAGGCCGGGTCCGTGTCTTCAGAGAAGCGGTCGCGGAAGCGGCCCATGAAGGCATCCAGCGTATCAACACCTGCAATCTGCCGGGCGAGATCGCCGATGCGGACATCGCCGCTGGCCGAAGTGTCGCTGGTCAGAACGTCGAAGGCTTCGGCCTGATCTGTTGTTGCCATTTGCGCACCGTAACGCATTGTCAGGCGATCAATCGCAGACCTGTCCCCGGCCAGATTATAGGCGATGGCGGCGCGCAGGACATCGGCCTGCTCGTCAATCGTCAACGCTTGCGGGTCACTCCAGCGATTGCCGAGGGCGGCCTCAATGCGGCGGCCAGCATCCGGCCAGTTGCGCTGGGCCCAGGCCACATCGGCACGCAGGCGGCGGGCTTCCTCGCTGGTATCGCGTTCAATCAATTCCAACGCATGCTCATGCCGTCCGAGCTCGGACAAGGCGCGCGCTTCAAGGATACGGCGCTCTCTCACCAGTGCCGACGGCAGCCCGGCAACACGGGTAGAGCGGATGACGGTCAGCGCTTCGCTGGGGCGGTGATCCATCAGATAAATGACGGCCAGATCAGTGCCAACGCGAGCGCGGGCGGCCGGCTCCCGCAAGCGCTCATTGACCTGGTGGGCCAGAAGTTGTGCGGCGGGTTCCAGAAGATCAAAAGCCACCAAGCGGTCCGCCAGACGCCGGATCATGCGGTCGCCATCGGCTCCGATGGGCGTCATGTAGGAGTGTTCATAAAACAGGGCGACCGCCTCGATCGGGTCCATCCGATCGGCAGCCCCGTCAAGGAAAAGCTCATTGAAAATACGGCTCATTTCCCGACCAATGCGGCGAGCAGCCCGTGTTTCTGGGAATTCGGCCCGGGCGTTCTGCATGATTCGCAGACCTTCTCTGAACTGACCTTCACTGACATAGAGCCGGCCCAGCAAATTCATGGTTTCAAGCTCAATCGTATCGCCGCGCCAGCGCAGGCGGAGCATTTCCAGACCTTCAACGGCTTCGGTTGGCGATATCAGATTATTTTCGATCCGTATTTTGTAGAGTTCCAACAGCGCAAATGCCTGGATCTCCGGACTGTCCGAAGACGTCAACGCTTCCAGTTGGCGCAAGGCAGAGGCAGTGTCGCCCGATGCGGATGCCAGACGTGCTTCGAGCCAGTCAGCACGCGCCGCGATTTCCGGGCTTGGATTGTTGCTGTCCAATTGACGCAGCAATTCGGTAGCTGAGGCAAAATCATTCAGTTCCAGCGCGGTTTCGGCATGCATGACGCGAAAGCGGGCCCGCCATTCCGGCGTATAATCAAAAAGCACTTCACGGGAAGCGGCAAAGCGGCGGCTGGCCTCTTCCCATTCCCCGCGTTCCACAGCGACCATGGCCTGCCAAGGGACCATACCGGGGTCACTGCGCAATTCCGGCGCATTGAAGGCTAGCCGGGCATCTTCCACCCTTCCCATCATCAGGCTGGCAACGCCCGCCAGTGCCAGCGCATGAGCATTGCTCTGCATGGCGGGATCCCGGTCAATCGCCACATCTATGACCCCCAGCGTTTCCGCCGCCAGCCCATTTGCCAGCATGTACCGGGCAAGAGCGATCCTGTCGGACGTGGTGCCACGCGCCGCCTGTGCATAGAGCCCGGTATATGTCGGCCAGTATGCGCCCTCGCGTTGCCAATGCTCGAAATCCATGAAGGCGGGCGAATCCAGACTGCGGCGGCCAGAAGCCAGAATGCTGTCGGAGGTCGGCGAGAGGGCCATGCCTTCCGGGCGGGCGAATATCACAACACCGTCTTGCGTGGTCATGACCACATCATCGGCGGTGACTTCCATCGCTGCGCCGTAGCTGGATGGCAAAAGCGCCATACCAACGAAATCACGGCGTCCGGGCGCACCTTGAATCCGGCCATTGGCGGTGATCACCGCCAGTGTGTCACCAACCACAGGATCATCGACCCAGAGGGTTTGTCCCAACCCGTCGAGCGTTACCAGAATGCGGGCAGACGTGCCGCGCCGGGCATCGCGTTCAACCGAAATCGGTCGTGGCGGCGATTGAATACGCTCCGCCAAAACAATGCGCCAGACCGTCCCTTCGTTAAAGACTTCTGATTGTGTGGATTCCGGAACAACGACCCGGGCGGCGGTAAAGCCCTGACCTTGAACCGTGCTGAAGCCGATGACATGGCCGCGTGAACCATGCGCCATCTCCTCGAGATTGAGGTCGGCTTCTGCATCAAAAACAATCCAGATCGCAGAGCCGCGGCGGAAGACGGCGGCACCGACCGGTGCGGCCCATTGAAAGGACGCGGATAATTCGCCGTCTGCTTCAACGACTTCGGCTTGGACGATGCCGCTGACCGGAACCGGATCGGCGCGCTCGACAGGTGTGTAGCTGAGACCATTATCCACGACTTCCGGTATGGGCACTGGTTGGCCTGGTTCGATATCCGCCTCTTCTAAATCGCTTACTTCCGCAACGGTAGCCGCGGCCGGAGCCGGGTCTTGCGGGGGGGACTGTGTGCTTTCGTCAGGCGGTTGCGCATTGGCAAGCGCGGTCAGTGAGGCCAGAACGTCTGTCGGATTGGTCACCCCATCGGGCAAGAGGTCGATGACGATGCGTTCGCCTTCATCCCAGATGCGCGCTGTGGCCCCCTCCTCCAGCGTCATACGCAAGCGGTAATCATTTTCTCCGCGCGCGCCCTCAATGTCTTCAAGCAGGCGGGGATCCGAGGTTCGCAGCTCAACCAGATCCATAACCGCAGGCGCTGAAAATTCGACCGTGGCGGAATTGCCAGCCTGGGTAAGCTCATAGTCCACAACTTGCGGCCAGATCAGTTCGATGCGGGTGTATTCGGCGGCCTGTCCATAAGAGACCGCGACATCCAGAGCAGGAGGCGGTGGCGGTGGCGGGGCTGCAGCAGCGGCTGCGGCGGCATCAATTTCATCCTGCTCGCGCGGGGAAATAATATCCGGGAGCGGTTGTGTCCCTGCCGGTACAAGATCAATC
>Ga0066644_10001934_pt1 | contig 11119 bp, 14 predicted proteins | sample CryGeyCG2114_020_FD_62735 | JGI IMG/M metagenome (GOLD analysis project Ga0066644, IMG submission 62735) | Groundwater microbial communities from aquifer - Crystal Geyser CG15_big_fil_post_rev_8/21/14_0.20 | ecosystem: Environmental > Aquatic > Deep subsurface > Groundwater | place: USA: Utah...
AATAGGACTTAGATTACAGTTCCAGGATAGAAAAAACGGGTGACTACCATTAATTTTGATCAAAATTTGGATTTGGAGAAAAACGAATGCCGACTTTAAAGGGTTTATTGTTTAACCAGTTTGCCGCCGAGGGCCTTTCTGCACTGGTTGAGGAAATGCAGTCCAGTTATACCGCAAAAAAGGGCCGCAGATTTAACCATAATAATATTACCTATGAAATTGGCCGTCCTGTCTTTCAGGGCAATGCAATTGAATTCGAGGTCAGTTCAAAAATTCCGGAGGATGAACTTAAAACTCCGAAGGCAATGCACTCCTATTTCGAACAAATGAAAAAAATCCTGGAGAAAAGCGCGAACAAGCCTGCGTCCATTGAAATGGAAAATATAGTATGGGACTCAAAAAAAGACACCGAGAAAAAACGCAACTATGTAAAGCTTCAATACAGCTATCCTTTGGATGACCTGTTTGATAATAAATTGGTGGCTAGCCGACACGAGAAAGTTATTAATGGTGAGGTGGACTCATCTCTCCCGGATTCCCCCAGCGCGTTTACCTTGGCTGGAAAGGTTGTGCTGGCAGTTGTTCGGGAAACTATACAGCAACGCGGCAAGGAAAGTTTGACCGAACTCATGGAGGTCAACAAGAAAGTCAAAGCCTCGCTGAAAGGCTAAGTCTGATGGGTTCTGTAAAGTATTATCTGGGCAGGGCCTTGCAATTAATTGGTCTTGCCACCATCTCGGCGGTGGTTTTCATGTTTTTTACCCAAATGAGTATGGAGCCGCTTCTGATTTGGTCGTTGATTGGTGCATCCGAGTTTTACGGAGGCACCTGGCTGTTGGGCAACGAGAAAGGGTGACTTGCCTCTCCCGCCTGACAGCAAAAAATCTTTCCTCAAAAAAATAAAAATTAATCGTGAAGACTCTCCTTGAACAACCTGGTTTTTTGGCTCCATCGGGAACGATAGGGGCTGATGTCAGCTACCTGTTGGCGCTTGTTTTCACGGTCCTCTTTCTTGTGGCCTGGAGAATGGCCAAAAAAGCCCAGGGAACCCGGCACCATAAACTGATTCTAGTCTCCATGGTGGCGATGATTGTATATTTCGTTGCTTATTATTACGCCCGCAGCCTGGGGGTTCTCTCTTTTGAAGGCCGGGAAGGTTTTGGGGGGCCAGATGATGTTTACCAGAACATTTTTGTTCCGGTACTAACCACCCACCTCATTCTGGTTACCTTGGGGATGGTGCTCGCCTTTTACATGATTCCGCAAGGGTTTCGTGCCAGTGACAAAACCGGAGGCGATTACCGCTTGAAGTCCGGGGAGCTGAAAATGAAACCCCGGACATTCAAAATAGTAATGTTCACCATCCTCGGATGCTGGGCTTTGGTTCAGGTTCTATTGCTGGCGACTCGGCCGAGCCCATTTGGAGCCAGTGTGGCGTATGGCTTAATTTTCGCGACCGTGGCGTTGGTGGCCAGCCTGGAGAAATTGATTGAAAAACTGCTTCCTGACGGGGCGAGACGGCACCGGATCCTGGGTCGTACGACCATGATCATCTATGCCCTGATACTGGTGACCAGCACGGCTACCTATCTCATGCTTTATTTTATTTATCCTGTCAAACATTGATCAGGGGTCGGGGAGATGAAACAAAGCTGGAAAAAACTCGTCTGAAAGGGGAAAATCTTTAAAGTTGGGGGTTTTGCCCTTGACACTCCCTCATTTACCTGATAAATTCCGCGGGATTAAATAACTTCGAAATACATGAGTAGGAGGTATAGGGCTGTCAGTCCGTTAACACCGAGACCGATGTAAACGATGGTGTCAAAAATTTTGCCGTCTTTGCTGGCCATAAAAATCCTCAAAAGATGTTTTTTTTCTTTGAAATAAAAGAAATATACCCTATCATTCAGATTTTAAAACTGTCAAGAATAAACTTTTTTGAATATAGAATTAATTAAATTTTTCCGGAGCAGACAATGGATATAGAAAAGATTAAGGAAAAGGCAGGGCCCCTGATTTATATCGGAACCATTATTTTCTCTTTATGGTTCTTCTATTGGTTTGCATCCGTTTGGCGGTAATCGATTGGAAAGAGAAATCCAATCATTAATTTTTTTTGGGGGAGTTTAAGGAAATATGAACGATTTTTCGGCTGACGAACAGAAAAAGTTTATCACTCCAAAATCCATTATTTGGTTCCTCATTGCTTTTGCCTGCATGGGCGGATACTACTTCCTGATCAACATTGGGTTGATGAAGGTGCAGGGACTTGATTTCTTCTACCTTTGGAGTTCAGGTGGTGGCGGAGGCGGTGGCCATTAATCCTGAGTAACGGATCTTGAAAAGATGACAAGCCCTGTGGGCTTGTCATTTTTTTTTGGTGCGCCCTGCAGGGCGCATCCACTTGGAGGTGCAAGTCCTCTACAGGCCCGGCAACGGAACCGTATGCCCGGTGGTGTGGGAGGACGGCGGGGGCAACCCTACCTTCTACCCGATCTGATTGCCCCACCTTTTTGCAATAACCTCGAATGAGTTTAAGTTATGAATGAAAAACCCTCCTGTCGGGTTCACCTTTTCCGGCATGGTGAGACCGCGAATTCAAAAGAAGTTTGTTTCAATGGGCATTTTGATGTGGGGCTTTCCGCAAAAGGCGAAAACCAGTTCAGGGAATGGGCTGACGTGTTAAAAGACGCACCCCTCAAAGCCATTTACTCCAGCGACCTTGACCGAACCCGAACCAGTGCCCGGTTATTGGGGGAGCCACACCAGCTTGAACCCGTTACCTATCCTGAACTTAGGGAACTGTGTTTTGGGGCCTGGGAAGGGTTGAGCATTAACGAAGTGGAGAAACAATTTCCCCAACAACTTGAGGAACGCTTGAAGAATATAGAAGCATTTCAAGTGGAGGGAGGGGAGACTTTTGAACAGCTCAAGCAAAGGGTTGTTCCCCGGTTTGAGAAAATCATTTCTATGCATCCCAATGAACAGATTGCCCTGGTTTGTCATGGAGGAGTGAACCGGGTGATTCTCTCGCACCTGCTTGAAGTTCCCATAAAAAGAATTTTCAGGGTCAAACAGGATTATGCAACGCTTAATATTATCCAGTATTACGGGGATGAACCCGTGGTGGAGTTGCTGGGCGGACCGGCCAGCAAGGTTGCCCCGGCTCTGGATAAAAAAATAGCCATCCAATAGAAAGAGCTCTTTGATGGGCAGTTTCCTGGTCCGGATTAAAAATGCGAATGTGTATGTTGGTGGTAACCAGGCTCTTAAGTCTGTGAGTTGGACCGTGAACGAGGGCGAAAACTGGGCTGTGGTAGGAAATAATGGCTCGGGAAAGACTACCCTCATGAAGCTGGTCTTTGGCGAACTCATCCCTGTCTATGGCGGTGAGGTCCACTGGTTTGGCAAACATGAGCACACCCCGCTGATGGAGGTTCGTGAAAAGCTGGGATACGTATCCGCTGAATACCAGAACAATTATGACCGTCCGGCATCAGGTTGGGAAGTGGTGGCCTCGGGTTTTTTTTCATCAATTGGACTGCACGAACCAGTCACTCCTGATCAAAAAGAGTCTGCCCTCAATGCCATGGCACACCTCGGAATCGAAAACCTCAGCCACACCCCGTTTCGGCAAATGTCTTATGGTGAAGCCAGAAGGGTTTTGTTGGCCCGCGCCATGGTCCATCGCACGAAATTATTGATTCTGGATGAACCTTGCGCCGGGCTCGACATTCCGACACGCGAGCGCTTCCTGGTAATGCTGGAAAAACTATCCAGACAACGCACCTGCATGATCTATGTAACGCACCGAATTGAAGAAATCATGCCCTGCGTCACTCACGTGCTTTTTCTGAAAGAAGGCCGAGTTGCCGCGCAAGGGAAGAAGGACGAGATGATGAAATCGGAAACCCTATCCCACGTTCTGGACTGCTCCCTCGCGGTGGAAAAACATTCTGACCGATACTGGCTACTCGGCGTAGGGCCAGTACTGAACTACCCGTGAAGCAAGCAACGCCATCAAGCAAACGTGATGTTTAACCTTACCCTTCATGCCCCAAGGGTAAGGATAGATTGAGAGGGACTAATATGGGTGATATCTTTATTTTGCGGGCAAATGTTTTCTCGGCTCAATGGGCTATTGCCCGCTGGCCCCACGCCGAGTGGCTGGCCCCACGCCGAGTGGGTTGCTATTTGATTTTGAACGGGGTAAAATTTCGCTTCTTCCACCAGTTCGAGGCAGGCCGCTAATGAGAGGGGTGCTTTTTCTAGCTTTGTTTTTGTTTCAAGTTTCCATCGCCTGGGGGCTAAGTTCTGAACAATGGTTTCAGGAGGGCAACCGGTTCAGTTCCGAGGGCAGGTTTGAGGAGGCGGTGAAAGCCTACGAAAAATCCATTGCTAGCAACGCATTGTCTCCGGTAGCGCATTATAACCTGGGCATTGCCTACAAGAATCTGAAGCAGTTGGACAAAGCGGCCGTGGCGCTGGAAAAGTCCGTAGAACTGGAGCCGGTCAATATGGAGGCCCGCGTTACTCTGGGCAATGTCTATAACCTTCAGGAACGATGGGCCGATGCGATCGGGCAACTTAATGTTGTTGTCCACCGCAAACAGGGCGATGCCGAGGCACATGGAAACCTGGGCTGGGCCTATTACAACTATAAAGAGGGCCCGCCTTTCAAAGAGCTGGTGATTCTCAATCTGGCCCGTGCGGTGAAATTATTTAAAGAGCAAAACCAGCTTCAGGCCGCCGAGGCAACACAAAAAATTCTTGAGGAAGCCAGGAATAAATTCGGGGATCCGTTGATCCAGTAAGTTTAATCGCCTTTTTAAACGAGGTTGTTATGAGCAGGAGTATTACTGTTATACCTACACGCAGTGAACACACCATCACCTTCAAGGTGGACGAGGCTTTACTGCCTTATGGAAAAAGCTTGCCTTTTTCTGAGCCCGAGACGGCTGAGCTTCATCCTATGGCCCAGGCCCTGATGGCCATACCAGGAGTGAACAGTGCCTGGATCATGGGAGATGAAATCATGGTCACCAAAGACACCCATATCCGCTGGGCTACCGTAAAACCGAAATTGTTGGAAACCATCAAAAAGATTCAGGCTGGCTAATTTACTCACGCAATATGCGGGCCAGTGGGCTAGGGCCGGAAGAATTCTTTGAATGCGCGGATCAGGAGTTCATGATCTTTGGCTCCCGCCATTTCACGGATAGAGTGCATGGACAGCATAGGGTTCCCGACATCCACCGTGCGGATTCCCAGGTTGGCGGCAGTGATTGGCCCAATGGTGCTTCCACATCCCAGGTCAGATCGCACCACATATTTTTGCACCGGCACCTTGGCCTTTTGGCATAACCCTTCAAACCATGCGCTCGATACCCCTTCCGTGGCATAACGTTGCCCGGCGTTGCTCTTCACCACCGGCCCGCCGTTAATGATTGGCATGTGCTGGTTGTCATGCTTGTCTGAATAATTGGGGTGAACGGCATGAGCCATATCCGCGGATATGAAGAACGATTTTGCCAGAGCCCTGAAAAAATTTTCGCGGGAACTTTCTTCAGTCAGGGTGATACGTTCCAACACATCTTTCAGGAAAGGGGAACCGGCCCCCTGCGCGGTTTCACTGCCGACCTCTTCATGATCGTAAAATGCAATCACCCTTGTCATCGGGTCTTTTTGGGTGGATTCCATCAATGCCTGTGTGGCGGAATGGCAACTGGCGAGATTATCCAGCCGTCCGGAAAAAATAAACTCCCCTTCAGGGCCAGCCAGGGTTCCCGGTTGTGTATCATATAAAGATAATTCCATTTCCACGATATCGGCTGGTTTGCATTTCAGTTTATGGGCGACCATTTTTTTCAGGATATCTTCAGGCGACGACTTTTTGTGCAAAGAAAAAATGGGCGGCAAATGGATTTGCTCGTTGAGTATCAGCCCTCTTTTATTGACTTCGCGGTCCAGGTGAATGGCCAGTTGCGGGATGCGTAATAAAACCTGATCAAACCGGATCAACTTGGTGGAGGTTTCTTTTTTTCCGCCTAGAATCACACGTCCTGCCAGCGACAAATCCCTGTCTGTCCAGGTAGAAAGCAACACTCCGCCATAGACCTCCACGCCCAATTGCAGATAACCGTTTTTGGTATAACCCGCCTGCGGCTTCAGCCTTAGGTTGGGACTGTCCGTGTGGGCACCGATGATTTTGAATCCGGGTTTTGATCCTAAAGTAAATGCGACCAGGGATGAATCGTTTCGGGTGAGGAAATACCTGCCATGGGGGACCAGCTTCCAGGCATCCGCTTCTTTCAGCTCAATAAAACCCTTGCCGGAAAGAGCGTAGGCCATCTCCTGCACAGCATGGAATGGAGTTGGCGACCGATCCATGAATTCGAGCAGGTTTTGAATGCGGTCAGTTTTTTGGATCATGACTTGGGTCTCCAAACGTACTAAAGAAATTTTGAGAGCAAGAGAACAGTTGGTTCACTGCCGATTTGACATTAAGGTGTTTTGGTTCATGACAAGTTCTGTCTGAGCCTGAAAGGAGTAATCGTGTAACCATTTGTAAACTGAATTGTTATGTGGCTCCCCAAGTTAGGCCAGACTCACGCAATTAATTTGAGGTTCATTGATTTTGGTGGTTGTTAAATTTCCTGTAGAATAAAGCCTCATTCTTGGGGAGTATTTTATCATGGGCCTTTTAATCAAAGCTGATTTTAAAAAGAAGCTGAACATCAAACTTTACCGGTTTGATCCCAAAAATCCCAAGCCAGAATACCATGCAGAAATTTTTTGTGAAATGTTTTCCCAGTTTCCGCAGTTCAAGGCCCATGTTGCGGCTTATATTGAAAGAAACTATTGTTTCGTGGTCAACGATGAAGACCATTCCGACCCCAAGTCCCTCCTCACCACATTAAAGCCCAATGAAGTCAGAAGATTGAACGAATGGGTTTTACTGCGCAATAAACCCGGCACAGTCGCGCGGAAAAAATAATCAAGCAGAATAAAATTTCTCCAGCCATAAACTCTGAAATTTCAGTGCCTAGTCTCCCTTGCCCGTGACGTTCGCAGAAGTTTGAGAAATTAAGGGTTCAGATATTATACGATTTGGTGTAAAAGTCCAATATCGTATATGCGATATCTATGATAGGGGGAGGACAAAATGGCAGGGGAAGGGCAAAAATCCAAAAAAATTCTGGTAGTTGAAGATGATGAAGCTTCAAGCGCCATCCTGGTTCGGTTATTGAGTCAAATGGGTTTCTCAAAAATTATCCAGGCAGAAAATGGCAACGTAGCTCTTAATAAACTTTATTTGAACCAGGTCGATCTGGTTATTTCAGACTGGCGAATGCCAGATATGGATGGGTTGGAATTTTATAAAAGAGCTAAAAAAGAAAAGCTTTTGGGGTCTGCTCCCTTTTTGATGGTTTCGGCGGAAAACCAAAAAGAGCGGATTGCTGAGGCCTTGAAGGCCGGAGTGCATGACTATATTATAAAACCGGTGGACCTGAAAATTCTCCGAGGCAAGATAGAAAAACTTCTAAATCCTCATGGCTAGTTGGAGAGGCCGTCCACGGATTTTCCCTATTTTGGTGGACAGTTAATTAAGCCTAATTCTTTTTCTCGAAGTCTTCTGGTCTGAGATAACCAGGATAAGAATGGCGGCGTTGCCGATTGTAATACCTTCGAAATATTCAAAAATAGCCGACCTGGCTTCCTGTCGGGAATTGCGAAATTTTCCGTGAATCAACTCCATCTTCAAGGTTGAAATAAAATTTCCGCCACGGTGTTGTCCCGGCAGTCGCCTTTCCGGCCCATGGGCCAGTCGCTTGAAAAACTCCTGTAACTTTACTTCACGTGTAAGTTTCCCCGGCCCCTGTATTTCTAGCTGAATTCTAATGATAGCCTAATTGAGCGCTCATTTATAATGCGTAATCTTACTAAACATTATAAGAGAGATAAAAAATTATCCTTCCACTATCAGGGGGCAGGTCATGGATATGATAGATAAATCTTTTTCCGTATTTATTGTAGATGATGATGAGGAAGATATTTTTCTGACCAAAACTGCATTGCGCAAAATATCAAAAAATGTGAAAGTTGAAACTTTTGGTAATGGCCAGAAATTAGTAGATTTTCTTTTTAAAAAGAATTCCAGAAACCAATATGATTTGCCCGACTTGATACTGCTTGATCTTATGATTCCGGTAAAGAATGGGATTGAAACTTTAAAGGAATTAAAGGCCTCTTTGCCGATATCAGAAATTCCAGTTCTTGTTCATACTCGCCAATGTGATATGTCCGAAATTGAGGAAGCTATAAAATATGGAGCTTTTAGTGTTACTCCCAAGTTTTCTGAGCTTCAACTCAAGGTGCAAATTTATAACGCTCTTGACCATTGTTTTTTGGCAGGTAAAGTTTGACTGGAAAATTTTAAAAACAAAAATTCCATTTTTGGTTGTTTTATTTTGGGTGGAGCAAGCACTTGTCTTCATAGCTCCTTCCTTTGCTCCGCATCCCAATGGTTCCTTTCCAGATTCTAACCTTTTGAAAATTGTTTTATAACAAAAATGCCCTAACCTTTTCAAAGGCTGATTTCATTTTGTTCAATTTTTTGATGCTAAGCTGATGGGCAAAACTTATTTCCCAATACCAGAAAAACTTGAACCAAGAAGTGGACTCCTAGGTCGAGATCCTGAATTTTGCGTGGTTCAACACGCCTTTGAGGCTATAGGGGTTGATTTTTCTTCTACCAGCCGTCTCGTCGAAACCCTACCTTTTTCCTCTAATGATGTCACCGTGGGAGGAGAAAGCGAATTGCAGACGGTGGTTCTTGGCAAAGCTGAAGATGTTGACCTCGCGATAGCCATTTGTGAATCAAGTTATTTCAATAATGTGATTAAACGATTGCGGACGGGGGAAACTTCGAAAAAGATGTTGTCGGAAATTGAAGGTTTCGTAGCCTCAAACAAAGAAAATGTTTGGGAAAACAGTTGGGTCAGGTTCCCTTATCATTTGTTATGCAGACAGGCTATAAAAGTCTTTAATCAGGATCTCCGGGCCGACAAAAACGACCCGAATTCTGGGTTGCGTGGTGATATTAAAAAGTTTGTTTTTCAAAAAGAAGGGGAGCGTTATATACGAGTCCCAATCAGTTATGTGTTAAAACTTGCATTGGCCGATTTTTTAGGGACCTGTAAGGCACTTCCCGAATTTGCGCATAAAAAAGGGACCCAACTTTTAGAGCATTTCATAAATGATAATACCTCTCCAGAAACGCATTCATTTTATATATGTCCTTTGATTCCGAGGCTGGGAAATGGAAAGTTGATTGCGCAAGAAACCTGCCTGAGATTTCTTTTTACCCAATTACTGACAGCCTACACCAATACTAAATTTGGTTTGAAAGATAGAGGCCAGGAGGCAGTTGTCTTTAACTCTCCTCATCCCCCAGTCCGGCTGAAGAGACTTAATAATTGCATCCCTGATTCCTTTTATCGGGAATTGTTTATGAGTCCTTGTCTGTCAGGTTGGGATAGGGGCATGGAAAAAAATTCGTACATGGCACTTTGCCATGAGGTTCTGAGCCGAAGCCAGCTTAACACGCTTTCAAAACTTCGTGAGGCGGGGATCATTAACCGTAATCTGGTTGTTTTGCCAAATACTTCCAATATTAGTCTGGCCAACAATGGAACGCATTTGAGTATTGGCAGTCAGAAGCTGTCTTTGGCCATGAAAGCAGGGCTTACGGATTTCAACGCCAGGCATGAAAAATATATTGGCGATTTGGCTATAAAAATTTTTGAGCACTTTATACCTTTGTTTGTCGGCTTGTACAGCGCGGCTCCCTATCGTATGGAGTTTTATGATTTTCATCCTGAAAGGGCATTGGGCTATCTGCCCCATCAGTTGCACTACACGCATCTCCGGATGTTTTGGAGGCGCTGGAAGAAAAAAGCTAAACTGAAAATATTCAACAAGCCGGTAACTCCTTTTGGTCCTCAATGGCTGGATAAAGCCATTAATAGAATCTTTAAACTAAGGGGGGATTACATTCCTGATTATCGTTTGATTGATTACATGGTTTCCTTGTTGAGCACGGAAACCTGCCCTTCTTTAGACGGGACCCTTGGTAATCAGGAACGTCTCGCGCAAGACCTGATGCACCTTGGGGTGTTTCATGAAAAAATGTCTCCTTACATGTTTTACAGGTTACGTCAATTTTCAGTCATGGGTTACACCGGTTTTGAAGGCCGGTTTTATTCACTGTTTGAAAGCATCATGGGTGATGTGTCGAAAGCCGCTGATCTGCAAACGCTGATTACGTTATTTGCATATAAGCTGATTGCCACAGGGAAGGTCACGCACCGCTCTATTCCAGATAACCCTTTTATTGAAAGCGAGAGAAAACAGATAGCTTTTGGAGCCGCCATTGGCATTCCGACCTTTTTTGTACGGGAGGATACAGGTAATTTTTATTTGAAAAATCTGCTGAAGCGAACCATGCAAGTAAGGGAAAGTGCAAGATATTCAGGATATTCAAGAGTTTATATTAAAGAGTACCAGAGGGCTCTCGTGAAATGCTTGAGGGTGGAAGGCGCGGATTTGGTTTGTCAGTTAGGAATGGATGAAACTTTGCGTGATCTCGAAAACAGAATCGAGGAGCCCGAAAGTTTTTCCGTTTACGGCCGTCTCACCAAGGGAATACTGGATCGGGCAGGGACCTCATCTCCTTTCAAGCTTTCTGCGCATGAAATTAATAATGCCTCGGAGGAGTACTATAGAAATGAATTGCGGTTCAAACACATTTATGAGGGATTGGATTTGTTGCGGAATCAGGTGACCAGCAATCAGGATTTTATTCGATTTTCTAATAAAAATGGTTCTGAAATTTTGAGGAATATATTTGAGCCCTATGGTGCCGATGGTTTTTTCGCTTTTCTTAAACAAAGCCTGGTAAATGGAGACACAACAGAAATAGTTTTAAAGAAAGTGATTGCTTTGCTCTTGATCTATATATCCTATGAGGCGGAAAAATCAGGCGAAATTATCTCTAATGAGGAGTTGAGATAATATGCCAGGCCATCAATATATTGAACGGGGGACTGGAAAGGTA
>Ga0066644_10001937_pt1 | contig 11114 bp, 7 predicted proteins | sample CryGeyCG2114_020_FD_62735 | JGI IMG/M metagenome (GOLD analysis project Ga0066644, IMG submission 62735) | Groundwater microbial communities from aquifer - Crystal Geyser CG15_big_fil_post_rev_8/21/14_0.20 | ecosystem: Environmental > Aquatic > Deep subsurface > Groundwater | place: USA: Utah...
TTCCCGGGCCGGGCACGCACTCCGCTCGCTGCGACCAGCGCATCGACACGCGCGGCTGAAGTCGCGCCTCCGCCCTGCCAGCTGCCAAGGCCGCGGTCGCTCATCCGCAGTGCGAGCAGCGGGGGCACAAGCAGGCCAAGCATTGTCTCGAGCGCTTGCGGAGGTTCGCGATCGACTGCTTCGTAACAGGCACGCAGATCGACCAGCAGCGCGATCGCCTCCATCTGCGCCAGCGGGCTGCGCGACAGCACCCCGCCATCCTCGCCGACCAACTCGCCCAGCGCACGCAGCAAGCCCGCCTCGCCGAACAGGCGGCGCGGGCGGCCATCGGGCAACAGCAGGCCCGCAGCGACGATCGCGCACCAGCCGGAGACCTGGCCCAGACCGTCCTCCGCGCGGGCAACCTGCCGGTCGAGGTAGCGCGCACTCGCCTCCATCGCCGCCAGAGCCTCGCCCCGCAGCTTGGCGTCCCCGCCCAAAAGGAGCGGCGCATGGACCAGCCATGCGAGCAGCCGCAGCCCGGCGTGTTCGACCGTCCAGGCGGGCCCCTTGCCGGGCTGCGGGTTGGCCTTGAGCCAGCGCGCGAGCAGCTTTTCGGCGATCCCGGCGCAGTCTTCACGCGGCGCGCAGGCGGAGAGATCGCGCAGCCAGGTGAAGCCTTGAACCACGCGCTGGACCGGCGGGGTCAACGGCGCGCTGCTGGCGAAGTCGACCTTGTCGACAGGGACCTTGAGGCCGTGGATGAGAAATTGGCCCGCGCGCAGCGCCATGCCCGCGGCCCGTTCGCCGCCCAGCGGACTGGCGACCGTGGCCAACAGCCGCGGCGCGGCGGGCTTGCGCAAGGGCGCCGCGAGCACCGAACCAGGTACGCCGAGGCGATAGGCCCAGCGCAGCATGCTGTCGATCGGCCCGGTGCGCGGCGGCTGCAAATCGGACAGGACCAGCGCGCGCGCCGGCTCGAGCGGAATGGCTTCGGGAAGCGGAGGCGCCTCGTCGACAAGCGGTTCGGTCAACCCCTTTAGCGGCAGCGCAGGTGCGGCCACCTCCTCTGGCGCGTCGGTCTCCTCGCGGAGAAGGATGCGCGCCCCGGAACTCACTTCCGGCCCTTAAGCGCGGCGATGTTCGCCGCGTAATTGCCCGGCCCGCCCTTGAAGGTAGCCGATCCCGCGACCAGCACGTCCGCCCCCGCATCGACACACAGCCGCGCGGTTTCCCGATTGACGCCGCCGTCGACCTCGAGGTGAATCGGCTTTCCCAGCGCATCGATGCGCTTGCGGATCGCCTCGACCTTCCGCAGCTGCGAATGGATGAAGCTCTGCCCGCCGAAGCCCGGATTGACGCTCATCACGAGAACCAGGTCGGCATCCTCGAGAATGTAATCGAGCGCCTCGACCGGGGTGCCGGGGTTGAGCACCACGCCCGCCTTCTTCCCCAGTGCGGTGATCGCCTGCAGCGTACGGTGGATATGCGGCCCCGCCTCGGGGTGAACGGTGATGATATCCGCCCCGGCCTCGGCGAAAGCTTCGAGATAGGGATCGATCGGCGCGATCATCAGATGAACGTCGAACGGCTTGTCCGTGTGCGGACGCAGCGCCTTCACCACCGCCGGGCCGATGGTGATATTGGGCACGTAATGCCCGTCCATCACGTCGACATGGATCCAGTCGGCCCCGGCGGCGTCGATCGCGCGCACTTCCTCGCCCAGCGCGGCGAAATCGGCGGACAGGATGGAAGGGGAAATCAGCGGAGTGGTCATGCGGGCGGCGGCCTTGGGTCGCGAAATATGCTGGCCTGCCCTACGCGCGCGAAAGGAGGGTTAACAAGCAAGCGCCGGAGCCTTTTCCACATGGACCGCGTCGCGCGGTGCAGCTTGTCACGGCAAAAGCGAGCGAAAGACTGAATAGTGCGCAGTCGAGAAATTCAGCCGCAATTCAGCGCAATTTGCTAAAACGCCGGTTAAATCGTGGGGCTCGGCGACCGGATGGTCTGCCGCAATGCCCCTCCCAGTGAGAAACGGATTGCAATCATGACCCGCACTATCTTCGCCACCGCCGGTCTCGCCGCGCTCGCCCTCGGCGGGCTTGCAGCTCCTGCGCCGGCTGCGGCACAATATCGCCAGAAGATTTCGAACGATGCCGCAAAATGCGCCGCCGGGGCCGGCCCCGCGGTGCGCGTGACGGTCACCGACATCAGGGAAAGCAAGGGCACTATCCGCGTCCAGAGTTATCGCGGGACCAAGGAAGACTGGCTCGAAAAGGGCAAGTGGATCTATCGCATGGAAGCCCCCGCCAAGGCGGGGTCGATGAGCTTCTGCATGCCGCTCCCCGCGCCCGGCACCTATGCCATCGCTGTGCGCCACGATCTCAACGGCAATGGCAGCACCGACATCTTCACCGATGGCGGGGCCATGTCGAACAACCCCAGCCTCAACATCTTCAATCTCGGCAAGCCGAGCTACAAGAAGGTTGCCTTCGAGGTCGGCAGCGGAGTCCAGGCGATGTCGATCCGCATGCGCTACCGCTGAGCGCGGCGCCTGCGCCACAATTCGAGCAGCGCGCCGGGCGCGGCCAGCAACGGGTGCCTCGCCCGGAAGGGCGTGACCTCGAGCGCGATGCCGGTATGCCGGTGGAGCTTCCATGCGGCGTAATCCGCTGCGCCGTCGAATGTGGTGGTCGCCTTGGCCAGCCGCAGCAGGTTGAGCGGCTTGCCCAGCCGTCGGCGCCGCCGCCACCAGCCGAGAATGGCCGTACGTCGGGCGGGAGCAAGCGCCGGACGGAAGAGTTCGCCATCACGCGCGAATCCGATCCCGCCAGCCTCCCATGCGAGCGGCAGCAGCCCGTCGAAATGCGCCGCATTGACCTCGAGGATGGCGTTCTCGCGCCCCGGCTGCTCAATGCGGAATTCGGCGCGATAGGTAGCGCGGAACAGCGCCCGCCAATAATCCTGCGCCGCCCCAGCGGGCGGGCCGACGGCCGCGGCGAGGCGTCCTGCGGTGGCAGCCGATTCGCACAGCGCCTCGAGCACAGCGTCGCGTGCAGCTCCGTCTTCGGCCCAGACCAGCGCCGACGGCTGGACGAATCGTGCCCAGATCGTCGTGTCGCGCGACTCGCCGCTCGCCGCGCGGGCGAACTGCGCGAGCGACATGGTTGCGATCTTGGCACGCAGTCGTTCGCCCGCATGGTCCCACTCGCGATAGGCGACGCGCGGCCAGATCATCTCGCGCTGCTCGCCCGGAAGCAAGACATAGAAATCGAGCACGCCTTCGAGCGAGCCGGTCCGCAGGTTCGAGCCATAGAACAGCACCGCCCGTGCTCCGGCCTCCTCGCCGAGCAGGCGGGCAAAGGCCGCGACTTCGCCGCGTACCGGGCTATCGAGCGCGGTGGCGATGCGCTGCGCGAGCGCCGTGCTCACGGGCTGATGAAGGTCAGTTCGGGTCCCTGTTCGACGCGATAGCGCCCCGCAGGAAAGGCCTCCCCATCGAGGATGACCGGTTCGGCCACCTCGATCGCCAGCGCCTCGGCGTCGAGCTGGTGCAGCCCGGCCGTCGCCAGCCAGGCCGGACGCCAGCCGGTCAAGATTGCCGGCAAGGCGGCGAGCAGCCGGCGCCGCGGCCGGTCGAGCGCGACGAGCTTGAGGCCCGGGCGCGGCTTCCCGAACAGTTCGACGCCCATCGGCATGCGCTCGAGCGTCGAGGCAAGCATCACGCTGCGCCGTGCCGGATCGCCATGTGCCGACCGCGGGACCGGCTCGCCCGATGGCTCGAAACGCAGCGCCATCTCGGTCCCGCGCCGCCATTTGTTGCGATTGGTGCCGAACAGGGCCTGCATCACCCCCCAGGCGCCGGTTGCGGCGACCGCCAGGCTGTTGAAGAAACCGAGCGAGTGTGCCTCTTGCCCCGCCTCGATACCCAGCGTGAACGCTCCGGCGCCGAAGATGAAGCCGAGCATCGGCGGACCCGGGTCGTCTTCGCGGCTGACCGCGAGCGGGCGACGCAGCAGGCGGCGGCCGGTGGCATAGGCGGCGATTGCACCTTCGAGCGACCAGTCGGCCGGTGCGCCGAGATCGACGTTGAGCGCATTGGTCTTGCCCTTGGGCAGCACGGCGATGGCCGGCCAGCGGTCGGCAAAGACCGCCTGGCCCATCGTCAATACGTCGCGCACCGTGCCGTCGCCGCCGTTGATGACGAGGAAGTCGATCCCGTCCTGCGCGAAACCCGCCAGCGCATGGGCGATCTCCTCGCGCGTGCGCGGCTGGGCGACCATAATGCTGCCCGCGCCGGTACAGGCGAGATCCTGGCCCTTGTTGCGGTGGCTGCGCGGGTTGTAGATGATGCCGATACGCGGTTCGGGCACGCGCGGAGCGCGATAGATCGACCGCCGCTGCGGCGCGGGCATCGCCGTCTGGCGCAGCGGCAAGCTGTCGAAATTGTAGATTACCCGGTCCATGACGCTCGTGCCTTATTCGCCCCCGCGCGCGCCTACCTAGGACATTTTCGCCAAATTGTAATGGTGTCGCACGGGAATCTCGACTTGCACCACGGCAAAGGACCCGACTGGCGCGCAGGAGCGAGGTCGAGCCGTCCAGCCGCGCAGCGCTCCGCCCCTCCGAAATCGACTGCAAACCGAGAAACGTCGAACAAGCTGGCGCACCGGGCGTGATAGTGATGGGCACTCAAATCATTGGGAAGTTGTCGCGTCACTGACGTAAGCTCGTGTATCCGCCCCCGGCATACGGCACCCCCTCGCCGCGGGCGGCCTAGTTTTCGCGGCTTCGACCATTCCGGTTGCGACCGGATTGTTCTCGACATAGCGGATCGCAGCCGGCAGGTGCGCGTCATCCATCGGATAGCTGGCAAAGCGGCTCTGGGGGCCCGTGCAAGAGCGACAGACGGGGCGCGATTGATTACTCGCCACAAGGGGTGCGCCGGGAGCAGCCAGGACACCACGGTCATCGCCACCTATGCCCCCGTAGCACGCAAATAGTGCCTGACCGTCCGCGCGCTCGCCCTCCTCCGCCACCGCCGCCGAGCTGCTCGGTCAGGCGATTGACGCCGAGGCGCTCACCGTTGCCCGCATGCTGCTCGGGCATAGGGGCACCCGCCGACGATCACGTTAACACCCTCGATGCACCCGTAATCAATCTTACGATATCCCGCGCCTGAGTCATTCCGACCTAAGCGCGGCGCACCTTAGCGAACGCCACTTGCAAGGCGTCAACATGCTGGGCACCAGGAACCGATGAGCGTGGTTGGGCATCAGCACTCAAATCCACACCGAGACATCTTTGACCACGCAATGCTTAGTCAGCAGACCGCTGTTAACCACGAAATTGCCATCACTAAGGAAGGTATGCTGTGGCCTATCGCCGCGCTGAGTGACATAGTGCGGCGCGCCGGACAGCCCGAAGCGCGCAAGGCATCCCATGGGAAGGGAGTGGACATAGGTCACGCACGAGTCGATTTAATGCGCTGACACCGTAATTCGAGAAACAACTCAATACTCCATGAGTGGCGAAAGCTTGATCCAAACGCCATCGCTGTCGCGCAACGAGTTCCAGATTTCAATCTCGACTGTTTTGCCCTCAATTGGGAACATACAGTAATTGAAGCGCTTACTATCGCTGACTGATATCACACTGCTTTCGCAGCACATTACCTTTTTGAAGATCGGATCTCCATCGTTGGGAGGGCTTTCGGAACTCACTGTGATATCCGCACCACCCTCAAAATAGGGTCGAACACGGAAGGCGATGCAGTCGTCCGTTGAGGCGATCGGCTTGTCTCCGATTCCTGATGGCGCGAGGTCATCAGCATAAGGATCAGAAAGAAACGCTACCGCGTGTTCCAAAGAGACTTCTAATCTCAATTTCATCATTGGTCCTCAGGGCGGCGTGGCGGCGGAGGTGGCGTGTTGCCTCGGTTGGCATTCCTTACTTCTGCACCTTGCCGGGCGCTACATCTAGCACAATGTGGATAGAAGCGCTGTGGACCGCCTGAGGGATTTCGCGCAGTTGGAGGTTGATGGTCGCCAGTCCAATTCCCGCTTTGCCGACCAGAATCGCGTGTGCCACAGGTGTGACAGCCGCTCTCATCTCCTATTCGATTTATCTCTCTTTGCTCCGCAGCGTTAGGACGGCCCGGTTGCGCCGGTATCGACTCTCGTGCGTTCGGTCCTGGCGAAAGGGTAGATGGTGTCGGCGCGGCTTTGTTTGAGGTGAAAATCCCTTTGAGCGCCTGTCCGGCTTTAGTCGCGAGTGCGCCTGCGATAGCTAGGTCTTCTGGGCCGGGTATTAGAACCGTGGCACCAGCGACAATTCCAGCGGTAGCCTTCGCACTATTCGCATCCTCTACTGCATCAACTTGCGCGCGCTGCTCCTCCGTCATTCCAGATCGAACATAATTCTGATCTAATTTCCGATCTTGCAGCCCGTGCGGATCGACCGCGTTGACCGGATCGTTTGCGCCATAAGCGTAAAGGTTGAATTGGTCCTCGTACCCGATCGGGTCAGTCTGGAGGAACCGCCCAAGCGTCGGGGAGTAAATGCGGGCCTTGTAGTAATACATGCCCAGCTCGGGGATCCAGGCCTGGCCAGTGTAGCGGTACCGCCCCTTGGTGGCGGTGTCATTGCCAGACGCGCTATCGGGAATGCCGAACTCGTCATAGCTGTTGGTGGCGATAGCGGTGCCCTGGTAATTGGTCACCGCGATGATGCTCCCCCGAGGGTCGGGGTGCAGATAGCGGCGCGACGCGTTCGATACCGCAGAGCCTTCATACCAAATCAAGGGATCGTCAGCTTCGGCATTGCTCCCGTGGATGTAGCGCCGCAGCATGTCGCCTGCGGCGCTGTATTCGCCGATCATGGCGTTGCCGTCGTAGGCGAAGCGCTGCACTCCTGCCGTGCCCCCGCTTACTTGGTAGAGTCGACCAAGAGGATCGTATCTGAGTTCGGCCAGGAGCGCACCGGCATAGGAGAGCGCCGCGCAATTGGTATTGCCAGCCCCTTGCACGCGCCTCTCAACCATACGGTTCTCGATATCGTAGCGATAGACCGTTCCGCCATCGGCAGTGAGATTGCCGTTCGCATCATAGCAGAAGGCAGCCCCGCCCGCCGACACATACTGGTTGAGCCCGTTCGTGCCGTAGCTGCGGTTGACGTTGACATGCGCATTCCAGCTGTAGCTGTCATTCGACTGCGCCTCTGTCAGGATTTGCGAAGCAGCGTTGCGGGTATATGACCAGGTGACGTCGCCGCTGGTACCATTCAGATCGAGCCCAATCGAGTTCAGCCGACCGGCAAAATCATAACCAAGGTTGCGCATATTGGCCGAGGCGGCCGCATAGCTCCAGTTCAACTGTGAGGGCAGCCCGCGGCTGTTATAAGCCACGGTACCCAGCGTAGTGGTGAGCTGTTTGATATTGGTTGCCCGATTGAGGTCATCGTAATCGAGCTGGAAATATTGCCCGTCCGGATGGGTCACGCGGGTCCGGTTGCCATTGGCATCATATTGCGAAGAGACGGTGCGGCTCACGCCATCGGTGTTCTGGGTCTCCGAGAGAAGGCGACCGAACCCATCGTAAGCATACGTGATGCCGGCACCAGCAGCGCTGTCGAATCGTGCCGTGGTCTGCAATCCGCGCAAATCGTAGGTATAATATACGTCGCGGCTATGCGTGGACGGCAGGCCCGCACGGCTGGGCAAATCCTTCTTCGTGAGACGGTTTAGCGCATCATAGGTATAGCGGATGATCGAACCGTCGCGCTTCCTCAGCGACGTTCTATTACCGTTCGCATCGTATCCATATTGCTCGTAGTCGCCAATGTTGAGACTGCCCGCGCTTGCCAAAGCGTTGGCAGGCGTCGACGGATCGAACGAAGTCGGGCGGGTCTTGGAAGGGAAAATCCACCTCGATTGGCGATCGAAGCCATCGTACTCCAACTTGGCGCGATTGCCATTGGCATCAATCACATATTCGATCTTGCCATCGGGCGTATAGCTGTAGGTTACATCGGCGATCTCGATCGATGTCCCAACCGCCTTTCTCACCTGCAGAACTTGGCCCGCCGCGTCATAAATCGTCTTGGTGATCCGGTCGGGACCATGAGGGCCTTCCGCCCCCAAGTTACACGCCGAAACGGGTAGCGAGCCGTATTTCGGCGGATTCATCCGAACCGCAGTACATTCGAGCCTTCCCAAACTGTCATAGCTGTATTGGGTCAAGCTGAAAGGAGTAATGGTCGTACCGCTCTTGCCGCTCAGTTTCTCGGTCAGCTTATGACCACGTCCATCATAGGTAGTCTCGACAATCGTCTGGACGGCGAAAGCACTTCCCCAGGAAGAAGGTACTATCGCTTCGCTCTTCCATACGGACAGTTCGCCCGTTTCGACCATTGTCGGCCTACCCGCGCCGTCATAGGTCGTGCGGGTCGCGGGATACCTCAGCGCACCCGCCCCATCGGGATCGGGAGCAATAGTGCCCGTCACTCGCCCCATTGGATCGTAACGCTGCGCGGAAGTGTAAGGCGAAGGCGTGGCCTGGGCATAGGCGAGCTGTGGCGAAGTGACGGCGAGAAGGATGGCGAATGACAGTGAGGGACAGTGCTTCATTTCTCAACCCCCTCACTGACAACTCGACAGACCGGCTTTTGGCGCAGTCTCACTGATTTGACGGCCTCGATCGTCATAGCCGTAACAGGTCCGAAGCGTTTGACCGCCGGAAGTTACAGCCACTCCGAGCAACAAAAGGTTGCTCCCTCGTGATGTGCTGCCATTCTGGTATTCATAAGTAGTAACCACCTCGTCCGACGCGCCCTCGGCACAATCAGCCGACGCACTATTTGCGCTAACGGTCAAGTTAATTGCGGCGCTCGTCCTACAATATTCCTCTTTTATCGGGACCCACTTGCCGTCCACATTGGCCACGAAAGTCGATCCACTCTTAACCCAAGCATACTTCTTAGCGAATGTGTAGCGGCGCTGAGGGCGAATGCCAGCATCGCCAGCGGGCCCGGTCTCGACAATCACCGCCCCGTGGTTGGTGCTGTAAATGTAATCTGTTGCACCGCCGTTGGGCTCCACCCTTCTCGTAGGCTTCTGCTCGCAAACCGGCACGGTACAGGCAAACTCCTGAAACAAGGAACGCGGTTGTAGCTGGCCCGCCGGATCAATCTGACGGTATTCTTCGACCTTCCCGGGGCCGGCATAATAGAGCTCGGTCCGTCGCCCGGACGGCACCGTGAAATCTTGCAGATAGCCTACTTGGCAATCACTGACCCCGTCTCCGTTGACATCATACTGCGCCGCCAGTCGGTCACAATAGTTATAGTATGTCGTTCGACCAAGTTCGTCGACGATCCTGGAAGGGCCGCTCTCAACCTGGCGATAGTTATTGAAATCGAAATCCGACGGGATCCCTGGCGTTGGCGTGCCACTGAGCTTCTCCGCCATAGCGTTGACTGGGAAATCGTAGAGATACTGGGTCTCGCCACCCACCGAATCCGTTATCACCAGATTGCCCCTCGGTAGAGGCTGTCCCGGCACAAAGACAGGCGCGGGCGTTGAAGAATATGACAGACTTTCGCCGGTTGAAAATGTCTGTGAAGTCACCACACGCTCATTTACAAGCTCAACGTTCTGCCTGAGTGAGTATCGTATAGTTTGCCAAGGCGCAGCTTCGCCGGCGCGCTTGTAGGTCTGAGTAAGTCCTCCATCGGTATAGGAGTAGGTCTCGACCTCCCCACCCGGACGCACTGCTGACGTCATATGAGGCACGCCGTTAATGGCGGTATAACCATAGGAGGCAATGTTTACGGTTTCCTGTTGGCAACTTGCAGGAAGTGCACCGACTGAAAGATTAATCGAACAGGCCTTTGCAATCACATTCTTTCCGCTGACGCTGATGTATTCGAAAACGAATGCGTAGCCATCGCTCGACACCACACTTTTCAGCGCTATTGGGTTGTAGGTGCCCCCGATGTTCGAATAGTTGAATGTTAAAGTAGTCCCGCTTGGGTATCTTACGTAATCGACGTAGGCGCATCGATACTCCGTCGAGCAGTCGCCACTTCCAATCGAGCGAAATTTCACAAGTGTGCCATTGCGTGACGTGTAGGTATATTTTGCGGTCGAACTCGTGCGGTCACCCGTAACGACCAACTTTCCTTCACGTCCTTGGCCAGTCGGGGTAAATCCGCTTTCAAATTCCCATGAATCAAAGCTTGCCGACAAGGGGCCAAAGCGCACTCCCATACGGAAATCATTGCCAGAGACATTTGGATTGGCCTGTCTGTGATCGAATTTTCGCTCCGTGATCATAATGTCGAAATTGTGCCCCAGAACTCCCATAGTTCTTGTGTGACCCGGGATGCCGGGAGCTGCCTGCCTCGAGAAACTGAAATTTGAACTAACCAAAAGATCGGGCCCCGCGGGTTGGTATTTTCCGGACAGGACGTCCACGCCGCCACCAGAAACCATCATATCCTCATTCGGAATGAACTCCTTGCCCAACTCGCTTTCGGCAGTGGTCTCCGCCTCGGCACCGGTGGCGACGCAAACGAACCCCAAGAAGAAACCCCAAAGAACCCTCATACATTTACCTCGACAGATTCGCGCCAATTACTCTGATAGGGCGCTCTTTAAAGTGGCCACAGAGACGAATAAGAAATCACCGCGCTAAAACCAGCGACTGGCATTAGAGAAGTGGGCCGCATCCGGTTGTAGGAACAACTATAGTTACAATGCCGATAGCAGTAGCACCTAGGGAATCTTCCACAGTATACTCAATAGTGTACGTTCCCGCACGAATTGGTGAAAATGAAGCGGTAGTCGAAGACACGCGATCAGTTACGAGACCAAAAGCCGATCCTACACTTACCAGGTTGAGGGGGTAGTTGCCCTCGGGGTCGCTGTCATTGGACGTTAGATCTACATTCCCCGTCGAATTGCAGTCGACGGTCGCGCTGTCACTAACGGGGATTGGCGGGTTATTAGAAGGTGTAGGCGTAGGCGTAGGCGTAGGCGATCCAGTGGCAACGCAGCTCGCAATAGTCCGGTCAGACTTCGTTACGTAACTCTTCCTGTTACCTACCGCATCATAACAAATCGAATGCGCTTGCCC
>Ga0066644_10001939_pt1 | contig 11113 bp, 5 predicted proteins | sample CryGeyCG2114_020_FD_62735 | JGI IMG/M metagenome (GOLD analysis project Ga0066644, IMG submission 62735) | Groundwater microbial communities from aquifer - Crystal Geyser CG15_big_fil_post_rev_8/21/14_0.20 | ecosystem: Environmental > Aquatic > Deep subsurface > Groundwater | place: USA: Utah...
CCCTATTCGATGATCTTGGAAACGACGCCGGCGCCGACGGTACGGCCGCCCTCGCGGATGGCGAAACGCAGGCCCTCGTCCATGGCGATCGGCGCAATCAGGTTGACCACCATCGAGATGTTGTCGCCCGGCATCACCATTTCCGTGCCCGACGGAAGCTCCACCGTCCCCGTCACGTCCGTCGTCCGGAAGTAGAACTGCGGACGGTAGTTCGAGAAGAACGGCGTGTGACGACCGCCCTCGTCCTTCGTCAGGATGTAGGCCTCGCAGTCGAACTTCGTGTGCGGCGTGATCGACCCCGGCTTGGCCAGAACCTGGCCGCGCTCCACTTCCTCGCGCTTCGTGCCGCGCAGCAGAACGCCCACGTTGTCCCCCGCCTCGCCCTGGTCCAGAAGCTTGCGGAACATCTCCACGCCCGTGCAGGTCGTCTTCGCCGTGTCCTTGATGCCGACGATCTCGATTTCGTCGCCAACCTTCACGATGCCCCGCTCGATGCGGCCCGTCACAACCGTGCCGCGGCCCGAGATCGAGAACACGTCCTCGATCGGCATCAGGAACGGCTGGTCCTTCGGACGGTCCGGCTGCGGAATGTACTCGTCAACCGCCTTCATCAGCTCCAGGATCGCGTCGTGACCGGTCTCCTTGTTCGAATCCTCGATCGCCGCCAGCGCCGAGCCCTTGACGATCGGAATGTCGTCGCCCGGAAAGTCGTACGAAGACAGAAGCTCGCGGATCTCAAGCTCGACAAGCTCCAGAAGCTCCTCGTCGTCAACCTGGTCCACCTTGTTCATGAACACCACAAGCGCCGGAACGCCGACCTGACGCGCCAGAAGAATGTGCTCGCGCGTCTGCGGCATCGGGCCGTCCGCCGCCGAAACAACCAGGATCGCGCCGTCCATCTGCGCAGCACCCGTGATCATGTTCTTCACATAGTCCGCGTGACCCGGGCAGTCGACATGCGCGTAGTGACGGTTCGCCGTCTCGTACTCGACATGCGCCGTCGAAATCGTGATCCCACGCGCCTTCTCTTCCGGCGCCTTGTCGATGTCCTCGTAGTTCTGCACAACGGCCCCACCCGTCTCGGCCAGAACCTTCGTGATCGCCGCAGTCAGCGTCGTCTTCCCGTGGTCAACGTGCCCGATCGTGCCGATGTTGCAGTGCGGCTTCGTACGTTCAAACTTCTCTTTCGCCATCTCTTGTTACTCCCTTCGGCGTCTCGGCCTTAGCCGGCCAGACGGGTCTGGATTTCTTCGGAAACTTGGGACGGAACCACTTCATAGTGGTCGAACTGCATGGTGAACTGGGCGCGACCCTGGCTCAGCGAACGCAGCGTATTCACGTAGCCGAACATGTTGGCCAGCGGCACATGGGCGTCGATGACGCGGGCGTTGCCGCGCTGATCCATGGCATTCACCTGACCGCGACGCGAATTCAGGTCGCCGATGATGTCGCCCATGTACTCATCCGGTGTGACGACCTCGACGCTCATCATCGGCTCCAGCAATTGCGGGCCGGCCTTCTGGCAACCCTCGCGGAACGCGGCGCGAGCGGCGATTTCGAAGGCCATGACGCTGGAGTCGACGTCATGGTAGTTGCCGTCATAGAGCGTGGCCTTGATGCCGGTGACCGGGAAGCCGGTGAGAACGCCCGAATCCATGGAGGACTTGAGGCCCTTTTCCACGCCGGGAATATATTCCTTCGGCACGTTGCCGCCGACGACCGTGTTCTCGAACAGGAACTGGGTGCCGTCGGTCAGCGGCTCGAACCTGATCTTGACGCGCGCGAACTGGCCCGAACCGCCGGTCTGCTTCTTGTGGGTGTAATCCACTTCCGCGGTCTTGGAGATGGTTTCGCGGTAGGCGACCTGCGGCTGGCCCACGTTGGCGTCGACCTTGAACTCGCGGCGCATGCGGTCGACCAGGATTTCCAGGTGCAGTTCGCCCATGCCCTTGATGACGGTCTGGCCGCTTTCCTGATCGGTGGTGACGCGGAACGACGGGTCTTCCGCCGCCAAGCGGTTGAGGGCGACGCCCATCTTTTCCTGGTCGGCCTTGGTCTTCGGCTCGACGGCCACTTCGATGACCGGCTCCGGGAACTCCATGCGCTCCAGGATGACCTGGCTGGAGGGATCGGACAGCGTGTCGCCGGTCGTGGTGTCCTTGAGGCCGACCACGGCGACGATGTCGCCGGCGAAGGCTTCCTTGATCTCTTCGCGCTGGTTGGAATGCATCAGCAGCATGCGGCCGACGCGCTCGCGCTTGCCCTTCACGGTGTTCATCACCGAAGAGCCGGATTCGAGCTTGCCCGAATAGATGCGGATGAAACCCAGGTTGCCGACGAAGGGGTCGTTCATGATCTTGAACGCCAGGGCGGCGAAGGGTTCGTCGTCGGAATTGTTGCGCTCGATCTCCTTTTCAGGATCGTCGGCCGACACGCCCTTGATGGCGGCGACGTCGGTCGGGGCCGGCATGTAGTCGACCACCGCGTCAAGAAGCGGCTGCACGCCCTTGTTCTTGAAGGCGGAACCCGTCAGAACGGGAACAAAGGCGCCGGCCAGCGTGCCCTTGCGGATGCACTTCTTCAGGGTCGCCTCGTCGGGTTCGTTGCCTTCCAGATAGGCCTCCATCACCGCGTCGTCCTGTTCGACGGCCAACTCGATGAGCTTTTCACGGTACTCGGCGGCGCGGTCGGCCAGATCGGCGGGAATGTCCTTGTATTCGAACTCGGCGCCGAGGGTCTCTTCCTTCCAGATGATCGCTTGGTTCTTCACCAGATCGACCACGCCGGCGAACTGATCCTCGGAACCGACCGGCAACTGCAGCACAATCGGCGTGGCGCCCAGGCGGTCGATGATCATGTCGACGCAGCGATAGAAGTCGGCGCCGATGCGGTCCATCTTGTTCACGAAGCACATGCGCGGCACGCCGTACTTGTCGGCCTGGCGCCACACCGTTTCCGACTGCGGTTCCACGCCGGCGACCGAGTCGAACACGGCGACGGCGCCGTCCAGCACGCGCAGCGAACGCTCGACCTCAATGGTGAAGTCGACGTGGCCCGGGGTGTCGATGATGTTGACGCGGTGGTCGCGCCAGAAGGTCGTGGTCGCGGCAGAGGTGATGGTGATGCCGCGTTCCTGCTCCTGCTCCATCCAGTCCATAGTGGCATTGCCGTCGTGGACTTCGCCGATCTTGTAGGACTTGCCGGTGTAGTAAAGGATGCGTTCGGTCGTAGTCGTCTTGCCGGCATCGATGTGGGCCATGATGCCGATGTTGCGGTAACGATCGAGGGAAGTTTGGCGTGCCATCTCTATTAATCCATAAGGCCTGGGGTTACCACCGGTAGTGGGAGAAGGCCTTGTTGGCCTCTGCCATCCGGTGCGTGTCCTCCCGCTTCTTCACGGCGGCGCCGCGGTTGTTGGCGGCATCCAACAACTCGCCCGACAGCCGCTCGGTCATGGTGTTTTCGGAGCGCTTACGCGCATGGTCGATCAACCAGCGAATGGCCAGCGCCTGACGGCGGTCGGAGCGGACTTCGACCGGCACCTGATAGGTGGCGCCGCCGACACGGCGGGAGCGCACCTCGATGGACGGCTTCACATTGTCCAGCGCTTCGTGGAAGACCTTCAACGGGTCGTTGCCCGTCTTCTTTTCGATCAGGTCCATGGCACCGTAGACGATCTGCTCCGCAGCCGATTTCTTGCCATGGTACATCAGACCGTTGGTGAACTTGGACAGCACCAGATCGCCGAATTTGGGATCCGGGAGAATCTCACGTTTTTCTGCGCGATGACGGCGGGACATGACGCGGTCTCCTTACTTCGGACGCTTGGCGCCGTATTTCGAACGGCGCTGGCGGCGGTCGGAGACGCCCTGGGTGTCCAGAACGCCGCGCAAGATGTGATAACGCACGCCGGGCAGGTCCTTGACGCGGCCGCCGCGGATGAGGACGACCGAGTGTTCCTGCAGGTTGTGGCCCTCGCCCGGGATGTAGCTCGTGACCTCGAACCCGTTGGTCAAACGCACGCGGGCGACCTTACGAAGGGCCGAGTTCGGCTTTTTCGGGGTCGTCGTGTAGACACGGGTGCAGACACCGCGCTTTTGCGGGCAGGCTTTCAGCGCCGGAACCTTGTTGGAGGTCGAGGGCGCCTTCCGCGGCTTGCGGATCAATTGGTTAATCGTCGGCATACGTTTCTCAATTCCTTGCCGCGCCGGGTCTCGTGACCCGGCCAAACCTTCGTTATGTCCCAAGCGCGCCTTTCGGCGCGTCGTTATTCCCAGCGCGCCGATGGCGCGAACGATGTTCCTTCAACGGAAACGACGCTCAGAAGCGGATCCCCTGACTTGGTTCGGGTGGGGATCACCCTGGCGCCGCGCGCTGCCCTTTAAAGGGCAAAAACGACAACCTCAAGGCCTCTTGCGAGGAGCCCCGGAGGAGCCGTTCGGAAAAAACATCCCTACACTTGCCGCATCGAGGACCGCGTTTAGTTCCGAAATGCCCGGAAATCCGTGGCTTTCAGGAACTACCACCGGCCCCTGCGAAGTGGAGCGCACTATATGGATGCGCCCCCCCGCCGTCAAGCGGAAACCGGCAGAAACTTCGCCGGCGGAAAATGGCGGAAATCCTGAGGATTTCCACCGAAAATCCGGTAACAGAAGGCGCCTCTCCGCCCCCTTTCCAGGGGACGGAGAGGCATCAGGAACCGTTTATCAGTCCGCGTCGACCGTTTGCGCGGCCTCGCTGGCCGCCAGAGCGGCCGATTCCTGGTTTTCCGCGTCGATCGCGGCCGCGTCGCTGTCCCGTTCCGTGGCGATGGCGCGGAATTTCTTCATGACCGCACCGGTGCCGGCGGGAATCGGGCGCCCGACGATGACGTTTTCCTTCAGTCCGATCAAGTGATCGACCTTGCCGGAAACCGCCGCCTCGGTAAGCACGCGGGTGGTTTCCTGGAACGACGCCGCCGAGATGAAGGACCGCGTCTGCAGGCTGGCCTTGGTGATACCCTGAAGGACGGGCTCTCCACTCGCCAGCTTGCCGCCGCGCGCCGCCGCCTGAGCATTGGCTTCGTCCATTTCGACCCGGTCGATCTGCTCGCCGACCAGAAGCGTGGTATCTCCCGCTTCGGTGATTTCGACCTTCTGCAGCATCTGACGGACGATCACCTCGATATGCTTGTCGTCGATCTTCACGCCCTGCAGGCGGTAGACGTCCTGGATCTCGTTGATCAGGTACTCCGCCAGGGCCTCGACGCCCAGCACGCGCAGGATGTCGTGCGGCACCGGGTTACCGTCCATCAAGGCGTCGCCCACGCGCACATAGTCGCCTTCCTGGACAGAGATGTGCTTGCCCTTGGGGATCAGGTATTCGACGGGCTCGTCCCCCTCGTCGGTCGGCACGACCAGGATGCGGCGCTTGTTCTTGTAGTCCTTGCCGAATTCCACGCGGCCTTCGTTTTCAGCGATGATCGCATGGTCCTTGGGCTTGCGGGCTTCGAACAGTTCCGCGACGCGCGGCAGACCACCCGTGATGTCGCGGGTCTTGGCCGATTCGCGCGGGATGCGGGCGATCACGTCGCCGGCATAGACGCGCTGGCCGTTCTCCACGGACAGGATGGCGTCGACGGACAGGAAGTAGCGGGCTTCCAAGCCGTTATCGAGGGTAATGACCTCGCTCTTGTCGTCGCGCAGGGTGATCCGCGGCTTCAGGTCGGACCCGCGCGGCTGCTGCTTCCAGTCGACGACGACCTTGGACGCAATGCCGGTGGCTTCGTCCATGCGCTCGACCATAGACAGGCCTTCGACCAGGTCCACGTAGTTGGCGGTCCCTTCCTTCTCGGTCAGGATCGGAAGGGTGTAGGGATCCCACTCCGCCATCTTGTCGCCGCGCTCCACCTTGGCCTTGTCCTTGACCAGCAGGCGGGCGCCGTAGGGGATACGGTGGCGGGCCCGTTCGCGCTTCTTGGAGTCGATCAACAGAAGCTCCGCGTTGCGCGCCATGATGACCTCGACCCCGGCCGAGTTCTTGACCGTGGTGCAGTTGCGCAGTTCCACCTTGGCGTCCGCCGAGGCTTCGATGGACGACTGCTCGGAGCCGCGCTGCGCGGCACCGCCGATGTGGAAGGTCCGCATGGTGAGCTGGGTACCCGGCTCGCCGATGGACTGGGCCGCGATGACGCCGACCGCCTCGCCGATGTTCACCGTGGTGCCGCGGGCCAGGTCACGGCCATAGCACTTGCCGCACACGCCGTCCTTCTGCTCGCAGGTCAGGACCGAGCGGATGCGCACGGTTTCCACGTCCGCTTCCTCGATCGCCGCGCAGTGCTCTTCGACGACCATCTCGCCCTTCGCCACGATCACGTCGCCCGAGGTCGGGTGCAGGATGTCGTCGGCGGCGGTGCGGCCGAGGATCCGTTCCGACAGCGGAGAGATCACCTCGCCGCCCTCGACGATGGCGCTTATGGTCAGGCCGTTGTCGGTGCCGCAGTCGTGATCGACGATGATGCAGTCCTGGGCGACGTCGACCAGGCGACGGGTGAGATAGCCCGAGTTCGCCGTCTTCAGGGCGGTGTCGGCCAGACCCTTGCGGGCACCGTGGGTGGAATTGAAGTATTCCAGCACGGTCAGGCCTTCCTTGAAGTTGGAGATGATGGGCGTCTCGATGATTTCGCCCGACGGCTTGGCCATCAGGCCGCGCATGCCGGCAAGCTGCTTCATCTGCGCCGCCGAACCGCGGGCGCCCGAGTGAGCCATCATGTAGACCGAGTTCACGGGTTCGCCTGGGCGTTCCGCCGAGATCTCCTTCATCATGGCGTCGGCCACGCGGTCCGTGCACTGGGCCCAGGCGTCAACCACCTTGTTGTACTTCTCGCCCTGGGTGATCAGCCCGTCCATGTACTGCTTTTCGAATTCCTTGACCCTGGTTTCGGTCTCGGCGACCAGCTTCTGCTTCTCGACCGGGATAACAAGGTCGTCCTTGCCGAACGAGATGCCGGCCCGGCACGCAAAGCCGAAGCCCATGGTCATCATGCGATCGCAGAAGATCACCGTCTCCTTCTGACCGCAGAAGCGATAGACCTCGTCGATCAGGTTGGTGATGTCCTTCTTGGTCAGCACCTTGTTGATGAGGTCGAACTTCACGTTCGGATTGCGGGGCAGGATCTCCGACAGCAGCATGCGGCCGGGCGTGGTGTCCTTGCGCACGACGATGGGTTCGCCGTTCTCGTCGATCGTGCGGTAGCGGGCGGTGATCTTGGCGTGCAGGCTGACGGCCTTGGCATCCAGCGCCTGCTGGATCTCGCCGGTATCGCCGAACAGCATGCCCTCGCCCTTCTCGCCGTCGCGCTGCATGGTCAGGTAGTAGAGACCCAGCACGATGTCCTGCGACGGCACGATGATCGGCTTGCCGTTGGCCGGGCTGAGGATGTTGTTGGTCGACATCATCAGCACGCGGGCCTCGAGCTGCGCATCCAGCGACAGCGGCACATGCACGGCCATCTGGTCGCCGTCGAAGTCGGCGTTGAAGGCGGCGCAGACCAGCGGGTGAAGCTGAATGGCCTTGCCCTCGATCAGCACCGGTTCGAACGCCTGGATGCCCAGGCGGTGCAGGGTCGGCGCGCGGTTCAGCAACACCGGGTGCTCGCGGATGACCTCTTCAAGGATGTCCCAGACCTCGGGCCGTTCCTTTTCCAGCATGCGCTTGGCGGCCTTGATGGTGGTCGCCATGCCGTACAGTTCCAGCTTGGAATAGATGAACGGCTTGAACAGTTCGAGCGCCATCTTCTTCGGCAGACCGCATTGGTGCAGCAGCAATTCCGGGCCGACCACGATGACCGAACGGCCGGAGTAGTCGACGCGCTTGCCCAGCAGGTTCTGGCGGAAGCGGCCCTGCTTGCCCTTCAGCATGTCCGACAGCGACTTCAGCGGGCGCTTGTTGGCGCCCGTGATGGCGCGACCGCGACGGCCGTTGTCGAACAGGGCATCGACCGATTCCTGCAGCATGCGCTTTTCGTTGCGGATGATGATCTCGGGAGCACGCAGTTCGATCAGCCGCTTCAGACGGTTGTTGCGGTTGATGACGCGGCGGTAGAGGTCGTTCAGGTCCGACGTCGCGAAGCGGCCGCCGTCCAGCGGCACCAGCGGGCGCAGTTCCGGCGGAATGACCGGCACGACTTCCAGGATCATCCATTCCGGACGCGCTTCGGAAGCAAGGAAAGCCTCGACCAGCTTCAGGCGCTTGACCAACTTCTTGCGCTTGGCCTCGGAGCCGGTCTCTTCCAGGTCCATGGTCAGGTTGGTGCGCTCTTCCTCAAGGTCGATGGCCGCCAGCATGTCGCGGATGGCCTCGGCGCCGATGCCGGCGGTGAAGGCGTCCTCGCCATATTCGTCGACGGCGTTCTGGTACTGCTCTTCCGTCAGCATCTCGTGCAGCTTGAGCGGCGTCAGGCCCGGCTCGACGACCACGTAGTTCTCGAAATAGAGAACCCGTTCCAGGTCCTTCAGCGTCATGTCGACAAGCAGGCCGATTCGCGACGGCAGCGACTTCAGGAACCAGATGTGGGCGACCGGCGAGGCCAGCTCGATGTGGCCCATGCGCTCGCGCCGGACCTTCTGCAGCGTGACTTCCACGCCGCATTTCTCGCAGATGATGCCCTTGTACTTCATCCGCTTGTACTTGCCGCACAGGCATTCGTAGTCCTTGATCGGACCGAAGATGCGGGCGCAGAACAGGCCGTCCCGTTCCGGCTTGAAGGTCCGGTAGTTGATGGTCTCCGGCTTCTTGATCTCACCGAACGACCACGACCGGATCCGTTCCGGCGACGCGATGGAGATCTTGAGTTCGTCGAACTGCTGGGTTGCCGCAGGCGTCCCGAAAATGCGCATCAGTTCGTTCATGTCTTCTACTCCTTAAGGGCCGTTGGCCGCTTAGTTCATTTCCACGTTCAGGCCAAGGGATTGCAGTTCCTTGACCAGAACGTTGAAGGATTCCGGCACGCCGGCCTCGAAGGTATCGTCGCCGCGGACGATGGCCTCGTAGACCTTGGTGCGGCCCGACACGTCGTCCGACTTCACGGTCAGCATTTCCTGCAGCGTGTAGGCGGCGCCGTAGGCTTCGAGCGCCCAGACCTCCATTTCGCCGAAACGCTGGCCGCCGAACTGCGCCTTGCCGCCCAGCGGCTGCTGGGTGACGAGCGAGTACGGGCCGATGGACCGGGCGTGGATCTTGTCGTCGACCAGGTGGTGGAGCTTCAGCATGTAGATGTAGCCCACCGTGACCTTGCGCTCGAAGGTTTCGCCCGTGCGGCCGTCGACAAGGGTCATCTGGCCGGAGGAATCGAGCCCCGCCTTCTCGAGCATCTCGACGATGTCGTCTTCGCGGGCACCGTCGAACACCGGCGTCGCGATCGGCACGCCCGGAGTTAGGTTGGTGCCCAGTTCCATAAGCTCGTCGTCGCTCAGGTCGGCGACGTCCGACTTGTAGACGTCGTTGCCGTAGATGTCCTTCAACAGCGACTTCAGCTTCTTGGTGTCGCCGCCGTTGGCCTGCATGTCTTCCATCAGGCCGCCGATCTGGCGCCCCAGGCCGGCACAGGCCCAGCCCAGGTGGGTTTCCAGGATCTGCCCCACGTTCATGCGCGACGGCACGCCCAGAGGGTTGAGCACGACGTCGACGGGGGTGCCGTCTTCCAGATGCGGCATGTCCTCCATCGGAACGATCTTGGAGATGACGCCCTTGTTGCCGTGACGGCCCGCCATCTTGTCGCCCGGCTGCAGCTTGCGCTTCACGGCGACGAAGACCTTGACCATCTTCATGACGCCCGGGCTCAGGTCGTCACCGCGCTGCAGCTTGTCGACCTTGTTGTCGAAGCGGGCCTGCAGTTTGGCGATGTCCTCTTCGAACTGGGTCTTGAGGGCTTCCACGTCCTTCATGACCTTGTCGTTCTCGATGACGATCTGCGCCAACTGGCCGACCGTGTACTGCGACAGCACGTTGTCGGTCAGCTTGGTGCCGGACTTCAGGCCCTTGGGCCCGCCGGCCGCCTTGCGGTTGGTCAAAAGCGCCTTCAGGCGCGCCTCGAACGAGCGTTCCAGGATGCGGCGTTCGTCGTCGCGGTCCTTGGCAAGACGCTCGATCTCGGCCCGTTCGATGGCCAGCGCGCGCTCGTCCTTGTCGACGCCGCGGCGCGAGAACACGCGGACCTCGACGATCGTGCCGTTGACGCCCGGCGGCAGGCGAAGCGACGTGTCGCGCACGTCGGACGCCTTTTCGCCGAAGATGGCGCGCAGAAGTTTTTCTTCCGGCGTCATCGGGCTTTCGCCCTTCGGCGTCACCTTGCCGACCAGGATGTCGCCCGGTTCGACTTCGGCGCCGATATAGACGATGCCGGCCTCGTCGAGGTTCTTCAGGGCTTCCTCACCCACGTTCGGGATGTCGCGGGTGATTTCCTCCTGGCCCAACTTGGTGTCGCGGGCCATGACCTCGAACTCCTCGATGTGGATCGAAGTGAACACGTCGTCGCGGACGATGCGTTCGGAGATCAGGATGGAGTCCTCGAAGTTGTAGCCGTTCCAGGGCATGAACGCGACCAGCACGTTGCGGCCGAGCGCCAGGTCGCCCAGGTCCGTGGAGGGACCATCGGCGATGGTGTCGCCCTTCTCGACCCGGTCGCCCACCTTCACCAATGGTTTCTGGTGCAGGTAGGTGTTCTGGTTCGAGCGCTGGAACTTGTTCAGGTAGTAGATGTCAACGCCGGTGTCGGAGCTGGTGCTTTCCGCCTCGTCCGCGTGGACGACAATGCGGGTCGCGTCGACCTGGTCGACGGTGCCGCCGCGGCGCGCCGTGATGGTGGCGCCCGAGTCACGGGCCACCGGCGCTTCCATGCCGGTGCCGACCAGCGGCGCCTCGGCCTTAATCAGCGGCACGGCTTGGCGCTGCATGTTCGAGCCCATGAGCGCGCGGTTGGCGTCATCGTTCTCGAGGAACGGGATCAGCGCCGAGGCAACGGAGACGAGCTGCTTCGGCGAGACGTCGATGTAGTCGATGTCTTCCGGGCGGACCATGACGAAGTCTCCGCCCTTGCGGCAGCTCACCAGGTCGTCGACGAACTTGCCGTTCTTGT
>Ga0066644_10001943_pt1 | contig 11100 bp, 11 predicted proteins | sample CryGeyCG2114_020_FD_62735 | JGI IMG/M metagenome (GOLD analysis project Ga0066644, IMG submission 62735) | Groundwater microbial communities from aquifer - Crystal Geyser CG15_big_fil_post_rev_8/21/14_0.20 | ecosystem: Environmental > Aquatic > Deep subsurface > Groundwater | place: USA: Utah...
ATACGGCTGAATCTGGAAGATGCGGATGTGCAAACCCTGGCCTTTCTTCTGGCTAACCCTTACACCATGATCGAAACGGCTTTGCATCAGGATATCCACCAGCCCGCGGTGATTCGTAAGTTCTCAAAAACCGTTGCAAGCCCGGAAAGGCTGAATGGACTCTACCTGCTCAGCTATGCCGAGTTGAGGGCGGTAGCACCTGGAACCCTGACCGCCTGGAAAAAAATATTGCTCTCGGAGTTGTATGAAAGAGCCCTGAAACACCTGCAAGACCCGAAGTCCCTCGAACAACAGCCTCTAGCCACCAGGGTTGGGGTTTTTCAGGCTCTGCACCGGGAACTGCCTGTGAACGACATAGAAGAACATCTTCGCCAGATGCCGGAAGATTATCTAATGACAGCATCTTCCGAAGAGGTAGCGCTTCATATTCGCCTCATACGGTCTTTCAAAGATAAGCTTTTTATTCTGCATCATCAGTTTCACGAAGCGGGTAACTACCATAACCTGACCCTGTGTTGCCCCACCGGTATCGAGTCTTTTAAAAAACTGGTGGGCACCATAACAGCCAAAAGCCTGAACATTCTCGGCGCGCACATCTATCTCAAACAGGATGGCATCGTGATTGTCACCATTCAGGTAGAAGCTGGCACCAAGGCAGGCGCCGAAGACATCGAAATATGGAAAGATATTAAAAATACCCTGAGCCAACTGTTCGCGGGAGAAACCAGTTTACAAAAATTGTTGCGATCCCGAACCCGTTACGTCGGAGGGGAGAAAAAAATGGCCATGATCCCCCGTGTGCATGTTGAAACAAAGGCCAGTAATCCATTTATTGTGATCCGGGTTGAAGCTCGGGACCATATCGGTATGCTCTACAAAGTTGCCACCGTTTTTGTCGATTTTGGCATTCGTATTCACCGGGCCAAGATTTCCACCCAAGGCGACCGGGCAATCGATGTTTTTTACGTGTCCCTTAGAAATCCGAATTTCGACCTCAATAAGGTAATGCGACGATTCAAGGAACGCATGATCCAGACCCTCATGATCGAAAAACTGGAAGATATACAATAGCCACTCGGCGTGGAGCCAACCGGCCAGCGGCCGGAAGCAATGTGAATAACTTCCCTCCCTTCCAGGGAGGGACTGGGAGGGTTGACTTATCTCAAAGATGCCTGGGGTGATTTACATTCAAAAACCGAAATTGATTTTTATTTTATGGCTTTCCATCAGCCTGTCTTCCGTATCGCAAGTTGCGGCCCTTCCCGCTGACCTGGAAATCGGTCGCGACATTTTCCACAAACATTGCAAAGCCTGTCACGGCGATAAAGGCGATGGCAAAACCTTCGCCGCGAATGTACTGAATCCACCGCCGAAAAATTTCACCGCTGAAGAATCAAAAAAAACACTGACCACAGCAAGAATGATCCTTTCCGTCACAAAAGGGAGGAAAGGCACCGCCATGATGCCGTGGGAATCGAACCTCACCGGCGAAGAAATCCGGGCTGTGGTGAATTACATTAGAAAAGAACTGATGCAACTGGGTGATTAACAGCTTATCCCCAATTAAAATAAGCTCAAAATATAAAAGGTACGATTCCAAGTTTAACGATTTGAATTCAACCAGTTTTTTATGCGAAGAGCGGCACATTCCTCAGAAACTTTAAATTTCCTGGAAATAGGTTTCGCTAAATAGGGGGCAAGAATTTGGTCTCCCGGCAACTTGCCCGAGCTAAAACTTTCATGCTTTGCTAATTCGGCCTTTGCGTTCTCATATTCAACACCCAAATTACTTGTTGGGAGCAAAACATAACTCGCAAACATGTTGGCTTGGGTCTCAAGCGGGTCCCGCCTGATATCCGTCAGAACAAATTCGGCCCATTCCTTTACGCTTGAAAACACTGCTTCTTCAAAATATTTCCTATGTAGACAATAATGCCCCAATTCATGGGCAAAGGTGAAACGCGCCCTGTTTTCGAGTTCGAAATACTGCATTTCATCAATATATATTTCTTTAAAATCGTGCGTTAAAAAAGCGTCAATCCCATACCTTAACAAGCCAGGGGCAGGAATCACTTTAATTCCTAGCTTTATTTCTACTATTTCTTCAATTGGAATGGGGATAGAACCATCAGGATGATGTTCTAATAAAAATTGCTTGGCAGTTTCTTCAATTTGCCGTTGAGGAATAAATTCAGTCACCAATCTTCCTTGATGGATTTGATCAAACTTTCCAACTTTTCTTCATCCAAGCCTTTATTGTCTAATGTCCTTAAAAAAACTGGGAGTTTTTCAAGTAGCTTCTCGTCATTCACATTTTCAATCCCATAAGATTTGTTGGACACCTGTGCTAATTGGAAAAACTTCTCAAACTCCTCAGTGTCTTTTTCTAACCCCAAAGCCTTTGCATAATACTCTAGTTTTTCATTGGATTTTGGAGCGCGGACTCTTCCTCTTTCAAGCCTTGAAATATACGCTGGGTCTTCCTCAAATTTTTCTGCAAATTTCCTTAAAGTTAAACCTTTTCTAATTCTCAGAAAGTTAAAAAATTCCCCAAATATCATATTTTTTGCCCTCCTTTGTTTTTGCCCTCTGCGATGTTGTATTCATAATACAACAAATTCATCAGAAAAAAACAGAAAAAACTTTATCTCTTTACATAACAAAAATGTAGCCAAATTATTATCCCTGCCCATTAATGTTAATCGGTGGCTAAAAAGATTTTTACTTCTTCACTTCTCTCCCCAGTTTTTGCTCAATGGAGGCGATTTTGGATTCCAGCCTGCCTGCCTTGCCCTCTCTATAATCGATCTTGATGCCGCAGGTAATGCGTTTGCAATCCTTCCGCATGGTCTCGTAGCATTGTTTGACCACTCCCATCACTTCATCAAACTCGCCTTCCAGCACCGTCCCCATCGGATTCAACCGGTATGGCACGCCGCTTTCGTCAATAATCTTCAGGGAACGGCTGACCTGTTCGCTGACGCTCTCCCCTTTATCCATGGGGCTCATGCTGAATTCGAGCAATATCATAGCAATTACCTCAATACCAAAAATGTTATTTTAAAAACAGGAAAACCCTGAAATTCAGGGTTCTTTTTAAGATTATCCTTGCATTCTAGGGCCGAGTTGTGGAATTATCAACCATCCCATTCAAGCGATTGCGGGAAATCCAAATAAAGGCGGTATTTGTTTTTTGTCCCAACTAGATGATCTGCGCCAGCAGATTGATAAAATTGACGACCAGCTGGCAAAGCTGATCAGTCGTCGTGGTCGCTTGGCTCAAGAAATAGGCGAAGAGAAAGCCCGACAAGGGAAGATGAAGCATTTTCATGTTCCCCAACGGGAGCGGGCTATCCTCGAAAGACTGAAGAAGCAGAACAAGGGCCCTTTTCCCGACTCTTCGATTGAGCACATTTTCCGTGAGCTGTTCTCCGCTACATTAGCGTTAGAAAAACCGTTGAAGATAGCTTTCCTCGGACCAACAACCACATTCAGCCATCAGGCCGCGGTGCGGCATTTTGGTCATTCCTGCACGTTCAATCCTTGCGGAAATATTGAAACCGTTTTTTCTGAAGTCGAGATGGGCAATTCCGACTATGGGGTGGTCCCGGTGGAAAATTCCATTGAAGGGGTGATCAACCTGACCCTGGACTGTTTTGTCGACTCCCCCCTTTATATTTGCAGTGAAACCCGGCTCCCCATTGGGCTTTTCCTTTTATCCAACACAACCGACCGGAAAAAGATCCAAAAAATCTATTCGCATCCACAACCTTTTGCGCAGTGCCGGAACTGGTTGAACAGCAACTTGCCGGGCGTTGAACAGGTGCCTGCCGCCAGCACAGCCCAGGCGGCGGAACTGGCCCGACAAAATAAGAATACTGCCGCCATCGCCGGAGAACTCGCCGCTGAGGTCTATGGGATGGAAATTATCGATAAAAATATTCAGGACCGGCCCGAAAACTACACGCGGTTCCTGGTCGTCTCCAAAGACAAGGCGAAAAAGGCCAGGAAAAATAAAACATCTATTATGTTTTCCATCGCTGACGAATCCGGGTCGTTACTCAAAATCCTGCAACTATTCGCCAAAAACAAAATCAATTTATCAAAAATACAGTCCCGGCCCCTGCGCAACCGGCCTTGGGAATATTTGTTCTATGTTGATTTCATCGGCCATGTTGACGATAAAACCGTCCAACACGTCTTAAAAACGTTAGGCAAGCAAACTCTCTTCTTGCGGGTGCTCGGCTCTTATCCCGAACAGGGGCAACCATGAAGCTTTTTGAAAAAATCACCATTATTGGCGTTGGCCTGCTTGGGGCCTCTTTGGCCAAGGCCTGCAAAGAACGCGGCCTGGTTGGAGAGATTGCCGGATATGGCAGGAACCGCGAGAACCTGGAAAAAGCCAGGCAATTAAAAATTATCGATCACTGCCCGGCCGACTTGGCAGAAGCGGTAAAAGATGCCGACTTGATTGTATTGTGCACGCCGGTTTCGACCCTCGTTCCCCTTCTGCAGAACATGGCTTCTGCGGTTCGGCCTGGCACGCTGATCACCGACGTTGGCTCAGTAAAAGGCCCCGTCGTCAAGGGAATAGACCAACTAATGCCTGAAGGCGTGTTTTTTGTCGGGTCGCACCCAATCGCCGGAGGAGAAAACTCCGGGCTGGAGGCTTCTACGGCCAATTTATATCAGGACGCAAAATGTATTGTGACCCCGACAACTGCCACAGACAAAACAGCCCTTGAAAAAATCAGTGCCCTCTGGAAAGCCGTGGGCATGAAAGTCATCAGCCTGTCGACCGACGAACATGATTTTATTTTTGGTGCGGTGAGCCATTTGCCTCACATTGTGGCTTATGCCCTGATGAACACGCTTGGGGCCTTAAAAACCCCTGACGGCTGTGAAGTCACCGCCTATTCAGGCGCGGGACTGAGAGACATTACCCGCATCGCTTCCAGCGACCCGGTTATGTGGCGGGACATTTGCCTTTCCAACCGCGACCATTTGCTGAACCTGATCGACGAGTTCCAGCAGAAGCTGGAAGAAATCCGTCATACCATCGAAAAAGGGGACGGAGAGGAATTGAAAAAAGAATTCATGGACGCAAACAAATACCGGCTTAGCGTGATTTGACGAAATGATTATCGCGATAGACGGGCCCGCGGGCAGTGGCAAAAGCACGGTCGCCAAGTTGATCGCAAAACGGCTGAACTACCGCTATATCGACACCGGCGCTATGTATCGGGCTGTCGCCTGGATCGCCCAAAAAAAAGGTCTGGACTTAACCGATGAATCGGCGATGGCAGATATTGCGGGGAGCCTGAATATTGAATTTGTTCCCGGCCCTGACAGGCAAGCAGTGCTGGTAGATGGAAAAGACGCTACGGATTTTTTAAAAAGTGAAACCGTTGGAAGAGGTGCCGCCACCGTTGCCGCGCAGAAGTTCGTGCGCGAAGTTCTGGTTGCCCAGCAACGTCATATCGGGGAGACCGGCAATGTGGTCATGGATGGACGTGACATCGGGACAGTGGTATTTCCCCACGCCGACAAAAAATTTTTTTTCGTTGCCGATGCGGAGGAACGGGGGCGGCGACGGTATGAAGAACTAAAAGACAAGAATCCGGGTTTGGATTTGAAAACCATTATCGAAGAAATCCGGCAACGCGACCATGAGGACCGAAATCGCAAGATTTCCCCACTGGTCAAAGCAAACGATGCCCTGGAAGTCGATACCACCCGGTTCAGTATTGAAGAAGTTACCGATCATGTTTTTAAAAATATAAATAACCTTTAAACATCGCAAGAGAAAGTGAGACTCATGAAGTCATGAAGATATCAAAAGAATTGCTGGCACAAATGGAAAATGACGACAAAACGGAACTGGAGGTTTTAACTCCAACCCAGGTCGCCGCTTATGAAGAAATGGAAGACTATTTCAATGATAGTCTTGGCCGCTTTAAAGCCTCACAGATCATTATGGGAAAGGTGATCGCCATCTCCAACGGACTGGCTACCGTTGATGTCGGCTTTAAATCAGAAGGAATGGTCTCGCTTTCTGAATTCTCTGAAAACGGCAAGAACTTGCAAGTCGGTGAAGAGGTTGAGGTCTTTCTCGAAAAGGTCGAAGACAACGACGGCAATGTTGTCCTGTCCAAGGAAAAAGCCAATAAAATTAAAATCTGGGATGACCTGGTTAAGACTTATGAAGCTGATGAAATTATTCAGGGAACCGTGGTCGCTAAGGCCAAGGGCGGATTGACGGTCGATATCGGTCTTAAAGCCTTTTTGCCTGGTTCCCAGATAGACCTTCGCCCGATCCGAAATCTGGAAAAACTGCTGGGCGAAAAATTTGATATGAAAATCATCAAGATGAATAAAAAACGCGGAAATATTGTTCTGTCGCGAAGAATTCTTCTTGAAGAGCAACGCAAACAGGTCCGGGAAGGAACTCTGGAGAGGATGAGCGAAGGCAACCTTATTGAAGGTATTGTCAAGAACATCACCGAATACGGAGTGTTCATCGACCTGGGCGGAATTGACGGCCTGTTGCATATTACCGACATGTCCTGGGGCCGGGTCAACCATCCCTCTGAAATGTTTTCCATTGGCGACAAAGTCACAGTCATGGTCCTCAAGTACGACAAGGAAAAAGAGCGTGTCTCACTGGGTCTCAAGCAAACCAGTGCTGATCCCTGGGTCGATGTGGACTCCAAATACCCGGTCAATACCCCCATTAAGGGAAGAGTGGTCAGCATCACAGACTATGGTGTGTTTGTAGAATTGGAAAAAGGTATTGAAGGGTTGGTCCACATTTCTGAAATGAGTTGGAGCCGCCACGTTAAACACCCGAGCAAAATGGTTTCTATCGGCGATGAAGTGGAAGCAATTGTGTTAACCCTCGACAAAGATAAAAAACGGATTTCACTCGGTATGAAACAAACCGAGCCCAACCCGTGGGAAAAAATTGAAGATAAATATCCCATTGGCTCGGAAGTCGAAGGTACTGTTCGCAACCTGACCGACTTTGGCGCCTTCGTGGAATTGGAAGATGGCGTGGATGGATTGATTCATATTTCCGATTTGAGCTGGAAAAAAATCAAGCATCCTTCTGAAATCCTGAAGAAAAAGGACAAAATCACCTCTGCGGTGCTCAGCATCGACAAGGAAAACTGCCGCATCTCCCTTGGAGTTAAGCAGTTACAGCCTGACCCCTGGAATGATATTGCCGCCAACTATCCCATTGGCACCGAAGTTACCGGCAAGATCATCAAGGTAACCGGCTTCGGCGCGTTCGCGGAATTTGGCGATGGGCTGGAAGGCTTGATCCATGTTTCGCAACTCAGTTCCGAAAAAATTACCGACCCTGAGTCTGCCGTAAAGGTGGATGATGAAATAAAGGCAAAAGTGATTAAAGTTGATACTTCCAGCAAAAAAATCGCTCTAAGCATTAAAGCCTTTATGGAAAACCTGGACATTGAGCAGATCGAAAAAGAACAGGTGGACCTGGAAGTTTTCAAGGACGAAGAATAAAACCTGATAAGCTCTGGACCCGAAAGGGTCCAGAGTCCTGAAGAATATGGAACCTACAATCCAACCGCAAAAAAGGTCCTTTTTTAGAAATTTTATGCGGTTTACGACAGGGCTTATGGCCTTGATAATATTGGTCGCGCTTGGCTCTGCTTTGGTGCCGGACCGTTGGAAATCTCCCTCCGGAGAAATCGCCTTGGTCCATGTTCATGGAATGCTGATGGATTCCCGGGATATTGTCCAGCAACTCTCCGACCACCGCTACAATCCCCAAGTGAGAGGTATTGTTTTACGCATTGATTCCCCAGGCGGAGCAGTTGCCCCGGCACAAGAGATTTACAACGAAATCATGAAGCTCCGTGCCAATCATAAAACGGTTTATGCCTCAATGGGAACGGTGGCGGCCTCTGGCGGATATTATATCGCCTGCGCGGCCGACTACGTTTTAGCAAACCCCGGTACCCTCACAGGAAGCATTTCTGCTGTGATGGCTTTTAATAACATTGAAGAACTGACAAAAAAAGTCGGCGTTAAGGCGAGTGTTATTAAGAGTGGTAAATTCAAAGATGTGGGTTCCCCTCTGCGGACTATGAGCCCGGAAGAACAAAAACTTTTGCAAAATGTAGTGGACGATGTGCACCAACAATTTGTCCAGGCTATTGTCAAAGGTCGAAACCTGCCTGTAGCGGACGTTCGTAAGATTGCTGATGGAAGAATCATGACCGGCCAGCAGGCACTTGAGCTCAAACTGGTTGATGAAATGGGCGGGCTCGAAAAAACCATCGAATTGCTGGCAAAAAAAATTGGTGTCGAGGGAAGACCCAAAGTCATTGAACAAAAAGAAAAAATCCCTTTTCTCGACTGGCTTCTGCAAGGTTCGCTTTCCAGAGGACTGGCCCAAACCTTAATGCCATCACCCTCTCCCCGCCTGCAATACCTCTGGACCTTCTGAAAAAACAACAAGTTAAAATACTCCCCCTCGTCTAAACCCTGAAGCCATGCCCGACCGTTCAGATAACGGAACCCCGGTAAACTCAGCCTCTGAAAAGAGTTTTTCAGGCACCAAAATTGTGCCTCAAAACGGGTAAACCCATTAAAATATTGGACTTGACTTAACTCCACCTAATGATATACTTTCCCGAATTCTTATTTTAAAGGCAGTTAAAATGTTTACCGGTGGGGGGAGACTTTTTAATGACTAAGGCAGAGCTTGTTGAAAGAGTAGCCAACCAGATCAACCTGACGAAAAAACAGACCGAAGTTGTAGTCAATACTGTTTTTTCTAGCATTACCGAATCGTTGGCGGAAGGAAAAAAAGTTGAATTGAGAGGGTTTGGAAGTTTCCGAATCCGGCAAAGAAATGCCCGGGTTGGACGCAATCCCAAGTCTGGGCAAAAAGTGGAAGTTCCTTCTAAAAAAGTGCCTTTTTTCAAGGCTGGAAAAGAGTTGAGGGAACTGGTAGACGAGCACGAAAGGGCGCAAGAGGAGATGCAGTCCAAAGGGGAAGCTTAAGGTTAAACTACCCGCCTCGTTCCTTGCGGTGCAGAACCACTTTGCTGGGGTCTTCTTACCTTGGCACCTGCATGAGCCCTTCCCCAAGCAATAGCAGTTAGTCTTTATTTTTCAATAACATCAAAATACACGAGTGAACATTCTGTTACCCGTCAGGGCCAGAAAACTGCATTCGACCTGTAAATTTATGTCTGGAAGTTCTTTCGGAAAACTTTTTAAAATCACCACTTGGGGTGAGTCTCATGGTGATGGCATCGGGGTCGTTGTGGAAGGGTGCCCGGCCGGATTGCCTCTGAAAGAATCCGACATCCAAAAAGATCTGGACCGGCGACGGACCGGGCAAAGTAAAGTCACCACCACCCGCAAGGAAGGCGACAAAATCCTGATCATGTCCGGGGTCTTTAAGGGCAAAACAACAGGCACCCCAATTTCCATGCGCGTCGACAATCAAGATGCTGATTCCTCAAAATATGAATTGATCAAGCACTTGTATCGTCCCGGTCACGCGGATTACACCTACGACATCAAATACGGGTTTCGGGATTACCGGGGGGGAGGACGATCCAGCGCCCGGGAAACAGTGGGCAGGGTGGCCGCCGGGGCTATCGCTAAAAAGCTTTTGGCCCTCGAAAATATCACCATCACCGGCTTCACCCGCCAAATCGGCAACCACATAGCGGAAACCGTAAACTTCAAGGAAATAGAAAAAAATATCGTGCGTTGTCCCGATGCCAAAACCGCAAAAAAAATGGTGTCTGCCATCATGCAGGCACGTAAAAATGGGGACTCGCTGGGAGGTGTTGTCGAAGTCATTGCCCAAGGAGTGCCGGCAGGACTGGGAGAACCCGTCTTCGACCGGCTGGACGCCGATTTGGCCAAGGCGGTCATGAGCATCCCCGCGGTAAAAGGAATGGAAATTGGCGCAGGGTTCCAAACCGCCACCATGACCGGCTCGCAGTGCAACGATGTGTTCGTTATGAAAAATAAGAAAGTAACGACTCAAACCAATAACGCCGGGGGAATTCTGGGTGGCATTTCCAATGGAATGGATATCGTTGTTAAACTGGTGGTGAAACCAACTTCATCCATCAACAAAGCGCAAGAAACCATCACCCAAAAAGGAAAAAAATCTGAAATCCGTGTTGAAGGCCGACACGACCCCTGCGTTGCCCCACGCGCCGTTCCTATTGCTGAGGCCATGGTCGCCCTGACTCTCATTGACCATCTGCTGAGAAACAAAACTTCCCGATTGAACTAACCGGACTGAGGCTGTCATGAGAGTTGGATTTGTTCAAAACAAGCCCATTTTCGCAGGTGTTCGGGAGAACCTTGCCCAAATTGAGGAACTTCTTGCAGGCCAAAATGCCGACCTGTTTGTCCTCCCCGAACTTTTTGCCACGGGATATCAGTTCAAAGATTTGCAAGAGGCCCGTAGCCTGGCGGAACTGGTTCCCGGAGGCGTTACCACCAGTGTGCTGACCTCTATTGCCAAGAAAACCAATACCTTTATCATCGCCGGCCTTGCTGAAATTGCAAAAGACAAGGTATACAATTCCGCGATTGTCACAGGGCCCAATGGTTATGTTGGAAAATATCGGAAACTCCACCTCTTTGACACAGAAAAAGAGTGCTTCCAAAAAGGCAACCTGCCGCTCAAGGTCTTTGACATTGCAGGCGCAAAAGTAGGAGTTATGATTTGTTTCGACTGGCGGTTTCCTGAAACTGCCAGAGCTCTGGCACTTATGGGGGCAGACCTGATCGCCCATCCTGCCAACCTCGTCCTGCCTCACTGTCCGCAAGCCATGGTCACCCGCTGTCTGGAGAACCGCGTCTTCGCCGTTACCGCTGACCGGGTGGGAACAGAAGGACGCCTGGTTGGTGAAGAACCTCTCAACTTCATCGGCCAGAGCCAGGTTGTAGACCCTGGCGGTAATATTTTGCTCCGCGCCTCCATGACCGATGAAGAAGTACACGTGGTCGAGTTGGACCTCAGTTTGGCCCGCGACAAATTCCTCAATTCCCGCAACCACATTTTCAACGACCGCCGCACAGATATGTACC
>Ga0066644_10001951_pt1 | contig 11082 bp, 12 predicted proteins | sample CryGeyCG2114_020_FD_62735 | JGI IMG/M metagenome (GOLD analysis project Ga0066644, IMG submission 62735) | Groundwater microbial communities from aquifer - Crystal Geyser CG15_big_fil_post_rev_8/21/14_0.20 | ecosystem: Environmental > Aquatic > Deep subsurface > Groundwater | place: USA: Utah...
CGTCGCGTATCAGCGGCGTGGGAAACAGGAATTCGTTTTGCGCCATCCTGCCTCCTAGCCGACCAGAGCTGCCACCCCGGGCAGTTCACGACCTTCCATCCATTCTAGGAAAGCGCCGCCAGCGGTTGAAACAAAGGTGAAATCGCCTGCGACACCCGCGTGATTAAGGGCTGAGACCGTATCACCGCCGCCGGCGACCGAAACGAGCGATCCTTCGCGCGTCAGTGCCGCGGCATGGCGCGCCAGCGCGACGGTGGCAGCATCGAAGGGCGGGATTTCAAATGCGCCCAGCGGCCCGTTCCAGACCAGCGTGCGACACGTCTTCAAGACGTCGGCCAGGGCCTCGGTCGCGGCGGGGCCGATATCGAGGATCATCTCGTCGGCAGCGACCTCGTGGACGTTGCAGGTGCGCAAAGACGGCGGGTTGGCGGCGAATTCCTTTGCCACCACGACGTCATAAGGCAGATGCACCGTGCAGTTTGCCTTGTCGGCGGCGTCGAGGATCGCAAGGACGGTGTCGGTCAGATCGTGTTCGGACAGCGACTTGCCGACATCGACGCCGCGTGCGGCGAGGAAGGTGTTGGCCATGCCGCCACCGATGATGAGGTGGTCGACCTTGCCGACGAGGTGGCGCAGGACGTCGAGCTTGCTCGACACCTTGGCGCCGCCGACGACCGCCGCGACGGGCCGCTCGGGATCGCCCAGCGCCGCCTCGAGCGCGGTCAGCTCGGCCTCCATCGCGCGCCCGGCATAGGCAGGCAACGCGTGGGCAAGGCCCTCGGTCGAGGCGTGCGCGCGGTGGCTGACCGAAAAGGCATCGTTGACGTAGAGATCGCCGACGCGCGCCATCTCGGCGACCAGCGACGGATCGTTGCTCGTCTCGCCCGGCTCGAAGCGGGTGTTCTCGAGCACGCCGATATCGCCTGGCTCGAGCACCGCGGCGCCGTCGATCGCGCCCTGGCCCGACGAATAGGGAATGAACATCACCTCGCGACCGAGCACATGTTCGAGCGTGCCGGTAATCATGCTCAGCGATTCGGTCGAGCTCTTCGCGCCCTTGGGCCGCCCGAAATGGCTCAGCAGCAGGACGATCGCGCCCTTGTCGGCAAGCTCGGTGATCGTCGGCACCGCCGCGCGCATCCGCGTGTCGTCGGTCACCCGGCCATCGGCAAACGGCACGTTGAGATCGACCCGGACGAGCACGCGCTTGCCCGTCACGTCACCGATATCGTCGAGGGTCTTGAATGCCTTGGTCATGGACTTCCTTTTGCGCGGTCCCGCGAAGGCGGGAACCATCTCCGGCGCTCCGCCAGGGGAATCGTCGGCCGATCGGCCCCGGATCAGGTCCGGGGCACGACCGTTACAGCAACCCTGCCATTACACCGGCGGTGTCGATCATGCGGTTCGAGAAACCCCATTCGTTGTCGTACCACGACACGACGCGGCACAGCTTGCCGTCCATGACCGAGGTTTCGAGGCTGTCGATCGTCGAGCTGGCCGGATAATGATTGAAATCCGAGCTGACGAGCGGCTGGTCGGTGTAATCGAGGATGCCCTTCATCGGGCCCTTTTCGGATGCCGCCTTGAGCGCCGCGTTGATTTCCTCGACCGTGGTGTCGCGACCCGGGGTGAAGACGAGATCGACGAGGCTGACATTGGGCGTCGGCACGCGCACCGACGATCCGTCGAGCTTGCCGTTGAGTTCGGGCAGGACGAGGCCGACCGCGCGCGCTGCGCCGGTGGTCGTCGGGATCATGTTCTGCGCCCCGCCACGCGCCCGGCGCATGTCGCTGTGCATCTGGTCGAGCATGCGCTGGTCGTTGGTGTAGCTGTGGATCGTCGTCATGAAACCGCGCTCGATCCCGACCAGGTCGTTGAGCACCTTGGCGACGGGCGCAAGGCAGTTGGTCGTGCAGCTGGCGTTCGACACAATGACGTCGTCGCTGGTCAGCGTGTCGTGATTGACGCCGTAAACTATCGTCGCCGACACGTTCTTGGCCGGCGCCGAGATCAGGACGCGCTTGGCACCCGCCTTCAGATGCGGCTCGGCCGCCTCGTGCGACTGGAAGAAGCCGGTGCACTCGAGGACGATATCGACGCCCATGGCGGCGTGCGGCAGGTTGCCCGGATCGCGCTCCGAGGTGACCGCGATCTTCTTGCCATTGACGGTGATGCTGCTCGCATCGGCACTGACTTCGCCCGGGAAACGGCCGTGCGTCGAATCATACTGGAACAATAGCGCGTTGGCCTTGGCGTCGGCGAGGTCGTTGATCGCGACGAGGTCGAGATCGTGATCGTCGCGTTCGAGGATGGCGCGAGCGACAAGGCGGCCGATGCGCCCGAAACCGTTAATGGCGACTTTTACCGTCATCGAGTAACTCCTTGGATTAAATCAGTTCAGATGGTCGAGAATCTTGGGTGCGATGGTGTCCGCGGTCAGCCCGAAGGCGTCGAAGAGGTCGGGCGCGGGAGCCGAGGCGCCGAAACGGTCGAGACCGAAGCGCAGGCCGTGAAGGCCGGTATAGCGTTCCCAGCCGAAGGTCGTCCCCGCCTCGATCGAGACGCGCAGGATATCGCGGTTCGACACGTCGGGCAGGATATCCTCGCGATAGCTGGCGGGCTGTTCGTCGAACAGTTCGCTGCACGGCATCGACACGACGTCGGTGCCATGGCCGGCGGCCTCGAGCTTTTCCGCGATCTCGACCGCGACATGAAGCTCGGACCCGGTCGCCAGCAGGATGACGCGCCGCTTGTTTTCGGCGGACTTGAGGCGATAGGCGCCCATGGCGCAGCGATTGGCCGATTTCTCGAGGCGCAGTTGCGGCAGGTTCTGCCGGCTCAACGCCATCAGCGACGGGCGGTCGTCCTGCGCGAGCGCCAGGGCCCAGCATTCGGCGGTCTCGACCGTGTCGGCGGGGCGCATGACGAGCAAATTGGGCATCGCGCGCAGCGACTGGAGATGCTCGATCGGCTGGTGCGTCGGGCCGTCTTCACCGAGCCCGATGCTGTCATGCGTCATGACATAGACGACGCGCTGGCGCTGCAGCGCCGACAGGCGGATCGCCGCGCGGCAATAGTCGGCGAAGACGAGGAACGTCCCGCCATAGGGGATCACGCCGCCGTGCAGCGCCATCCCGTTCATCGCCGCCGCCATGCCGAACTCGCGGATGCCGTAATAGATATAGCGCCCCGAATAGTCATCCTTGGTCAGTGGCTTGGTGGCTGATGTTTTGGTGTTGTTTGAACCCGTCAAATCGGCCGATCCGCCGATCGTCTCGGGCAGCAGGTCGTTGATGGCACCCAGCGCCATCTCGCTCGCCTTGCGCGTCGCGACCGTTTTGGGATCGGCAATCAGGCCATCGATATAGGTCGACAGGTCGGCGCCGTCGTTGAGCCGACCGGCCATCCGCCGTTCGAACTCGCCGCGCGCGCCATGATCGGCCAGCCGGGCGTTCCAGGCGGCATGCGGTTCGGCACCCCGCTTGCCGAACGCTTCCCAGCGCGCCTTGATGTCGGCGGGAATGTCGAAGGGCGGATGCTCCCAGCCGAGCGCCTTGCGCGTGCCGGCGATCTCGTCGCCGCCGAGCGGTGCGCCGTGCGTCGCCGACGTGCCCTGCTTGGTCGGTGCGCCGAAGCCGATGATCGTACGACATTCGACGAGGCTCGGGCGCGGGTCGGCGATCGCCTCGTCGATCGCGCGGCGGATGTCGGCAGGATCGTGACCGTCGCAGGCGACGGTGTGCCAGCCGGTCGCGCGATAGCGTGCGGGGATGTCCTCGCTGGTCGACAAGTCGGTCGATCCGTCGATCGTGATCTTGTTGCTGTCCCACAATACGATCATTCGGCCGAGCTGGAGATGTCCGGCAAGACCGATCGCCTCGTGGTTGATCCCTTCCATCAAGCAGCCGTCGCCGGCGATCACCCAGGTACGATGATCGACGAGGTCGTCGTCGAACACCGCGTTGAGGTGGCGTTCGGCGATCGCCATGCCGACCGCCATCGCCAATCCCTGTCCCAACGGGCCGGTGGTCGCTTCGACGGCGTCGAGCAGGAAATTCTCGGGATGGCCCGCGCACGGACTCGAAAGCTTGCGGAAATGTCGGATGTCTTTGATCGTCGGATGGCGATGCCCGGTGAGGTAGAGCAGCGCATAGAGCAGCATCGAGCCATGGCCCGCCGAGAGGACGAAGCGGTCGCGGTCGGGCCAGTGCGGCTGCTCGGCGTCGAACTTGAGATATTCGCCCCACAGGACGGTGGCGACATCGGCCATGCCCATCGGCATTCCCGGGTGGCCGCTATTGGCCGCCTGCACCGCATCCATCGCCAGCGCCCTGACGGCATTGGCGAGCGACTGGTCAGATACCGGCATGCATTTCCCCTTTGGTGGCGAGTCGCGCGACCCGCGCACGCTTTGCTGGCTTCGCCCTCCATCGTCAACCGGGGCGCCCTAAACTCTTCGAATCACGGCGCTTAGCTTACCAATTTACCAACATACAAAGCTGTGCTAAATCAGGCCGATGGACAATGAAGCGCAGACGCCGGCTTGGACCCGGCTCGAACGGGCGATCGCGTTGCTCGAAGACGCTGTGTCCAACCGTCGCGAGAGAGATGCTGACGCCAAGGGCGCTCGATCGGATGCGCCGAGCGAGGATCCCGACCTTGCCCGTCGCCATGCAGCCCTCAAGTCGGCGGTCGCCGCATGCATTAGCGATATCGATGCGCTGATCGAAGACGGAGGCAATGGCGATGCCTAATTTGCGGCTCGAAATCGGCGGTCGTCACTACGACGTTCATTGCGAAGACGGCGAGGAAGCGCACATCGTCCGCCTCGCCGCGCGGGTCGATGCCAAGGCGCGCGATGCCCAGGCCGCGATCGGCGGAATAAACGAGGTGCGCCAGCTGCTGTTCGCCGCGTTGATGCTCGCCGACGAAGCGGGCAACGTGGCAACCGCCGCTGCGCCCCCTGCCCCGCCGCCGCCGGTCGCTCCGGCAATCGACGAAGAGGCGATCGAATGGGTCGCCGCGCGGATCGAGGCGCTGGCGAGCCAAATCGCCCAATCCTGACCGTCGGCTCCAGCAACGCCTTGAGGAAAGCCTCGGGTGCGCCTATCTTGAGTACGACGGGTGCTGCGCAGTACGAGCTTAAGCGAACATCCCTGAGGCGATACAACATCCACGGGAGCTGTCCCTGTCCGGGCCACTTTTTCGCATTGGGGCCCGATGCATACGGCGCCCACCTGACGTAGAGGCGTCAGAGGATATTCCAGCCAACGACCAAGCGGTCCCGTCACCCTAGCCCTTGATCGCGCACTGGTTCCACCGCCAACCTTCGGATAACAACACCACCTCGCATGACCGACCGGGCAGAAACCAAGGCGCAACTGCGCCAGCGCCTATGCTTCCGCCGCGCCAGCCATGTCGCGGCGATGGCGCCATGGGAGCGCGGCATCGTCTTCGCGCACCCCCCTTCCCCGCTGCTGGACCTGCTCGGCGACCGCACGGTCGTGGCGATCCACGCCGCGCATGGCGACGAACCCGATATCGCGCGGATCGGCGCGGCCCTCGTCGATGCAGGCCACCGCCTCGCGATGCCCCGCCTCGGTGATAGCGCCGGCACGATGGACTTTGCCGCTTATGCTCCCGGCGATGCGCTGGAGCCGACGCGCTATGGCCTCGCGCATCCCGCCGCCGACGCGGCGAAGCTTGCCCCCGACGCGATTCTCTGTCCGCTGATCGGCTTCGACCGCGCGATGCACCGCTTGGGACAGGGCGGCGGCTATTACGACCGGGCATTTGCCGCCCATCCCGATGCGATCCGGATCGGCATCGGCTGGTCGGTCCAGGAATGCCAGGCCCTGCCACACGAGGATCACGACATGCCGCTCGACGCCGTATTGACCGAACGCGAATGGATCGTGGCGTCATGACGTCACACGGCGCACCGCAAGACGGTCCGAGCTGGCGCAAGCCCGCGGGAATGTTCCTGATCCTGCTGCTGATCGCGCTGTGGTCGGCGCTCGTCGTTTCGCAGGCCGAAGCGATCGGTCGACTGCCCTGGCCGGTCCAGGCGATCGTCTATCTCGTTGCCGGCATCGTCTGGATCGCACCGCTCAAGCCGCTGCTTGCCTGGATGGAGACGGGGCGCTGGCGCGCACCGCGCGACAGCGAACTGTCAGAGTGACGATGTAAGCGAGGAACCGGGCCGATTTCCATTGGGGAAATGGCGCGAGTGACGGGACTTGAACCCGCGACCTCCGGCGTGACAGGTCGGCGCTTAGCCAAGGAAATCAGCGGTCTTTCCAACTACGGGGGCCTCGAATAAGCCTACAAAATCAAAAAAGTTGGAATTATACTTTCCGGCGCAATTTAAGCGTGCCAGCCGTGTTCTGGCCGGTTTGCCAGTTTCGATCGGTCCAATACGCTCCCTGCAACGTCATGCCTTTTCCATCGCCTAGAATTTCAAGCCGCGCTGCTCCGTAGAATCGATCGACGTCACTCGGTTCTGGAGCATCGACCACGGCATCAAATACGTAGTGGATCACATTTCGGTGGGTATGCGAACTCTTGGCGATGCGAAAAGCAGTGGTGTCCGACCGCATGTAGCCTGGGCGAGGAGAAACACTAAGCGAACTAATTCTCACGTCGAACAACCTCGCGATGATCGTGAACTCCGCTACGACTGGCTTACCTAACGAGTCAGGTGATAATTTGAATGCTTTTGCAATTTGAGGAAAGTTCGATGTGAATTCTCCGGTCCAAGTCCCGTCAATTGGGGGAAGATAAATTCGGACGAGGGGAAGTCTACACAGTCTGGGAAATATGGCTGTTTGACCCAACAACAGAACCAAAAAACCGCTGCAAGTCACTGAAAGTGAGGCGATCCTCCATAGCTCAGGAATCTCTGATATCGGCCAAATCCAGCTTATAACGAGTGCCACAAAAGCAGCCACAGTTCCAAAAATGGTGATCAACTTCCATGGCCCAATTAGTTGATACATCCGTTCACCCCTTGTTGTCGTTGGGTTGTTTTCCTACATTGTCTTAATGCACGGGCAAAGGATATCCGCGATATGACAGTCAACGCTCATAGGGCCTTCGAAAATAGCGGAGACAACAATTACCGGAAAAACCTGAAACCTTCATCGACTGAGATCGACGAACTTCGACGCGCGCGAGACAAAATTCGCCTAACGCTAAAATCAGCCTTCTCCGACTGGGAAGATCGCATTGGAGCCGAATTCCTGTTTGAGGAGGCAGCTGTTGCCTCGTTTAACGCGAGCCGCGAAAAGCCTAATCTTTCGCCCAAGTTCCGTTCCCAGGGAAGCTATGTCTATGGGACTTTAAATCAGCCTACTCATAATCCACCCCAAGAAATGGATTTCGATGATGGCATGTTTCTTCCGACTTCGTTTATTTCCGAGGATGGCAGTGCTCATCCGATAGTCGCGAGCAAAGGCTATTTCCAGTTAGTCGAATCAGCATTGGAGCCGTTGTGCCGTAGCCAAGGATGGACGCTTAATCCCATCCGTGCTCGGCCATCTTGCGTTCGTATTGCTCTGAATAACGGTCGATCTCACGTTGATATCGCACTCTATGCTATTCCAGACGATGAATATCATATGCTCGTCGAAAAAGCAGCGACAGCCTCAACGTTGGCGTTCAACGAGTCTGACTCAGGTGAGATGATTTTCGATAGCGTCTATCAGTCGATCCCCAACGACCAGATTATGCTTGCCCACCGCGAGGACGGTTGGAAGGTTTCAGATCCACGCAAATTGGAAGAGTGGTTTGTAAATGCAGTCAAGACACACGGTGAACAACTGCGGCGTGTGGCTAGATATCTTAAAGGCTGGCGCGACCATAGCTGGGAAAATTGCCGTCTCAATTCGATAGCGTTAATGGCGTGCGTGGAACGCTTTTTTCGCGAGTTCAGCGACGATTATGTCGGTCGCGACGACCTCGCACTAAAGGCGGTCGCGATGCGCCTCCCACAGTTTCTCTCTGAAGAAATAACAAATCCCGTAGTCGACGGGCGGTTTGATGAGGGGTGGGACGATGGAGATCAACCCTGTCGTTCTGAGTTTGTAGCTAAGGCTGAGGCCCTGCGAGACGAGATCAGTTTGGCTTTAGCCCAAACCAAAGCGGACGAGGCCAGCTTGCAACTTCGCAGGATTTTCGGAGTGCACTTTCCCGACGATGCGAAACTTATTTCAATTGAATCAGGTATCGAAGCTCCCGCGATTATTTCCGCAGGCGTCTTGGGCTCGCTTGGAGCATCTACGGATTCAAAGGCATCGGTGAAACTTGGTGGCGACGATCGTTACGGGTAAGGTTTCGGCTGCATTGTCGGAACGGTTTGATGACGGTCGCAAAAGCATCTCGGAGTTTTTATCGGGCATTGCTCCCAACCTAACGGAATTAGCCGAAGAGACGTTGGCGGCATACCTGGAAGCGGGACATAAGTTTTGCGCGGGATGGCAGTTCCCTTGTGATTTCGATGGTCTAGAAGTTGGCCTCCGGGTATTACTGGATGAAGATTTTCCATTCAGCAGCCCCAAGATCGGCCTGTCTCGCCCAAATATATTGCGCTTTGCTCACCTTGAAAGGGGCGCGTTGCTATGCCTGCCGCCCGGACAAACGGTTGCCTGGGATCGGCCGGCAGATGCTCTTGCGAAATTACTTTCTCAAGCAGAATATATAATAACTAGGGGCCTATCTTCGGATGAACAGAATGAGGATTCCCGGCGAGAGATCATAGCCTATTGGCGGATCGGTCAGAGCGGAAAACTGGTAACAAGCTATCTTGACTTGGATGGCATATCAAAACGCTTCGTTAGGTTAGACGATGGCGGTCGAACGTACTTTTTCGATAACCGGAATTCGGCACGAGACTTTTTCGTGGCAGGTGGTCGCAAATTGAAGCCCACCAAGTTTTGCAAACCTGCGATGCTGATTTGGCTGCAGCGACCGCCCAGAGCAGATGAATTGCCTAAGACAGTCAGTGATTTGATAAGGCTGCTTCTTGACGATGCGACTTCTGGACTGGAAGAACTAGCTCAATTCCTGGCAGGTGCGAATGGTCGCAGCACTATTGCATTAGGCTTTTCTGGCGACCATGGCTTTGGCTTACTGGCTCTCGACCTACCAAAACTCCATATTCCGCAGGGCAGCCCGACCCATCTCGCCTTTGTCACGGATAGCGACCAACAACATTCCCTTAAAAGACTGTTAGTCAGGCGCGCAGACCCGCCTTGGGTATTTGGAAGAGACTCCAACCCCGAAGCCGCGGTCCTACAGACAAAAAGTGTCGCAATGATCGGGGCAGGATCACTTGGATCATTCGTCGCAGAGCAACTTGCGTCTAGTGGCGTGGGCCAAATATCCATCATTGATCCGGAAACCTTGGCATTCGAGAACACATCACGGCACGTTCTCGGCGCTGAGGCCGTAGATCTAAACAAGGCCGAAGCTTTAGCCATGAGGCTTCAACGTCGCTTCCGAACGTCGGCATTTCGAGGCGTACCGTTAAAATGGCAGAATTGGGTTTTGGCTTCTAAGCCCAACCTATCTGAATTCGATCTAATTATTAGCACTGTAGGAGATTGGCCTAGTGAAGCTCACCTGACCGAATACATGCGCTCGAATTCTTCGGAAACCGCGCTCATGTTTGCGTGGCTCGAACCTCACGCCCTTGCAAGCCATTCAGTTTTAGTCCCCACACCATCACCATGCTTTTGCTGCGGGTTCGATACGATGTCTACGCCGCAATGGCGAGTAACTGACTGGGCCACAGCAACACGGCGCGCCATTCCTTTATGTGGCGGTCAATATCAGCCATACGGAATTACGGCGCTAACAACTCATGCAGCCTCAATATCAGAATCTGCAATCGCCTTTTTGATCGATGAAATTTCCTTGCCGTCTCACGTTGTCCGCAGTTCCTCGGACCCAGGTGAAAAGGGGGGGCGCTGGTCATCGTGGTGGGAGGAATCGTTCGAAGGACAGCCGCTTGTCGACCGGCGATTAGTTCGAGAATGGCCAGTAAATGCGGACTGCGCCATGTGCGGGGATGGTTAAATGCTCGAGTATGATATCGGCGATTCAGGTCAAATACTTTCATTTTCATCTGAAGTCTTGGCCCACTTTGATATTAATCGGCAACGCCATCTTTGGAATCGCGAGGCTGGCGGACATTTGTTCGCCAAAATCGCTGAAAACCAGATACACGTGGTGTATGCTTCGGGTCCTGAGAAAGCGGATTACAGAAGCCGTTTCGCGTTCGGGTTTAAGCGCTCGCGGGCACAGTCAATTATCGATGAGCAGTTTGCTCAAGGGAAGCACTATGTCGGAGACTGGCATAGCCATCCTCAAAACGTCCCAAGCCCATCCACCGTTGACCAGCGGACAATGGCAAGCCGGGTTCTACGATCAGATCACGGGTTGAGGGGAATGATATTCTGTATAATTGGAAGACTTGCTTTCCCAAACGGTCTCGCCGTTTTGCTTCATAATGGTTCAGAATGCCTCACCATTCGACCTTGCAGCGGCGACTGACAGCAACGATTGATTAACTGAGTAGGTTTTCCTCCTGAAAAAGCGACCAACCGTTCACCCAGCGCACTCAAAGTTTGACACCCTCTGGGGATATGGTTTTAGGTAGAGGGGAAGAGGTACCGTAGTAAATTATTTCCACCCGCTTTTTCCCCATGCTCAAACCTAAGGAGTTGAACATGGCTGAACTTAATGAAAACCTTGATGGCTTCGTTTTCCTGCCCAGCGTTACAGGAGACGGCGTACTAATTAAGCGTGAGCAGGTCGTTGGCGCACGGCCTAATGGTCCGAACGGTGGCGCTATCGTCTACACGGCGGCAGGACCCAGCATTTATACCAGCTTGCAAACCCCCCAGATTGCGAGCCTGTTTGATGCTCAGCTGATTGAAGGAACCCGCTAGCTGGGTGGGTGGCACGCGGAATTATTAAGCTCACCGCGCGATCAATTCCGCGTGCCGCTGTATATAGGAGGGAAAGGAACAGCCCTCCATGTCCTGCCGCAGCCAAGCTCGACGACGCCGACTTAGAGCT
>Ga0066644_10001952_pt1 | contig 11080 bp, 11 predicted proteins | sample CryGeyCG2114_020_FD_62735 | JGI IMG/M metagenome (GOLD analysis project Ga0066644, IMG submission 62735) | Groundwater microbial communities from aquifer - Crystal Geyser CG15_big_fil_post_rev_8/21/14_0.20 | ecosystem: Environmental > Aquatic > Deep subsurface > Groundwater | place: USA: Utah...
CACCGCGATGATGATGCGCGAGGGCGGGCTCAAGACGCTTTCCTACGATCCGGCGACCCAGACGGTGCGCGTGGGTGCCTCGGTCTCGGTGCGCGATCTCAAGACCTATCTGCGCGACGAGCATGGCCGCGGGCTGTTCAATTCGGGCAATTACATGGAGCAGTCGGTGATCGGCGCGCTGGCCACCGGCACGCATGGCTTCGGCCCGCGCGCGGTGATGGCCGACGGCATCGTCGAGCTGACCTTCCTCGATGGCGCGGGCAAGCGCGTGACGCTGAAGCGCGGCGATCCCGATTTCCGCTATGTCGCGCTGTCCTTCGGTACGATCGCCCCGATCATCGAGCTGGTGCTCGAGACCAAGCCGCTCGAACCCTATGTCTCGGTCAGCTCGATGAGCCGCATGTCGAGGCTCGACGAGCTCAAGCAGGGCTCGATCGCGGCGAACTGGGCGGTGATGCCTTATACCGATCCCGAAGATCCGGTGGTCATGCTCCACGCGCTGGCCGAATGCGACGATGCCGAGGCGATGACCGCGCATCCCGAGGCCAAGGGCGGCAAAGGCAGGTTCGCCGCCTGGTTCCTCAAGCGCTATTACAAGCTCGATCGCTTCCTGCCCGCGCTGCGCCGCCCGATGCAGCGGCTGATCGACCGGCTCGACCTGAAGCAGAGCGAGCGCGTGATCACCGATCCCGGCGACCTCGATTATCTCTACGACCCCAAGCCGGGGCTCAAGGAAAACCGCGCGCCGAGCATCACCCGGGGGCTCTTCTCGACCACCTACACGGGCTATAATCTCGCCTTCTTCGTCCCGCTCGAGAAGGCGCAGGCGGTGGTCAAGTTCATCATCCGCGAGGCCGACGCGCTGCGCGACCTCGGCTTTTACCTCAAGGGTATCATTTCGGTGCGCGAATTGCCGGGCACGGCGGGGCCGGTCTTCGCCGCCAATGCGCACCGGCCGGTGGCCGCGATCGACCTGTTCGCCGATCCGCGCGACTATGCGTGGCTCGAGCGCCTGCAGCGACTGGTGATGCATTACGAACCCGCCACGCGGCCGCATTTCGGCAAGAGCGCGCTGGGCCCCGATTTCTGCGCCGCGCTGGGCGAGGATCATCTTGCTGAACTGATGCGCATCCACCGACGGCACTATCCGCAGGGGCGGCTGATGTTCTCCGAACGCGTGCGGACCATGCTTGGTGTGGGACGACCGCTGCCCGGCGAATCGGCGGCGGATGCCGGCTTCGCCTGAGCCTCAGCGGACCTGGCTCCTGCGCAGCCAGAGGATCGACCAGTCGCCATTGACCAGTCGTCGCGCAAGGCGGAAACCGAGCGCACGATAGGCGCGGCGCACGCGCGCTTCCTGCGTTTCGAGCAGGCCGGCGAGCAGCAGGTTACCACCCGGCGGAATTGCTGCGGAGAAGGACGGGGCAAGTTCGACCAGCGGACCGGCGAGGATATTGGCGATGAACAGGTCGTAGGGGCCGCGCACGTCGAGCAGCGGATCGTCCACACCGTCGGCGATCACCATGGTCAGTTCGCCCGCACCGCCACCGTCGGCGATGCCGTTGAGCGCCATGTTGTCGCGCACCACGCCGGCGCAGACCGGATCGATGTCCGAGGCGGTTGCCCGCGCGCCGGGCCACAGGTGCATCGCGGCAAAGGCGAGAAGCCCGGTGCCGGTGCCGATGTCGGCGAGATTGCGGACGAGGATTCCCTCGCGCTTCATCTGGTCGAGCATGGCGAGGCAGCCGGCCGTCGTCTCGTGCTGCCCGGTGCCGAAGGCCTGGCTCGCCGGGATGACGAAATCGACCATTGCCGGATCGGAATCATGTTCGGGCGTGCGGACGTGGAACCGCCCCGCGCGGATCGGGTCGACCCCCTTCTGGCTTTCGGTAACCCAGTCGGTTTCGGGTAGTTTTTCTACCGTAAACCGGGGCGGTTTGCCCTTGAACAACCCGCCTACGCGCTTGAGGTCGAAACAGGTCGGTTCACGGTCGAGATAGACCTCGAAGGTCCATTCATCGGGCAGGTGGTCGGCCACTTCCATGCCGGTGACGACCCATTCGGCGGGCCAGTCGACCGCATCTTCATGCGCGACGAGCGCGGCCTTGGCGACATCCTTCGAAACCTCGGCGTAAATCTTCCAGGCGTCAGTCATCGGCGCGCTCCGAGGCGATACGTTTATCGAGCCGTGCTTCGATCGCATCGGCATAGGCGGTGCAGGACATGCCCCCGACCAGCGAGCCTGTGGCCGCGCGCGCGACCATGCCGCTGGCCGACGGGTGTGGCGTCAGCAGGATGTCGCATCGCAATTCGCGCAGGCGTTGCAGGCCGGCGCGATAGGCGCCGACATAGTCGGGGTGGTCCGAAAAGCGATAGTCGTCGCGGCTGACCGGGCTGAGGCTGTCGGCATAGACGATGGCCAGGCATGCACCTGCGGCGTCGCAGCTTTGCCATTGCCAGCTCAGCGCTCCGGGCGAATGGCCCGGCGTCGCGATCGCGGTCAGCACGGCGGTTTCGCTGCGCACGGTCTCGCCATCTGCGACCAGCACATCGACGGCCACAGGCTGCATCGCCTCGTGCATGCCCGCCTGCGGGTCGGCAGGGCCGGTCTCCCCGCTGCGCAGGACCGCCGCCGCCGTGCGCGATGCGACGACATGGGCACCGCTCGACTGCTTGATCCGCGCATGGCCGCCGACATGGTCGAAGTGCTCGTGGCTGCTGAGCAGGCTGGCGATCTCGTTCGGCCGGTATCCGAGCTTTCCGATATTCCCGAGCACCACGGCTGCCCCTGTCTGGGTGCCGCTGTCGATCAGGATATGTCCGCCTTCGCCCGCGACCAGGATGGCGGAAATGCCGCAGGTGCCGACGTAATAGGTCGAGCCGTGAATTCTGTAGGGCGGGGCGGGCTTGTCCCACTCGTCCCAGTCCGAACAGGTTGCGGCCCACTGCCGGGGCGTGACCTGTTCGGGCGGGGGGAGCGCTTCGGGACGCTGGATCGGCGGCGCGCAGCCGCTCAGCAGCGCGAGGCAGGCCGCCGCGCCGAAAGATCTAGCGGACATAGCTCGCCCCGTTCGCGTCGAGGGTGGCGCCGGTCATGCTGGCCGGGGCGTCGAGCGCACAGAATTCGATCAGCCTGGCGATCTCCTCGGGCTCGGCGACGCGGCCCAGCGGGATGTCGGCCAGCAGGCCGGGGCCGCCGCGGCTCTCGAGATAGTCGCCTGCCATCGCGGTATCGGTAAATCCCGGCGTGATCGCGAAGCTGAGGATGCCGTCTCCGGCATAGGCCCGGGCGATGCTCTTGTGCATCGCCAGCATCCCGCCCTTGCTCGCCGCATAGTGCCAGTGTGCGGGGGAATCGCCGCGATGACCGGCGCGGCTGGCGACATGGACGATCCGCCCCGGTACGCCGCGCTCCTGCCAGTGCCGTATCGCGAAGCGGCTGAGCTGCGCCGAAGCGGTAAGGTTGATACGCATCGTATCTTCCCACGCATCGAGCCATTCGATGTCCGATCGCTCGATCGGATTGGGCGCGAACAGGCCGGCATTGTTGACCAATACATCGATTTCGCCGCCCGCGCGGGCGAGCGCGGCGAGCCACAATTCCTGCGGGGCGGTGGGCTCGTTGAAATCGGCGGGAACGGTATCGACCGAGGAACTGCGCGTCGCCTGTCCGACGACCCTGGCGCCGCGCGCCTCGAGTGCCGTCTTCGCCGCAGCACCGATGCCGCGGCTCGAACCGGTAAGAAGAATGCATGTCATGCAAAGCCTCTTCGAAAAATTTGCGCAACTTGTCGAGGCCGCGCGCCTTGTCACGCACGTTCACATCGCTAAGGGAAGCACACCAATTCGTTTGAACCGGAAGATGACCATGGCCGATCGCCCGATGGCACCGCACCTGCAAATCTGGAAATGGGGGCCGCATATGGCGGTCTCGATCCTCCACCGCATCACCGGCGACGGCATGGCGCTGGTCGGCCTCGGCGTGCTGCTGTGGTGGCTCGGCGCGATGGCTGCGGGGCCCGATACCTATGCCGTGTTCGTCGAAGCGATGGGATCGCCGCTGGGCATGGTGGTGCTGGTCGGCCTGTCCTGGGCCTTCTTCACCCACATGATGAGCGGCTTGCGCCACTTCGTCCTCGACATCGGCGCGGGCTACGAGCTCGCCACCAACAAGACCTGGTCGATCCTCGCGCCGCTGCTCGGCATTCTTCTCACCGCGGGCTTCTGGGCCCTCATCCTGCTTCGCTAAAGGCAAAGATCCATGGCTAACGGAACCCCCATCGGACGCGTGCGCGGGCTCGGCTCGGCGCATGAGGGCGCGCACCACTGGCTGCTGCAGCGCTTCACCGCCATCGGCAACCTCGTGCTGATGCTGTTCCTCGCGATCAGCCTCGCGCTGCTGCCCAATTACAGCTACGCCACGGTCGCCGGCTGGGCCGGTCAGACGCTGCCCGCGACCGCGCTGGCGCTGCTGATCCTCTCGGTCTTCTGGCACGCGCGGCTCGGGCTGCAGGTGCTGATCGAGGACTATGTCCACGACGCCGGCACCAAGTTCGGCACGCTCGCCCTTCTCAACCTTGCAACCATTGGCGGCGGCGCCTTCGGCCTCGTCTCGATCGCCCGCCTCGCCCTTGGAGGAGCCGCCTGATGGCTTTCAAACCCACTTTCGAAATCGGCGGTCGCAGCTATCCGATCATCGACCACACTTATGACGTCGTGGTCGTCGGCGCGGGCGGTTCGGGCCTGCGCGCGACCATGGGCGCAGCCGAAAGCGGCCTCAAGACTGCCAATATCACCAAGGTCTTCCCGACGCGCAGTCACACCGTTGCCGCGCAGGGCGGGATCGCCGCGAGCCTCGGCAACAACACGCCCGACCACTGGCAGTGGCACATGTACGATACCGTGAAGGGTTCCGACTGGCTCGGCGACCAGGACGCGATCGAATATATGGTCCGCGAGGCGCCGCAGGCGGTTTACGAGCTCGAACATGCCGGCGTGCCCTTCAGCCGTAACGAGGACGGGACGATCTACCAGCGTCCCTTCGGCGGCCACATGCAGAACATGGGCGAAGGCCCGCCGGTCCAGCGCACCTGCGCCGCGGCCGACCGTACCGGCCACGCCATGCTCCACGCTCTCTACCAGCAGAGCCTGAAGTACGACGCCGACTTCTTCATCGAGTATTTCGCGCTCGACTTGATCATGAAAGACGGCGCCTGCGTCGGCGTCATCGCCATGTGCCTCGATGACGGCAGCATCCACCGCTTCCGTTCGAAATCGGTGGTGCTGGCGACCGGCGGCTATGGCCGTTGCTACTTCACCGCGACCAGCGCGCATACCTGCACCGGCGACGGCGGTGGCATGGTGCTACGCGCAGGCCTCCCGCTGCAGGACATGGAATTCGTCCAGTTCCACCCGACCGGCATTTACGGCGCGGGCGTGCTGATTACCGAAGGTGCGCGCGGCGAGGGCGGCTATCTCACCAATTCCGAAGGCGAGCGCTTCATGGAGCGTTATGCGCCTAGCGCGAAGGACCTCGCCAGCCGCGACGTCGTGTCGCGTTCGATGGCGCTGGAAATGCGCGAAGGCCGCGGCGTGGGCCCGGAAAAGGACCACATCTACCTCCATCTCGACCACATCGATCCCGCAGTGCTCGCACAGCGCCTGCCGGGCATCACCGAAAGCGGCAAGATCTTCGCTGGCGTCGACCTGACCCGCGAACCGCTGCCGGTCACCCCGACGGTCCACTACAACATGGGCGGCATCCCCTGTAACTATCATGGCGAAGTGATGGCGGGCGATCCCAACGATCCCGAAAAGATCGTCCCCGGCCTGTTTGCGGTGGGCGAGGCGGCCTGCGTCTCGGTCCATGGCGCCAATCGCCTCGGTTCGAACTCGCTGATCGACCTCGTGGTCTTCGGCCGCGCGACCGGCCATCGCCTCAAGGAACTGATCAAGCCGGGCACCAGCCATGACGAGCTGCCCGCCGACAGCGCCGAACTGGCGCTGACGCGTCTCGACCACTTCCGCCATGCCGACGGCGGCACGCCCACTGCGGCGTTGCGGGCGGACATGCAGAAGACCATGACGCGTCATGCGGCGGTGTTCCGCGACAGCAAGCTGATGGCCGAGGGCGTGGAAAACCTGAAGCAGATCAACAAGCGGATGGCGGACATCCATGTCACCGACCGCTCGCTGATCTGGAACAGCGACCTCATCGAAACGCTCGAACTCGACAACCTCATGGCGCAGGCCAATGTCACCATGGCGTCGGCCGAGAACCGCAAGGAAAGCCGCGGTGCGCATGCGCATGAGGATTTCCCCGAGCGCGACGACACAAACTGGATGAAGCACACCATCGCCTGGTTCGACGGCTGGGGCGGAAACGGCGGCGGCGTGAAGCTCGATTATCGCCCGGTCCACGAATACACGCTGACCGACGATGTGAAATATATCGAGCCGAAGAAGCGGGTGTATTGATTGTCGGGAGGCACCGCTGCAACGCGCGGCGGTGCCGCCGGACCGAAGTCAGATCTGCTCGCTCGGGTCCATCCGGCTGTGTAGCACGCGGACGACGTCGATCACTTCGCCGTCGACCAGGTAGAACACCTGGTGGCTGCCGCTGGAAGCCTTGCGAAAGACTCCACGGCTGCCTTCGTACTGCGGATAGCTTTCGGAAAAGGCGCATGCGTGCCGCAGGCGGCTCTCGATAGCGCGGATATAGGCATCGGCCTGGTCCGGGCCCCAGCGCTCGGCGGAACTGAGCCAGATTTCGGCCAGATCGATCCGCGCCGCATCGCGCAGGCGCCAGCGCATCACTCGGCCTTGTAGCTCGCGCGCATCTCGCGCAGGAAATTGTCGAAATCGAACGGGCGGGCGGGGCCGCTGTCGAGCCCTTCCTTGAGCGCGCGGTCGAGCGCCTCGCGCTTGGCGTCCTGCGCCATGTAATGCCGCATGGCCTCGCGCACGACCTCGCTGGTGGTGGCAAATTCGCCGCTTTCGACCTTCTTGCGCGCGAAGTCGGTATAGGGCTTGCCGAGGGCGATCGAGGTGTTCTTGCTGGCCATCTCCCGAAAATACCAAAATTTGGTATTGCTGGCAATCGCATTGACTTGGGCCGCGCGGCGGGGCCAGATCGGCCCATGCGCCATATCTTTCCCGCCGTTGCACTCGCCGCCGCCCTCGTCGCTCCCGCCCATGCCGAACTGACCGCGCCCGAACAGGCGATCGTAGCCTCGGTCGAGGCGGATTACGAAACCGATGTCGCCTTGCTCGAGACGATCACGCTGATCAATTCGGGCTCGCACAACCATGCGGGCGTAAAGGCCGTGGCCGATGTGCTGGCGCCCGAATTCGAGGCGCTCGGCTTCACGACCGAATGGATCGACCAGTCTGCCGCCGGCCGCGCGGGGCATCTCTTCGCGCGGCATGTGGGCGCGCCGGGTACCACGAAGATGCTGCTGATCGGCCATCTCGACACGGTGTTCGAGCCGGACTCCCCTTTCACCGGCTTCGTCCGCGAAGGCGATACCGCGGTCGGGCCGGGAATCCTCGACGACAAGGGCGGGGTCATCGTGATCCTCTCCGCACTGCGCGCTATGCAGGCGGCGGGGACGCTCGAGGACGCGAATATCGTCGTCGCGCTGACCGGTGACGAGGAGGATGCGGGCGATCCGTTGGAACTCGCGCGGAAAGATTTGATCGAAGCGGGCCAATGGGCCGACGTCGCGCTGGGGTTCGAGGCGCTGTCGATCCTCGACGGCAAGGACACGGGCGTCGTCGCACGGCGCTCCTCGGGCAGCTGGACGCTCACCACCCGCGCGAAGAGCGGGCACAGCTCGGGCATCTTCGCCGAGGGGGTCGGTTATGGTGCGAACTACGAGATGGCGCGCATCCTCGATGCCTTCCGCCGCGAGCTTCCCGAGGAAAACCTGACCTACAATGTCGGGCTGATGGCCGGGGGCACCCCAGCGGAGCTGTCCGAAGACGGCCTGTCCGCCACGACCAGCGGCAAGACCAACATCATTCCGTCGACCGCCGTCGCGCGGGGTGACCTGCGCGCACTGGCGCAGGAGCAGAACGAGCGGACGGCGGAGAAGATGAAGGCGATCGTCGCCGGGCATCTTCCCGGAACCGAGGCCGCTATCGAAATCGAATTCCGCTATCCGCCGATGGCGCCGACCGATGGCAATCGCGCGCTGCTCGACAGGCTCAATGCCATCAATGCCGATCTCGGGCGCGAGCCCATGGAGCCCTATCCACCCTCGCGCCGCGGGGCTGCCGACATCAGTTTCGTCGCCCCCTATACCGATGGGCTTGCGGGCATGGGCCCCTCTGGCAGCGGCAGCCATGCCGCGGGCGAATCGATCGACCTGCGCTCGATGGTACGCCAGGCGCAGCGCGCCGCGATCCTGATGAGCCGGCTGGCCAGCGAAACGCGCTGAGCGCGCGGTCAGCCCGCGTCGTCGGGGACCGCCTCGACGCGGCGCATCTCGACGATGGTCACCGGCTGCGCCAGCAATTGCCCCTTCATCCAGCCTTCGCCCTTGTCGGGATCGGGCGGCATGGCGTGGATCGCGTGGACCACGTCCATCCCTTCCACGACATGGCCGAAGACGGCAAAACCGGCCTGAAGGTTCGGATCGGACGAGGCCGGATTCGCGTCGAGCCCGGTCTGGTCCTTGATCATGATCGAGAAGTCTCCCGTCGCGCTGCCCGGATCGTAGCGCGCCATCGACAGCGCCCCGTCGGTATGGCTGAGCCCTGTCTCGGTGGTCGGCTCATGCGCGATCGGCGGCAGCACGCGTTCGGGGTCCATCTGGGTCCCGCCCTGCAGCAGCCCGTTGGGCGGTTCGCCCCAGTCGAGATGCATCGCGCGGTAGAAATGCGTGCCGTCGAAGCGGTCCTCGTCGACATAGCGCAGGAAATTGGCGGCGGTGACCGGCGCGCGTTCGGTCTCGATGGCGACGGTGATCTCGCCCTTGGTGGTCTCGATCACCACCAATTGCGTCGCGTAAGTCTTCGCCGCACCGGGCGCCTCCTCCTGCGCGAGCAGCGGCGAGGCGAAAAGCGCGAGGGGGGCGAGCAGGGCGAGGGCGCGTGTCATTCATCCACCCTGATAGGCCGTTGGTCGAGAAGCAAGCGCGTTTCGCGCCCGTTCATCCAGGCTACAGGTTTACAGGCGTAGTCGTTTCGGCTACAAACGTAATCGAAGAATTACGCTTACGGAGTGGGAAATGGCCAAGCGCACGGATGCACCCGGAGAACGGATCAGCGAGGCCGAACACGCGGTAATGGAAGTGCTGTGGGACCGGAATCCGATCTCCGCTTCCGACGTCTGCGACGCGATCTGCGCCCAGCGCGACTGGTCGATCCCCACCGTCAAAACGCTGCTCAGCCGCCTCGTCCAGAAGCAGGTTGTCGGTACCGAACCCGAGGGTCGCAAATTCCTCTATCGTCCGCTCATTGAACGCTCCGACTATGTCGGGGGTGAAAGCCGTCGCCTCGTCGACCGACTGTTCGGCGGGCGCGCAGCACCGCTCTTCGCGCAGCTTGCCGAGAGCGAGGCGCTGAGCGACGAGGATCTCGCCGAAATCGAGGCGCTCTTGAGGGAGATGCGCAAATGACCGAGCTGCTCCGCGAATATTGGGACTGGTTCCTGTTCGATACCCTGCTGTGGACCGGAGGCCTCATCGGCCTCGCACTGCTCTTGCGCCGTCCCGTCGGGCGATACCTCGGCGCGGGCGCCGCCTATGCGCTGTGGTTTCTCCCGCTCGCGCGCCTGCTGTTTCCGCCGGTTCAGCTGCCCGTCTGGATGAGGCCGGCCTTCCTGCAGCCCGACACCGCGTTCGATCCGGCCGTCGCCGATGTCGCTTCCGCTGCCCCCGCCAGCCCTGCGGGCCTGTCGCTAGCGTCCTTCGTTTCCCCGGCAGCTCCGGTGCCGCTCGAATCCCCGATCGACTTCGTCACCCCGCTGGTGGTCCTGTGGCTGCTCGGCGCGATTTTCTTCCTGGCACGTCGCTTCTGGCTCTATGGCGAGCTTCGTCGCGAACTGCTCGAGGATGCCCGACCGGTCGGCGAAGTGGGCAGGATCCGTCTGGTCGAGACGACCGCGATCTCGGGACCGATGGCGTTTGGCGTTTTCGACAAGGTCGTCGCGCTGCCCGATGGCTTCATGGCCAGCCGCCCGCGCCAGGTCCGCGACCTCGCCATCGCGCATGAACTGGCGCATCATCACGGTCATGACATCCTGGTCAACGTCCTGATCCAGCCGCTGTTCGCGGTGCACTGGTTCAACCCGCTCGGCTGGATGGGCTGGACCGCGATGCGCCGCGACCAGGAAGCCGCCTGCGACGCTCGCGTGGTGGCCAGCCGCAGCCGCGACGAACGAGCCGCCTACGCCGCGGTAATCGCCGATTTCGCGCGCCGTCCGCAGATCGCGCCGCGGCCGGCGCTGGCCGCGCCGATGGCCTGCCCGGTCCTCGGCGACAAGTCGATCATCCACCGCCTGCGCAGCCTGCCGATGACCGACGATTCCCGCCGCCGTCGCCTGGCCGCACGCGGGGCTGTCGGCGCCGCGCTGCTGGCGCTGCCGATGACCGCCAGCATCTGCTATGTCGGCGCCTCGCCCGCCCTGGCAAGTGAAGCGCTGCCCGAAGTGACCGAAATGGTCGATCCGGTGGCCGAACCCGAGGCACTTGCCGATCCCGCACCGATGGTCGAGCGCGCCCGGCTCGCCTTCCTCGATTCCGATGCCTTCGCCGAGGCCATGCGCGAGCGCGTGGAGCAAGGTCGCGAACGGGCCGAGGCCGCGCGCGAGAGGGCCGAGGCGGCTCGCGAACGCGCACGCGAGGCACGTGAAGTCCGCGATAAAAGCTACGCCGAAGGACGCAGGGCCTGGGTCGACGGACGGATACAGTATGCACGCAGCCGGCAGCAATGGGCCGACGGGCGGATCCAGTGGGCCGAAGGCCGCGTCGCGCATGCCGAGGCGAAGGCGCACCGTGCCGAGGCGCGTGCCCATGTCGAAAGCGAAGCCTGGGGCGAGGCGCTGGGCAAGGCAGTCGCGGAATCGGTGGTCACA
>Ga0066644_10001957_pt1 | contig 11066 bp, 6 predicted proteins | sample CryGeyCG2114_020_FD_62735 | JGI IMG/M metagenome (GOLD analysis project Ga0066644, IMG submission 62735) | Groundwater microbial communities from aquifer - Crystal Geyser CG15_big_fil_post_rev_8/21/14_0.20 | ecosystem: Environmental > Aquatic > Deep subsurface > Groundwater | place: USA: Utah...
TGATGCAGCTCGTCGGCGAGAAGAAGGGCGCGCGGATCGACATGCTCGATACGATGAAGAACGCGCGCATCTATATCGAGGAAGTCGAAGACAAGTTCGGCGTGCCGCCCGAGAAGGTCGGCGACGTACTCGCGCTGATGGGCGATTCGGTCGACAACATCCCGGGCATCTTCGGAGTCGGGCCGAAGACCGCAAGCAAGCTGATAGCCGAGCACGGCGACCTCGCCGCCGCGCTCGATGCCGCGGCGGACATGAAGAAGAGCAAGCTCAAGGAACGGCTGCTCGAACATCGTGCCGATGCCGAGATGAGCCGCATACTCGTCACTCTCAAGGAAGACTGCCCGCTCCCCATCTCGCTCGACGATATGAAACTCGAAGGAGTGCCCCACGAGCCGCTGGCGGAATTCCTCTCAAAACACGGCTTCACCAGCCTCCTGAAGCGGCTCGACGCCGGCACCGGCAGCCCGTCGCGCACGACCGATCTCGACCCGGCGAAGCAAGACACAGCCGGGGCGGCCGCGAGCAGCGAAGGCAATCGCCAGCCGTTGCCCGATTTTCCGTCCGTCGACCGGTCGTCCTATGAGTGCGTCCAGACGATCGAGCGGCTTGAACACTGGATCGAGCGAGCTCTGGCTGCGCGGCTCGTGGCTGTCGATACCGAGACCAGCAGCCTCGATGCCATCCGCGCGGATCTCGTCGGTGTCAGCCTGGCGATCGGCGCCAATGACGCGTGCTATATCCCGCTGGGTCATGGCGGCAGCGACATGTTCGCCGAGAAGCCCGAACAGATCGACAAGGCGGTCGCGCTCGCCGCGTTGCGCCCCTTGCTGACCAGCGACGCCGTGCTGAAGGTCTTCCACAACGGGAAATACGATCTCAACGTCTTTGCGCGCAACGGGGTGGAGGTATCGCCGATCGACGACACGATGATCATCAGCTTCGATCTCGATGCCGGGCGCCAGCTCGACGGGATCGGTGGCGGCCACGGAATGGACGAGCTTGCCGAACGCCACCTGGGCCACACCTGCCTCAGCTTCAAGGAAATCTGCGGCACCGGCAGGAAAGCGATCCCGTTCGGCGAGGTCCCGCTCGACCGGGCGACCGAATATGCAGCCGAGGATGCCGACGTCACCTGGCGCCTCTACCAGCACCTGAAACCCCGTCTCGCGACCGAAGGCGGCACGCGGATCTACGAGCGGGTCGACCGGCCACTTGTCCCGGTCGTCGCGCAGATGGAACGCCACGGGATCGAGGTCGATCGCACACGGCTGGCCAAGCTGTCCGAGGAATTCGCCCACGAGACTGCGCGGCTGGAAAAGGAAATTCATGCGATTGCCGGCACCGAATTCACCGTCGGCAGTCCCAAGCAGCTCGGCGAAGTGTTGTTCGACAAGCTCGGCTACAGGGGCGGCAAGAAAGGCAAGAGCGGCCAGTATTCGACCGACCAGAGCGTGCTCGAACGTCTTTCAGGCGACGGTGCGGAGATTGCTGGCAAGGTGCTTGAGTGGCGCCAGTTGGCCAAGCTCAAGAGCACCTATACCGACGCGCTGCAGGAAGCGATCAACCCCGAAACCGGGCGGGTCCATACCAGCTACAGCCTTGTCGGTGCGCAAACCGGTCGCCTGTCCTCGACCGACCCGAACCTGCAGAACATTCCGATCCGGACCGAAATCGGCCGCCAGATTCGCGACGCCTTCGTCGCCCGGCAAGGCCATGTCCTGCTCGCCGCCGACTATTCGCAGATCGAACTCCGCCTCGCGGCGCACATGGCTGACGTGCCCACGCTCAAGGAAGCCTTCGCCAATGGCGAGGACATCCATGCGCGGACGGCGACCGAGATGTTCGGCGAAGTCAATCGCGACACGCGCGGCCGGGCCAAGACGATCAATTTCGCGATCCTCTATGGCATTTCACGTTGGGGTCTCGCCGGACGGCTCGGCGTTGAGCCCGACGAGGCGCAGGCCATGATCGACACATATTTCCAGCGTTTCCCCGGAATCCAGAAATATATCGTTCGAACGCTCGAGGACGTGCGCGAACACGGCTACTCGGAAACGCTCTTCGGACGCAAGACTTGGTTCCCGCGGATTTCCTCCAAGAATCAGGCCGAAAGGCAGGGCAGTGAGCGCGCGGCGATCAACGCGCCCATCCAGGGGACCAGCGCCGACATCATCAAGCGCGCGATGGCGCGCATGATGCCCGCACTCGAAGAGGCAGGCCTCGGCCATGTGCGCATGCTGCTGCAGGTCCATGACGAACTGGTCTTCGAACTGCCCGAAGCCGACGTCGAAGCCGCTTCCGAGGTCATCGAGCGCGTGATGGCCGGCGCTGCCGAACCGGCGGTGAAGCTGGACGTTCCCCTCGGGGTAGAGATAGGCACGGGCAATAGCTGGGGGGCGGCACACTGACCGAGATCGACGAATTCGTCGCGCGCACGCGCGATCCGCGCTGGATGAACGTCGCGCTGCTGACCTTCATCGCGGCGGCCATGTTCGCGACCCTGGTGCTGGTCTACCAGACCATCGAGGCGGAACGTGCGCAGCGCGAACAGGTCGGGCGCACGGTCGAGGTCCTCGAGGAACTGCGCGAGGTATATCGCGCGACGTTGAGCGGGGAGACCGGCCAGCGCGGCTATCTCATCACGCTCGATCGCCGATACCTTGCCCCCTACCATGCCGGGCGCGAGCAGATCGAACCCTCGCTCGATCGCATCCGCAACCTGCTCGGCGAGGATGCGACGCCGCGCCAGACGCAGCTGGTCGACCAGATCGACACACTGGCCCGAGCAAAGTTCGATGAGATGGCCGGCGGTGTCGAATTGCTCGAAAAGGGGCGGCTGCTCGATGCGCGACGTGCCGTTCTGACCGACGAAGGCGTGGAAACCATGGAGCGTCTCGGCCGCGCAATCGCCGAGATGGAGGATATCGAGAACGAAATCCTCGCCCAGCGCATCACCGAAGCGGCGCGCACCGAAGCGCGCGTGCTGCCCCTGCTCGGGGCATTGCTAGTCCTACTGGTGCTCGCCATGCTCGCCGGGGCGAGACTGGTCGGACGGGCCGCCCGGGCGGAAGCCGAAGCGGCACAGGCCGCGGTTGTCAGCGAAGCACGTGATCGCGCGGACCTGCTCGCACGCGAACTCAACCACCGGGTCAAGAACCTCTTCGCCGTGATCCTCGCGATCGTTCAGATGAGCGCACGCGACAAACCCGAGGCGAAGGAGGTGACCGACAGCATCGCCCAGCGAATTCGCGCACTGCTTACCGCGCATGAGGTGAGCCAGGGCGAACTCGAGCGCCCGGTCGCCTCGCTGCGCGCGCTGGTCGAGACTTCGCTCGCCCCCTACCGCTCGAGCAAGCATCCTGCCGAAATCGAAGGTCTCGAAGTCATGCTCCCGGCCAAGCGCGTCACACCGCTCGGCCTCGTTCTGCACGAGTTGACCACCAATGCGGTCAAATACGGTGCCTGGAAGAACGAGGGCACCGTGCATGTAACGTGGACCGAAGAGGACGGGACCGTGAAGCTGACGTGGCGCGAAACCGGCGCCGACCTTGCCGAATTGCCCGAGCGAAAGGGGTTCGGCAGCCTGCTGATGACCAGTGCCGCGCGGCAATTCGGCGGCAGCTTCGAGCGCAGCTTCACCAAGGATGGGCTGCTGGTGACGATCGAGTTGCCGGTCGGCGACTAGGGTTGCCATCGGCGGCGCCCCCCCATACCGCTTGTCACCGATGCTCGAACGCTACGATCCGCGCAATTGGTCGATCTCCTATGACGGCCTGATCCATACGCTCATCGCCCTGGGCGGATCGGTTATTGTCGCGCTTTTGGCGCATTGGATCGCCTTCGCCGTGCTTCGCCGACTGACGCTGGCCTCGGAGAGCACGCTCGACGATGCCGTGGTCGAGGCGGTGCGCAAACCGCTGCGCTGGGCAGCGATAGCCTTCGCGATTGCGGTGGCGGCCGAAAACGACGCGCTGGTCGGGCGCGGGTGGGACGTGCTCACCCGCTTCCTGACACCGGCGGTTGTCGGCTGGGTCGCCTATGCCGTCGTGCGCGGCCTTGCCCGCGGCTACGAAGCCGAAATCGGAGAAGCAGAAGACCCGGTTGCCCAGCGTGGTCGTCTGACCCGCATCGCGATCCTCTCGCGCACGGTAAAGGTGGGTATCATCATCATCACCGTCTCGTTGATCATGCTCAATATTCCGGGCGTGCGCGATGTCGGCACCACCATGCTCGCCTCGGCCGGCCTCGCCGCCTTGGCAGTCGGCGCCGCAGCGCAGCCGGCGCTCAAATCGTTGATCGCGGGCCTCCAGATGGCACTCACCCAGCCGCTGCGGATCGGCGACCTCGTCAAGGTCGATGGACAAGCGGGACGGGTGGAGGAGATCCGCATGAGCTTCGTCACCGTGCGCACATGGGACGAACGCGTGCTGGTGGTGCCCACCAGCCGCTTCCTTGACGGCAGCTTCGAAAACTGGTCGCGGGTCAGCGAGAAGCTCACCGGCCCCGTCATGCTGCATCTGGATCCGATCGCCGATATCGAACCGATCCGTGCGGAGTTCGAACGGTTCGTCCAGGAGCACGCGCTGTGGGATGGCCGCAACCTTCAGCTGCTGATGACCGAGGCCTACCCCGAGAGCATCGAACTGCGCCTGTCGATGAGCGCGGAGACGATCGGCGATCTGTGGACGCTGCGCTGCGAGGTGCGCGAGCACATGCTCGCCTGGCTCAAGCAGAACCAGCCCGAGGCCCTGATCCGCCACCGGCTCGAAGTCGAAGCGGCGAACCAGCGCGCAATGGGCGCCTAGCCGGTGGCCTCGCCGCCGTGCTTTTCGTCGCGGGTGCTTTCGACCATGCCCTCGTAGAGAAAGCCGATCGGTCGCACATCTGCGGCGCGCTTCTTCAGCTCGCCCCGCATCTTGCGATATTCTTCCTCCATTTTCGACGTGACCGTGGCCCGGCTGTCGTCGAGCGCGGCGGCGAAATCGGTCGCTGCGACATTCTGCACATCGCCGCCCTCGCGGTGGAGCGCGTTGAGACCCGCCCGGCGCACGACATCCTCCAGATCGGCGCCGGTAAAGCGTTCCGTCCGCCCGGCAATGGCGGCGAGGTCGACGTCGTCGGCCAGCGGCATGTCCTTGGTATGGATGCCGAGAATCTGCTCGCGACCTGCCCTGTCGGGCGTGCCGACATAGACGAGCTCGTCGAAACGACCCGGGCGCAGCAGCGCCGGATCGACCAGCGTCGGGCGGTTGGTGGCACCGATGACGACCACCGATTGCAGTTCTTCGAGCCCGTCCATTTCGGCAAGGATCGTATTGACCACCCGGCCGGTGACCTGCGGTTCACCCTGCCCGCTTCCGCGAGCCGGCACGAGGCTGTCGATCTCGTCGATGAACAGGACGCAAGGCGCCACTGCGCGGGCGCGCTTGAACAGGCGCGCAATCTGCTGCTCGCTCTCGCCATACCATTTCGACAGCAGATCCGAACTCTTCAACGAGATGAAATTGGCATTGGCTTCCTTGGCCACCGCCTTGGCCAGCAGGGTCTTCCCTGTCCCTGGCGGACCATAGAGCAGGAAGCCCTTGGCCGGACGGATGCCGAGGCGGTGGAACGCCTCGGGGTTCTTCATCGGCAGCTCGATTCCTTCCTTGAGCTTTTCGATCGCGTCGCCGATGCCGCCGATATCTGACCAGCCGATATTGGGCATTTGCACCATGACTTCGCGCATGGCGGATGGCTGGATGCGTTTCAGCGCCGAGAGGAAGTCCTCGCGCCCGACGTAGAGATCGTCGAGCACCTCGGGGGGAATAGTGCGTTCGTCGAGGTCGATCCGCGGCATGATCCGGCGCACCGCGTCGATCGCCGCTTCGCGCGCGAGCGCGGCGATGTCGGCGCCGACGAAGCCGTAGGTCGCCTTGGCCAATTCCTTGAGATCGACCTTGTCGCCCAGCGGCATGCCGCGGGTGTGGATACCGAGAATCTCGCGCCGCCCGCTTTCGTCGGGAACCCCGATCACGATCTCGCGATCGAAACGACCCGGGCGCCGGAGGGCCTCGTCGATGGCCTCGGGGCGGTTGGTGGCGGCAATCACGACGAGGTTGGAACGAGCCTCGAGCCCGTCCATCAGGGTCAACAGCTGCGCCACGAGGCGCTTTTCCGCCTCGCCGGGCACGCGGTCGCGCTTGGGCGCGATCGAATCGATCTCGTCGATGAAGACAATCGCCGGGGCAGCCTTGCTTGCCTGTTCGAACACTTCACGCAGCGCTTTCTCGCTCTCACCATAGCCCGATCCCATGATCTCGGGTCCGTTGATGGTGAAGAAATTGGCGTCGCTCTCGTTGGCGACCGCCTGCGCAAGGCGCGTCTTGCCGGTTCCCGGCGGGCCGTGAAGCAGAACGCCCTTGGGCGGATCGACGCCGAGCCGGGTGAACAGTTCAGGATAGCGCAGCGGCAGCTCGACCATTTCGCGCAGCTGCTGGATCGTTTCGCCCATCCCGCCGACATCGTCGTAATTGACCACCGCGCGCGCGTCGCGCGGGGCCTCGAACTCGGCGCGCAACTCGACCTCGGTGTTCTCGTCGATATGGACGATCCCCTTGGGGCTGGTCGATACGACGCTGAGGCGGATTTGCGTGAGCGCATAGGCTGGGGCGTTGAACATGCGGCGCACTTCGGGCGGCATGTTCTGAACCGGTTGCTGGCCGGTCGTCGCAACGAGGTCGCCGGCGACCAACGGCTTGCGAAAGAAATTGCGCTTGAGCGCTTGGGCCGGGCCGTGCAGCCGCATTTCGCGCTGCGCAGGGGCGAAGACGACCCTTGTGGCGGGGCGCGACTGGGCTGCGGCGACCTTCACATGTTCGCCAGAGCCGACTTCGGCGTTACCGCGCTGGAGACCGTCGAGCCGCACGACGTCGAGGCTCTGGTCCTCGTCATAGGCGGCCATGGCAATCGCTGCAGTGGCGCGTTTGCCGGTAATCTCGACAACATCGCCTTCGGTAATGCCGAGTGCCTGGAAGGCGGAGCGCGGCATGCGCGCGATGCCCTGCCCGCTTTCATCCTGCCGTGCCGCCGCCACCTGCAGCCTGACTGTGGTTTCCTCTACCGCTGGTGCAGCGTCCGCATCGGCCATATGAGCTCGGCTCCATTCCCTGTTCGATATTCCGAGCCCCACTTGGGGACCCGCCACAACTGTTGCAATGAGCGAGCCGGGCGCGAAGGTCCAGCGGGCAAGAAAAAAGCCCGGCTGGCGAACCAACCGGGCTGGAAAGTCTTGGGAGAGGATGCCTGAAAGGCAGGTGCACATATGCTGGCCCACGCATTTTTGTGCAAGTGCGAAAAGAACAAGGAATGTTGCGCAATCTGCAACAAAGGTAACTCGCTTCGGCCCAAGTACCTGAAAAACATCGCTGCATTTTCGTGCGCCGTAGCGAAATCGCGTTGCACTGCACAATCGACGGACTCTCGACGATGACTGCCGGAGGCTAGTGACAGCGCCCGGGTGCTGGACTACGACAAGCCCATGGAGCGTGAACCGCAAGAGGACGCAATCGCGATCGAACGCTTGGTGACCGATGCCTATGCGGTCATTTCGGGCCCAGCAGGCACACCGCGAGACTGGGCCGCGATGCGCGCGATGTACTGGCCCGGTGCACGCATGACCGCCATTCGCCCTGACGGCACCGAAAGCTGCACGGTCGAGGAATATATCGCGACAAAGCGCGATTTCCTCACCGATCGCGGCTTTTCCGAAAGCGCACTCGTCAACCGGATCGAGGTCTTCGGTGCGGTCGCGCATGCGTGGTCGTCCTATGCCGGCGACTGGTCCGAGGCCGATGGCACCAGGGGCGCAACCCGCGGCATCAACTCGTTCCAGTTCCGCCGCGACGCCACCGGCGAGTGGCGTATCCATTCGCTGCTGTGGCAGGTCGAAACGCCGACCCTCCCCCTTCCAGCCGATATGGAGCCCAGACCATGACCCGCCTGTTCGTAATAGCAACCAGCGCCCTCGCGCTCGCCGGCTGCACCACCGTCGACGCGTCCTCTGTAGCAAGCACCCCCGCGCCGGCAATCGGAGATCACAAGCCCGCGCCCGACACGATGCGCTGGCTCTATGCTTCGGGCGAAGCCGCCGGGGCCTCGATCCAGACCTGGCGGCAGATCGCCGACTATGCCATCGCGGTTGCACAGCGGCGAACGGTGCCGCAGTCGGTTCCGCTCGGCCTGCCCGACGCAGACGGCGGGATCGGCACGCCTTCGTGCCTCCGCGCCGACGGTTCGGCCAAGCCCTTCGCCGCGGTCTTCGATGTCGACGAGACCGTCCTGCTCAACACCGGCTATGAATATTGGCAGGCTTACAGCGGTAAGTCTTACGATCCCGGCGAATGGAAGCAGTGGGCGGACGATGGAGCGGGGATCGCCCAGCCCGTCCCGGGTGCGGTCACGGGCCTCAGGCGGCTGCGCGAAGCGGGCATCACGGTGATCTTCAACACCAATCGCAATTCCGACACGGCAGCAGGGACTGCCGCCGCGATCGAGGCAGCGGGGACCGGACCCGCGGTTCATCTCGAGAACCTGTTCCTGCGCGGCGACGACGCCATGGGCAGCCGCAAGGACGGCCGCCGCGCGCGGATCGCCGAAAGCTATTGTGTGATCGCGATGGCGGGCGACAATCTCGGCGATTTCGCCGATATCTTCAACGCCGAGGACGATGCGATCGCCGCGCGCCGCGCGATGGTGGCGCGGGGAACCTATGCCCGATTGTGGGGCGATGGCTGGTTCCTGATGCCCAACCCGGTCTACGGCGCCTGGCAGAAGGGCACCGTCGGCGAGGTCTTCCCCCCCGAGACGCGGTGGAAGCCCAAACCCGGCGATGCGCCGGCAATCATGGAAGGCCAGTAAACACCGCTTGCACCACTGCGCGGTCGGGATAGGGTAGGTTTCAAAGGAGAGACCTATATGCCGATGAACCGTGTTTGCGAGATGACCGGGGCGGAGTTTCCGCTGTTCGCCTTCAGCCATTGCCGCGACGTGGTCGCCGCAGTCAGCAAGGCGGGCGGCTTCGGTGTTTTGGGTGCAACGCGCTTCACGCCCGAGCAGCTGGAGGAAGAGCTCGCCTGGATCGACGCGCATGTCGATGGCGCCCCCTATGGGGTCGACGTGCTCGTACCCGAAGTGATCGACCCGCGCGTTCGCGAACTGTCTGACAATACCAGCAGGGCTGCCGCGATCGATCCCTCCTATCAGGGCTTCGTCAATTCGGTGCTCGCCGAATATGGTATCGAACCGGAACCGGAGCTGCCGATCTTGAAGGAACGGATGGGTATCACTCCCGAAAACGGCCTCGCGCTGATGGAGGTCGCCTTCCGTCATCCGATCCGGCTCATCGCCAACGCGCTCGGCATCGCCCCGGCGGCGATGATCGAGGAAGGCAAGCGCCGCGGCGTGCCGGTGGCGGCTTTGGTCGGCGCCAAAGAGCATGCCATCCGGCAGGCCGAGGCGGGTGTGGACATCATCGTCGCGCAGGGGACCGAAGCCGGCGGGCATTGCGGCGAAGTCTCGACTCTCGTCCTGATCCCCGAAGTGGTGCGCGAGTTGAAGCGACAGGGCCACGAGATCCCGGTTTTGGCGGCAGGCGGAATCATGACGGGTGGGCAGATGGCGGGGATGATGGCGGCGGGCGCGCAGGGCGCCTGGACCGGCTCGATCTGGCTCGCCACGCCCGAAGCCGAAACTTCCGAAGCCTTCCGCGACAAGATGGTCGCGGCGCGCAGCCGCGATACCGTCCGCTCGCGCAGCCGCACGGGCAAGCCCGCGCGCCAGCTCAAGACCGCTTGGCACGAGGCCTGGGACGCTGCCGACGGTCCGGGCACGCTGCCGATGCCGCTGATGGGCATGGTCTCCGAACCGGCTTTCGCGCGGATCGAGCGCGACGCCGCAGCCGGGAACGAGGGCGCCCGAGAACTGGTCAGCTATTTCGTCGGCCAAGGCGTGGGCCTGGTCGAGCAGGTCCGCTCGAGCCGGCAGGTGGTACAGGACTTCCGCGAAGAGTTCCTCGAGGCGGTCGGCGAACTTGCCGCAGCAGTCGGCATGGAGTGACTTGACCGGCGCCGGTCGCCCGCGCAAGCCGCGAACCATGTGGCTCGACGAACCTCGCAATCCGAATGCCCCGCTGGCCGGGCTCAAGATCCTCGAACTGGCCCGCGTCTTGGCAGGCCCCTGGGCGGGCCAGATCCTCGCCGATCTGGGGGCCGACGTGATCAAGGTCGAAAGTCCCGATGGCGACGGCACGCGCAAGTGGGGCCCACCCTGGATCGAGCGCGCAAACGGCGAGCGCGAAGCGGCCTATTATCACGCGACCAATCGCGGCAAGCGGTCGATCGTCGCCGATTTCAAGGACCGGCACGACCTCGATCGCGTGCGAGATCTGGCCGCCTCGGCCGACGTCGTGCTGGAGAATTTCAAGACCGGGACGCTGGCGAAATTCGGCCTCGACCATGCGAGTCTCGCCGAGGCCAATCCGCGCCTCGTCTATTGCTCGATCACCGGCTTCGGCCAGACCGGCCCGCGCGCACACGAGGCCGGATACGATTTCGTCATCCAGGCGATGAGCGGTTTCATGGCGCTGACCGGAGAACCGCAAGGCCAACCGATGAAGATGGGCGTGTCGATTTCCGATCTCACTTGCGGACTATACTCGGTAATCGGTATCCAGGCCGCACTTGCCATGCGCGAGCGCACCGGGCGCGGACAGCTCGTCGACATGGCCCTACTCGATTGTTCGGTCGGCCTGCTGGCCAGCCAGGCGTTGCATTACCTCACCACGGGCGAGAACCCGCCGCGCATGGGGAACGAGCATGCTCAGGTCAGTGCGTATGGCGTTTTCCCCGTCGCCGATGGCGAGGTGGTGCTGGCCCCGGCGAATGACGGCCTATTCCGCAAGCTTCTCTCGCTGCTCGGTCGGGAGGATCTGCTGGACGAGCAGAAATTCGCCACCAACGAAGGTCGCCTCGCCAACCGCTCCGAGCTCGACGCGATCATCGCCACCGAGACCCGCAAGTGGCAGATGG
>Ga0066644_10001962_pt1 | contig 11058 bp, 12 predicted proteins | sample CryGeyCG2114_020_FD_62735 | JGI IMG/M metagenome (GOLD analysis project Ga0066644, IMG submission 62735) | Groundwater microbial communities from aquifer - Crystal Geyser CG15_big_fil_post_rev_8/21/14_0.20 | ecosystem: Environmental > Aquatic > Deep subsurface > Groundwater | place: USA: Utah...
ACCCACGTCCGCTCGGCCCGAGCTTGTCGAAGGGCAGTCGCCCATGCCTCGACCAGCTAAGCATGAGCGGGCCTGGTCGCTAGAAGCGCTCGGGCGCATTCTCCACCACGGCCACCGCACCCTGGCGCACTTCGCGTACCTCGAATGCCCGCTCGACCAATCCGTTGCGGCCGAAGCGGAACGCCCCGTCGAGGCCGAGAAATCCGTCGGTGCTGCGCAGGGCACCCTGGGGGAAATCGCGCCCCACCCGCCAGTCGCGTGCGACGCGGAGGGTCAGCAGCACGGCATCATAACCGAGCGTCGCGATGCGGTACGGCTGGCTGCCGAAGCGTGCCTCGTAGCTGTCGACGAAGCGCTTGTAACGGCCGTCGGACACGGCCGAAAACCATGCTCCGCGCAGCGCCGAGGCGCGGGTGACCGAGCTTTCGCCGCTCCACAATTCGGTTCCGAGGAGTTGTGGTGTGGCCGCGCCGCCGGACTTGAGCACGCCCGCCGCCTGCGCCGCCAGGCGTGCACCGTCGGCGATCAACACTGTGTCGTAACCGCCATGCGCCTTGAGCCGTTCGGCCGCGCTGACGATCGAGGTGTTGCCGCGCGCGTAGCGCTCGGTCCACACCACGGTCCCACCATAGGCGGCCACTGCGCGGCGCATCGCCTCCTCGGCCCGGGCACCGTATTCGCCATCGGGGGCGATGATGGCGAAATTCTGCGAGCCCACGCCGCGCGCATATTGCACCGAGCGCATGATCGACTGCTCGGGAATGTGGCCCATGATATAGACGTCGGGCCCTGCCGCGCCGGTATCGTTGGAAAAGGAGATCACCGGGACATCGGCAGCCCGTGCGGGCGCAACGACCGAGGGGATGTTCGAGCCGAGCAGCGGGCCGAGGATCAGCTTGTTGCCCTCGGCAATCGCCTGGCGTGCGGCGGCCTCGGGCCCTTTCGCGGTGTCGTAGGTTGTGATGCGCAGGTTGCTTGCATTGGTATCGAGCAGCGCCATGGTGGTGGCGTTGGCGATCGACTGGCCGACTGCGCCGTTCTGGCCCGACATCGGGACCAGAAGCGCGATACGGTGGCGCGTCTCGTCGCTCGGCAGGGTTTCGGTCGGTTCTGGCGCGGGAGTGGTGGCCACTGGCGCTGGGCGTTCAGTGCCCTTGGGAATGACCGAACAGGCCCCCAAAAGTGCGGCCAGTCCCGCCGTTACCAATGTCCGACGGTCGAAAGTCCAGCGCTTCATCTTGCCGCGTCCCTCACTCTTGGTTCATGGAGCAAGAGTGACCGACGCCACCCTTCCCGAAAATTCCCTTACGCCGGGGCTCTATATCGTCGCCACCCCTATCGGCAACCTCGGCGACATCACGCTGCGCGCGATCGAGGTGCTGCGGGGCTGCGATGCGGTCGCCTGTGAAGATACGCGGGTGACGGGCAAGTTGCTCAAGCATCTGGGCATTTCCAAGCCCTTGTGGCGCTATGACGACCATAGCGAGCACCGCGACCGGACAAAGCTGGTCGACGCGGCCCGCACGCGTGCCGTCGCATTGGTGAGCGATGCAGGCACGCCGATGATTTCCGATCCGGGCTATCGTCTCGTCAACGATTGCCGCGCCGAGGGCATTCCCGTCACCGCACTCCCCGGCGCCTGCGCCGCTATCACGGGATTGGCGCTGAGCGGTCTGCCCAACGATCGCTTCCTTTTCGCCGGCTTTCTCCCCGCCAAGGACAAGCCACGGCGCGACCTGCTCGAAGAACTGGCGGGCATCGACACGACGCTGGTGTTTTACGAGACCGCCCCGCGCCTGGCGAAATCGCTGGCAGCGATCGAAGAGGCCTTGCCGCACCGCGATGTCGCCGTGGCGCGCGAACTGACCAAACTGCACGAAGAACTGCGGCGCGGGCTTCCCGCCGGTCTGATCGCCTATTACGAGGCTCATCCGCCAAGGGGTGAAATCGTATTGCTCGTCGGCCCGCCTCCCGAAGAGATGGCGAGCGAAGACGATGCCGATGCGCTGCTGGTGGAGGCCTTGCGTACGCTGAAACCTTCGCAGGCGGCGGCTCAGGTGGCCAAGGCCACCGGTTTCGACCGAAAGACGCTCTACGCGCGGGCGATGGAGTTGCGCTCCGCATGAAACGCCAGCTGGCCGAAAAAAGCGGCCGCGAAGGCGAAACCCGGGCGGCGCTCTGGCTCAGGGCCAAGGGATGGCAAATTCTCGGCCGGCGGGTGAAAACACCAGCGGGCGAAATCGACCTCGTCGCCAAGCGGGGCGGGGTGGTCGCCTTTGTCGAGGTCAAGTGGCGGCGAAAGCGCGCCGACCTCGATCATGCGGTGGACGAATATCGCCTCACGCGCGTCGCCGCAGCGGTTGAAGCCGTAGCGCATCGCTACGCAACCGGCGGAGAGGACCTGAGGATCGACGTGATCCTGCTTGCACCCGGCAGCTTCCCCCGCCACATCGCCAATGCATGGCAGCCCTGAGACCGTCGTCTGCCTTTGACTATCGGAGTTTGAAATGAGTTTGCGCGTCGCCGTCCAGATGGACCCGCTCGACAGGATCAATATCGCTGGCGACAGCTCCTTTGCGCTGATGCTCGCCGCGCAGGCGCGCGGACACCAAGTCTGGCACTATGATGTCGACAGCCTTGCCTATGAAAGCGACGGAACGCCTCAGGGACGGATCACGGCACATGCGGCCCCGGTCACCGTGCAGCGGACCGAAGGCAATCATTTCAGCATGGGCGAGGGTCGCCGGATCGATCTCGCGCGCGATATCGACGTGGTGCTGATGCGGCAGGATCCGCCGTTCCACCTCGGCTACATCAGCGCGGCCTTCCTGCTGGACAGGCTCAAGGGCACAACGCTGGTGGTCAACGACCCCCGCGAGGTGGTCAATGCGCCCGAGAAGATGTTCGTGCTCGATTATGCGCGCTTCATGCCGCCGACGTTGGTCGCGCGCCATCTGGACGACCTGCGCGATTTCCAGAAGAAACACGGCGCGGTGGTGGTCAAGCCGCTCCACGGCAACGGCGGTAAGGCGATCTTCCGCATCGACGAGAGCGGCACCAATCTGTCCGCACTGTCCGAGGTCTTCGACCAGACCTGGCCCGAACCGCACATGGTTCAACCCTTCCTTCCCGAAGTGGCCGAGGGAGACAAACGGATCGTCTTAGTCGACGGCGAATTCGCCGGCGCGATCAACCGTTTTCCGGGGGAGGGTGAATTCCGCTCCAACCTCGCACAGGGAGGCCATGCCGAGGCGACGACGCTGACCGCGCGCGAGGAAGAAATCTGCGCGGCGATGGGGCCCGAGCTCAAGCGGCGCGGGCTGGTTTTCGTCGGCATCGACGTGATCGGCGGCAAGTGGCTGACCGAAATCAATGTCACGAGCCCGACCGGCATCGTCGCGATAGACAAATTCAACGGAACCGACACGCCCGGCCTCATCTGGGACGCCATCGAGCGCAGGCAGGCGGACCAATAACGCTTCCAGAAAGTTGACTCGCCATGAGCGCGTTCATTCTCGATGCGATCGCTGCGGGCGGTTATTTTGGCATATTCTTCCTCATGGCGCTGGAGAATATCGTACCCCCGGTACCCTCGGAAATCATCATGGGTTACGGCGGCGTTCTGGTTGCGCGCGGCCAGATGGAATTCCTGCCGCTCCTTTTCATCGGCACGTTGGGTACGGTCGCCGGAAACTACTTCTGGTACTGGCTCGGGCGCCGCTGGGGCGAGACGCATCTCGAACATTTCATCCGGAGGCATGGTCGTTGGCTGACCTTCGAGTGGGAGGAATTCGTAGGCGCGCGCAGGCGCTTTCGTCGCCATGGCGAATGGGTCGTTTTCCTGTTCCGTTTCTCGCCCTTCCTGCGCACGATCATCTCGCTGCCGGCAGGTCTGGCACAGATGAAATTGTGGCGCTTCCTGGTGTTCACCTTCCTGGGTTCGCTGATCTGGAACGGGGCGCTCATTGCCGGCGGCGGTGCCCTGTCGGGCCTGATCGAACATTATGAATCCGCTGCAGGATGGGTGGTGGGCGGCTTTCTGGCAGCGGGCATCATCTGGTACGTCTATCGCCTGGTAACCTGGCGGCCCAACGGGGTGGAAGGCTAATCCTTTTCGCGCGGATGGGCGCTGCGGTAGGTGTCGAGAAGGCTAGCCGCGTCCACCTGGGTATAAATCTGCGTCGAACCGAGGCTCGCGTGGCCGAGCAATTCCTGCAGGCTCCGCAAATCGGCACCCGCACCCAGCAAATGCGTGGCGAAGCTGTGGCGCAGGGCGTGGGGCGTCGCGCTGTCGGGCAATCCCAGCGCCTTGCGCGCCCGCGCTGTGGCCTTCTGAACCATCCCCTGGGCAAGCGGGCCCCCCTTCGCTCCGCGGAACAGCGGATCGTCATTCCCAAGCGGCCAGGGGCATTGCGCAGCATAATCGGCTACCGCCTCGCGCACGATCGGCAGCAGCGGCACGACGCGCTGCTTGCCGCCCTTGCCGGTGACGGTCAGCTGTTCGCCGAGAGGTAGCGCCTTGCCGGTGAGCGACAGTGCCTCGGCAATCCGCATTCCCGCGCCATAGAGCAGCAGGAGCACCGCGCGGTCGCGCGCGCCGAGCCAGTCCTCGGTCGCGATTGCCTCGACCGTTTCGGCAAGACCGACCGCTTCGTCGGGCGTGACCGGTCGCGGAAGGCCTTTCTTGATCCGCGGCCCGCGCAGGCGCGGCGGGTCGGTCAGCGCATAGCCCGCCTGCGCCCGCGCAAAGGCGATGAAGGCCTTGAGCGCGGACAATTCGCGTGCGGCAGAGGCATTTGCCAGCCCGTCGGCCCGGCGCGATGCCAGATGGCTACGGAGCCGCGCAGCGTCGAGCGCAGCCACGCTGTCCCAATCGCTCAGCTCGAGACCGGCAAGAAGGCGTTCGGCGGCCCTGCCATAGGCACGGACGGTATGGGGGGAGCGCCGCAGGCCGAGTGCAAGGTGGTCGTGCCACGCCTCGAGCAGGTCGGCCTTGCTCACGACGCCACGAGGTCCGCCTGGACCAGCTCGCCCAGTAGCGCGTCGAGCAGGGGCATGCCGCGCGCCGAGACGCCAATCCGCTCGCCCTCGCTCCACGCCAGGCCGAGATCGCGATAGAGCGCGAGTCGCGAATGGTCGATCAGCGCCGCGGGTGTCGTGTCGAAGCGCCGGGCGAGGCCGGCGAGGTCGATCCCTTCGGAAAGGCGCAAGCCCATCAACAGCGCCTCGCTCGCCTGTTCGCGGCGACCGAGGTCGCGCGCTTCGGCGATGCCGTGCCCCTGGCGAGCCAAGGCGGCGAGATAGTTTTCCGGCTTGCGATGCCGGACGGTGGCAATCTCGCGACGGCGCCCGTGTGCGCCCGGGCCGATCCCGAGGTAATCCTGGTAGCGCCAATAGGTAAGGTTATGCCGGCTTTCCTGCCCCGGGCGGGCATGGTTGCTGATCTCGTAGGCCGGCAAGCCGGCGGCCATGGTCATCTCGCGTGTCACAGCGAAAAGATCTGCGGCGCTGTCGTCATCGAGCGGCTCGAAAAGGCCACGCCGGACATCGGTGGCAAAGCGCGTGCCCGGCTCGATTGTCAGCTGATAGAGCGAGATATGGTCGGTGCCCAGGGCCAGCGCGCGGTGCAGTTCGGCGCTCCAAGCGCTCTCGGTCTGGCCGGGACGGGCATAGATCAGGTCGATCGAGATTCGTCCGAAGTGGCTCTGCGCCGTCGCGACGGCAGCGAGCGCCTCGTCCGCGCCATGCATCCTGCCGAGAAAACGCAACGCCTCGTCGTGCAGACTCTGCACGCCAAGCGACACCCGATTCACCCCGGCTGCGGCGAGATCGGCGAATTTGGCCGCCTCGACGCTATTCGGGTTAGCCTCGAGCGTGATTTCGATCGCCGGATCGAAACCCCACAGTCGCTCCGCCTCGTCCAGCAGGTTCGCGACGAGGGCGGGTGGCATCAGCGACGGAGTTCCCCCGCCGAAAAAGATACTTGTCAGTGTTTCCTGTGAAACTGCTTCAGTGTGCTCGTGGCGCATGTCGGCGAGCAGGGCGTCATGCCACGACACGATATCCGCAGAATCCCGGACATGGCTGTTGAAGTCGCAATAAGGACATTTTGCGATGCAGTAGGGCCAGTGAATGTAGAGTGCGCGAGCCAAGGATGTCTTCAGCTGATCTTAATCGTCGGGACGGATTCAGGGCCGCCATGGACGGGTCGAAAAAATGGATTGCGCCGGTTGTCGGCGCGGTAGCGCTTCTGTGTGCCACGGGTACGGCGATCGCCGCAAGTCGGACCGTATCCCGGGTACCGCAGCCTGCGACGCGCAATATCGACAATCGCGGGATGTCGGACCTTCATCTCGCGGCTCGCATCCTGCGAACGCACAATGATGAACGCCAGCGTCTCCAGCTCAGGCCGCTCAAGTGGAATATCCATCTCGAGCGCGAGGCGCGGCAATGGGCACAATACCTTTCGAGCAAGGGCGTGCTGCAGCATGCCGATCAACGCGGCCGCAACCAGACCGGAGAAAACCTCTGGATGGGTACGGCGGGTCATTGGCCAGTCGAAACCATGGTCGGCATGTTCATCGACGAAAAGAAGCATTACCGCCACGCCCACTTCCCGAACATCTCGAAGACCGGCAACTGGGCCGACGTCGGCCACTACACGCAGATCGTCTGGCGCGATACGCAGGAAGTCGGCTGTGCGGTGGTGACCGCACGGGGCAACGATGTGCTGGTCTGCCGTTATTGGCCCGCGGGCAACGTCTGGGGCCAGAAGGCCTACTGAGCGTCAGCCGAACTGGTCGGCGACAAGCTTGGCAAATGCGTCGGCCCGGTGGCTGATGGCGTGCTTCTCCGCCGGATCGAGTTCGGCGAAGGTCAGATCACGCCCCTGCGGTACGAATACCGGATCGTAGCCGAACCCCATCGTCCCGCGCGGCGGCCAGGTTAGAGTGCCCGGCGCGGTACCCTCGTAGACCACTTGTTCGCCATCGGGCCAGGCGAGAGCGAGCACGCAATGGAAAGCGCAGGAGCGGTCGATATCGGCACCCTTTTCCTGCAGCATGCCCTCGACCTTGCCCATCGCCATATACCAGTCGCGGCCCGGTTCGCCCTCGAACCACTGCCGCTCGGCCCAGTCGGCAGTATAGACCCCGGGGCGCCCATCGAGCGCGTCCACCGCCAGCCCGCTGTCGTCGGCCAGCGCGACGAGCCCCGAAGCCTCCGCCGCCGCGCGGGCCTTGATCAGCGCGTTCTGGACGAAAGTGGTCCCGGTCTCCGCCGGCTCGGGCAGGCCCAGCGATCCCGCCGAGATGCACTTCACCCCATGCGGTTCGAGCAACGCGGAAATCTCCTTGAGCTTGCCCGTATTGTGCGTGGCGATCACCAGCGTGCCCGAACCGATGTGGCGCGTCATTTGCGCGTCGCCTCGTCCTGTGCCTTGAAGATCTGTGCGCAGCCGATCTGTGCAAGACGCAGCAGGCGCAGGAAGCCTTCTTCGTCGTAAGGCGCGCCTTCGGCGGTGGCCTGTGCTTCGGCGATCTTGCCCCCCTCGATCAGTACGAAATTGGCATCTGCATCGGCGCCGCTGTCCTCCGGATAGTCGAGGTCGAGTACCGGCGTACCTTTGTAGATACCGCAGGAGATCGCCGCGACCTTGGCGCTGATCGGGTCCTGCGTGATCGCGCCCGACTTCATCAGCCCGTCGACCGCCAGCCGCAGCGCGACCCATGCGCCCGAAATCGAGGCGGTGCGCGTGCCGCCGTCGGCCTGAAGCACGTCGCAATCGAGCGTGATCTGGTGCTCGCCGAGTTTCTTCATGTCGACCACGGCGCGCAAGCTACGGCCGATAAGTCGCTGGATTTCCTGCGTCCGTCCGCTCTGCTTGCCCTTGGCCGCTTCGCGCTGGCCGCGGGTATGGGTGGCGCGTGGGAGCATAGAGTATTCGCCCGTCACCCAGCCTTCGCCCTTGCCGCGCAACCATGGCGGGATACGGTCCTCGACCGATGCGGTGCACAGCACGCGCGTCTCGCCGAAGCTGATCAGGCAGCTGCCCTCGGCATGCTTGGTATAGCCGGTTTCGATGGTGATGGCGCGCATTTCGTCGGGCGCACGGCCGGAAGGTCGCATGGGTCTCTCCAGTGCAGTCGAATCTCGTGGATGCCTGTGGCGCATGGGTCTTGAGGCCGCAAGGGGAGTGGCTAGATAGGAAGCATGAATTCGCCCCCGCTCACCGACCTTTCCGATCGCGCGCGCGAAATCTTCCGGCTTGTGGTCGAGGGCTATCTCGACAGCGGCGTGCCGGTCGGGTCCAAGGCACTGGCGGGGCAGGGCGGAGTCAATCTGTCGCCGGCCTCGATTCGGTCGGTTCTGGCGGAGCTCGAGACGCGCGGGCTGCTTGCCGCACCGCACACCAGCGCGGGGCGGATGCCGACAGAGACCGGTTTGCGCCTTTTCGTCGACGCAATGATGCAAGTGGCCGAACCGACACGCGAAGAGCGCGCGGCGATCGAGCAAAGGCTTGCCGAACCGGGCCCGATCGAGCGCGCGCTCGAGGAAACCAGTGCGTTGCTGTCCGACCTGTCGGGCGCGGCCGGAATGGTCATGGTCCCGACACGCGAACCGCGCCTGGCGCAGGTATCCCTGACCGCGCTCGATGCGGGCCGCGTGCTCGCGGTGCTGGTCGGCGAGGATGGACAGATCGAGAACCGCATCCTCTCGGTGCCTGCCGAAGCGCTCGGGACCTCGCTCGAACAGGCGAGCAACTACCTCACCGCCCGCACCGCGGGACGGACGCTGGCCGAAGCGGCCAGCGCGATGGAAGAGGAGATCGCGAGCGGCCGGTCTGCGCTCGACGAAGCGAGCCGTGATCTCGTCCAGCGCGGCCTGGCGGTCTGGAGCGAGGATGCGGCGCGGCGCCCCGTACTGATCGTGCGCGGGCAGGCCAATCTGCTCGACGACGCGGCTCTCGGCGATATCGAACGCGTCCGCTCGCTGATCGACGAGCTCGAAAGCAAGCAATCGGTCGCCAGCCTGCTCGACCGCGCGCGGCGCGCAGAAGCCATGCGGATTTTCATCGGTAGCGAGAACCGGCTGTTCTCGCTTTCGGGCTCGTCGGTCATCGCCGCGCCCTATCGCGACCGCGAGGGCAAGGTAGTCGGCGTGCTGGGGGTGATCGGCCCTACTCGGTTGAATTACGCGCGGGTCGTCCCCATGGTGGATTTCACGGCCCGATCCTTGGGCAAGAGAATAGGCTGACAGGGTTTTTCGAGTGAACGACGAGAACAAGAACGAACCGCACAAGCAAGCGGTCGACGAAGAAGTGGCGCGCGAGATGGAAGGCGTGCCCGAACACCTGCGTGACGACGGCGAAAGCGACGAAGCCGACAAGGACGGCAAATCGCTCGAAGAGGCGCTCTCAAAACTTCGCGGCGATCTCGAAACCGCGATGCAGGATGTCCTCTACGCGCGCGCGGAAACCCAGAACGTGCGCCGCCGCCTGGAAAAGGATGTCCAGGATGCGCGCAATTACGCCGCGACCGGTTTCGCCCGCGACATTCTGAGCGTCGCCGACAACCTGGCCCGCGCGCTCGACCACGTGCCGGAGGAACTGCGCGAGCACGAGAAGGCGAAGAATTTCATCGCCGGGATCGAGGCGACGATGCGCGAGCTGGAAAAGGTCTTCGGCCAGAACGGCATCACGCGCATCGCTGCCAAGGGCATGCCGCTCGACCCGAACCAGCACCAGGCGATGATGGAAATTCCCACCGACGAGGCCGAACCGGGCACGATCGTTCAGGAAATGCAGGCCGGTTACATGATCAAGGACCGCCTGTTGCGCCCCGCCATGGTCGGCGTGGCGAAAAAGCCGGACTGATCTCCTTTATTCGAGGAAAGAGACGATGAGGACTGCATTCTTCGGAGCGGCGGTCCTCGTCGCTGCAGCGTGGGTGTCGCCAGCGATGGCACAAGCCAGCGCCGACGAGAGGGTCGAGGCGCTGGGCGATGCCTATTACGATTTCAATCTGGCGCAATACGGCATGATCGAAACGCCCGGCGGCGACACCGAATATGGCGATCGCCTGTGGTCGGTCACGCCCGCGGCGCAGCGCGCGCGGGCGGCGAAATATGCCCAGCTCCTCGCACAGCTCGATGCCATCGACCCTTCGAAGCTGAGCGCCGATGTCGTGACCGATGCGCTTGTACTCAGGACCTTGCTCGAGGCCGAAATCGGCGACGCGCGCTTTGCCGAATGGGAAATGCCCTTCGACAGCGACAGCAATTTCTGGTCCTATCTCGCCGCGCCACGCGGGTTCACCACCGCCGCGGATTACGACAACTACATCGGACGGATGCGCGACATACCGCGCTATTTCGCCGAGCAGACCGCCAATGCCCGTTCCGGTCTCGCACGAGGCTTCTCCGTCCCGCGCGTGACTCTGGAAGGGCGCGATGTTTCGATCGCTTCCTATGTCGTCGACGATCCCGAAGAGAGCCCGTTCTGGAAGGCCTTTGCCGACATGCCGCGCAGCATCCCGGAAGACGAGCAGGCGCGTCTTCGTGCCGCGGGCCGTGCGGCAATCGCCGGGAGCGTCACGCCGGCCTACGCCGATTGGCTGCAGTTCTTTCGCGAGGAGTACCTGCCGCGCACGCGCACCACGCTGGGAGCGAGCGAGTTTCCTGATGGCGAGGCCTATTACGCCCAGCAGATCCGGCAGTATACGACCACCGATTTGACAGCCGAACAGATACACCGGATCGGCCTTGGGGAAGTCGCGCGGATCACCGCCGAGATGGAGAAGGTCAAGGCCGAGGCGGGTTACGAGGGCACCCTCAAGGAGTTCGTCGCCTTCCTGCGCAGCGACCCGCAATTCGTCGCCAGTACGCCTGACGAACTGATGGGCGTTTCGGCCTATGTCGCGAAGCGGGTGGACGGGAAGATCGGCGACTATTTCGGCTTCCTTCCGCGCCACCGCTTCACCATCCGCCCGGTCGATCCGGCGATTGCGCCGTTCTACACCGCGGGGCGGGGCGGGCTCGATGCCTGCCAGATGAACACTT
>Ga0066644_10001978_pt1 | contig 10992 bp, 11 predicted proteins | sample CryGeyCG2114_020_FD_62735 | JGI IMG/M metagenome (GOLD analysis project Ga0066644, IMG submission 62735) | Groundwater microbial communities from aquifer - Crystal Geyser CG15_big_fil_post_rev_8/21/14_0.20 | ecosystem: Environmental > Aquatic > Deep subsurface > Groundwater | place: USA: Utah...
GCTGGCACAAGACAACACATCTGCCTCATCGTGGCGTCTGCTTGGTATCTGCTATGGCAAATTGGGCGACGTTGGACGCAGTTCATTAGCCCTGGCCGAAGAAGCGATGATTCGCGGTGCTGAGGCTGAAGTGAAATTCCATGCAGGACGGGCGGCGGAACTGTTTGCCCGCGGCTCGCCAGAATGGCTGCAAGCTGAAGACCTGTTGCAAGCCATCAAGAACCAAAATTAATGACGCTGGCCGCCAATCGCCGAAGGCACGGATGGCACCTTGGAGGTTTGGCACTTGTCGGTGCTGTGACCATAAGTCTTTCGGCTTGCTCGATACCAAGACCGGCGATGCCGGTTGGCGGCGCGCTAGAGGTGATGGACCCCGATCACCGATTTATTGAAGCCATCAGCAACAGCGAAGTCCCCGACAGCTGGATCGTCTCCGGCACCCATGAGCCCGGCACTTTATCGATCAAGCAGGTTGATCGCACCACGGCGCTCAGTATTGCTTCCAGCAACACAGCCTTCGCGTTTGTCCGCAAGGTCAACGCATCGCTTTTGGCGACCCCGTATCTCAGCTGGGCGTGGCATGTACAACCGCCATCGCACGGTGCGCATCCTGTCAGCATTCTTGTCGAACTTACCAATCGCGAAGCCCCGTCAACACGACCATGGTGGAAATTCACCAGCAGTGACATCGGCGACGCCAACCGGCTGATCTTGCTGGTTTGGCATGAAACGGCTCTCGGCCGCGGCACCATCATTGGCCCGATAAAAAGCGAAGGACATCCGCAAACCGCGCGCTACATAGCCCGCGGCGGCCCCGAACAAGCCAACCGATGGTGGGTTGATACGGTCGATCTGTCGTTAATTCACCGCCAGATCTGGCCGAATGATGATCAGGCGAAGTATGACATTCGCTATATTGGCATCTCGGTTCAGGCAACCGGGAAACCGCAACGCTCCGGCGACGGAGGCGCGGGAAACAGGCCCGGCATGAACCTTGCCGAATTACGCCTGACACGCTGAGCTGTCACAAACGCGTGATTTACCCTGACAGGCGAACTCAATCTCTTGCTCAAAAGTGTCCCGTCGCTCATCATCAGGCATTAGAAAAATCATACTGACTGGATTGATACATGTTCCGACGCTTTGGCTCCTTTGTTTTGCCCCTTTTCATGATGCTTGTGCTGGCGATACCTGCCGGACACAGTGCTCGCGCCGATGAAGCCGCCATGTCGGAGGCGCAGAAAGCCGCGTTCGAACAACTTGTTCATGACTACATCATGAACAATCCTCAGGTCATTCTGGATTCCGTCCGTGCGCATCAGGATGCGGCAGCGGAAGCTGAAAAAGCGGCGCAACAGCAAAACCTCGTCCACATGCGCGAACAGATCGAGAATGGCAAGTTGTCACCGGTCGGCGGCAATGTTGACGGCGATGTCACTGTTGTCGAATTTTTCGATTACCGCTGCGGCTACTGCAAACGCGTGCATGACACTGTCATGGATACAATCAAAAGCGACGGCAAAGTACGTTTGGTCTACAAGGAATTCCCGATTTTAGGGCCGGACTCGGTCGTCGCAGCGCACGCGGCGCTTGGTGTCTTTTTCACGAACAAGGACAAGTATTTTGCTTTTAGCGATGCTCTGATGCGCGCCAAGGGCAGCCTTAACGAAGATCGCATTCTGCAAATTGCCGAAAGCATTGGCCTTGATCCAAAGGCCGTGAAAAAGAGCATGACCGATCCCCGGATCGAAACCGAGCTGCGCCATAACATGGCATTGGCAGAATCATTGAATATTCGCGGCACGCCGGCTTTCATTGTCGGTCAGACACTGGTCCCGGGTGCGTTAGACCGTAAAACGCTGACAAATCTGATCGAGGATGCCCGCAAAGGCTGATCGTACGCATCGGCTGGATTATTGCGAATTTATCCGCCGCTTTGCCCTGGCAGCTTGATGATGGGTGCCCGTAAGTCATCACTACCGGCAGCCTGAGCAATGGGCTGTAGCATGTACTTAAAGCCGTCGGCCCGCTCAACCAGCAGCAGCAATGCACCGCGGTTGTCGTTCTTTGCCGTATTGTATGCTGCCAGGAACTGTTTCGGGTCCCAGACCGGTTTTTGATTGATCTGGACGACAATATCACCCCGGCGCAGCGACGTCAGTCCGGCGAACAGTTCATTAAAGACCGAAACAACGATCCCGGTCGAGGCCCATCGAATCCCCAGATTATTGCGTATTTTCGGCGTGAGAGAAGCAAACGTAACGCCCAACTCCGGCTGTGCGGCAAAAGACGACTGCGTCACAGACCATTGCGCCGGCCATTCTGACAACTGCAACTTGACGGTGATGATCTTGCCCAGGCGTTGCAAATCGACGTCAATCATATCGCCGGGTTTGAGCGTCCCGGATACCTGTAAAAGACGTTCAAATGTATCAATCGGCGTGCCATGCATTTTAATGATCAGATCACCGCGGGCGATCCCCGCATGGGCCGCCGGGCCATCAACACTGATATCGCGAACAAAGACACCGATGGCCGATTCCAATCCCAGCGCACCTGCAATCTTCGGTGAATTTCCCTGCACCTGCATGCCCAGAAATCCGCGTTCTTCAGCATTTATCGCGACAGCCGACCCAACAAAAATACCTAACGCCAGCGCAAAGCTAACGCTGATTCTCCGACAAATCGCCATCACATCAACCATGACCCGAGCCTCCCATGCCGGCTCTCCCAGCAGGCATTATTGTACATAATCTAACGATTCCAATGATTTGGCACAACCATCAACTGTGATGGGCGATCAACTGCACTGCTCGTCCTTGGCCGGCAGCACATCTTGCAGAACCTGATCGACAATAAGGTCGTCAAAAACCAGCTGATAATAAGTGATTATACCATTTTCAAGCATGCGGAGCGTCATCTCATATTGCGGCTTTGATGACTGACCCTCGGTTTTGAAAAAGGCCAGACGGATTTGCCAGGCTTTCCTGTCGAGCAGCTTCTTGTCGCCGGATATCCCTTCGTCACCGATTCCATCCGGCAGGACAAAAGCGGTTACTTTTTGCGCCCCTTCGTCATCCGTGCCGTCAAAGGCGAAACTTTCGCCGGTCCGCTTCCCCGACTTGGCCAGATCAAGCAGCCACTCAGTCATGCCGACATAAAATCGCGTGTCTTTAGGCAGTGGCATTTCAAAAGGCCTGGGCGTGACGAATTCAGCCTCTGCTTTGCCCTTTTCATCACGTCTGGCCGAACCGGTGAATTCTTCCTTTCGACCGTCAGTGATACTGTCGCTTTGAAAAAAGTATGTCCGGCCGTCCTTGCTTTCGCGCGCCTTGAAGTTCATTTCACGCTCAATTGAGCCGCCGGTAACGGGCAACATGGTCATCACGACCTGTTCATTGATAACCCAGCCTGCGCAGGTGCGTTCAACCTGTGAAACAGCGGCCCCGGTGACACCGTTGAATTGCTTGGTCGGGCTCTTGGATGACAGCGACATTTTGTAGATTGCCTGATGCGGCACCATATCTGCGTTGGCAACATGCACACCAGATACGGCTGCAACTGCCAGCAACACAACCCAGCCGATAAGGCCTCTGCCACACCTCATTACATACTCCTGTTGTGTTCATTAATTTCCAAGAGCTTATGAAATGCCCGCCACAGGCGAAAGGTAAACTTGCCCGCCACAGGCGTCATCAAGGATGATACTTTAGTCCATGCCACTTGCCATGCTGCGAGTCAGGCTATATCCACTTGTCTATGAAGCGGTATTTTTCGCCGTAGCAACGAGGCAGAACGTGCACGTCCTTTCTATTTTTGGCACCCGCCCGGAAGCGATCAAGATGGCACCCGTGTTGCACGCCTTAACGGCAGCCGGTGCCCACTCGCAAGTCTGCGTCACCGCACAGCACCGCGGCATGCTGGATCAGGTACTTGAGCTGTTTGCGATTACGCCCGATATCGACCTTGATCTGATGCAACCGAACCAGACCCTTGAAGGTCTGACCGCTGCGGTCATCGAAGGGATATCGAAGGTTCTCATCGATCTTAAACCTGACATGGTTCTGGTCCACGGTGACACGACAACCACGTTTGCGGCGGCACTTGCCGCTTTTTATCAGAAAATTCCGGTCGGCCACGTCGAGGCCGGGCTTCGCACCGGCGATATCTATGCGCCATTCCCCGAAGAAGTGAACAGACGCCTGACCGATAGCCTCACCAGCCTGCATTTTGCACCGACAGACGGGGCCCGGGACAATCTGCTGGCGGAAGGCCACCCGGCGGAACGAATATTTGTCACCGGAAACACAGTCATTGATGCCTTGCTGATGACGACCGGCAAAATTGCCGAAGACGCCCAGCTTGCTGCCAGACTGGACAACGAAACACCTTACCCTGCCACGGACAGGCGTATGATCCTGGTGACCGGGCACCGGCGTGAAAATTTCGGCGGCGGGTTCCTTGATATCTGTCAGGCGCTGCGCCGTCTGGCGGCACGGGACGACGTTGAAATCGTCTACCCTGTGCACCTCAATCCAAACGTGCAAAAGCCGGTGAGCGATATTCTCGGCGGCATTGAAAATGTACATTTGCTGGGCCCTCTGGATTACCTCGCTTTTGTCCGGCTGATGTCCAAAGCCTATATGGTAATTACCGATTCCGGCGGCATTCAGGAAGAAGCCCCTTCGCTTGGCAAGCCCGTGCTGGTGATGCGCGAAGTGACCGAACGCCCCGAAGCCGTTACTGCCGGCACCGTGAAGCTGGTCGGCACAGAGCAGGCAAAGATCATTGCCGAAGCCAGTGCCTTGCTGGATAACCCTGAAGCCTATAAATGCATGTCCCGCGCGCACAATCCTTATGGTGACGGATTGGCCGGCGAACGCATTGCCAGAGAGGTTTTGAGCTATGGCGTATAATCATGTCTGTGTCGTCGGGCTGGGCTATGTCGGGTTGCCGACTGCCGCAGTGCTGGCAAGCCGTGGCATTCGGGTTAGCGGCGTCGACGTTAATCCGAAAACGGTTGAAAGCATCAATGCGGGCAAACCGCATATCATCGAACCGGACCTCGACATGGTCGTCCATGGTGCTGTCGCCAAAGGGCAATTAACCGCCCACGCACAGGCCGTCAGCGCCGATGCCTTTATTATTGCGGTACCGACCCCTTTTGATCAGAACCACAATCCCGATCTGTCATATCTCGAAGCCGCCACCCGAAGCATCGCCAAGGTTCTCAAAAAAGGTGACCTGGTGGTCATTGAATCAACCGTACCGGTCGGGGCCACTGCGCAGGCTGCCGCATGGCTTACAGAAGAACGCCCGGATCTGAAGTTTCCTGATTCTGCAAAACCGGATGCCCCGCATGACGTCTGTATTGCACACAGTCCGGAACGGGTCCTGCCTGGCCGCGTCCTTTTGGAGCTGGTGCGCAACGACCGGGTTATCGGTGGCCTTGGCGATGATTGTGCGCAGTGTACGGCAACGCTTTATGCCACCGTTGTCGAAGGGGAAATGCACCTGACCAACGCCGCAACAGCGGAACTCGTCAAGTTATCAGAAAACGCCTTTCGTGACGTCAATATTGCTTTTGCCAACGAGCTGGCCAACGTCGCCGAACCTCTCGGCATTAATGTCCGCGAGGTCGTCAAACTCGCCAACCATCACCCGCGTGTTAATATCCTCACCCCGGGTCCCGGCGTCGGCGGCCATTGCATCGCCGTTGACCCTTGGTTCATTGCAGCCACCGCCCCCGACCGCACCCCGCTGATCCAGACGGCGCGGCGCGTTAACGATGGCCGTCCGGGCACCATTGCCGATCAGATTGCCGCCCTGCCCTCGGTGCGTAACGGCGGCACGGTATCGTGCCTTGGTCTCAGCTACAAAGCGGACATTGATGATTTGCGCGAAAGCCCCTCAATCCACGTCGTGACAGAACTCCGCCAGCGCATTGCCAATCCGATCCTGATCGCCGAGCCACACATCCAGGCATTGCCGAATTCCTTGGCGCATCTGGACGATGTCAGGTTGGTGACGTTTGATGAAGCCCTGGGCAACGGGAATGCCATCGTTCTTCTGACGGATCATAAGGCCTTCGCACTTGCGAATCGTCGCATGCTATCGGGCAAGGATGTCATCGATACACGGGGCGCGTGGAAGCTCTAAGCGCTGGCTCCAGCCTGCTCCTCTGCCTCCACCTCCGGCTTTTTATGCAGCGCTTTACGCCGCTCTTCACCGTCATAACTGGGATCGTCACGGCGGCGCCGGTTCGGTCCAAAGTAGGTCGGCGTACGCACGTACTGACGAGGATTATCCAATACGGATTTGATGCGCTGATAAATTTTATGGGCCGAGACCGGCTTTGCCAGGAACTCGTTAACACCGGCATCACGGGCAATTTTAACCCTGCTGATCTCGGTATGGCCCGTCAACATGATGATCGGCACATATATATTTGGGCTGTCTTCGCTGGTCCTGATCATTTTGGTAAACGCAATGCCGTCCATCGGCTGCATATTCCAGTCACAAATCACAATATCAGCTTCATAGTTTTCCATTGTTCTGAGTGCGGCTGAACCATCTTCGGCTTCCATGATTTCATTTACACCAAGCGACTTCAGGATCATGCGCACCAGATGCCGCATGTGATGATTGTCGTCAACAACCAGAAAGTTTAAGCGCTCGATATTGTAATCAGCCATGGAATTATTCGGTCAATCAGCCAGTCAGCATTTCAGGATCACCACTCTCAACAATTATACCCAGACTTTTGATTATTAATTTTAACTACTGTGCGTCAAGCGTTAGGGACTTGCACCCTTTATTGAAAACCCTATGTTTTATTGCATAAAAACAACTCTAGGAGGCGATGAAGCTCAATGATCCAATTATATACCTGGGGGACGCCAAACGGACGTAAGGTTTCCATCATGCTTGAGGAACTCGGACTGGCGTATCAGACCCATGAAATCAACATTGGCAAGGATGAGCAGTTCGCGCCGGATTTTCTGGCAATCGCTCCCAACAACAGAATACCGGCAATCGTTGATGAAGACGGCCCCGGCGGCGAGCCACTGAGCTTGTTTGAATCCGGTGCGATCCTGATCTATCTGGCCGAAAAAACCGGATCGGATTTGCTGCCATCAGACCCGACCGCGCGTGCCAGGGTCATGCAATGGCTGATGTGGCAGATGGGCGGATTGGGGCCAATGGTTGGCCAGGCACATCATTTTCTTTTCAACCCCAAAGAAGTCGTTCCTTACGGCCAGAAACGCTATCACAATGAAACCAAGCGTTTGTACGGCGTGATGGACAGACAGCTTGCAAAATCTGCCTTTATTGCCGGCGATGACTATTCGATAGCTGATATTGCCTGTTATCCGTGGATATCACGCTTTGAACGTCATCAAGTGGACTTGAACGAATTCCCGAACGTCAAACGCTGGTTCGATGCGCTGAGTGAACGCCCTGCGGTTCAGCGTGGCATGGCGGTCCCCTTTATTTAAAATTCAACAACCCGAAATGGCAAAGCCTAAGAAGATATAAAATGAGCAACTTGGAACGCCCCCCTGTCATGCGTGTCCGCGAGGCATTATTAGCATCCGGCCTTGAAGACACCGTGATGGAACTTTCAGATTCTGCTCGAACCGCCGAAGATGCTGCAAAGGCGCTTGATTGTGCATTGGGCGCCATCGTCAAATCATTGGTGTTTTGTATTGAGAACCGTTTTGTCATGGCCCTGGTTGCCGGCGACCATTTATGCCATGAAGAAAATCTTCCCAAAGCCCTCAATCTGGATGGAGTTGTTCGCCGTCCGCAAGCATCGGAAGTCAAGGGAATCACCGGCTTCACGATTGGCGGCGTTGCACCGATCGGCCTTTTACACCCACTGCCAATGGCCATTGATTCCTCATTTAAGCGATTCGATACGGTATACGCAGCGGCGGGTCATCCGCATTGTATCTTCTCTATTTCCTTCAGCGATTTGGTGCGGGTCACGGATGCGATTGTTTCGTACAACCTCGCCACGCCGATGACCGGTGTGGAGACCTATAAACCACCATACAAACGGTCAAAAACGTTCTCCGGCAACTGATTCCGCCCGGTCCCGCACCTCTTATGGGCGAAATTCACGCATCGTTTCTCTGAGCTTTGTGCATTTGTGGCACGATACCTATGACTCAAATGAATAATTTCCTTGAACTAACGGAAAATGCCAGCATCCTAAGACTTCAAAATGGCTTCAGCTTTAAATGCTGTTGTCAAAATAAGGGAAGCTGAAGCGTATTAGTTCGTCAACAGGGAGATAACACTATGAAAAGACGTGATTTTATTAAGAAATCGGCCGTTGCAGGCGTCGGTGCCGTTGCAGCGACTGCTGCTTTTTCAACGCCGGCAATTTCGCAAGGCCTCAAGAAGATGGTTGTCGTATCAACCTGGCCACGGGATTTTCCGGGTCTTGGTACCGGCGCACAGCGCGTTGCCAAGCGGATCAATGATGCGACCGATGGCCGGATCAGCGTCGAATACTTCGCTGCCGGTGAACGCGTCGGCGCGTTCGACTCCTTTGATGAAGTCGCATCCGGCAACGCCCAGGCGTACCACGCTGCCGACTATTACTGGAAAGGCAAGCACCCGGGCTGGGGCTATTTCACAACGGTTCCTTTCGGTCTGACCTATTCTGAAATGAACGCCTGGATCCGCTTCGGCGGTGGTCAGGCTTTGTGGGATGAACTGGCTGCCGGATTCGGCCTCAAGTGCATCATGTCCGGGAACACCGGCTGTCAGATGGGTGGCTGGTTCCGTAAAGAAATCAACTCTGCTGACGATTTCAAAGGTCTGAAAATGCGTATGCCGGGCCTTGGCGGCGACGTCATTGCCAAGCTTGGCGCCTCCCCGGTATCGATCCCAGGTGGCCAGATTTATGAAAACCTTGTTTCCGGTGCGATTGATGCAACCGAATGGGTTGGCCCTTGGAACGATGGTTTCATGAAGTTCTATGAAGCTGCCAAGTACTACTACTATCCGGGCTTCCACGAGCCAGGCTCGATGCTTGCTCTCGGCATGAACAAGAAATTCTGGGACAGCTTGTCGAAAAACGATCAGGTCGTGATCGAATCGGCTGCCGGTCTTGAAAACGACATGATGATGGCCGAATACAACATGAAGTCTGGTGAGGCCCTCACCAAGCTCGTCAAAGAGCAGGGCGTGCAGCTGCGTCAGTTCTCTGACGATGTGTATGACAGCTTCTACGATGCGGCTGAAGAAGTGTTTGCCGGTGTCCGTGCGCATTCCGATCTTGCGAAACGCATTGACGCAAGCTTCACCGCTGCTCGTAAAGATCTGGCTGGTTGGACGAAGATTTCCGATCAGGCTTATCTGGCACAACGTAACCGGCTGCTGAAAGCCTGATTTCGTTGTGATTTAACGAAAACATGGTGTGCGGGGCCTATACAGCTCCGCACACCATCTTCGTTAAACACGGGACCACCCTAAAAAAGCATAATCTATAATGAGCTCGAGGGTTTCATGTCACACGGTACCGATGCAGATACAGCGGGCAATCCGGCACAAAGTGTAAATGCAGATTCGCACGGATTTACAGTTGCCGTCGCGCGTATTTTTGCGCTGACGATGGCGACATGGGCGTTGCTTTTCGTTTTTAATAACATCCTGAATTTCTGGTTCGACTGGCCGGGCACACTGGGTATCTTCGGCAGTGCCGGGCTGTTTGGCCAAACGGCCCCCGCAAAGGGTATCCAGCCACTGGCCTGGGTACAGATGTTGTCATACGTCGGTTCGATGGCATTGATTGCCGCCATGGTCATGAAGACCAAAGAGCGGACCTTGCACAGCGATTCAGAATTACTGAAGAACACGTCCGCTTATATCATTCGAGCCGCCTTCTGGGCGGTTTTGCTGATCGGTATCGTTGACGGCTTTATCTCATTCCTGCGCGTTGAAGGCTTTATCGGCTATGTTCTTGGCGACAGTCTTGCCGAGCACCTGGGCCGCCCGACGTATCGCGGACAATTCGTCCATTACCCGCTGATGGTGGCGGCGCTGGTCATCGCGCGCTTCAACAAGAACCTCGGCTTTCACTGGCTGGCGATCCTGATCGTTGCCGCCGAACTGCTCATCGTCATGGCACGTTTCATCTTCTCCTATGAACAGGCCTTCATGGCAGATCTGGTTCGTTTCTGGTACGGCGCGCTGTTCCTGTTTGCCAGCCCGTATACACTGATCCAGGAAGGCCATGTCCGGGTCGACATCCTGTACACCGGCTTTTCGCGGACCGGCAAAGCCCGCGCCAATATCATTGGCTGCCTGCTGTTGGGGCTGCCGCTGTGCTGGGTCATCCTGACCATGGGCATGTGGGGTAAGGCCAACACCATCAACGGACCACTGCTCAGCTTTGAAGTCACCCAAAGCGGCTACGGGCTTTACATCAAGTACCTGCTGGCAGGATTTTTGATGGTCTACGCGGTATCCATGCTGGTGCAGTTTATGGGTTATCTGCTCAGCAATGTCGCCACTCTGCTGCACGAACCAGGCCACGAACAGGACCTGGAAGAGCACGCGACGGTTTAAAACATAAGGCGGAATTTCTAGCATGGAACTTGTATTCCTTATCATCCTAATCATCACCATGATGGCGGCGCTCGGTTCTGGTTTCCCGGTCGCCTTTTCCCTGCCGGGGTCTGCCATCTTTACAATTTCACTGGCCGCAGCATGCGGCTTTGCCTTTGAAGGGAATGTTGCCGCCTATTTCGCACACGGCAGCCCGATCCAGTGGCTGACCGCCGGGGTGACCAACTTCCGAGGCATCTATTGGGAACCCGAACGCGACACACTGATCGCCATCCCGCTGTTCATCTTCATGGGGATTATGCTGGAACGCTCCAAGATCGCTGAAGATCTGCTGGTCACCATGGGCCAGCTGTTCGGACCGATCCCAGGTGGTATCGGGATATCAGTTGTTCTGGTCGGTGCCCTGCT
>Ga0066644_10001986_pt1 | contig 10944 bp, 8 predicted proteins | sample CryGeyCG2114_020_FD_62735 | JGI IMG/M metagenome (GOLD analysis project Ga0066644, IMG submission 62735) | Groundwater microbial communities from aquifer - Crystal Geyser CG15_big_fil_post_rev_8/21/14_0.20 | ecosystem: Environmental > Aquatic > Deep subsurface > Groundwater | place: USA: Utah...
ATACAGACCAGTGCAAAAAAACAAAACACCTGTTACCTTACCAGTTGAAAAAAAATCAATTATTGTTAAAGGAGGACTGTTCACTCTAGGGTACAACGGAGACGATTTTTGTTACGACATAGAATTGCCTGAGCACAAAGTATACCTAAATGATTTCAGAATAGATGCATTTCCGGTAACCAATGAAGAATATTTGGAATTTATGAATGACGGAGGGTATGAGAATTACAAATTTTGGCTTTCTGATGGATGGGAGAAAGTGAAGAAAAATGAGTGGAAATGCCCAATGTATTGGGAAAAAGTAGATGGGAAATGGAAAGTGCGTGATTTCATTGGAATCAGAGACATCAATCCAAAAGAGCCAGTATGTCATGTAAGTTTCTACGAAGCAGACGCATATTGCAAGTGGGCAGGCAAAAGATTGCCAACTGAAGCAGAATGGGAAAAAGCTGCGTGCTGGAATGAAGAAAAACAAGTAAAGACAGTTTTCCCGTGGGGAAACGACAGCCCGTCTAAAGAAAATTGCAATTTATTGGAATCATACAATTGGAAATGTGCGGAGATTGGTACATACCCAAATGGCAAGAGCCATTTAGGATGTCATCAAATGATTGGAGATGTATGGGAATGGACGTCATCAGAGTTTACAGGATATCCAGGCTTTAAAACGGGATTTGACGAATATAATGATAAATGGTTCACAAATCAAAAGGTTTTGCGAGGAGGTTCTTTTGGTACACCACAAATGTCCATCAGGGGAAGTTATAGAAACTTTTTCAGACTGGACGAAAGATGGTTATTTTCAGGGTTTAGATGTGCCGAAGATCTATAAAATTATTTTTTAGATGCCAAAGTTAAGGAAAAGAGATTTTTATCATCTAACCAAATCCGCTTTATTTCAAATCCAGCACTTTTCATCAGTCCTTTAATTTGGTCCAATTTGTATTTGTAAGAGTATTCCGTAAGAATCAACTCGTCCCTGTGCAAATGTAACAAGAGGTTAGATTTTGAAATAATTACAGACTGAGTTACAAGTGATTTTAAATACATCTCAATTCGCTGCTCCTTTTGATTGTAAACTGCACTGTGCACAAAATTATTTAAATTAAAATCAGCATCTAATTCATCATTAATTCTAGACAGTACATTTAGGTTGAATCTAGCAGTAATGCCTTTAGAGTCATTATACGCATTTTCCAAGACATCTTTGTCCTTAACTAAATCAAGTCCGATTAAGAAGAGATCATTATTTTTCATAGTAGAGTTGATTTTCTCCAAGAACTCTTTTCCAGCAGACGGAGAAAAGTTACCATAACTAGAGCCCAAGAAAAGAATAAGATTCCTTTTTTCATCAAAATTTTCAACAAATTCTATCCCGCCCTCATAAGTATCAATGATTCCGGTGATTGAGAGTTTTTCATAGTCTTTTAAAAGCAGTTCAGAACTTTCAGTTAAAATTTCAGAAATGTCTATTGGAAAGTATTCTATTTTGTCATAGAGTTTATCAAACAAGTCTAGAATCAGCCTTGTTTTAACTGCAGACCCGCTGCCCAGTTCCACTAAACGAAAATAATCGTCAAGAAACAAGGGCAATTCACTTTGCATTTTCTTAAGAATTGAAATTTCTGCTCTGGTAGGATAGTACTCGTCCAGCAAACAAATTTTTTCAAATAGTTCAGAACCTTTTTTGTCATAAAAGAATTTAGGGTTTATGTATTTAGAATCAGAATTCAGACTAGAAGAAATCTCTTCAGCAAAAGTCTTTTCAATTTTTGTAGAATGAGGCTTGAAATATTGTAGTCGTGAATTGACCACATATTTCTTGTAATTTAGATCATTTTGTACTGTTTCAATCAAATATTGAAATAAAATTTTCTGGACTTAAATGTCTTATTCCAGATTCCTTCTACTCATCATAATTCTTGATATAGTTGCATGTTTTTGTTTAAACATGGATGATATCTTGAGAGTGGAGCATTTGAGTAAATCATTTGTAAAAAAGAGCATATTCGGATCACATACCACATCAGTCAAAGCAACAGATGATGTTACGTTTTCCATAACAAGAGGAGAGGTTTTTGTTTTAGCTGGAGAATCAGGCTCTGGCAAATCAACAATTGCCAAATTAATTTTAAAATCACTGGATTCAGATTCAGGCAAGATTATTTTTGAGGGCCAAGAGATTAAGGACGAACCCAAGAGCATATCAAGAATCAGAATGAATTGCCAGATGATCCAACAAGATCCGTATGATTCGATAAACCCACAAATGAAGATCAGAGATATTGTGCTAGAACCATTAGAAATTCACAACATAGGAACAAAAAAAGATAGAGAAAATAGACTCGTAGAAGTACTAAAGGAAGTAAAATTAGAACCAGTCAATGAAATCATGAACAAGTTCCCCCACATGTTATCTGGGGGTCAAAGACAAAGAGTAGTATTAGCAAGGGCACTTTCAATAAAACCAAAAATCATACTTGCAGATGAGCCTGTTTCAATGTTAGATGTCTCAATAAGGGCAGAAATGTTGGAACTGATGAAAGAACTCCAAAGGAAGTACGGTATTTCGTTTATCTACATCACTCATGATTTGGCCACTGCCAGATACTTTGGGCAAAGGATAGCAATTCTGTATTTAGGAAGAATTGTTGAGATGGGACCAATTGATGAGGTACTACTAAAACCAAAACATCCATACACTCAGGCGTTGATTGATGCCATTTCAGAGCCTGATCCAGACAATCTAGACAAAATAAAAAAGATAAGAATCAAGGAACCTCCAGATTTGGCCACTAGCGAAGGATGTAGATTTCAATCAAGGTGCCCTTATGTCATAGACAAATGTAGAATCGAGCCAGATCTAGAAGAGAAAAACTCAAAGCACTTTGTTGCGTGTTATGTTGAATTTAACTAAGCCTTTACTGAAGGAGCTCGTTTATCTTTGTATGTAACAACATGTGATACCCCATTTTTTGGATATACTCCGTAAATCAGCTTTGCCTTTTGGACTACAGAGTCTTTTAATGACACCATTATGAATTGACTTTCTTTTGATCTTTCTTCAAGTATTTTGGATAGTTTTTCAGAGTTTGGAGCATCAAGATGGGCATCGACTTCATCAAATAGATAGAATGGGGAAGGCTTTAGTTTTTGAAGTGCAAGCACAAAGACAATTGCCGCCAAAGTTTTTTCTCCTCCACTGATTGAAGTGGATTCCCTTTTAGGCTTGTTTGGAAATTGAATCAGATATGATATTCCAGAATTGAAAATATCATCTTCGTTTTGTAATTCAAGCCAAGCATTACCACCAGTCATTTTGTTAAATATCAAACGAATTTCTTTATCGACTTTATCAAATGCATCAAGGAAGGTTTGGCGTTTGTCTTTTTCTATATCCTCAATAAATTTAACAATTGAATTTCGTTCCTCTTCTAAGGAATTTTTACGTGTAGACATAGAACGGTATCCATAAGATACTTCAAGGTAGGTCTCAGGAGCTTTTGCATTAAGGGCATTTAGGGAGTTTAGTTCAGTTGTCAGCCCCTGAACTATAGGTTCAACATCAAATGTGTCCATGTTTTTATTAAAGCCAAATGCCGAAAGAATATGTTGTAATTTAGATTCGCTTTCAATTAAATCACGCAGATCACGATTTAGCGAATCAGATTGTCTTTCAAGAGAATTGATTTGATTGGACAACTTTCTTTCATTTTCAGTAAGAACTTTGAGTTTGTCATCAAATTCTTTTAGTTGTCCTATGGAAGAGCCAGATGTGGAAATTAATTCCTGTTCTCTTTCTCTTAATTTTTCCAAGGATTCACGTTTTATGTCCTTTTCTTTTTCAAGAGAATTGATTTTGTTTTGTAGTTCTTCACGTTGATCTATGAGAGACAATTCTTCTTCCTGAAGGCTTTTTGCGTGTGATTTTGCTCGATTGTCCTCCGTTTGCAGAGAGGTCAAGTTAGAAGATTTTTCTCTATATTCATTCATTATTGCAGTATATTGCATTTCTATTTCAGATTTCTTTACGTTTATTCTAGACAGTTCATTTGCAATACGTGCTTGTTCTCCACTTGCATAGTTTTCTTCAACTATTGCAATTCTTTCATGAAGAGACTCAATGTGAGATTCATGAGTGGAAATTTCAACCAACAGACTCTTATTTTTCTGTTCCAACTCAGAAATTCTCGATGATAACTGTTCTTTCATGTTTGTTGCAGATAGAATTCTGGATTTTAGATTAGAGTAATTCTCGTCAGTGGAGGCAAGACCTTTTTCAGACATGGATAATCTCTGAGCATAACTCTGTATAGAATCATCAATTTTTTTCAAAGAGTGTTTTTTCTTTAATACATACTTTTTCAGCAAACTTATTGATTGGAGTAATCCGTCAATATCAGTACTCATTGAGATGATTTTTGTCAATTTTGAAATTTTTGAGTTAATATCAATGATAACAGCGCCTCCTTTAGCCTCAAAATACTCACCGTCAACTGTAACTGCCTTGTATCCAAGCTTAGATAATTTATGAGCGGCATCTCTTGTTTCTGCAAGGACGACGTTTCCAAACAGAAACGTTTTCAGTGCGGCAAAATCATCACTACACTTAACATAGTCGGACAGAACACCAACCACCCCACGGTCATCAGGTAAGTTGAGTTTGAATTTGGGAATTGCGTCAAGAGGAATGATTTTTAGTTTGGGCAAGTTTTTTGAGCGTGCAACTTCTGCAATTCCAAGCAATGTTGCAAAGTCTTGAACAACTATGGCCTTAATCCAATCAGAGCTGACTGCAAGTATAGCACGCTCAAATTGTTTATCCCATGAAATCATTTCATATACTAGTCCAACAATTCCAAGTTTTTCAGCGTCTTCTTTGAGCTTTGCAACAGTATAGTCCTCATGCATTATTCCTTTAACAGTTTTAATTTTGGTTTCATATTGAGCTGCTGCCTTGCTAGACTTTTCTAAAATCAAATCAAGTTCTTCTAGATCATGAATGATTCTGGATTTTTTTAGATTTAATTTTTCAATTCTTGTTTTTAATTCTTTAATTGTTGCATTATGATTGTTAATCATAGATTCCAATCTAACCTTAAGTGCAGATAATTTTTCAATATCTAATTCGAGTTCAGATAATTTTGAGGCATTAAAAACAATTTTAGATTCGGATTCTTGTTTTTCATTTTCAACTTTGGATAATTTTAATTTGGCATCATTAAGTTGTGTTGATAAAGACTTGATTTTACTATCAATTTCAGATTTTTTTGAGGCAGCAATCGATTGTTCATTTAGAATTTTAGTTCTTTCTGAATCAATCAAATTTAAATCATCATTGACTTTTTTCTTTTTGGATTCTGTTTGATCAATAGATTGTTTGATTTCTTGTATTTTGGATTCGATTTCAGAGCGATTAGAATCAATAGAATCCAGTTCGGATTTTATTTCAGGAATTCTCGCGTCAATTATTTGGATTCTTTTTTTAGACGCAACAATTGAGCTGTTATCAATTTCATACTGCTCCATTGCAGCACTCAATTCAGAATCGATTGCAGCTTTGGCTTGACTGTAATCATTGGCTTGGGCCATCAAGGAGGATTTTTCTGATTCCAGTTGAGCAATTTCATCACGCAATATACTTCGTTCATCACCAAACTTCTTAATTTCAGAAGAAATTTCCGAAAGGGTGATCTCTTTGGCATCCTTCTGACCAGTAACGACTTTGAGTTTATTTGCAGCCGCAATTGCCTTGTAGCGGTTTAATTCACGTTCAAGAATATCATGCCTGAGTTTTTGATTTCTTTCTTCCTCCAATTCGTCGATTCTTTTCTTAATTTCACCCATCTTTGCAAGTGCAATCTCCAGTCTTCTATCAGCCTCATCAAGTTGTTTTACCGCCTCTGTCTTTTTTTCATCAAAATATGACAAACCAATCAAATCTTCAATTGTTTTTCTTTTTTCTTCAGATGTAAATTCAGAAATCCTGGTAACAGTTCCCTGCTGAACTGCATTGAGCTGTCCCAGACCAGCGTTGGCCATATCAAGCAGATCTAAGATATGACTACGATTGGTTTGTTTTTTGTTTAGATAGTATGTGTTTTCACCATTTTCATCCATTTCTCTGGTGATTTCAACAGTATCAGAATCAACAGGTATTTTTCTATCCGAATTATCAAAATGAACACTAGATCGGGCCATTCTAGGTCCACGGCGATTTCCTTCAATATCATGAATAAGAGAGCGAAGCTTGTCTACGCGCATTACCTTTGGTTTGTTTTCACCCATAGCAAAAATTATTGCATCTAGGATGTTGCTTTTACCTGAGCCGTTTGGTCCAGAGATCGAAACCAAGCCAGGCTCAAAATTTACAGTTGTGTTTTTAAATCCAAATGATTTGAACCCAAAGATCTCAACTTTTTTTACGTGAACCAATAGTAAACAATGCTCATTTGGTAGGATAATCGATGGTTAACAAGTTTAATTGACATAATTGCATAATTTTTCTTGTTGTGATATCAAATTTTTCGTAGTGGTAGGTAATAATGAAATAAATTCATGGAAAAATATTTTTTGAAATATGCCTACTTATTAGACATATTTTAAGAGGCAGTACATGGTCAGAATAGGCATAATACAAACCAGATCATACAAGACAAACCAAGAAGGAATAAACTCGGTTTCAAAACTATTACGAAGAATAGGTAAAAAAGGAGCCAACCTAGTTTGCCTGCCTGAACAATGGCTACAAGATAACCACATTTCAGATTATGATGAAGAATTTTCAGATTTTAAAGAGATTGCAAAAGAGTTTTCAATGACAGTTATTCCAGGCGCATTTTATGAGAGAATAGGGAAAAAACAGGTCATTTCAGCACCTGTGATAGGTCCAAATGGCACAATCATAGGAAGGCAGGAAAAGATCCACCCATTTGATTATGAGCACAGGATAATAAAGCCTGGAAAAGAAGCAAAAATATTCAATACTTCATGTAAATTTGGAGTTGTTATCTGTTATGATATGGTTTTCCCAAATGTAGCTAATATTCTTGCTAAAAAGGGAGCACAGGTATTGATGTCCCCAAGCAGAATAGTCAAAAGAGGAATAGCCCCATGGAGTATGTATGTTCAAGTCAGATCATTGGAAAACAGAATCCCCATCCTAGGAGCAAATGTAACAAGTTCCAAATATGGTGGAAATAGCATCATAGTAGATCTTTTAGATAATGACAATGTGGTCATACCAAAAATAACAAGATTGAGAGGCGAGAGTGCCATTGTAAAAGAATTTGATTTGTCAAGATATACCAAAATCAGAAAGGCAAGGTTTTCAGATTCAAAAAAAGTCAGATAAGGTTATTCGCCAGCAACAAATTTTTCACATGCTTGTTTTGCAGCAACATCAGAAGTCTGTTCAATGGGATGTTTCATTAAATATGCACTCGCAGGTTTAATCGGGCCCCCTATACCTCGATCCAAGGCGATTTTTGCCAATCGAACTGCATCAATTACAATTCCGGCAGAATTTGCTTTATCGTCTACCTCTAATCGAACCTCCATATTATAAGGAATATTTGCCCATTGCCTTCCTTCAATCCTCATAAACATAAGTTTGGTATTACCTAAAAATGGAATAAAGTCAGAAGGTCCGACATAGATTTGATCATCAGCTAATCTTTCATCAAGCTGACTTTGAACACTTTCAGTTTTGGATATTTTTTTGGAAACCAAACGATCCTGCTCTTTCATGTTAAGAAAATCGGTGTTTCCCCCTACATTGATCTGGTATGTTTTTTCAATTTTAGTTCCACGATCATTGCATAGCTTAGCTAAAGTCCTATGGACGATAGTAGCACCAACTTGTCCTTTAATGTCATCACCAATACATGGAATATGTTTTTCCTCAAATTTTTTAGCCCATTCTGGATTTGAGGCGATAAAAGATGGAATGCAATTTACAAACGCAGTGTGAGTATCAAGGCAGATTTGAGCCCAAAACTCTGTTGCTTTATCAGAACCAACAGGCAAATAAGATACAATAATTTCTGCACCTGTTTCTTTAATCACTTTTTTTACTTCTTCAGCGATTTGTTCATTTGTTTTTGTGCTTTTAAGAGGTTTTACTCTGTTTTCAACCCAAATCCCAACGCCATCTAAAATTGGACTTTCATATACTTTGGCGTCAGTACCAGGCATTGTTTCTTTTGGAATCCAATTAACCATGTTTGGATACTCGTAGATTGCTTCATTGATTGTTTTACCTACTTTATTTTCGCCAACATCAAATCCACAAACAAAATCAATGTCATGAATCCCATATCCGGCCAACTTATCATGAATTATTCCTATAACTTGTTGAGAAGGATTTTGTCGATAATACTCTATTCCTTGAATCAGTCCAGAAAAACAATTTCCTATCCCTACCAAACCTACTTTGATCCTATTGCCCATTCGAATTTTGGTGTTATTTGGTGGGTTTAAAGTTTTCTTCAACAAAAAAACAGTGTCACATCAAGGCAGGATTTTATAATCGATTTAAGAAAATTGTATCGTGATAGATTCAGGAAGACCAGTAAAAGACATACGGATTGAAAAAGACACGCCAATAGAAAAAATCTTTGAGGAATTGTCTCAATCAGGGGGATTTGAATCAGTCAATCTTTCAGACGGATTAGATATTTTATCATCCATGATTTCAGATGAGAAATGTTTACGGTTTGTGTCATTTGTTGGAGCAGTAATATCAACAGGATTAAGAGGAATCATCAAAGACATGATCAAAAACAAGTGGTTTGATGTGGCAATTACTACCTGCGGAGCACTTGATCATGACATTGCCAGACACTTTTCAGATTACAAAGAAGGTTCATTTACAATGGATGACAAAGAATTATCGGATCAAAACATTCACAGGCTTGGAAATGTTTTGGTTCCCATGGAAAGTTATGGCCCACTAATTGAAGAAAAGATGCAGATGTTCTTAGAAGCAGAATATCAAAAAGGAATCAAGGAAATGTCTACGGCAAGTATTTGTAAAATGATAGGAAAGAATCTTGGAGAAGATTCATTTCTGTATTGGGCATTCAAAAACGATGTCGATGTTGTGGTTCCCGGAATAATGGATGGGGCAGTAGGAAGCCAGATTTGGTTATTCACACAGAAACATAGCGATTTCAAATTAAATTTGACAGAAGATGCCAATTTACTTTCAGGATTAATCTTCAAAGCAGAAAAATCAGGAGCATTAATGATTGGCGGAGGCATTTCAAAACACCATACTTTGTGGTGGAATCAATACAGAGAAGGATTAGACTATGCGTTTTATATTACAACTGCACAAGAATTTGATGGCAGTCTTAGCGGTGCACTTGTAAGAGAAGCAATTTCTTGGGGAAAAGTCACCCAAAAGGCAAGACAGGCAACACTTCATGCAGAAGTGACAACAATTTTACCTTTCATTTATGCTGCACTGCTTTCAAAATTGAAATGATAGTTTCCAAATAGATAAAACTATTATTCAATAGACATACAAACAAAACATTGTATTCTAAAATGAAGATTAGAGAGCTAAAAGAACTACATTTGGAGGGAGGATACCTTATTGACGGGTTTCCGGCAATTGGATTTAGCAGTGCAATTGCGACAGAGTCCATGATTCAAACATCTCAATTCAATTTAGTGGGAGTAATTACATCAGAAAGTTTTCCAGCCATGAGCATCATTAAAGAAGGAAAACCAAATTTTCCAACAAGAATTTTTGCAAATGAAGATTCAAAAATATCAATTTTTTTATCATATCTTACTCTTCATGAATCGCTGCATAGGACTGCAGCAAAATTGATGCTAAATTGGGCAAAGAAACACGAAATAAAATTAATTGTGAGTAGTGTTGCAGTCAAAACAGACGAAGAGTCAGAACAACTAGTTGCCGTTGGAAGCACGGATTTGGCTAGAAAGAGAATCAAAGATGCAGGATTCAAGGTTTTAGAAAACGGATTAGTTCCAGGGATTCCAGGAATTTTGCTCAATGAAGGCAGTTTAAGCAATCAAGATGTGATTGTCATTCTTTTTCATTCAGATGGCATGGGGCCAGATTTTAGATCAAGTGCGAGACTATGTGAGGCAATGTCACAGATAATACCAGGAACGGCATGTGATTTGAAATTATTACAAAAAGAAGCCGAAAAAGCCGAAACCATGATCAAAGAAACAGAAGAAGAGGCAAAAAACCTCAAAGACATAATGTACAGATAGCAAATTAACATAGTTCACACTACAGACTAGTCAAACAAGAAAAAATGAACCATATCATAGATTTTGCAATAATGGTAATAGTAATTTCAGCTTCAGGAGTAATGGCTCCAGGACCGTTATTTGCAGCTAATCTGGCTCACGGAATAAAAGGAGGGGCTTCTTCAGGAATAAAAATTGCGTTAGGGCATACAATTGTGGAATTACCCCTCATAATTCTACTTGGAATAGGGGTATTGTCACTGGATATTTTTCCAGAGTTTAAAACCATAATTTCAATTCTGGGAGCAATAACTCTTTTTGTATTTGCGGGAATTCAAATCAAAACTGCATTACAAAATAAAGAATCAAAAAACACATACCAAAAACACGGCGCAATAATTTCCGGAATCACGCTTAGTGCGTTGAATCCATTTTTTATCATTTGGTGGCTAAGTGTGGGATTCAAACTCATTTCCGATGCAATGATGATTTGGGCATTTACAGGAATAATTATGGTGTTTTTACTTCATATTTGGATGGATTTTGCATGGTTAGGATCAATTGCATTTTTTGCAAAAAAAAGTGCAAAAATAATTTCAAACAATAATTACAAAATCATAATGATAGTGCTAAGCATCAGCCTAGTTTATTTCGGGATAACATTTATGAAAGAGGTTTTTTAGCCACAATCTAAAATCTCGATTGTTGGAA
>Ga0066644_10001987_pt1 | contig 10937 bp, 10 predicted proteins | sample CryGeyCG2114_020_FD_62735 | JGI IMG/M metagenome (GOLD analysis project Ga0066644, IMG submission 62735) | Groundwater microbial communities from aquifer - Crystal Geyser CG15_big_fil_post_rev_8/21/14_0.20 | ecosystem: Environmental > Aquatic > Deep subsurface > Groundwater | place: USA: Utah...
CACGGACCATCTGATAAATGCTGCCATCGGGGTCCCAGTCGCCTGTGGCACGCATTGCCCCGTGGCTGGCGATATAAACGCCATCCAGCGGACCGGCATCACGTAAATACTGACGCATCAGGTCCAGTGTCGATTCAAAGAAAGCCTGATCAATCGAGCCACCGGGTTCAGAGTCTGCGACGACGATCGGAACCAGTTCCCAATCAATCCCGAGGCTGTTCATTTGTTCAGCAAAGCCGCTGATCTCACTCGGCAGCTTAGGCGTTTCTTTAGCAAGCTCAGCCGTGATTTCGCTCCCCTGCATATAACAACGCTTGCGGTAATCTTCTTCAGTGGTGACGGGTGAGAAGCTGTTGCTTTCCAGTAAAAAGCCAAGAATGGCGACGCGTTTTGTCATCTAATTCCTCGTTCACAAAAAAGGGGCGCCCTGATTGCAAGACGCCCCCTTATCATTACGCAATGTTCCGTTTAGCGCGAGCGCAAACGTGGATCCAGTGTATCGCGGACCGCATCCCCGAACAGGTTGAACCCAAACACGGCGAGCGAGATCGCAACACCAGGCCAGATCGCAACCCAGGGAGCACTTTCCGCATATTCTTCAGCACCACCCTGCAGCATCAGGCCCCAAGCCGGTGTCGGCTCCTGAACGCCCATACCAAGGTAAGACAGCGATGCTTCAAGAAGGATCGCCTGGCCGACAAATGCGGTGAACATGATCAAAAACGGTGCCATCACGTTCGGTGCCATATGACGCAAAATAATGCGTGCATGCCCAAAGCCGAGTGCGCGCGCCGCATCGACATAGGGAATTTCACGAATCGCCAGTGCGTTGGAACGCACCACGCGTGCGCACTGCGGCACGAAAGGTATCGTGATTGCAATGATGACGTTCTCTGTGCCGGTACCAAGTGTTGAAACAACAGCAAGGGCAAGAATGATCAACGGGAACGCCATGAACACATCCATCACGCGCTGGAAGATCAAATCGAACAGACCACCGAAATACGCTGAACCAACCCCCAGTACCAGTCCAAGAGTGGCCCCGATGCTGGCCGCGGCAAAACCGACGACCAGTGCTGTGCGCGCCCCGTAAATGATACGAGTCAGAATATCACGTCCGAACTGGTCAGTGCCCAATAGGAAGTCACCATTTGGCGGCGTCAGCATGTCAGCGAACGAATTGTACTCAGGGTGATACGGGGTCAGATATGGCGCGAAGATCGCGGCAAAGATCATCAAAAGGACCACGGAAAGACCTGCAACACCAACAGGCTGTCTACGGGCCATTTTACCGGCAGCAGCGAACCACGATCCTTTTTCCGTAAGGTCTTCTACCTGCGATTCTACGGCTACTTCACTTGTCGTTGTCATGATCACTCACCCTTAACTGTAACGGATACGCGGGTCGAGCCACGCGTAACATAAATCGATGAAAAAGTTTGTCATCACGAAGATCAAAACAACCATCATCACCAATGCCTGTGTCAGCGCATAGTCATTTTGCGTTACGCTTTCCACGAACAATTTGCCGAGACCATTAAGGTTGAAAACCTGTTCAGTAACAACCAGGCCACCCATCAGAAAGGCAAATTCAATCCCGATGATCGTAACCACCGGCAGCATTGCATTCTTCAGAGCGTGGCGATTGATGACGATTCTTTCGACCATACCCTTGGCGCGTGCCGTGCGGATATAATCTTCACGCATGACTTCCAGAAGTGCCGAACGGGTCATACGCGTGGCAACCGCCGAATACCGATAGCCCGTTGCAACGGCCGGCCAGATTAGCTGAGACAGGTTATACATCGGATCAACCCAGATCGGTTTGTAGTCGATCGGCGGCATCCAGGGAACCCCTGTAATGGCCTGGGTCATGATCAACAATCCGAGGATAATCATAATGCCGAGCCAGAACGACGGGATCGCGATCCCGGCAATGGAAAATGTCCGGACGGCATAATCAAGCCATGTGTCCTGCTTGAGCGCGGAAATTGCACCCAGGGGAATGGCAATAATGACGGCAACAACAGTAGCCATGATCGCGACTTGCAAGGACAATTGGAAACGAAGACCGATTTCGTGAACAATCGGTTGTCCGGTCCACATTGAATCACCAAGGTTAAAGGTGAAAAAACCGACAATAAAATCGATAAACTGAATAAAGATCGGTCGGTCAATGCCGAGATTGCTTCTGCAGATGTCTATCTGTTCCTGATCCACATAAAGGCCAGTGCCGGCAAACCTCAATTCGCAGACGTCACCCGGGATAAGCCGCAGAAGGAAAAAAACGAGCACCCCTGCCCCAATCAATGTCGGGATCATCAGAAGAACGCGCTTTAAAATATACTTAGACATTTGTGCCCAACCGTAAAACCAAGAGTTATAGATTTAATTTTGGCGGCATCCCGCCCGCCGCATCAGCGGCGGACGGGTACCAACAGTTCGCTTACGCGATTACTTGTCCAGCCAGATTTGGTCGAGATGCTGTGCCAAGTAGTGCGACGGCGCGATCTTCCAGCCCTTCACATAAGAACGGTATGGATTGATCTTGTACCACCACAGCGTGATGATACCGCTTGCTTCGTCGCTGAGAGAGCGTGTTTCGTACTGGCGAACCAGTTGACGAAGGACTTTAGCGTCACCCTCTTTTTCGATCTTGGCATAGATCGCTTCCAACTCAGGATCTTTGAAGTTGGCGTAGTTGTTACCGGCGGAACCAAGGAACTTGGTCATGTCGGCAACCGGGTTAATGACCGACTGGCAGTTAAAGTCAGCCGAAACGTCGAAGTCTTTTTTCTTACGAAGTGTGTCGTAGAAAGGACCTGACGGTTGAACCCGCTGCGTGGCTTGAATGCCAACTTTGCGCCATTGATCCACCAGCCACGTGCCAACAACCTTGTATGGTTGGTCAACGCCACGGTTGGAGAAGTCAACTTTCAGTGCAGACTGGCCAGCATCTGCCAGAAGCTTTTTGGCTTCTGCACGGGATGCTTCAATGTCAGCACCATACCCTTTGAGTTTCATCAACTCTTCTTTGGTTGCAGCCAACGGGTGGTTCGGGAACATGACGCCGCCAACGGTTTTCACGATGGCAATCTGCGACAGGTACTTAGACCCGCCCCAACGGTCAACACTGAGCGTCAGAGCCTGACGGACACGCTTGTCGTCAAATGGTTTGTGCAGTTGGTTCGGGGTCGCAAGCAGAACGCAGTTCCAGTCGCTTTCCTGAACGGTGATCTTGTCGCCCAAAGCTTTGACAAGGTCGTCACGAGCTTTCGGCGGGAAACCACGGAACTCGATCGCTGCACGGTCGCCACGAATGGCCTGAAGGCGAACAGCCATTTTCGGAGCCGCAATAGCCTTGAAGCCATCAAGGTACGGACGACCCTGGAAGTGGTAGTTTTCGTTCCGAATACCTTCAACAAAAGCACCCGGTTGATACTGTACGAACTTGAATGGTCCCGTACCATTGACATTACTTTTATGCCATTCGTAACCATGCTCATCCAAATCCTTCTTCGAATAAATGAAGTTGAATGGTGTAGCCAAGGCCGGAATAAACACGGCAGTCGGGAACTTCAGTTTGAAAACGATCGTGTAATCATCCGGCGTCGTAATTGATTCAACAGCGCGGAAGAACGCTTTACGAGCAGATGGCACACCTTCCGGCGGGAAGACGATTTTGTCCATCGTTGCTTTGGCATCCGCCGAGGTGAAAGGCGTACCATCATGGAACGTTACACCGTGACGAAGCTTGAAGGTGTACTTGGTACCATTTTCAGTTGGTTCCGGTACCTTACCTTCACAAAGATCGCATTCAAAATCCGTCGGATCTGCTGGATTGTTCGGGTTAACCCGGATGATCAAGCTATAGAACGGCCGGATCGGATGGATCATGCCGAAAGTCGTTTCTTGATGGCCATCGAACGACGGAATGTTCGAGCCAACGACGAAGTTCAGAATACCACCATGTTTTGGTGTCTCTGCCTTCGCTGCACCCGCACCTGCAGCAAGGCCAAGGCCTACTGCAGCGGCGAGAGCAAGTCTGCCAGTTCGTTTGAGCATTAGATGTCTCCTTCCCTGAATTGAAGTAGTAGCGATGAGATTACCCATCGTTATGTGTCACGCCGTGCCCGCGGCGCAGTCACACCTCTGAACAGGCCACCCAGTGGCCTGGCTTTATTTCCCGTAATTGCGGGATATTTTTAGTGCACCCATCAACAGCCTTAGGACACCGGGGATGGAAAACACACCCCGACGGCGGATTGATCGGGCTTGGAATTTCACCCTGGATGATTTCATGGGCCCGATGTTTTTCAACATCCGGGTCCGGAATAGGCACCGCATTCAACAAAAGATTGGTGTATGGGTGTAGTGGATTCTCGAACAATTCGTCGCCATCCGCCAATTCCACAAGATTACCGAGATACATCACGGCAACCCGGTGACAGATGTGGCGCACAACGCTCAGATCGTGCGAAATGAACATATAAGTCAGATCAAATTCATCGCGCAAATCTTCGAGCAGATTGATGACCTGCGCCTGAATAGATACGTCCAGCGCCGAAACGGCTTCGTCGCAGATGATAAACTCAGGGTTCATCGCCAAAGCGCGGGCAATGCCGACACGCTGGCGTTGACCACCGGACATTTCATGCGGATAGCGATCTGCAAATGCGGACGCCAGACCACAGACATTCAGGAGGTACAGGACGCGTTTGCGACGCTCTACGGGATCCGTAATGATTTTGTGGACGTGCATAGGCTCGGCAATGATGTCGCCGACTTTCATCCGGGGATTAAGCGAGCTGTAGGGATCCTGGAAGATAACCTGAATCTTCTTGCGGACCTCGATCAATTCCTTCGAACTGAATTTGGTGATGTCCTGACCGCGATAGATGATCTCGCCTGCCGTTGGCTGTTCCAGCTGCAGAATGCAGCGGCCGGTCGTGGTTTTGCCACACCCTGATTCACCAACGATACCAAGGGTTTCCCCCTTGAATATCTGAAAGCTGACATCATTGACGGCCTTAACCTGGGCCACCACTTTCGGCACGAACACACCTTCCGTAATCGGAAAGTACATTTTCAGATTTTTGACATCCACCAGGACTTCTTCGAAACCCTTGGAACTGCCGGTACGCGCTTCACGCTTTGAAGATACGACGTCGCTCATCCCACCACTTCCTTCACTTCTTTCGCTAAATTTTCTTTTTCAAAGCAGGCAGATGTATGACCGTTCTCAATTTCCTCAAGAACCGGGAAACTTTTTGCACAATGGTCCTGGGCGAACCGGCAGCGAGGCCGGAAAGAACAACCATCGTCAAGTTTTGTCAGATCAGGTGGCTGTCCATCAACGGGATCAAGCTTGTCCGTTCTCTGGCGATCCATCCGCGGCACAGACTTGAGCAGCGCCAGGGTATAAGGATGACGCGGGCGATGATAGATATCACTGGCCAGGCCCGATTCAATAATCCGCCCCGCATACATGACATTAACCCGGTCTGCATAGCGTGCGACCACGCCCAGATTGTGCGTAATGATGATCATCGCCACGCCCAAATCGCGGGTCAGATTTTTCATCAGCTCGAGAATCTGCGCCTGAATCGTCACGTCGAGAGCCGTCGTCGGCTCATCGGCAATAATCAGTTTCGGATCACAGGCCAGCGCCATGGCGATAACGACACGCTGACGCATACCACCGGACAAGTGATGCGGATACTGGGAAAGGCGGCGCTCAGGTTCCGAAATGCCGACCATACCAAGAAGCTTGATCGCTTTCTGATTGGCCTCTTCTTCGGACAGATTGAGATGCGAGATCATCGGTTCGGTCAACTGCAATCCAATCGTCAAGACCGGATTGAGCGACGTCATCGGCTCCTGAAAAATCATGCCGATATCACGACCACGAATACTCCGCATCTCGTCTTCCGAGAGCGAAAGTAAGTCCTGACCGTCAAACATGATAGAGCCACCGACAATCTTGCCTGGTGGCCACGGTATCAGACGCATAATGCTCATCGCGGTTACGGACTTACCGGAACCGGATTCACCAACGACCGCAACAGTCTCACCTTCCTCGACAGTGTAAGAAACACCATCGACGGCTTTTACAGTCCCAGCTGACGTAAAAAACTGGGTCTGGAGATCTTTGATTTCCAGAAGAGCCACGCTTCCTCCCTAATTTAACAAACTGTTTTTCTTATTATCAATTAACCTAGAGATGGGATTCCGAGGTGTCAATTGATTAGAATGTCTCATTTTTTTACTAATTCCATCTCACTTATTATCACTCGTGTAACTGGATTTATTCAAGAAATATCGCTTATTGAATAACTTGATATTCCAATGTTTTTTGCCGGGTTTTGCTTAAAATCAGCAATCACGAGACAGAACCACCTTGCCCATTAATCATGTGGTTTGCATAGTTGCGCCTCATTAAACTTCAATCCAAACATCACTTGGGAGAATATTTCTATGGCGTCCGATCAATTTGAGCGAGGGCTGAAATGCCGCAAAGAGGTCCTTGGCGAAGCTTATGTCGAGGCATCGCTCAGCAAGGCAGATGATTTTAACCGTGATTTCCAGGAAATGGTTACCGAATATTGCTGGGGCGGTACGTGGGGACGCGGCGTCTTGTCAAAAAGAGATCGCTCCATCCTTAATCTCGGTATGCTTGCCGGCTTGGGAAAAAGCCACGAATTCAAACTGCATTACCGGGGCGCCATTACAAACGGCCTTTCACATGAAGACCTTCGGGAAATTCTGATCCAGATCGCCGTCTATTGCGGCATTCCGGCTGGCATTGAAGCATACCGTCTCGCTCGTGAAGTGAATGCCGATCTCGGCATCGATGTATCCAATATGGACAAGGGTAAATAAGAATGTCTCAGCCTTCAGTAATCGGATTTGTTGGCCTCGGCCAAATGGGTGGCCCAATGGCCACCAACATCACAAAGGGCGCCCAGGAAGTCATCGTCTATGACAAGGCCGGCACCGCCGAGCGCGCGCCTGCCGGTGCTAAACTTGCCAACTCACTTGGCGACGTTCTCAGCAGCGCCGATACGGTATTCATGTCGGTACCGGACGGGCCGATTTCGATCGCGCTTGCCAAAGAAATCGCCGCCACGGAAGGCCGCCGCACCAGTGTCGTTGTCGACCTTTCCACCATTGGACCGGAAGCTGCGCGCGAAGCGGCTGAAATCCTGAAGGCTGCAGGCGTGACGTATATCGACGCCCCGGTATCAGGGGGTCAGGCAGGTGCCGTCGCCGGCACAATCACGATCATGTGGGGCGGACCAAAAGTCGTACTGGACAGCCATATGGACATCATGAAGTCGTTCACCGGCAACGTCGTGCACTGCGGTGAAAACCCTGGTCAAGGTCAAGCCGTCAAAATCCTCAACAACTTCCTGTCAGCAACAGCATTCGCATCAACCTGCGAGGCCGTTCTTTATGGCATGTCTGAAGGCGTTGAGATGAAGACGATTCTGGATGCCGTTAACGTCTCTACCGGTCGAAATACGGCAAGCATGGAGAAGTTCCCGAATAGAATCCTGACTGGAACATTCGACTGCGGATTCGCAACCAAGCTTCAATCCAAAGACATGAACCTGTTTTTGAAAAACGCAAAGGCCGCCGGTACGCCGCTGACCGTTGCCGCGGTTGTCGCGTCCATCTGGAATGGCTGCGATGCCGCCAAGCCGGACAGCGACATTTCGCGCATCTACGACTACATCCGCGAAAAAGGCTGAGGCTCAATTCCATCCTTCGAGACGGCCCCGTAATTTATTTACGGGGCCGTCTTTGGATGAGGACTGTTGATCCACCGCATCCAGAGGATGCGGACTTACAAGCGACCCGAAGGATCAATCAATACCCTTCTTCAAGCAGCGGGAACGCGGACAGAGCGTGCGGTCTGTTAACGCTATCCGACTCTTTCATGACGTGTTCAGGCTTTAACTGCCCATAGTCCGTAACCCCGACCAGCGCCAGACAGGTCTGCACTTCCAATTCCAGAAGCTTCAGCATTTGCTGTACCCCTTCAATACCGGCAGCAGCAAACGCCAGCCCCTGCAGACGACCAATGCCGACGGCATCGGCGCCCAGTGCCATGGCTTTGACGATATCACTGCCCCGCATGACTCCGCCATCCAGCACGACCTTTGCCCGACCATCAACAGCGGCGACGACTTCCGGCAGCACGTCAATGCCACCCCGTCCATGATCAAGCTGACGGCCGCCATGGTTTGAGACATAAATTACATCACATCCCTCTGCCGCAGCGATATCGGCATCTTCGGCGGTCGCGATGCCTTTCAGCATCAACGGGATATCGTACTTGTCGCGAATCCTGCGGAAATCATCCCAACAGAATGAGCGCTGAAATTCTTCGCCCTGCGACTGGGTTTGACGGGCGACGGAGATAAACCCTTTCGACTTATCGCGTTCCCGACGGCCGTAGTAATCCAGATCGATGGTAAAGCAGAACCCCATGTAACCATGGGCAATGGCCCGGTCGATATGGTCATCCACCCAGGCGGCATCACCGCGCACATAAAGCTGATAGATTCTGGCCGCATCCGGCGCAGCTTCTGCCACAGCTTCCAGTCCAGGCTGGCAAACCGAGCTCAGCATATGCGCAACACCAAACGCGCCGGCAGCCTGTGACACCCCGGCTCCGCCGCTCGGACTGAACTGCTGCAAGGATCCGATCGGCGCCAGAATAATCGGCAGACGTAGACTGCGCCCTAAAAATGACGTCGTGGAATCCAGACCGCTGACATCGCGCATCACACGCGGACGAAATGCCAGAAGATCAAGCGCAAGCCGATTGCGTTTTTGCGTGGTTTCGGTTTCCGCGCCGCCGATCAGATAATCCCAGGCCCCATCATCGAGATTTTCCCGAGCCGCCGGGACAAATTTATGCAAAACCGGAAAACGGACTTCCACGTCATGTGTTTCTTTTTGATTGTCGGCCATTGATTCAGTCTCCCGAGCGCACGTGAACAGGTTTTTTCGTGACGATAACCGCATCCAGATCAGCATAGATATAATCACCGGGCTGGATCACCACTCCACCGAATTTAAGGGTGACATCAGCCAGACCAATGCCATCGGTACGCGGGCGCATGGCCGTGCATTTCAAGGCCTTGGTGCCAAAGTCAAGATCGGCAAATTCATGGGTATCGCGGACGGCACCGTTAAAAATCAGCCCTTCCCAGCCCTGCTCGAAAGCTTCGGCAGCAATATTGCCGCCGCACAAGGCACGACGCATGGAGCCACGTCCGTCAACGACCAGAACTTTACCCTTACCCCCGCGCCGAAGGATGTCGAGAATGCCTTTGTTGTCTTCATAGGTCGAGAACGTCACGGCTTCCCCGTGAAAGCAGGCGCGCTTTGCGTAATCATGAAACATCAGTTCGCAAACCTGTGCATTGGGCTCGTCGTCACAGATGTCTGCACATCGGACGATGTCATAGTCGGTCATTTTTGGAGTCTCCGGATTTGATTGTGATTTTTTTGGCGTCAACCGCGACGAAGTCTTGGGCTAACGGTGCATCGTCATTACATTGTTATCAAGCTAATCATAATTTTTTTAAAAGGAGACATCCACGTGAGCAAATTTGCCATTTTCGTTACCGTCAAAATCAAGGAAGGCAAGGTCGACGAATTCCTTGCACACGCCCATACCAACGCAACGGCTGCCGTCAGCGTTGAGCCGGACTGTCATCAGTTCCGTGTCATGCGCAATCAGGCAGACCCGCAGACCGTTCATTTTTTCGAGGTTTATACCGAAGCTGCCAGCCTCGATCTGCATCGGGAATTCCCACACTACAAAACCTACGACGCCGCAACCAAAGATCTCATCGCCGAAAAAAGCATCGTCAAAGTCGACGTCCTGCAATAATCAAAATTCAAAAGGGTTGCCGCCGACCGGGGCTTGTGCCCCGGCGGCTCAGCGCCCGGTATCGCCGCCTTCCTTGAAGACAAACATCAGCAGCAACGTACCGGCGAGCACGATTCCGGCAGTCACCAGCCATGCGGCATTGAAGCCGCCCCAGTGATCGACAACCCAGCCGAACATCACCGGGCCCAGCATGCCGCCGAGATGAACGCCGACCATGTTGACGCCCATGGCTGAACCGGCGAGTCTGGGCTCAACAGATTCCACCACCACCGCCTGAGCGACCGGCGCAAATGAGGCAATGGTAATCCCCAGCGCCATCGCCAGTCCGATCCCGAGGTATACCCCCGGTCCCGGCCCGACGTAGGTCATCAGTGCAAACAGCACGACAGCGACGGTGCAGATCAAAACGATCAACTGAGCCCGACGGTGACTGAAATAACGATCCGACAGAACGCCCCAGCCAATCCGGGCCAAGGCGCTGGTGGTTTGTGCCAATCCGATCGACAGACCGGCGACTTCCTGAGAGGCCCTGGCACTCGATGTCAGAAACAGCGTCAGAAATCCGAAAAAATTGGTCTGCCCAACATTCAGCATGCCGTTCACAAGCGCATAGACAGTAAAGTTCTTGTCCTTCAGGACATCGCTCAAGTTGGCAAGAATACTTTTACGCTGATCGGCTGGCAGCGGCACATGAAAGCGGATCAGCACCAGACAATAAAGGCCATTGAGCGCAATGATCGCCGCCACGCCCCACATGATCGACTGCCACGGCACATAGGCCGCGAGCGCGCCGTTCCCGGAGGCGAGTACGCCACCCAGCGGCACCCCGACCTGCTTGAGCCCCATCGCTGTGCCGCGCCGCTCGCGCGGGAACCATTCGAGCACACCGCGTGCCGTCGACGGGTTATTCATGCAATAACCAATGCCCATCATGAACATCGCTACCAGACACTGATAATAGCCGTCGGCCATGGCCAGCATCACCGCGGCCAGGCCCATAAGGACGTGCGCAAAGACCAGCGTTCGA
>Ga0066644_10001992_pt1 | contig 10921 bp, 9 predicted proteins | sample CryGeyCG2114_020_FD_62735 | JGI IMG/M metagenome (GOLD analysis project Ga0066644, IMG submission 62735) | Groundwater microbial communities from aquifer - Crystal Geyser CG15_big_fil_post_rev_8/21/14_0.20 | ecosystem: Environmental > Aquatic > Deep subsurface > Groundwater | place: USA: Utah...
TAGAGGTCAGGTAACAATACCTGCTGCAATAAGGAGTAAATTAAAGGCAAAGTATTTTGAATTTGAGTTTGATGGCAATAATTTGATTTTAAAGCCAATGCAAACTAAAGATGAGTTTTTGGGGGAGTTGGACAGAAGGGAGTCTCTTTATAAAAAGGAAGGTGGACACACCTTGGAAGAAGCTGTTAAAATTTTAGGTTTGGCTGATGAAATATAAATTGATATTTCTTGATCTGTTTTTGAAAGATCTTTCTAAATTAGAACAAGTGGTACAAAAGAGCATCATTAAAAAATTGACCATGTATGTGGAGTCGGGGCGGCCACTTGATTTTGCTGTTTAGCTGTGGATCATCGTTCAAGTGTGTACAATTAGGCTTTCTCCTGTCATTGTGTTTGATTTATCTAATGCCATTAGTTCTAGAATAGTTGGGGCAAGATCTTGGAGGCCGTTGTTGTTTTGGTTGAGGGTGTAGGTTTTATATTTGTCGGTTAGCACAAAACATTGCGTGGGGTTCATAGAATGGCTTGGGCAAACTTCACCATCTTTGTAGGTCATTTCGTCGGCATTGCCGTGGTCGCCGGTTATTACAATGCTGTAGCCGTTTTTTTGCGCGATTGGTACTAATTTGGCTAAACATTGGTCAACAATTTCACAGGCTGTAATGGTAGCGGGAATGTCGCCGGAATGTCCGACTAAATCCATGTTGGCATAGTTGAGAGCGATAAAATCATACTTGTTTTGTTCGATTTCGGGAATGAGACGGTCGGTAAGTTGGATGGCGCTCATTTCTGGTTTTTCGGCATATGAGGCCACTTTGGGGGAGGGAATCATGATGCGATCTTCTTGTGGATATGGTTCTTTGTTTTGACTGTTAAAAAAGAAGGTAACGTGAGGGTATTTTTCGGTTTCGGCAATTCTGAGTTGGTGAAGGTTGGCGTCGCTAATGATTTTGCCTAAGTTTTGGGTGACTTTTTGTGATTTAAACGCAACCGGTGCAATTTTCGTGTATTCGCCAAAACAAACAAAATAGGGGAGCGGTTCTAGGTCTCTCTTAAAATGATCAAATTGTTCTAGGGTAAAGGCATCGGTTAATTGTTTGGCGCGGTCGGTTCTGTAGTTAAAGAAGATAACGCTGTCGTTACCGGTAATTAGGCCTGTGTTGGCATCAGCTGTTTTTTGTGCAGGTAGGTAGTAGTCGGATTCTTTGCTGGATTGATAAAAGGTAGTGAGGGCGGAGAGCGGGGAAAGGGGAAGGGCTCCGGCTTCGCCGTCGCCTAGTGTATAAAGTTTGTATGCTTGTTCGGTGCGTTCCCAGTTTTCATCACGGTCCATGGCATAGTAGCGCCCAATTACGTCGGTAATTTCGCCGAGGCCAAGTGTGCTAATTTTTTGTTCTATTTGGTTAATAAAGTCGAGAGCGGAGCGTTCCGGTACGTCTCTACCGTCGGCAATGGCGTGGATGTAGACCTTTGTAAGGTTGTGTTTTTTTGCGAGTTGTATAAGGGCGTAAAGGTGATCGATATGGCTATGAACACCGGCGTCCGAAATCATGCCTACTAAATGGAGGCTGGAGTTGTTTTCTTTAGCGTGATTGATTGCACCTAGTAGTTCTTTGTTCTCAAAAAATTGGCCCGATTCAATTTGATTATTTATGTATGGCAAGGACTGCATCACAATTTGGCCTGCGCCCATTGTGTAGTGGCCAACTTCGCTGCCGCCCATGGTGTTTGCTGGTAGTCCCACGGCTTCGCTATCCGCTTTTAAAAGCGTGTGGGGAACATTGGCTTCGAGATTATCTAAAAAGGGGGTGTTGGCTTTGTAAATGGCATTACCTTCGTATTCTTTGCCTTTGCCGTAGCCGTCTAAGATTATGAGGATAACTTTATTACTCAAAAGGTAAAAGTTAGATTTGTGTACCAAGTATAGATAGCTTCACCCCAAAATAAAGCAATTAATGTGCCTGCTAGTAAAAATGGTGCAAAGGCGATAGTGCTTTTGCGTTTAGCTTTACCAACACTAAGAAGAATGAGACCGATTAGGCTGCCGCCAATATAACTTATGATTAATGCGACAATTGTTTGTTGAGCACCAAGTGTTAATCCCATGCCAATACCAATGAGTATGTCGCCGCTGCCAATCCAACGTCCTTTAGAAACTAGATATTGTAGGCCGAAGAAACCACCGGCAATAAGTGCGCCAACTAGTTGTGTTTGCCAACCAATGTTGGTTAAAAATCCAAAGAGACCACCGGAAATCATAAAACTAAAGGTGAAGAGGTCGGGTATTTCTTGGTATTGAGCATCGTAACTGACAATTAAGAAGCCACTAAAAATGACGATGTAGCTAATTACTAAAGGAAGTAGTGTGAATTGTTCGACCCAGAATAAATATGGGAGCGTGAATAAGAGCCCCAAGGTAATTTCGTGTATTAGATATGAAATGCCGATTTTTTTATGGCAATTACTGCATTTTCCTTTTTGATAAATATAGCTAAAGATAGGAATGAGATTTGCCCAAGTTAACTCTTTTTGGCAATGAGGGCATTTTGATCTTTTTGTCCAAAAGCCTTTGTCGTTTGTGCGAAATCGATAAATTAAGGCACTGGCAAAACTACCAAACATGCTGCCTAAAACAAAAAGAATGAAGGTGATGATAAGAGGATTATTCACGAGATTAGTTGTTAGTGGGTGCGAGCATTTGTTGAATTATAGCGGTTTCTTGGTTTGCGCGTGCTAAAATTGAGGTGTCTTTGGTTAATTGGGCTAGTTGGGCCGCTTTTTGTAGATACTGAAGGGCGCCATCATACTTTTTTTGTTCTTTAAATAAAAGCCCAAAATTAAGGTAGGCCGCTGCTAGTTGCGGATTGTTTGTAATGGCTTGGTTAAGATTGTTTTTGGCGAGGTCGAGTTCGTTTCTATATAAGTAGACCCAACCTAGGTAGTTGTAACTTTCGGCTTGATTTGGGTATTGCTGAAGAGCTTTTTTGGCGATTAATAGGGCTTTATCTAGGTTCTTGGTTTGTTCGAGATGGATCCAAATAGGAGCAACAAAATATTTTATTGGTACTTTTTTGGCGCTAATTACGGCTTCGTAGTGGGGGATGGCGTGGTCGTATTGGCCTAGGGCGTAGTAGTTGGAAGCGAGGTGTTCCGAAATTGCTACAATGTTTGAGTATTCGTAGTTTTTTGCTTGAGTCAATAAGCCTAAGGCGCGTTTAAAGTTGCCCATTTCTTCGTTAACCAGTGCTTGGTAAAAGTAGATTTCCGGTTTATATGGGTCGGCTTTTTTGGCTCGATCTAGGGCGTCTTCTGCTTGTGGATAGTTTTTGATTTGGAGGAAAGCGTAGCCAATGCCAATCCAGGCATCCCTAAAGTCATTTGATTTTTCGATGGCTTTGTAAAATAAATTGCGTGCTAATTTGTATTCGCCAATATTTACAAGAACTTGCCCTAGGAGTGTGTTTAGATAGGCTTCGTTACCGGATTCAAAGGTGCCGTACAGGTCATATGCTTTTTTTATATTTGCGATTTGGGTTTTAAGTTCGGGATCACTAACTTGTTCGGCAAGTGTGTTGGTAAGTTCTTTGGCGCGGTCGTGGTGTTCGATGACGATGTTGTAGATAATTTTATAAAAATTGATTTTTTCGGTGGCGGGATTGAGTTTGTTTAATGCTTGTTCGGCTGCCAATGTATCGTTTTTGCTTAAGTAGTAGCGGGTTTGGGCGATTAAAACATCGGGGTTTAAAGGGGCGAGTTTTGAAACTAAATTGATGTTTTGAAGTGCCACATCGTAGTTTTCGCTTATTAAGTAAACATTGATAATTTTATTATAGGGGATGAGTGAGGTCTTTTCGAGTTGGTATGCGGCTAAATATTGGCTTAGTGCACTGCCAAAGTCGCGATTTTGAAGGGCTTGGTCACCTTGTTCGATTAAGTTTCGGAATGTAACGGTGCTGTTTTCTAATAGATTTAAATCGTTGGCGTCGGTTAGAGTCTGGCGGTCGTTGACAATTGGTTCGTTGGGGTCTTTATTGGCTTGGGTCAGCAAAACAGTTGCCGAAACAGCGATTAAGATGACAGTGATAAGAAGCGGCGCAACAGGAAATTTTTTCTTTTTTGACACAGTTGTTTTGTTTTTTATTTGTATGTAGCTTAGTATTTTCTCAAGAAAAAATCTACTGTAAGCAAATTTATTATGATTATTTTAGGAATTGACCCTGGCTACGATTTAGTTGGTTTTGGCTTAATTGAGCAGGGTAACAGCATGCGTGACTGGCATTATTTGGATGGCGGTGTCATTAAAACTTTGCCAAAAGCTGAATATTGGGATCGAATTGAACAAATTGCGCGCGATATTGAAACGATAATTAAGGAATTTAAGCCGAATGTGTGTTCTTTGGAGGATTTGTTTTTTTCACGTAATACAAAGACTGGGATTAAAGTGGCACAGGCGAGGGGCGTGATTGGGATGAAAATGCAGAAAAACAAGATTCCGATTTATGAGTACGGTCCCTCACAAGTTAAGTTGGCCTTAACAGGTAGCGGCCGTGCCGATAAAAGTGAAATGCAGGAGATGGTTCGTTTACAGCTTAATTTAGATAAGATTCCGCAACCCGATGACTTTGCTGATGCCTTGGCTATTGCGCTTTGTCATGGGCAGAGTGTTTGGTTAGGACAATAATGTTGCCAAAAGAGATTATGTTGCTATAGTATTGGTAATTTAGATTTTTAGATGGTGGGTAGGCGGAAAAATCCTGATGAAGATGCTGTTACGTTATTGGTACGGGAGCATTTTGGTGGTCCTTTGGCAGATTTAAAAAGAGGGTATTTAAGGAGTTATTATCCTGATGTAGTTGGCAGTGATGTAATTGAGCCGGTTGTGGATGTTGTTGAAACTAGTGCTGTTGCAGTGCGAGAGGTGATGTTAACAGCTGAAGAGTTGACCGCCGGTTTTATTGAACAAATTAATTTAATTTTATCTGTTTTTGGGCGAAAGTATTGTGATTGGGATTCGTTGGATAACGCTTTAAAGCTTATTGATGCAGTTGATTTGAGAAATGTGGATATAGTTCGAGAGGTATTGTCTGGATTACAAAAATCTAATCTTGAATATAAGAAAGATTCTTGTGTAGAGTTGGCTTCTGAATTTTTAAAATTATTAAAAGATGAAGAACTGTGGGGTTGTTTGAGTTGGAAGGTGGTGATTATGAGTAAGCCTTATCAAGAGAATTTGATTCTTTTATATAATTATGGTGAAAAATTGCTGACTCTTCGCACTATGAATGATCGATTGCCTGGTTTGGGTGATTTTTTAGAGACTCATGTCTTAAGGAATCCGGAATATGGGTTACCTGCCAAGCTAGAGGTTGCGAGAGGAGTTATTAAGACGTTGATAGGATTTGGTCTTGCGGTGGATGATTTGGTGCAGTTATTAAATGTGTTTAGGGTAGATGGTGGTTTGGATGTACTAATTCATTATCGCCTTGGTAGTAAGGATTGCCATCGTGTTATAAAAAATGTTTTACACGGCAAAGGTGATAATTAAGCGTTCGCGACTATTTTTACCGGCGTTACAAACAACAACTTCGTCACCTTTTTTGACTAGTTTTTGTTTAATGAGGTCTTCTCTTAAAAAAGGAGTTGGGTTTGTAGGGTCGATCTCTTTTTTAATATGAATCTCGTTTATACCCCATGTTAAGCTTAGTTGGCGTTTGATTTGTTTGTTTGGTGTGTAAACCACGATTGGCAGGAATGAGTGATATTTGGCTAATTGATTAGCGGTGTAGCCACTTTTGGTGACGGCTACTAGTACTTTTGCGTCTAAATCCATTGCCAGTTCCAGAGCATTTAGGGTGATTGCCTTGAGGGGGTTGAGGTTTTTGAATTGATAGTGGCTGGCGTGGGCAAGTTCTTTGTTGGTTCTGAGTTCTGTTTCGATACTTTGGATGATTTCATTTAAAATGTGAATTGTTTCAACCGGGTATTCACCAACGGCTGTTTCGTTGGAGAGCATGATGGCGTCGGTTTGGTCAAAGACGGCGTTGGCGGCGTCACTTACTTCGGCGCGGGTGGGGCGAGGGTTGTTGACCATGGAGTTTAAAACTTGGGTGGCCGTAATTACGGGTTTACCGAATTTGTTGGCTACCATAATAATTTTACGTTGGGCGAGGGGAACTTTGGCAGCGGGGATTTCGATTCCGAGGTCGCCGCGGGCAATCATGATGGCGTCGGCGTTTTTGGTGATTTCTTCGAGGTTTTCCATGGCTTCGGGGCGTTCAATTTTGGCAATTATTGATGGAGTGAATTTTAGTTTTTTACATTCGGTGCGCAGTAATTCCAAATCGGCAGCAGTGCGTACAAAGGAGAGCGCGATAAAGTCAACGTCGGCGGAACTGGCAAACTCAAGGTCGGCTTTGTCTTTGGTTGTTAATGCTGCTGATGTTAGTGCTGTTTTTGGTGCATTAATGCCATTTTTGCTTGTGATCAAACCGCCGGCAATTACTTCACATTCTACTTGAGTTTTGTGCAAATTGTGGCTTAGGACTTTTAATTCAACGAGGCCGTCTTTAATGAGAATTGGTTCGTCAACTTCGACTGCGTGTGTTAGGGGTTTGTATTGAATCGGAATGTATTTTTGGCCGTGTTTTTCGATATAGGCTTGGCCGTCGTGGAGGATAATTTTTTCGCCTTTTTTAAGAGTAACACCTTCTTTATCGAGATCGCCAATTCTAATTTTTGGGCCTTGGAGATCATATAAAATGCCGATGTTGCTTTTTGTGGCTTTTTCGGCGGTGCGCAGGTTTTCGATTATTTCTTTATGTTGTTTATGGTTGCCATGGCTAGCGTTAATACGGGCAACGTTCATGCCGTGCGTAATCATTTGTTTTAGAATCTTGAGGCTATTGCTAGCGGGACCAATGGTGGCAACAATTTTTGTATTTTTGATCATATTATGGTGTTATTATTTAACGGTTACACTTTTTGCTAAATTGCGAGGTTTGTCCGGGTCGTTGTTGCGTAATATGGCTAAATGATAAGAAAGAATTTGAATTGGAATAATGTTGATGATTGGTGAGGCATTGCCAACGTCCGGGACTTTAATCCAGTAATCGTAAATATCTTCGTTAATTGGACCGACACCAATAATGTAGCCACCGCGACTTTTGATTTCCATGGCGTTGGAGAGAATGTCGGAATAGGTTTCGTCTTTTGCGGTTAGGACAATTACGGGGGTCCCTTTGCTAATAAGGGCTAGAGGACCGTGTTTTAGTTCGCCGCCGGCAAATCCTTCTGCGTGAATGTATGAAACTTCTTGGAGTTTGATGGCGGCTTCAAGTGCCATTGGGTAATTTACGCCTTTGCCAATAATGTACATACTTTCGGCATTCATAATTTTGAGAGCGAGTTCGCGTAAATGATCTTCGTAGCGGGGGTTTAGCATGTCGTTAATTTGGCTGGCGGCATTTATTAGTAATTGTTCGCCTAGATCTAGTTGGTCGGCACTGGCGTAGGCAAGTAGGATTAAAATGGCTAATTGTGAAGTTGTGGCCTTGGTTGAGGCAACCGCTTTTTCGGGGCCGGCTTTAATAGGAAGGGTGATGTCGGCCATACGTGCCATAGTGGAGCTTTCGACGTTGATAATGGTGGCAAGGGTGGCGCCTTTTTCTTTGGCGACTTCCATGGCTTCTAGGGTGTCGGCAGTTTCGCCACTTTGGGAGACACTAATTAAAAGAGAGCCTTCTTTAATAAAATCTTTAAAACTGGGAAATTCGGATCCGTAGGCAAAGTTGATGTGTTTTTTGGCAATTTTGGCGAATAGGTAAGTGGCGGCAAGGCAAATTTTGCCGGCAGTTCCGCAGCCAATTAGGTAGGTACCAAAAGCATTTTCGATGAGATTGGCAACAACTTTGAGTTTGTGTTTGTCTTGGTTGACGGCTCTTAATAGTGTGTCTTTTTGTTCCCAAATTTCTTTAATCATGAAATGGGCAAATTCGCCTTTTTGGGCTTCTTCTTCTTTTAAATCGAGGGTGATTGTTCGTTTGGTAATTTCTTTATTGGTCTGAAGGTCGATAAATTTTATGTTTTGATCTAATTCGATGATTGCCATTTGTTCATCATCTAGGTACATGACTTGGTTTGTGTACTTTAAAAAAGCAGGTACGTCTGACGCCAAAAAGTACTCATGTTTTTCGGGACCTACGCCAATAATGAGCGGTGACCCGCGTCTAGCTACAATCATTTGATTTGACTCATCGTTCATAATTACTAGGGCATAACGTCCTTCTAGTTCTGTTAGTGTTTGTTGGATCGATTTCATTAAGTCCTTGTTTTTTTCGTAATGATAATGAATTAGCTGAGCGGCGACTTCTGTGTCGGTTTCGCTTTTAAATTCGTAACCTTTGGTGATTAACTCATTTTTAATTTTTTGATAATTCTCAAAAATACCGTTATGGATTACTGTGATTTTGCCGTCTATTGAGCAGTGCGGGTGAGCATTAAAATCGGTAACACCGCCATGTGTTGCCCAACGGGTGTGCCCCATGGCAATACGGCTTTCTTTAATTTCTTTAAGGAGGCTTAGTTTGGCATCGGAAATTTTGCCGACTTGCTTGTAAATACAAAGTTTATCGGCTTGCTTGCAGGCAATGCCCCAAGAATCGTATCCCCGGTATTCTAGTTTTTTTAAACCTTCAATAACTAAACTATGCGCACTGTTTTTTGGACCCACATAAGCAAAAATCCCACACATATCGATGTTGTTAACTTAGTAGTTCGACTTTACAGGTTAAACTGGAATGATTCAATTATTTGTTTGGGGAATTTGGTTAGATTTATGTTTTGTTCATCTTTAATTACGATCATGTCTTCGATGCGGACGCCAAACTTTCCCGGCAAATATATGCCTGGTTCTACTGTAATAATCATGTTTTTAGCTAACCTCATGTTACGATCTTGATGTTTTGATTTTGAGGAAAGGGAAGGGGATTCGTGAATTTCCAGCCCCACACCGTGGCCGTTGGCGTGGGCAAAATGGTCGCCATAGCCGGCTTGTTCAATAATTTGGCGCGAAAGCAGGTCGCCTTGTTTACCTCTCATTCCTGGCTTGAGTTTGTTGATTGCATTTACTTGAGCGGCTAGCACGGTGTTGTAAACTTCGGCCTCTTGTGTGCTTGGTGGTTTGGTAAAAAATGTGCGGGTCATGTCACTGCAGTAACCTTCGTATTTTACGCCCATGTCAATTAAGACGACGTCTCCCTTCTTAAGTTTACATTTATGATCTGGTGTATAGTGTGGGCTTGAACTGTTTTTGCCAAAGGCGATGATTGGATCGAAGGCAAGTTCTGTGGCGCCAAGTTGGTAGGCGATTTCGCGAATCTTCCAGGCGATTTCTGCTTCCGTGATGCCAACTTTGAGAAACTTGAGAGTTTCGGTTAGGGTTTTTTCGTTTATATGCTGCGACTCCTTCATTGTGCTAATTTCTTGTTCAGTCTTGATTATGCGTAATTGATCTATTTCTCCACCTAATGGTGTTAAATTTAGCGGTTTGTAGTCTCGGCGAATTTTTAGGGCTTGGTAGTAGGTAAGGTGATTGCCTTCAAATCCCACTTTTTGCCATTTGTGCTTTTGAGCTAGTTTTTTGATCTCTTCATTTAAGGAATCTTTGATAATAATGATTTGCGTCTTTTTGTTGCAAAGTTTTTTTGCTTGTTCGGTATAGCGACCATCTGTAATTAGGTAGGTGTGGTTACTGCTAACTAAGGCAATACCAAAAGTGCCGATAAAGCCTGTAAAATAGCGGATGTTTTCGGGTTTTGTGAGGTAGAGGGCGGATAGGTTTTTGATCATTTAGGTTAGGTCATGTTTATTACAATTATTGTAACTAGATGAATTGACTTAGTAAATGGTGTGTAGCTGGGCTCTTTAAACAAATCCGATAAAAATAATGCATGTTGTGTAAATCATAAAGCGGTAAACCTCCTCCACCCGACTTTTGTAATCGTTCCAGTTTCGCTCCGTTTGTACGCTCCAGAGGGCTGGCGCCTGTTCCTCGTTGTCCTCGTGTGACCTTTTAATAGCAAACCGCTGCGGGTGGTGAATTTCTTGATACGGCTTATTGCAGCTTGGATAGGCACATTTTCCATTGTGTTTGGCAACTGCCTCACGTTTTGTTTGTGCCGGAACATACCTAGTAACTTTTTTTGATTTTCCCAGCACGCTGGAAATTTTTGGTGCAGGCTCGATTTTTGTTAGCAGCTTGGCTAAAACTTTACCCAATGGCATTTTCATTTTTGCCTCTTTCTCCAACTGTTGTTGGAATTTTCTAAACTCAAGTGCTGTCTTTTTATCCACTTTAAAGGTTATTGTTTCAAATCCCCTAGGTTTAGAACCTTTAAGTTCATGCACACATTCAGATAATGCCTCTCTTGGTAAGGTTTTGACCATTTCAACTAGCTTGGTTTCTTCTACTGTTTCTATTAGTGGTGTGATCACTCTAACCTTTGACCACCCAAATTCCTCAATTTGGGCCTTTAAAAGCGGCCTGTCCTCAACCTTGCTGTATGTACGCAACACCTCTTCAACGTTCTTACGCCCCATACCGGCTAACTTAGCTGCAAACTCATAAATTGAATAAAAACCATGCTTACGAAACAGTTGACGTTTATCCACCTCGGGCAGCAAGGCCGCAAATTTGCGGCTCCACATCCTAGCGTTGTTTCCATACTCCTGACACAATTTGTACAATGTAGAATCATCCATGTTTGCTAATCAAAGAATGTCTAAATTGTAGCTGATTTTGAACGCAATAACCAGCCATTTATGGCTTACTAATGCTATTGCACCACATATTCCGTATATCCAAACATACACCTACTAAACAGAAGGCAGTGTGGTAAGTACACTCTCACCTAGCACAACAAAA
>Ga0066644_10002002_pt1 | contig 10885 bp, 10 predicted proteins | sample CryGeyCG2114_020_FD_62735 | JGI IMG/M metagenome (GOLD analysis project Ga0066644, IMG submission 62735) | Groundwater microbial communities from aquifer - Crystal Geyser CG15_big_fil_post_rev_8/21/14_0.20 | ecosystem: Environmental > Aquatic > Deep subsurface > Groundwater | place: USA: Utah...
TGCCTGGTTCGGATTTGGCGGCTTCGCACTTGCCGTGCTTTCTGGCTGGCCGCTGCGCCGGCTGATCGGCCGTCCGGAAAACTATTACGAGAAGGCGGCTGGCGATGAGTGATTTCCTGCCGCTGATGTCCCCTGCATGGCCGATCATTGCCGGTGGCCTGCTTTGCGGGCTGTTGCCCTGGTATGGCATCCGGAAGGCGGTCACACTGGCCCTGCCGCTGATTGCCGCCGCCTTGTGGTTCAATGTTGATCAGCCCGGTGTTTTTGGCGCGTTTGAAGCGGCTGGGTTCACGTTTGAAACCTTTCGCTATGACGGCCTCTCCCGCATCTGGGGTCTGATTTTCATTATCGCGACACTCATCAACAGTATCTACGGGCTGCATGACCGGGACCGTCTTCAGGATTCAACTGCGCTGATTTATGCCGGAGCGGGGCTGGGCGCCGTCTTTGCCGGTGACTTGCTGACGCTGTTTTTCTTCTGGGAATTGACGGCGATCTCGTCTGTTTTCCTGATCTGGGCGAGCCGTAATCCTGCTGCCTTCCGCGCGGGTTTGCGCTATCTCGCCATCCACGTTCTGTCCGGCGTTTTGTTGCTGGCCGGTTCGATCATTTTCGCGTCCAGCACTGGCTCCTGGGCTTTCAATGATATCGGTCTGGAAGCGCCGGGTGGTGTGCTCATCTTCATTGCGTTCGGGATCAAGGCGGCCTTTCCCCTGCTGCATAACTGGCTTCAGGATGCCTATCCTAAATCGACGGTTGTCGGCGCGGTTGTGCTGTCGGCTTTCACGACCAAGCTGGCCATCTATGCTCTGGCCCGGGGGTTTGCAGGAACAGAAATCCTGATCTGGATTGGCGCGGTGATGACCGCCTTCCCGGTTTTCTTTGCAGTGATTGAAAATGATCTGCGTAAAGTGCTCGCCTATTCGCTGAATAACCAGCTGGGCTTCATGGTCGTGGGGGTCGGGGTCGGCACCGAGCTGGCGCTGAATGGCGCCGCTGCGCATGCCTTCGTTCATATCATCTACAAGGGGCTGCTGTTCATGAGTATGGGCGCGGTGCTTTACCGGGTGGGAAGTGTGAAGGCGTCCGAGCTGGGCGGGCTGTTCAAATCCATGCCTTACACAGCCGTTTTCTGCATCATTGGCGCAGCCTCGATTTCGGCTTTTCCGCTGCTGTCCGGTTTTGTCGCCAAGTCGCTCACGCTGGCCGCAACGGCTCAGGAAGGCCACTGGATCGCGTGGCTGGTTCTGGTGTTTGCCTCTGCAGGTGTTCTGGAGCATTCGGGCATCAAGATTCCTTATTTTGCCTTCTTCGCGCATGACAGCGGGAAGCGGGTGAAAGAAGCACCCTGGAACATGCTGCTGGCGATGGGCATTGCGGCATTCCTCTGCATCTTCATTGGTGTCTTCCCGCAATATCTCTATGCCCTGCTGCCGTATGACTATCCCTATCAGCCCTACACATTCGATCATGTGGTCGGACAGATGCAGCTCTTGATTGCCGCCATGTTCGCCTTCTCGCTCCTGATGCGTTTTGGCCTCTATCCAGCCGAACGGCCGAGCATCAATCTGGACACGGACTGGTTTTACCGGCGTTTGGGTGATGGTCTGTTCAAGTGGACCGGAGCGATGAGCGGGCGGCTGTCAGCGGCCATCACCAACCGCTTTGGCCGGGCTGGCCGGACGTTCTCGGACAGGCTGTTCAATCTGTTCAGCCCGGCGGGTGCGCTCAGCCGGGACGTGCCCAGCGGGATTATGGCGATCTGGACGAGCGTCTTGCTCGGCCTCGTCATGGTCATCGCCTATGTCGCCGGATAGCGGTTATCCCAACTGCATCCATCACATCCATAAGATGTGTATTGATAAATTACGTCCGATATAGGAATGTTATCCTCACATATCCGAAACACTCGTATGATGCGCTCAGGAGTGAAGAACGGGTGGAAAAATGTGTGGACAGCAATTTACAGAACGGGATCTGGCCCGTGCGCGTCTGGCGCGGGAAACGGTCGCTTTTGCCTTCAATGTGCCGGCCGATGAAATCGCGGCGCCAACCCGGCGATCCTCGAATGTTGCCTTTGCGCGGCAAGTGGCCATGTATCTCAGCCATGTCGCGTTCGAGCTGAATCTGGGGCGGGTGGGTCAGGCCTTCGGGCGGGACCGGTCAACGGCGTCCTACGCCTGTCAGATCGTCGAAGACCGCCGCGATGACCCGGTCTTTGATGCCTGGCTGGACGGTCTGGAAGAATGCCTGCGGACGGCACCGGAACCCTGGGCCTTGGACGAAGCGGTGCGATGACAACTCTGCCGAAATGGCAAAGGCGGCTGGCAATACCGGATGCCGTTCTGAAGCCTGTATCGGGAGAGGGGGAGGCCTATGGTGTCTTTCCAAGGGGAGATCAGAGGCGGCGGCCACTCGCGAGAGTAGAGCGCCAGACCGTCCTTCAGGCCCGGGCTGAGGGCGTGATCGTGGAGGCCGCGCCGGATTGTTTCCGGCTTGTCGCGTCCGACGATGTGCTGTCTCAACGCCGAGGCGGTAATTTTCAGAGCTTTCACTCTGTTCCGCTCAAGAAGGTCTTCATTGATGAGGCCGGGTGCATCGAACAGCGCGAGGTCAATCTGGCGGACTCACCACTGGCCCGCTGGATGAAGCCGGATCCCAAAACCGGAACCTGCTGGCTGACGCAAGAAGAATTCGAAGCCGGGGAGCGCTTGAGAGCGGACTATCACCGCTCAGTCCTGGCCGACCGGATCACCTCGGACTGGGAAGGGTATCTGGCACCTGTCAAAACCGGCAGGCCACGCGCGCGGGAGGAGGCTCCGGCGTTAGCGCAGGATGCCAAGGATAGGGTGTTGACCGCGCTTGCTGCTGCTGGTCCCGGCCTTGACCGGATATTGAGCCGGGTCTGCCTGCGCGAGACAGGGCTGGAAGCTGCAGAACAGGCGGAGAACTGGCCGCGGCGTTCGGGCAAGGCGATCCTGAAGCTGGCGCTGCAAAGGCTGGCCATCCATTACGGAATGATCCGAAAGGCAGATATCAGTCTGTGAGTCCGGCTTCGGCGCGGATGCGCGCAATCATGGAATTGAGGCCATTGGAGCGCTGCGGCGACAAATGCTCGGCCAGACCGATACGGGTCAATATCTCTTTTGGCTCTATGGCGGCGATATCCTCCCGGGACCGCCCTGAGTAGAGACGGACCAGCAGGGCAGCGAGGCCTTTGACAATATGGGCGTCGGAATCGGCGCGAAACTGGAAATGGCCGTCCTCGGGAGGATCAATCACCAGCCAGACACGGCTGGTACAGCCTTTGACGCGGCGGTCTTCTGTCTTCTCCTCACCGGCGAGCGGCGCCATCGCCTGACCCAGATCGATCAGATAGCGGTAGCGCTCTTCCCAATCGCCGAGGAATTCAAATTCCTCGATCAGGTTTTCAATTTCGGATTTGGTGTCCGGGCTCATGCCCGGCGAATATAATGCCCCACGCTCAAGGGCAAGGGGTCAGGACGCGTCGGCCGCAGATGCTTCGCGTTCTACCAGCCAGTTCTCGACCCGGGACAGGGATTCGTTGGCCGCAATCGCCGCCAGACCCCCCGCTTCATCGGCCAGATCGCACAGGGCTGGCAGATCCGAGCACACCTGTTGCAGCCGCTGACTTTGGGCAATCAGCCCGGTCAGCTCGTCAGGTGCCCTGACATCATCGGTGGAGAAGACGCTCGCCGGCGCAAACGCGGCAACGATCGCAACCCAGAATATCGCTCGAAATGCAAAACCCATGGCCTCGCCAATCCTTTGGTCACTTACAGTTCTCCAACTGCAAGAAGGAGGCTAGCCAAAGGGACGAGCGATTTCCATCGAAACGCGTATTAATAGAAAATAAATATCTAACCTCTTGAAAAAAATTCGAGTAAATAGAAAACGAAATAGAATCTTTACTTGCTGTTTACCCTGTGCCGGAATGGGGCAATCTCCGGCATCAGACGTCTATTGCTGGCGATCCTGCGCCGCTTCGAGACAGTTCGAGACCTCGATCAGGGCGTGCTGCGCGATGCAGAAGGAGTCTTCATACTCGAAATGGGCTGCTGCAACGCATTGGGCCAGATTGATCCGTGCCCAGGAAATGCAGCGCTGCGCCAGCGGGTCGGCAAGTAAGGACTGAATCGACTCCTCAGTGTAACGCGTATCTTCGCCAATCGCGCGAAGGGCAGCGATAGACAGAATACGCCCGACACGAACCCGGTCCGGCTCATAGGGAATATCCGCTTGCAGTGTCAGGTTGGGCGTTGAGGCCGGCAGATTCGGATGCGGTGTGGTATCGGGAAACAGGCCGGATGCGGCACCAATATCGGCTTCGCTGAAGAAGCTGGTTGTGAACAGATCATTGGCCAGCGGGGCCGAGATGTCATCAGCGGCCCGAAGCGCGGCGAGACGGTTCTGGCGGTCACGGGCAATGGCATTGGCCCAGCGCTCGTTCTGAAGGCTGTAGGCGGTCTGACGGTATTGCTCGCCGAGCTCCCTGATCTGAGAAGAGTCCTGATCAATGGATTCGAGGACGGCTTCACTGGCTGCATCGGCAAAACGGAATGCGCCTGCATAAGCCGGATCGTTGGCGAGGGCGGCAATGGCGGCGTCACGGCCATAATAATCCGCGACATCGCGCACATCATCAAGAAATTGCGGATGCTGTTCGGCGATCAGCGAGGAATAGGCCAGCCAGGCGCGGACCAGGCGTTCGCGCGCCAGATAGACGGAAATTTCGTCCATGGACTGATCAAGTACGGCCCCAGAGGTGATCTCGCGGTCGCGGATATTGCCGAGGGTGCGGTGAAATCCGGCATACTGGCTGGCCGAGCGGAGCACAATGTCATTATTGACGTCCGGTCCGGCCGTTTCCACCACATCCAGCCGCAGCAAGGGCTGTTCCCCGGCCGGCGGTGTGCTGCCGTCATCCTGAAGAAGGGAGACCATGGCCATCGCAGAAAACAGGATATTAAGCACGATTGAACTCTCCTATGCCCACAGGCGGGATTTTCCGTATCTTGAACCGAGTACAGCACAAGTGCCAGTCATCTGCAGATATTCTATCATCAAGGCTTGATGAAGTGTTGCGTTAACGATTTCCGCCCCCGGATTAACGCCTTGTTAAGTGGGGGCGACAAGGTTCGATGTGCGGCAATTTTCCGAGTCGCGGCAACTGGAGGCTTTCGCCGATAATGCGTTTGATCAACCCGCTTCTGCGACATGGCGGACTCCTGGCGCACCTGACATGGGTGGGCATTCTGTTGGCCGTTGCGCCCCTGATCATCGAAGCCTCGCCCGCGCCGTTGCCGGTTGCGATGGCGGGTATTGCCGCAGGCCTTGCTCCCGGGCTGGCCGGACTGGTGCTCGCACGGCAGCGCACCTCCACTTTCGGGCGCCTGGTTCTGGCTCTGCTCTGGGTTTCGCTGGCAGCATCCATCACTGCGGCGTCCGGTGGTCTGTTCGGACCGGCGGCTCTGGCTTTCCTGCTGCCGGTGGCGTCAGCCGCATCCTATGCTGACCGGCGAACAGTGATTGAATCCGCGGCCTTGGCGGGGCTGACCGCCCTCCTGTCGGGCGGACTGCAACTGGCGGGATTGTTTGCCGCTGCGCCGGGCGCGCTGAGTGTTTTTGCGCCGGGGTTTCTGGCGGCCGCGTCGTTTATCACCATTGCATTTTCCATATCGGCGGCGCGCGGATTGCGGTCCCGTGCCCTGTTGCGCGCTGTTGCAGCGAAGCATCGCGTCCGCAGCCGGGCCTTTGAGCGCGCGCCTGTAGCGCTGGTTGCAGAGAAAAACGGTCAAATCATTGCCTGTTCGCGGGTCAGTCACGATCTGATGCCGGGCATGCCGCCACATATCGAAGGCGTGCCGGTATCCGATCTTGCCTTTGACGCTGGAGATCCGGTGGCGTTCCAGCTTTTGGCCGGGCAAACACCGGCCCGGGCCGAGATTCGGGGCGTGAACGGACGGCCTCAACCGGTGCAGATCTTCCGCTCAGATGGCGGCGTCATTGCCATTGTCTCGGCTGACGCTTTTGAAATCCCGGTTCAGGCGGCCAATGAACAACTGGCCCTGGAACGCGATACTGCGCTGGCCGAAACCCATGCCAAGTCCGAATTTCTGGCCTCTGTCAGCCACGAAATCAGAACACCGCTCAATGCCATTATCGGCTTTTCCGATGCCATGAAGTCCCGGCTGTTCGGGCCGGTCCCGGCGAAATATGCGGAATATGCCGAGTTGATCCATGAAAGCGGCCGTCATCTGCTTGAGCTGATCGGTGATGTGCTCGATCTCTCGAAGATCGAAGCCGACAGCTATTCGCTGAGCTATGAGACGTTTGAGGCCGCTGATGTCATCGAGCTGTGCACACGGATGCTGTCGCAGCGCGCCGAGGATGCGGGTGTGACGATCGAACTGGATGCGGCAACACCTATCCCTGTGAAGGCGGACCGCAAGGCCCTGCGCCAGATCCTCCTGAACCTTCTGTCCAACGCCATCAAGTTTACCCCGCGGGGCGGCGTGATTGTGGTCATGGCCAAAACCCGGGGTGATGATCTGACACTGGCGGTCGGCGATAGCGGCCCGGGCATTGCGCCCGCAGAACTGGCGCAGCTGGGCCAGCGTTACATGCAGGCCTCGACAGCAGAACAGACAGCGGACCGCGGCTCCGGTCTGGGCCTGTCACTGGTCAAGGCGCTTGCTGAAATGCATGGCGGAGAAATGGTGATCGAAAGCGCGGTCGGCGAAGGCACAACCGTATCCGTGACACTGCCGGTGATCCGGCGTGTTGAGGCGGGAGACGGCAAATCTGACGATGCGCTTGAAATCCATTCGCGTATTCAGCGGGCCCAGCAAGCCGGGCAAGCGCTGATCTCATCGTCCGGCTGACAGGACCGGCGAAGATCTGACGAAAGCCAGAGCGGCGGCAAAATCGCCAATCCCCACATATTGCGCGGTGATCAGATGGCCCTGAGCGTCAAACGCCTCGATCAGCGCCGCTTCGCGTGGATCAAGCGCCGAAAAAGCGGCCAGTGCCTCTTCGCTGAAGCGGAAATAGGCGAGGGATTCATCGGACCAGCGTAATTCCGGCATGAAACTGCGTCTGCCTTCCGCAGGCGGCAGAAAAGATGTCCAGGACGGCATGCCCTCAACGTCCAGCAATCCACCGAGGCTGGGATCGTTCAGCGCCGGTGCGATGGCTGGATTGCGCACATGCAGGGCCATGACGGCAATTTGCGGGTTCAAATTTGCGGCAATCGTGAAGGCGTAGGTCGAATCGGTATTGTAGAGTCCGACCTGCAGGGGATGGTCCTCGCCCGGCAAGGTCTGGGCGATCACCCAGCTGTCATAGCCATAAGGCCGGCTGGCCTGCCAGGGGCTGGGAGCACCGGCATAATTCTGAAACCTTGCCCGCTGCCACCCGGCGAAGGCCGAGCGGATAGCTGCAGCAATGGCGAGCGTGGCATCGCTGGAGCAGGGCTGGTTGGCGGCATTGCGCGATATCTGGTCATAGGACTGATCAATACGGCTGGCGTGATATCCAGCACGCAGCAAATCACCGCGCGCTTGCAGATAGGCCCCCTCCAGCGCCAGGCGTTCGTTTTCCAAAAACAGGCTGCAACGATCATCCAGTGCGCGGGCGAGGGCGCGTTGGGAATAGATATCGCGATCAGTCTGGGCTTGCGCCCCGGCACTCAGCAGCACCAGAGCCGCTATGGCGGTCCGCATCAATCACTCCCGTTATTCAGGAGAGAAGATTACTTCCAACCTCTTGATGTGTCGTGAACGCGGCGGCGGTACCAGGCGCCCCGCAGGATGAACAACAGGGTCAGAAGGAACAAGATGGCAGCGATTTCGCGTAATGAGAAATCCGGCAGGCCAAAGCGTTCGGCCAGGGTGGGCGTCCCGGCAATGGAATAATCATAGCCGGTGACCCCGGTTTCATTCCACAAGGCGGCCCGCCCGGACAAGGCCGACCAGTGCGCGGACCGGGACAGGATTTCCGATGCCCGGATAAAGCCCCCGGACTGCGGCGAGGTGAAACCGGCAATCCAGCGTGTCGGATTGGCCGGGTCAGCGAAGACAGTTGCCACACCGGCAGGGCGGAACCTCTCATCTGCATAGGCTGCTGACGACAGGCGCAGACCGGTACGCTGTCCGGATTGATCGGCCGCCGCGCGAAGGGCGGTGCGGAATTCCACAGGCGCGCCATCAAGCAAATTGCGGTCTGTCATGGCGCCCGTCCCAATGAACACCAAGTTGCGGTTTCCCGGCGCATTGCGGCTGTCTGATCCGTACCACGAATAGATCCAAGCCGTTCCATGGGCGAGGGCGGTCCGGGACATGATCGACAGGGCGGCGAGGCGTTCGGACCCGTCCGGTTCGGTGATGATGACGGCCGTGCTGGCACCGCGCCCGTCCCCGAAGGGAAGCCGCGCTTGCGCGTATTCACGGAGCGTGGTGCCGTCCGGTTCAAGCCGGGTGTGCTCGGTGCCGATCGCTGCGGCAGTAAGGGCGTCAGCGACACCAAAGGTCTGGTTAGCCTGGCGGATCGACCGGCTGGCAAACAGACGTGCGGCCGTTTCCAGGTCCTGCTGATGGCGTCCGGCGATAACAAAATCGAGATGATCACCGGTAAAGCGGATTTCCGGGCCCGCCAATGCGGGATCAACGTCATATCCAATACGGATGTCTGCCGCGTCCGGCAGATCGGCAAATTCAGGCGTTCTGCCCATGCGCATGGCAACTCCCTGCGCAATAACGGCTTCCAGCATGACGTCATTGGGCCGGTCTTCGATGAAGACCGTGCCGGCTGGTGGAATATCAGACGACAAAAGCGCTTCCATCTCGCCGAGCGATGCCGCCGCGCGCGTGGTTTCATAAGCTATGCGGAGCCGCGAATGGGCCCCGTCAATGACCCAGCCCGCGCCCTCATCGTGTTCCAGTGCAAGGCTGATGATATTGGTTCCATTGCGCAGCACATGCTGTGGCAGCTCGATTTCAGCGGTAAAGGGCTCACCCGCCGGTTCGATTCGCACTGCCCGGCTATTATTGACGATCACGATCAGAGCTGCGCTGTCAGCGCTCTGCGCGGTCAAACCCAGGTAAAGCCGTCCCTCCAGAGGTGAAATTGTCGGTGCGAGAGAGAATTGAACCTGCCCGTCTCCAGTGTCGCTGGTAACATTCAAACTATTGATTTGTTGTATTATATTGGAAAGAGGTACTTCATGGACAGAGGGCGATACCGGATCCTCTGCGGCTGCAATAGCAGCTTGAAGGCCGACGGCAATCGCGAAAACCCAACGCAAAACTCGTACTGTCATGATACGCTCCCCACCCCTTTACACTTTATTAAGCAATTGGCTTGCCATCAATGGAAATAAATCGAATTCGCACAGAAATATGGGTGCAGGCCCTTCTCAGACGCGCCGAGGTTGCAGGCGCGATGGGCGGTGTGGTCCGCAAGGGGGATATTGATGCCGGAGCTGTGCTTCTGCGTGTGTCCCGCCTCGATGGCACTTCCAATTTCTATGTTCCGGCGCGGGACATGGATGGCCAGCAGATCTGGATCCAGCCCCTGGGGACAGAGCCGGTGGAGGATGGCCGTCTGAACGCCTATTGCGACCGGCGGCTGGAGGATGATCCGGATCTCTGGGTGGTTGAAATCGAAGACCGCAAGGGCCGCCATTTCCTGACCGAGCCGGTGGAAAGTGAAGACGGCAAATAACAACTTGAGGTTAAATACGATTTGGCTAACTTGGCTTTACTGCGAATCCGTAGATGGATGGGCTTCAGGAAGGAATTATGATGCGAAAAACGCCCGCAGGAAACGCACTCTTCTATGGCGATAACCTGTCGGTGCTGCGGGAAAGCATCGAGGATGAAAGCATCGATCTCATCTATCTTGATCCGCCGTTCAACTCGAATGCGTCCTATAATGTGCTTTTCAAAAGCCCGACCGGCGACCAGTCGTCCGCCCAGATCGAAGCGTTCGATGACAGCTGGCACTGGACAGATTCGGCGGAAGCCGCCTTTCAGGGAGTTCTGACCAGCGGCAATTCCAACGCGTCGGAAATGCTGCGCGCGATGCGGCAGTTTCTCGGCGAGAATGACATGATGGCTTATCTTGCCATGATGGCCGTGCGCCTGCTGGAATTGCATCGTGTCCTGAAACCGACCGGTAGTCTTTATCTGCATTGCGACCCGACGGCGAGCCATTATCTGAAAATATTGCTGGATGCTGTGTTCGGGGCGCGGAATTTTCGAAGCGAAATCATCTGGAAACGCACCAGTTCTCATAATAGCGCACGTCGTTGGGGGCCGATCCACGATACCATTTTGTTTGTCAGCAAGAGCGACAGCTTTGTTTGGAACAAAGTATTTTCAAACTATGACGCTGACTACGTAGCGCGGTACTATCGGCACAAAGACAGATATGGCAGGCTTTACAGATTAAGTGATCTCACTGGGAGCGGAACAAGAAACGGCGAAAGCGGACAAGAATGGGGAGGGTTCCACCCAAACGCAAATGGTAGACACTGGGCAATTCCCACTTCTGTGAAGGAAGCGGTCGAAAATCCTCCTCAAAAGCGCACCCCGCATGAGTGGCTTGAGATATTCGACCAGAATGGCCTTATTGAATTCACTGGCGATGTTCGGTGGCCTCATGTGAAACGCTATCTTGATCAAATGGAAGGTATGAGCGCGCAGGATATTATTGATGATGTCGGGCCACTATCTAAACGCCACCAAGAACGCCTCGGCTACCCCACGCAGAAACCTGTCGCCCTTTTGGAGCGCATCATAAATGCCTCTTCCAACGAAGGCGATGTGGTGCTCGACCCGTTTTGTGGCTGCGGCACAACCGT
>Ga0066644_10002005_pt1 | contig 10873 bp, 6 predicted proteins | sample CryGeyCG2114_020_FD_62735 | JGI IMG/M metagenome (GOLD analysis project Ga0066644, IMG submission 62735) | Groundwater microbial communities from aquifer - Crystal Geyser CG15_big_fil_post_rev_8/21/14_0.20 | ecosystem: Environmental > Aquatic > Deep subsurface > Groundwater | place: USA: Utah...
AACATTTTGAATCCCCAAAATTCTACCAAGTGGATTTCCGCAGCAGCACTGGCCAGTTTCAGTGACCAATACTATATCCAGAATCAAAATGAGGTTTACGATGCCCAGCTCCCGCGCCCGGATGCAGGCATTTTTCCCGGCGTGGATGAGAATAACGATGGAGTGCCGGATGACGACCAGAACAGCAATGGTGAGCCCGACTACGCCGAGCCGTTCATGATGTTTTACCGGGATCCTCAGCGATTTGATTTTGGTGACGACTGGAATAATAATGATGTCATTGATTCGAGGGAAAATGACCTCATGCCGGATTATTTATACCGTCCGGACACGAAGGGACATCATGTTTTTTCCAGTTTCCAACCCGGCAGAAATTTCATTTTGACGGTTGGCACCATGCGTCAGGATGCCATTTCCTTTGCTGGACAGAATTATAGCGATTACCTGAAATTCAACTATTACCTGCAAAAACCCAATCTGGGCCGCCTGCAACTGGGCTACTCGGGCAAACGGGTTCAGGACAATATCCCCGACCCCGGATTTCAATATCAGGAATCGGCAATCGGCTATTCGATGCTCTTCAATTACAACGCGGAGCTCTATTATCAGAATAGCTTCGCCCACTCCTATTTCGCGCTACTGGGGTATGACCAGATTCCGAATTTGATGATTGAGGGAAAAATCAAGGTTGATGTGAACCACCAGTATGAGCCGGATCGCGTCCACAATGCAGATACACACCAAGGAGATGTGACCTATTACGGCTTTGTCTTCCCCAAAATCAGTTACCGGATTCCACTGAATGAAAGTATGGATATTCTGTTGCAGTACAAACGCCGGGAAGAAAAGCGGGAGGAGAAATTTCGCGACGCCAATACCAACCTGTTCGTGACCGATCTGAGGTATGATCGTCGCTGGTCCATCCCCATCATTCGTTTCAATTACAAGATGACGGAAAAAACGCAACTTCGGCTGGGATACCAGGGTTTTTCCACAAAAAACATTCACGATAAATTGGATGACAAGGGCGTGTTTGCTTACCGCTATCGTGATTTCAAAGATGCCAATAACGATTTCAACAAGCAAATTTTTCTGGGCACCATCGCCAATCACACCCAATACGGTGGCTACGAACTTTGGCTGCAGGTTGGTTTCCAGACTGAGACCGTGCGGTATGTTGAGCCGGCGATTGCCGCGTTAAAGGATTCGGAAAACATTAAAATCATCGTGGAGGTGGTCGCCGGTTATTAGTACCGGGTGCCAGGCTAACAAAACATGTTCGCATTCCTGGAAGCATACATGGGCTACATTCTCCTTGCGGGTATTGTCGCCAGCCGATTTATCCCTTCGCCCAGCGAAATGGTGAAGTATTACGACCAGGGCAAAACCTTGCTGGTGATGGAAAACTATGATGGTGCCAAAGCCCAATTTAACCGCATTATCAATCGCGAATCTCTCTTTCTGACCAACGACAGCATTTTTATCACCATCCAGGATAGTCTGCTGGTGAACCTCCCCATGGCCTGTTATTACCAGATCGGGAATATTGAGAAAAAGCAGGGCAATTTCCCCGCTGCCATTGAAAATTTCAGACGCGTGCGCAGTATGCCGGGAAATGAATTCATCCGCTCCCTGGCACAATATCAAATACTTCAAAGCGAGTATGCCAACGGCAATAATCCGGAAGTCATTGCTCAGGCAGATACACTGATTGCCATGTTTCCGACCAGTGATTTTGTCGAGCAGGCCTATTACAACAAAGGCTGGGCCTATTACCGGCAATCCGATTTTGCTGGTGCGGTGAATGCCTTTCAAGTTCTGGTTGAGAAATATCCCGACGGGAAATACACCGTCCGTAGTCTGATGAAAATGGCCCAAGCTTACGAAAAAATGGAAAATTGGCGGCAAGCACTCACCACCTACCAATTGGTGATCAGTGACTATGCACCGAAAGTTTTTACCGAGCGTGACTGGAGTTCTGTCGCCCTGCAAAAGCTCAAAGCGCAATCCCAGACTGAAACCCAGATCGCTTTGGGACAGGACAGTGATGAGATTCTGGAAATCGCAGCTAAAGCCTACATGAAAATTGGTGAAATCGACGAAAAATTGAATCTCTGGGATGATGCCATCAAGCAGTACACCTTGGTCATTAACACCTTTGTGAGAATGGACAATGTGGTTGAAAATGCCTACTTGAGGATCGCTGAAATTACCTATGAACGGCAAGGCGCGGATGCTGCGGTGGGGGTTTACGCCAAGGCGATGGACACCTCCATGTCACGCATTTTTCAGGCAAAAATGCAGTACGCCAAGGTCCTGCTACTCAGGGAAAAAGGAATCCACAGTCGGGCGATTCAGGAATTGAGAATTTACATGGAGGGATTCCAGGATGTGGCCGGTCAGATCGGATTTCCCCTCGACCAGGCCACTATCATCAAGGCGCAACTCTACTTTGACGGCGGGCAACACGAAAACAGCGCCGCCATTTATCAGACGATGCTGGATTCCTTTCCCGACAGTGATTTTCGGGCTGAAGCGCTCTACAATCAAGCGCTGGCTTATTATACCATTAAAAAATGGCCGGAAGCGCTCATGAGTCTGGAGCAACTCCGAAAGGAAAATCCGAATCATGCTCTCGTTCCCCAAAGTCTTCTGCAAATGGGTCGAATCCTTATGGAGCAAAGACAATTCGAGCCAGCTCTGGCTTTGTACGATTCTCTGTTGATTCGATTCGCAGGTACCCGCAGCGTAGATACAAACAATGTTTTACTGGAAATTGGCTATACCTATCGCGACCAGGGACAAACCGAAAAAGCCATCAGTTATTTAAGACGAATTTCGCCCGAATCCGCTTATTACTCGGGAGCCATGTCCGAAATCAGTGAAATTTATCTCACCAAGGGTCAGACTGACGAGGCCAGGAATGTCCTCATTCTCGCTCTGGCGACAATTCCGGAAGCCTCGAAACGAGCTGAGTTCCGCTACTTTCTGGGTCGCTTGTACATCAAAACCCGGGAATTTGATTTAGCAATTGAGCAATTCACCGCCGCCCTGGACAGCCTGGATAATCAACAACTTTACAATTCGACACTGGTGGGTCGGGGAACCGTATTCTTCCAACTCCAGGATTACGAAAGAGCGATTTTGGATTTTGACCAGGTATTACGGCAGCCTGACAATGGCAATTTCCTGCGTATGGCGCGTGACCGCTTGATCAATGGATATACCCATACCGGTCAGGTGGAATTGGGCGAACAACGCATCAACGAGTGGTTGTTACTTGTGGAGCAACCCAACGACCGGGCTGAAATTCTCCTGTTGCAAGCTCAGTTACTTCTGGGAACGAATCAATTTGCCGAAGGCCGGAAAATCCTGGATGCTATTCTGACATTGGACATTCTCCCAGGCACAAAATCACGCGCCTACTATTTCAAGGGCAATGCTTTTTATCAGGAGCATCAATACACGGAAGCATTAAAAGCGTACAATGCTGCCCTACCCCTGGCAAATCAAGCGGACGTCAAGGGTAATCTGGTTTACCAGATTGGTTTGTGCCATTTCCTGGCTGAAGAATATGTTCCGGCCGCATTTGATGCTTTTCAGCGTCTCATTGCCGAATTTCCGGAAAACACGAATCGGGAGTATGCTTTTTATTATCGCGCCTTTTCACAAATGAACGCCAATAATTGGGACGAGGCGATCAACTATTTCATGGCATTCAAAGATAACTTTCGTGAGTCCATACTTATCCAGGAGGTCACCTTCCAGATTGGTGAAGCCTACTATAATGCCAAAGATTATCCCAAAGCAGTTGAATGGTACTCGGATGTTCATGATTCTACTCTGGTGCCCCAGAGTCTGTACAATATCGCCTGGTCCCTGGTCCAGATGACGCATTCAGATAGTGCCATGACCTATTTCCAGCGTGTCGCAACTGAATTTCCCCAATCCGATTTTGCCGTATTTTCCCAGTTCACCGTGGGAGATTTTTATTACAACAAAAAAGATTATTTGCCCGCTGTCGCTGCCTATGCAAAAGTGGTGCAACGGTATCCAGGTCATGAACTCGCGACCAAGGCGGCGGATTTGATCGAAGAAATTGGAGAGATCGAGTCGTATCTTGCCTATGAAAAAGCGATGGTCTATTTCGATGACGAAGACTGGCCGAAAGCCATCGAAGAGCTCGAAAAAGTGCTGGAAAAGTACAGTAAGAACAGCGTCGCCGTGGGTACACTGGTGAATATCGGCTCAGCTTATGAACAGTTGGGAAAATACCAGAAAGCACTTGAATATTTTGATCGCGTGGTGACTGAATATCAGACGAACACAGCCGAAAGTGAAGCGATTACCTTTGCAAAAGACCATGCTGAATGGATTCGACGGAAATAATGAATTAGTGAATTAATGAAGGATTTCAATATGCAATGTCCAGCTAACCTTGATTGTGCCAAACGGAGGAAGTGTCCATGATAGAATTTCTGATGAAAGCCGGCCCGGCATTCATGATACCCCTGTTGCTCCTGTCCATAACCTCCTGGGCATTCATTTTCGAACGATTTTATCGCTACCGCAAAGTCCCGAAGGACAAAGGAGCGCAAGAATTTTTTGACCAGGCCAGTCGGGTTCTGAAAGAAAAAGGCCGGGAAGCGCTGGAGGAACATTTAGCCCTGAACAAAGGCATTTTGAATATCGTCTGGGGTCAGCTCATCACCCGGCTGAAATTGCTGATCATGGAAAAGCGCACCGTTCAGCAGATGCGTGAAGAAATGCAGTTCGACGCTGAAAGTTACTCCCGTGATTATTTGGAGCAGTACCTCTCGGGATTGAATACGATCAGCACGCTCTCACCACTGGTAGGTTTGTTGGGAACCATCGTGGGTATGATCCAGGCTTTTGAGGCGATCGCCCGGCAAGGTGCCGGTGATCCTCAAGCGGTGGCGGGTGGTATCAACACCGCATTAATCACCACAGCCGCCGGCTTGGTTATCGCCATTCCGTCAATTTTGGGGTATAACTATTTCAGACGCCGGGTTGAGCAGATATTGAAGGGGTTGGAGCCGTTTACGCACTTGTATATCAATGATCTGATTCAGGAAATTGGTCGTCCCGCGGTTTATCGTGATTTTGTCGAACAGGTCTACCATGATAATGTCGTTACCCAGGCCGAAATGGATGGACTGAAACTCAAACAGGCTGAATTGCGTCTGCCGGACAAAACTGCCCGAAAAGTTGAAGAAAGCGTGAAAGCAGCCAACGGAATTAAGCATGCGTAAGCAACGCGGAAGTAAGCTGGATGACAAAGGAATGGACCTCACACCGTTGATTGATACGGTGTTCCTGCTGCTGATTTTCTTCATGGTTACAACCGTGTTCAGCACGACACCGGGCATCGAGGTGGATCTTCCCAAAGCGGCCGAAACGGAATCTCCACCAGAGAAGGATCTGAATATTCTGATTTCCGATGAAGGCATCATGGAGTTGAATGGGGAAATCGTCACCATGGAAACCATTGAACCCGAACTCAGGCGCCAAAAAGATATGTATCGCAGCAAGATTCTGATTATCAAGGCTGATAAGATGGCATTGCACTACATGGTGGTGGATGTGATGGATGCCGCCAAAGCAGCGGGTATTGACCAACTTGCCATTGCCGCTGATCCGGAAGAAAACAAGAAGTAAGGGAGTTTTCCGAGCACCTGTTATGAACGCCATCGAACTAACTCGCAACCATCCAGCCAGCCTCTCCACCCGGTTGCTGGTAAAATATCACAAGGTACTTGTGGTCGCCTGGATGATTGCTTTGGTCGTTCATATCATTCCGCTGGTCACCGGCATTAAATTGCCCCAAGGAAAGCTGGAAGAAACCGAGCCGCCACTGAATGTCAAATTTTATCAGCGAGCACCGCGTCTGCAAAAAACCATGGAGTTGATGAAAAAGCCCAAAACGACGACGCGCAAGTTTCAACAGAAGATTGCACAGTCAAAGACATTTAAACCGCGCTCCATGCGCACCGCAGCCACAAAGGGAATGAGCGCGTTGGCTTCCCTTGCGCCACCGTCTGCGCCCATCGAACGGACGATGGATTTCCGACCGAGTGACCTTGATTTAAAGCCGATTATTAACTCCAGGCCACCTCAAATTGAAAAAGAATCTGACATGGTCTCCTTGAGCGAAAATTTACTGGATGCCAGCGATCTGAATATCGGGAATCGAATGGCCTATGTGGATGTGAATCCCGGTAATAAAAAGGATGTGAAGGGATTTTTCACCCTGAACCCGATTCGCTATGACTCCAACCAGGAACGAGACTGGGATGGCAACCCGGGGTGGAATTCTGAGCCTGAAGCGCTGAATAATTTGATTCACCGGATGCACACCTATACCAACATCAAGATGGACATTGGACCCCGGATTAACTTCGATGACAAAGCTCTGCTCAAAGCGCCACTTATTTTCTTGTTTGGTGAGACATCCTTCAACATGTCAGAATCGGAGCTGCAGAATATGGGAAAATGGCTCAAAGCTGGCGGTTTTTTAGTCGTTGACAATTCATCTGCCGACCCGCGCTCACCTTTCGGGCGTAGTGCGAAAATGTTTGTGAAGAAAGCTCTGGGCGGCGATACACAATTCATCGTGCTACCGTCTACTCATCCGTTTTACCACTGCTACTATGATTTTAATATGCCACCGCCGGGTGCTGATCAATACACCAGTTTACGCAGCGGAATTGAGATGGTGCCCTACCTGGAGGGTGTATTTATAGACGGGCGATTGGCGGTTTTATACTCTGACAAAGGCTATGGTGTGGTTTGGGATCATGGCACAGCCTGGGGTACGGAGGGCGAACGCGGTCAGATTTTGAGCGGTGGCGCCGGGGTTGATGTGACACGACAATACCAGCTTGGCATTAACATGATTGTCTTCGCACTCACCCAGCCCGGTGGCATTGTGGATAAGCAACGCAACTACACAGCGCGCTAAAGAAAGTTGGATAGAGGAAATTTGGTTTCATGAATAAACGCAATAACGGAAAATTTCAATTGAAACTAGCTAACTCGCTGAGTGTCAGCGTTTTAATCTGGCTTTTAAGTGGCTGTAGTTATTTCCTCTTACAGGATATATTCATCCCTATGAATTTTGTCGCTTCTGACTCAACCCTGACGGACAGTACTTTCTCGGTTGATGGTCGAACCTGGGTCTGGCAGGCTGAAGGTGTCAAAATTGAGTTAGAACAAATGACCGATCCCATGCTGAATGCACTTTTCCCGGAGGCTTCCAAAAGAGGTGAATATTCCACCAATCCTTACACTTTCGGTGATTGGGTTGATCTTGAAGCGGGATATACACCTGCGAAATTCACTGTATTTGCTATTAGTATCTTTAATTATTTGCAGCCTAAAATAGAGCTGGATCCCCGAAAAATTGAGTTGGTTTTAGACAATTCTGCAGTTCTCAAAAGTTATGGACTTGACCAGTATGATGAGCCACCGAATATTGAGCGTTACCTTATCGCCAATAAAGGTTCCTCTGGAAATGAACGCCGGCGGTTCAAGGAGAAAATTGGTATGGCCAAACAGACTATCCTGGTGAAGACTGCTGTTTTTAAAGGAGGCAAATCAGAAGGGTTAATCGTTTTTGATCCGCTTCCTCCTGAGATTCAAAAACTATCCGTGGCTATCAACGATCTTGTGATGGGTTTTGATTCCAATAACTGGCCATCCAATGTTCGCTCGGTCAAATTTCCGTTCAATCGTTCAGGTAGTGTGGATGGGACTGCCAATGAAATCAAAGCACCGATGGGTAATGTCTCATTTCACGGAACAGCTCAGTTTAAAGAAATCGAAGACTTAAGCGGTGGATCACGTCCAGATACAAATGCTGTTCAGGTAGAATTAAATATCCGTAATCAAACCAGCTACGATAACCTACTCAGAGTAATTCGTTCTGACATTCGGTTTTATAACGCAATACTGGATGTTCAAATCACCACAACGGGAACGATGATCGTCAATGGCTTTCTTAATTCAACCGGCGATCCCACCCTGGATGAAAACCTCAAAATGACGCTTGAAACGTTAACTTTCGAACCTCTCCGGATGAAAACCTCTAAAGGAAATTTTATGCCGATAAAAGTTCCGTTCCAGTTATCCTTCGGGTTAACTCCATTATTTCCCCAGATAAAATTCGCTCCAAACAAAATTGAGATTCATTCACAAATTGGTTCACAGACGCAAATCGATTCAACCCGATCCGCACCACGCTGGTAATCGGAGAAACGAAATCAATGATACCATGATAAATATTCAATTAGTTCGTAATTCAGGATTCATCCTATTGATCTTGTTCATGTTACAAGGACTGGGGTTTGCCAAATACGAAGAATCCCGTGGGGTCTGGCTCACCACGGTTGGTGGTGCTGATTGGCCGGATTCCTACAATGCCGGTAGCCAGCAAACACAGTTGCGCAACATGCTGGATAATCTGAAATCCGCCAATATGAATACCGTGTTTTTCCAGGTTCGCACCCGGGGTTGCACCTTTTTCCCAAATCCCTTCGAACCGCTGGCTGCGGAATTGACCGGGACATTGGGAGCCAGTCCGGGATACGATCCATTAGCCTATGCCATTACCCAGGCGCATAACCGGGGACTGGAAATCCATGCCTGGTTCAACTGTTTTCTGGTTTGGAGTAGCAGTTATTGGCCACCGGTAAGCACACCAGCCCATCCATTGAATGTCCACCCTGAATGGCGAATGGTAGACAACCAGGGACATGCGCCCGATCCGTCACTGGGCGAGGATGTCTTTTTCTCACCGGGCGACCCCGAAGTGATCGCTCATACGCAAGCTCTCGCGTGGTATCTGGTGGACAATTACGACATTGACGGCATTCATTTCGACTACATCCGCTACCCGGGAACCAACTATAGTTATGATGATGTTTCACTGGATCGGTTTTACAGCGACGAGGGTAACCCGGATAACCTGGTGTGGCCTGATTGGCAACGGTCTCAGATCAATCAGTTCATGGATACTTTTTATGACAGCGCCATGGTTTTAAAACCAAGGCTGAAGGTGTCTGCCGCTGTCATTGGTCGCTATAATACGCCCCCCTGGAATGCCTATTATGGCGTGTTTCAGGATCCGCAACAATGGGCAGAGAATGGGAATATTGACATCATTGTTCCCATGATCTACTGGCCTATTGGCGACCCCTATCCATTTGAGCAGTATCTCACGGATTGGGTAAATAATCGTCGGGCTGACCGACTCCTTTATGCCGGCCTGGGTACTTACAAATACGAGGACAATTATAACGAAGTGTACAACGAAATCGCGGTTACCCGTGGGTTACAGGCTGAGGGGCATGTGCATTTTCGTTACGATAATCTGGTAACCAACACAGGGTTCATTTGGAATCTTGCCGGTACCGCTTATGCACATCCGGCGAATCAGCCAGCAATGCTCTGGAAAGATGATATTCCGCCGAATGGTGTTGATAGTTTGATTTTCGAGCCGAACGAGGATTATAACTACGCCCTTCTAAAATGGCCGGCGGTTCGTGACACCGCGCCTGACGGTGAGCTTGTTTCAAAATTTAATATCTATCGATCCACCGATGAGACGTTGAACATCATTAACCCAAACCATCTGGTTTCCATCACCACCCGACCCGATACATTCTACTACGACCTTGATTTTACCGAAGGACACACGTATCAATATGCCGTTACCGCACTTGATCGTCTCCAGAATGAAAGTCCGGTAAGTCCCGTTATCACCTACAGTTACCTGGGATTGAGTAACGAAAATGAATTACCCGGGACGCTTGTTCTGGATCGCGCATTTCCCAATCCATTCAATGCGTCGGTGACCTTGACGCTGGAGGTGCCGTCGGTACAGTCCGCAAGGTTGACCATTTATGATTTGCAGGGGCGACTTGTGAAATCACTGTTCCTGGGTGAACTCAGCCCGGGGAGGCATCAGTTGAATTGGAACGGCGATACGGACGGAAATCAGCGTGCCAGTAGTGGCATTTACCTGCTGGTTTTAGAGAATGAATCCGGGCGCTCGTTAGAAAAACTCACACTTTTGAAATAAACGAGAGCTATCGTCTTGGAAAAAGAAAGTTATAAGAATGAAACACACTGAATCACGCTTGAAATGGGTTGAGTGCTCACATAACTTCACGGTCAAGCATGATAAATTTTCGAGAAATAGACACGCAAGAAAAACAATCACACCTTTAGGGGAGGTTTTATGAAACGCTTGCTACCAATACTGGGTATTCTACTAATCACCAGTGGAATTATTGCCCAACAAGTACGGGATACGGTGACCGTCGATGACAGTAACATCGATCTCTACGAAGCCTACACCACGTACGATTTCTGGGATGTGGTGGATGGCTCGGGCTATGGTGGCTCGCACCATGTTCTGCTCAGATCGGGTGGTAACGATGGTCCCACCGGCGCTTATACCAAATGGACCCTGGATGTACCACAGTCCGGGTATTACATGACCTATTTTTATCTGCCGGTGAACAGCAACAGCCGGAATCGTGCGCTGTATGTTGTGGCACCTTTTGGCGGTACACCTGATTCATTGCGATTTAACCAATCGGAGCAAGGTGGATATTGGCGTCCGTTAGGCATCTATTACTTTATCGAAGGAACGGACAGTTATATCCAGATGATTGATGATTCGGTGAGCACAACGGGTTACGCCGTGCGCTCAGATGCAGTCAGGATTATCACGAGCAATGGTGCACCGGATCTGGAACCGGAACGCCGAAATTCGTATAACTTTGCCGAAGTCAATATCGGCTGGTACGAAGATTGGACATTTGATGTCTACAACATTGGTGACCAG
>Ga0066644_10002006_pt1 | contig 10867 bp, 8 predicted proteins | sample CryGeyCG2114_020_FD_62735 | JGI IMG/M metagenome (GOLD analysis project Ga0066644, IMG submission 62735) | Groundwater microbial communities from aquifer - Crystal Geyser CG15_big_fil_post_rev_8/21/14_0.20 | ecosystem: Environmental > Aquatic > Deep subsurface > Groundwater | place: USA: Utah...
GAAATTGTCATGCGGCCACTTCGCCCGAAGTTGAAAACCTGACCACACAACATCCCGAAACGTTCCACCTGCCCCGAGCGCCCATGAAACGCCGTGATTTTGTCAAGAAAGCCTCTGCAACGGCCGCTGCCGGGGCCGTTCTGGGGGGATGCGCCGCAGTCGATGAAGGCCCGGCCGCCGTGCAGACCAGTCCGCGCGTATCCTGGCGCCTGGCATCGAGCTTCCCCCGCTCGCTCGATACCATCTACGGCGCAGCCGAAGTCATGGCCCGCCGTGTCTCGGCGCTTACGGACGACCGTTTCCGCATCCGCGTATTTCCGGCTGGCGAAATCGTGCCCTATGACCAGGTGCTGGAGACCGTGCAGAAGGGTACACTCCAGATGGGGCACTCAGCGAGCTATTATTTCACCGGGCTGAACCCCGCCCTGGCCTTCGATGCCACAGTGCCCTTCGGTATGAACGCGCGCCAGCTCAACGCCTGGATGTACTATGGCGAGGGCATGGACCTCATGCGATCGGTCTTCGCGGATTTCAACATCCGCAACTACCCCGGCGGCAATACAGGCGTCCAGATGGGCGGCTGGTTCCGCCGTCAGGTGGACAGCGTACAGGAACTGAAGGGCCTCAAAATGCGGATTCCGGGGCTCGGCGGCAAGGTCATGGCCGAGCTTGGCGTGAACGTCCAGGTGCTGGGCGGCGGAGAAATCTACGCGGCCCTGGAAACGGGCACGATCGATGCTACCGAGTGGTCGGGCCCGTACGATGACGAGAAGCTCGGTTTCCACCAGGTGGCCAAGAACTACTACTACCCCGGGTGGTGGGAGCCGGGGCCGGGACTCAGTTTCTATATCAACCAGGATGCGTGGGCCTCGCTGCCATCGACCTACCAGGCGGCGCTCGAGGCGGCGTGCGCCGAGGCGAATGTCGACATGGTCGCCTCCTACGATGCGAAGAATCCTCCTGCGCTGGAGCGCCTCCGGCAGACGGACATTACGCTTCGACCGTTTTCAGAGGACATCCTGGAGGCCGCCGAGGAAATAACGCGCGACCTGCAGTCGCAGGAGGCCGCGGCACGCCCCGAGTATGCCCGCATCCTGGAAAGTTACCGCGCATTCTCGGACGCATCGAACGCATGGCTCGGTACGGCCGAGAACACCTACAACTCGTTCGCCTTTCGGAGCCGCTGATCCCGCTCAGGCGCACATACCAATCCTGCCGCCACCATGCCTGTATTCCACTTCCCGACGGCCCGCTCCGCCCGATACGTCCTTCAAAAGGATACAACGGCTCCCAATTCCGATCTCTGGATCGGACTGCACGGGTACGGTGAGCTCGCGACGTCCTTTGCCGATCTACTGGCGCCGATTTCCGGTCCGGGACGCGCCCTGCTCTGTCCGGAAGGCCTCTCGCGCTTCTATACGAACCACCGGAAAGGGGAAATCGGCGCCAGCTGGATGACAAGCCTGGACCGCGAATACGAAATCCTGGACCAGGTCACCTACCTGGATGCGCTCTGGGAGCACGTCCTCGATGAATTGATGACTGAGCTACCCACAACCGTGCTCGGGTTCAGCCAAGGCTGCCCAACAGCCACACGATGGCTGGGAAACGGACAGTTCAGGGCCGAGCGACTCATCCTCTGGGGCGGCGACCACGCCCACGATCTCTCCGATGAGGAGTGGGAAGCGCTGCGCGAAACCGGTGAAATCATCCTCGTGGCGGGTGAAGAAGATCAGGTTGTCCCCATGGAGCGCCTTGAAAAGGCCGAAGTCGCGCTCAGGGACGCCGGATGCAACGTGCGGCTCATAACCCACCCTGGAGCGCACCACCTGGACACAGCCGTCCTGGCACATCTCGCAAACAGCTGAAACAGCAGGTCAGAAAATCGTGTGTCCGATCTCGGCCGTGAGCAGTTCGAGCGCCCGCATGCCCAGAAATGAATTGCCGCGTTCGTTCAAGCGTGGACTCCACACGGCCACGGAATAGTAGCGCGGATGGATGGCCACAATACCGCCACCCACTCCACTCTTGCCCGGCAGTCCCACACGGAAGGCAAATTCACCCGCCTCATCATAGAAACCGCACGTCTGCATAACCGCGTTCACGCGCTGTACCATGACGCCTGGCGCGAGCGCCTTGCCGTCGTGCAGCGTGCGTCCTTCATTGGCCAGCAGCCCGAACGTACAGGCGAGCTGCGTGCAGGTCATTTCCATGGCACAGAGCCGTACGTACAGGTCCAATACCTCATCGGGCTCGTTGTGGATGTTGCCGAATGACTTCATCAGATTGACGAGTGCCGCATTCCGATGGCTCGAAGCCCGCTCCGACCGTGCCACGCGCTCATTCCAGGACACGGACATGTCGCCCGAGAGCGCGTGCACGAACGCGTAGAGCTCTTCGAGCGGCCGTTTGAGCGCTGAAATCAGCACATCGCACAGAACGAGCGCGCCGGCATTGATGAGCGGATTTCGCGGCACGCCCTGTTCATATTCAAGCTGGAAGAGAGAATTGAATGCATTACCTGAAGGCTCGACATCCATCCGCTCCCAGACCTCGTCGGGATCAATGGTCAGCGCCAGGAGCAGGGCGGGCACCTTGGCAATACTCTGCACGGAGAATGGGACGTCCGCATCTCCCACGCTGTGCACGGACCCGTCCAGGCATTGCAGGCTCATGCCGAACTGGTCCGGATTGACGCACGCCAGCTCCGGGATGTACGCCGCCACATCGCCGCTCCGGACGTCTTCTTCCGTGGCCCCCTCGGAACCCAGGCGGCGGTGGATGGACGTGAGTATTCGCTGGTAATCGATTTCGCTCATGCCTCCATCCTACCAATCCCACGTCACGAGTTCCGGCCAGAGGATGATCGCTGCCAGACCGATCATCTGGATGATGATGAACGGAATGGCTCCCCGGTAGATGTCGCCGGTCGTGATTTCGGGCGGCGCCACACCCCTCAGGTAGAACAGTGCAAATCCGAATGGGGGCGTGAGGAAGGACATCTGCAGGTTCATTCCCAGCATGACACCGAACCAGACCAGGTCCACACCCAGCAGCGCCGCGGCCGGCACGAGCAGCGGAACCACGATGAAAGCGATCTCGAAAAAGTCGATGAAAAATCCCAGCACAAACACCACCAGGTTGGCAACAATCAGCAGGCCAATCACGCCCCCCGGCAAATTCGTCAGGTAATGCTCAATCCAGAGATCCCCGTTGAGCCCCCTGAAGACGAGCGCGAATGCCGTGGATCCGATGAGCAGGAAGAGCACCATGGACGTCAGTGACGTCGTCCGGGCCATGGTATCGCGCAGCGCCGACCAGGTCAGTCGCCGGTTTACGCCCGCCAGGGCCATGGCGCCCACCGCGCCGAGCGCACCGGCCTCGGTGGGCGTAGCCAGCCCGGCAAAAATGCTGCCGAGCACCACGAGAATGAGCCCGAGCGGCGGCAACAGGACGAGAAGCACGCGGCGAAAGAGCAGGCCCAGGTTCGCGGGCCGCGCCTCCGGCGGCAGCGCCGGCGCCCGGTGCGGCTGGAAGATGGCCACACCCACCGCATAGAGGCCATACAGCCCAGCCAGCATGATCCCCGGTACGAGCGCTCCCCAGAACAGATCACCCACCGAAATACCCATCTGATCGGCGAGCACAATCAGCACGACCGACGGGGGAATGATCTGGCCGAGCGTGCCCGAGGCCGTGATGAATCCCGTCGCAAGCTGTTTGTCATACCCGTAGCGCATCATGACGGGAAGTGAAATCAGCCCCATGGCCACAACGCTTGCCCCGACCACACCCGTCGCTGCCGCCAGCAGGGCACCCACGAACACCACCGCAAGCGCCAGTCCACCGCGAAGTGGTCCGAAAAGCTGCCCGATGGTCGTCAGCAAATCGTCCGCCAGACGGGACTTTTCAAGCATGGTCCCCATGAAAATGAAGAACGGCACCGCCAGCAACACGAAATTCGACATGATTCCGAACGTGCGATCCGGCATGGCCAGCAGGAGCGGCCAGTCGAGCAGCCCCATTTCCACGCCGATGAACGCAAAAATCAGCGCCGTTCCCCCGAGCGCAAACGCCACCGGAAATCCGGAGAAAATGAGCACGAAAGCGCCCACGAACATGAGCGGGGCCAGCAGGTCCTCGTTCATGTTGCCCCTCCGGGTCCGGGACCGTCACCGGGCACCGCATCCCCACCCAGAATCACCGCCAGGCTATGCGCAAACAGCGACACCCCCTGCAGCGCGAGCAGCAGAAAGGCCACCGGAATCACCGTCTTGATGGGATAGCGCGGCAACCCGCCCGGATCGGGCGATGCTTCCATCACGGCCCACGAGTTTACAACCGCCGGCCACGCCGTCCAGAGCATGAGTCCACAGAAAGGGAGCATCAGGAAAACCGTACCCAGCACATTGATCCACGCCTTTCCCTTGGCCGAAAGCCGCCCGTAGAACACATCCACTCGCACGTGGGCATCTTCCTTGAGCGTCCAGGCCGCTCCGAGCAGAAAAAGCAGGCTGAACAGGTACCACTGCAGCTCAAGCCACATGTTCGAGCTCAAACCGAGTCCCGTAAATCGATCCGTATACCGCGCCACCGCATTCAAAGCGCCCACGAGCACCATCGCCAGCGACAGCCACACGAGCACGCGCCCGAACCGCTCCTGGAAGCGGTCAATCCGGTCGGCAATCTGCAACAACAAAGGCATCATTTATCCTGATCCTCTTCCTTGTTTTCCCGGTTTTCCGTGTCTGCATATCTGTGGATGCGACGCTCCAGGCTTTCCTCCGCGTCGCGACCGCGAAGATATTCCATGCGCTCCTGAATTGTGCGCTCGTACCCCACATCCGATGGCGTATAGAAATACGTGCCTTGCATGTCATCGGGCAAATACTGTTGCGGCACATAGTGATTCCGGTAGGCATGCGGATACAGGTATCCCTCTCCGTGCCCAAGCCCCTTGGCATCCCGGCTTCCGTCCTTGAGCGGATTCGGGACATCCCCGGTCTCTTCGCGCCCCACAAACCCGATGGCATCGAAAAAGGCATACGTACTGTTGCTTTTTGGGGCGGTTGCCAGGTACAGGCAGCACTGGGCCAGGTGGAAGCGCCCCTCGGGCAGTCCCACGTAGTCAAAAGCCTGGGCGCACGATGTGGCGACGTGCAGGGCCCGCGGGTCGGCCAGGCCGATGTCTTCTGCCGCGAAAATCAGCATGCGGCGGATAATGAAGCGGGGATCCTCGCCCGCATAGAGCATGCGTGCCATCCAGTAGAGCGACGCGTCGGGATCCGAGCCCCGCAGGCTCTTGATGAAGGCGCTGATGGTATCGTAATGCGCATCGCCCTCCTTGTCATAGAGAACGGCTCTTTTCTGGATGGATTCCTCCGCTACGTCGAGCGTAATGTGCCGCGTGCCATCATCCCCGGCATCGGTCGTCTCCACCGCCAGTTCGAGGGCGTTCAGGAGCGAGCGCGCATCCCCGTTCGCGGTCGAGACCAGGTGCTGCGCGGCGTCCGCATCCACCCGTACAGACCACGCACCGTAGCCCCGCTCCGTGTCGGCCAGTGCACGTTGCAGTACCCCATGCAGATCCTCTTGAGTGAGCTGTCGGAGCTCAAAAATCCTGCTGCGCGATACGAGCGCCTTGATGACTTCGAAGTACGGGTTCTCCGTGGTCGCTCCGATCAGCGTGACTGTGCCGTTTTCCACGTGCGGCAACAATGCGTCCTGTTGCGCCTTGTTGAAGCGGTGCACTTCATCGATGAACAGGATGGTGCGCTGGCTGTGCAGGCGCAGTCGCTCTTCCGCGCGTCCGATGGCCACGCGGATATCCTTCACGCCCGCCAGCACGGCGTTCATGGTCTCGAAAGCGGACCGGGTCGTATTGGCAATGATCCGCGCCAGTGTCGTCTTGCCGGTGCCGGGAGGTCCGTAGAAAATCAGCGAGGATATCCGATCCGCTTCGATGGCGCGACGCAGCATGCGCCCGGCGCCCAGGATATGCTCCTGTCCCGCGAACTCACCCAGGGTCTGCGGCCGCATGCGATCGGCCAGAGGGGCGCGGCTTTTCATGAAATCACGGATCGATGCATCGAACAGATCATCATTCATCGTACTGCCGGGTTGTCCCGTGTGTGCTGTCCGGTTGCGAGTCGAGCACCCGGCGGATTCCGGATGCGAACAAGGTAGCACCGCCCTGTGAAGGATGCCGCACGTACGTGCACGCCAGACCGAGCTCATGGAAGGCGCGCTCGGCCTTCCTGCCAACCGCCACGAGATCTTCGGCGCCTACGGCCCGGACCACTTCCCCGACAAGTGGCAGGAAGTGCCTGAGTTCGGAGATGCGGGGCGTGCGGATGGACAGGGGTTCGTTTTTCCTGTAAGGATGGCATGGCACTGCATTCCAGGTAAATATTTGCTCGTGATACGGCGCCAGAATACGCCAGTAGATTGACGCGCTGTATTCTGCATGCGGTTGGTCACGCCGGCTCGACTGCCGACCGGATATGGGAAAATCCGGGTCCACGAGCTGCGCCTCGCTCGTGATGGGTACGCCCGAAAAACGGCATCCCCACGGGCCCGGAGCTTCGGCCAGAAGCAGGATGCGGGGCGGCTGCGTCCTTTCGCGCACGTAGGCCTCCAGATTGGCACGGCGAATGGGGACGGCGTCCTCACGGTCCTCGTCTGCATCCCGGTCGAAGTAGGGGTTGAACAGGAGCGGGTGCCCACCGTCATTGTAGAGCCGCTCCCGAAACAGGGTTATGAGGGCGTCTGCGTCCATGACTCCATGATACGCAGCAGGTTGAGACGAATTTTCCTTGCAGATCACACAATCCGGGTTCATTTTTCTATGTACGGCGTTAATCTGGACAGTACACAATTCGCCAAGGATGGATTTAGATCGGAGACGCCATATGGACAACGCCACGCTTCACGTTCAGGACGAGAAACTCGAACTGCCCCTCACCAAGGGTACAGAGAACGAAGTCGCCATTGGCATCAAGACGCTCAGGCCGTCTACCGGCGTCATTACCATGGATCCCGGGTTTGCCAATACCGGGTCGTGTGAGAGTTCCATCACGTTCATTGATGGCGAAAAAGGAATTCTTCGCTACCGCGGTTACTCGATCGAGGAACTGGCTGAAAAGTCCACATTCACCGAGGTAGCCTACCTGCTCATCTACGGCGACTTGCCGAGTACCGATGAGCTGGAGTCGTTCCGGCGCCAACTCCGTCGGCACAGCCTGCTCCACGAGGACATGAAGAAGTTCTTCGAGGGGTATCCACCGAGCGCACCACCCATGAGCGTGCTGAGCACCATCGTGGCATCGCTTGCAGCCTACTATCCGGTGGCGAATACGGACGACGACCTGAACCTGAACATCATCAGGCTGATCGCGAAGCTTAATACGATTGCAGCATTTGCTTACAAGAAGTCCGTTGGCCAGCCGTATATATATCCTTGCAACGATCACTCATACGCGGGAGACTTCCTGCACATGATGTTCGCCGTGCCGGCCGAAAAGTATGACATTGACCCCCTGCTCACCAAGACGCTCGACATGCTTCTCATCCTGCATGCTGATCATGAACAGAATTGTTCGACTTCGACCGTGCGCATGGTGGGCAGTTCAGGAGCCGACCTGTTTTCCTCCATTTCAGCAGGTATCCAGGCGCTCTCCGGGCCACTGCACGGCGGGGCCAACCAGGCCGTTATTGAAATGCTGGAAAAGATTGAACAGGACGGACGCAACATCACAAAATATGTCGAGCTCGCCAAGAACAAGGATTCGGACTTCCGCCTCATGGGCTTCGGCCACCGGGTGTACAAAAACTTCGATCCGCGTGCCCGCGTCATCAAACAGAAGGCGGCCGAAGTCCTCGATCAACTCGGCGTGGATGACCCGCTCCTGGACATTGCCCGCGAACTGGAACGGATTGCGCTCGAGGACGAATTCTTTGTCGAGCGTAAACTGTATCCGAATGTGGACTTCTATTCAGGCATCATTTACCGGGCCATGGGTATTCCGACCAACATGTTCACGGTCATGTTTGCACTCGGACGACTCCCGGGCTGGATTGCCCAGTGGCTCGAGATGAAAAAAGATCCCGCCACACGCATTTACCGACCACGACAAATCTATACGGGGAGCAACGAGCGTGCTTATACACCAATAGCCGCTCGATGAGCGGAGAGGAGAGGACCATGCGTAAAGCCTGATTATTCATTCGTTAACACACAGTCCTTATATTATGCTAAGCTGAGTACGCCTGCGTCGTAAGCGTGTACCATGTATGCATCTCGTGACTACACCACTACACGCGACACCTACCAATCAAGCACGACCATGAAACACCCACTACTGTCAGTAACAGGCATCCTGTTCGCATTATCCGTTCTTCTTCTTGCGCCACTTTCAGCCGACGCCCAGGTGGAGCGTGGCGACAAGACACTGTACATTCGCCCACACGTTGGCATTTCGTGGTATCTCGGTGACAATGAAAAATCACCATTCAACTTCGATGGCGACCTGTTCCAGGACGATTTCCCCTTCAATGTGGGCGGTGAAATCGGCTGGCGTTTCAGCCCCCGGTACAGCCTCGGCCTGGCCTACAGTTACGGTAATTTCACGCAGATCAGTGATTTTGAGGCCAACACGGACGTTTCGCTCGACGGCCACGAATCTACACGGTGGTCGGTGAGCCTTGTGGGGCGGCAACTCCTCAGTGACAAAAAAATTGCTCCGTACTGGTTCGGCATGATTTCGGTCGGTGGTGGCGATGTTACCACATTCAGTGAAGCCTGTGCGGCCAACGTTATTGGCGCCTGTGAGGTCGAGACGGGCCTCTTGACAGGAGGCGTGGGTGCCGGCTTCGGATTTGATTTCATGCTCAATACGTCCACGTCCTTCTTCGTACAGACGAGTCTCGATGCCCGTCTGCCCGATGATCATGTGGATGGACGTGACTATAACGCTTTCACGGATATTGAATTCCTGGGGGCCCACACCGTCGGTCTGCAGGCGAATCTGACACGGTTCAGACCGGTCAAGTCGGTATCGGTCATCTGTCCCACGGACGAATTCAACACCGGGGTTCCCATGACCTTTACGGGTTCGGCCAATGAGAATGCCACGCAGCCGGTGAATTACCGCTGGAGCTTCGGCGACGGCTCCTCCGCCCACGGCCCAACGGCTACGCATACGTTCAACCGGGCCGGAGATTTCACGGTCTCGCTCACGGCGACCAACGGCAACAGCAAGGGCAGCGCATCGGCCGAGTGCCCGGTCACCGTTACCGAGCCCTGCGAGGAAGCCCAGATCACGGGCATGCGCGCATCGAACATGAATCCGGATACGGAAACGGATGTCCGTTTCTCGTCCACGGTACGTGGAAGTGAAGCCACGAGCTACCGATGGGACTTCGGGGATGGTACGAAGGGTACGGGCGCCATGGCTACACACCGGTATGCCCGCGCCGGTACGTACACCGTCACGCTCGAAGTGACGAACTGCGCCGGTACGGTCACCCGCACGATGACCATCACGGTCAATCCGTTCGAGGCGGCCATCTGTCGTGAGGTCACGGAAATGAACCCGGCCTTCTTCGCGCACAACTCGTCCGACCTCTCAGCCGACGCCCGCGCCGCACTGCGCGAAAACCTCGAAATCCTGCTCGAGTGCCCGAACCTGAATGCCCGCCTCGAAGGATGGGCCGCTCCGGGTGAACGCCGCGCGCAGCAGCTCTCCGAGGACCGTGCCCGGGCAGCCGAGCAGTTCTATGTGGACAATGGTGTGGCAGCAAGCCGCCTGGTGCTGCAACCCATGGGACGCGCCGCCGGCACGAGCAAGAAGGAAGGGGCCGGCCAGCACCGCCGCGTGGACACGATCCCGCTGCGTTGACCGCGTGCACATGTTGACATCCGGACTCGTCCGGGTACACAACTGACAGCAAGCAACGAGGGGGCGGCCGCCAGGCCGCCCCCTCTCTTTTTGTTACCTGGCCTGACGGGGCTTTGAAACCCGGAAATGTAACTTCTATTGTTACATTTACTTTTTGAGCAAAACCAGGGCTCCCTCCGATACGAGATCAGCGAGCAGTCTACGGATTTCAACCGAATCCGGGATATCCGATGCAGCTGCACCCGGGATGGAGCTGATGGCGGCAACCATCGGCTCGAGCGCCGCGTCGAGCTCCAACTCCTCCCCACGCAGGAACCAGATGAGCAGCCGACCCCGGATGGTGTACAGGCTCTGATACCGGCCTGGCGTTGCAAGCCGCGAGCCGGATGCCAGGTCGGCCATGAGATTGTCCAAAGAGCAGGTGGCTTCGCGCGGCGTTTCATCTTGCCCGGTCTCGTCGTAGCGACGCGGCTCCGTGAGGAGCCGCCCGAGCGGGCGCTCCACCTCCCTGGCCACATTTTCAATGAGCCCGCGCGCCCAGGACGCCACGTCCGGACTCAGCGATGCGGGCGCCGTCGTCGGCCCGAGATCAGGATCCGCATAGCGCGAACCGCCGGGAAGCGCCATGAGGGCTTCCTCGAGCAGGCCCCCCAATACATCGGCCGCCGACGGCGCCCGGCATCCCAGCGAATACGTCATACACTCCCCAACGGCGATTCCGTGATGTGCATACCGGGGTGGCAGATAGATCATGTCGCCCGGCTCCACCGTCCAGTCATGCTCGGGATGGAAATTGGCCAGGATCCGGACGTCCAGATCCGGAATGAGCTCTTCCTCTTCGACGGGCTCGCCGCCGATGAGCCACCGCCGTTGTCCGTGGCCCTGGAGCAGAAAAACATCATATTCATCGATATGGGCTCCCACACCACCCTGGTCCGAGGCCAGGCTGACCATGATGTCATCCAGCC
>Ga0066644_10002011_pt1 | contig 10842 bp, 12 predicted proteins | sample CryGeyCG2114_020_FD_62735 | JGI IMG/M metagenome (GOLD analysis project Ga0066644, IMG submission 62735) | Groundwater microbial communities from aquifer - Crystal Geyser CG15_big_fil_post_rev_8/21/14_0.20 | ecosystem: Environmental > Aquatic > Deep subsurface > Groundwater | place: USA: Utah...
CCCTCGACATCGCCGCGTTCGAGTCCCCGACCGGCTTCGCCGATCGCCCCCGCATAGCCCGCGAAGATCACCGGCGCGTCGCGAAGGCTCACTTCGGCTGTGCGCCCGAAGGCCAGAAAGTCGCCGGGGCCCCATTGAACGCGCTCGCCATTGCGGCTCCAGCTGGCGGTTGCGCGATATTCGCTGCGCTCGACGAGCGAGATCAATTGGTAGAAATGGCCGTGATAGCCCGGTTCAAGACCGGCTTCCGAAAACTGCGTGGCGATATAATTAGCCGCGAGCAGCTCGCCGATCGTCCCGGGCTTGCGCCCCTGGAAATCGTCGCTCGCCAAAATCTCGATATGGCGGCGCAGATCGGCCTCCTCGGGAGCGGCTTCGATGGTGGCGGGAAGCGCGAGAAACGAAACCGCAAGCGCGGCGAACCATTGTCTGATCATCACGCGCCGTTGGCAGTTTTACAGCGCTGCGGCAAGTATTTGGACGTCGCCGTTCGACGAGCCGCGCCGTTTCGCCGACATCCGGCACCTGGCGATTAGTCCGGTGGCTGTCTTGAAGCGTCAAATAGTGCTTGGCAGCCGCCCTGCGCGCCTCCAATATGGCAACTGTCGCGCAGGGGAGGAAAGCATGGAAGGTCTATTTTCGGTCGTCGGGTTCGTCGTCATCCTGGCGATCATTTTCGTTATCGCCGGTATCAAAATCGTCCGCCAGGGCTATAATTATACGATAGAATATTTCGGCCGCTACACGGCGACGGCGCAACCCGGCTTCAATTTTTTCATGCCCTTCTTCTATCGCGTCGGCCGGAAGGTGAACATGATGGAGCAGGTGCTCGACATTCCAGGCCAGGAGATCATCACCAAGGACAATGCGATGATCTCGACCGACGGCGTCGTCTTCTTCCAGGTGCTCGACGCGGCCAAGGCGGCCTATGAAGTGTCCGATCTCTACAACGCCATCCTCAATCTGGTGACGACGAACCTGCGCACCGTAATGGGGTCGATGGACCTCGACGAGACGCTTTCCAAGCGTGACGAGATCAACGCCCGGCTGCTGTCGGTGATCGACGACGCGACGACGCCCTGGGGAGTCAAGATCACGCGGATCGAGATCAAGGACATCCGCCCGCCACAGGACATTGTCAACGCGATGGCGCGGCAGATGAAGGCAGAGCGCGAGAAACGTGCCAACATCCTCGACGCCGAGGGCGCGCGCGCCTCCGAGATCCTGCGCTCGGAAGGCGAGAAGCAAGGCCAGATCCTGCAGGCAGAGGGCCGCAAGGAAGCCGCCTTTCGCGACGCCGAGGCGCGCGAGCGCGAAGCCGAGGCCGAAGCGAAGGCGACGCAGGTCGTCTCCGATGCCATTGCGGGAGGCAACTCAGCGGCGATCAACTATTTCATCGCGCAGGATTACGTGAAGGCGATCAGCCAGTTCGCCACATCGCCCAATGCCAAGACGATCCTCTTCCCGGTCGAGGCGACGCAGCTGATCGGAACGCTCGGCGGAATTGGCGAACTGGCCCGTGGCGCCTTCGGGGACAAGTCGACAAGCGAAGATCGTTCGTCGGGTACGCAGATCCCGATCACGCGCGAGCGCCAGCCAGTCACGCGGGACAAAGGCTGATGGGCGACTGGCTCGGGGCGATCGATGCCTACGGCTGGTGGCTGATCGCCGCAGTCGTGCTGGCGATTCTCGAAACGCTCGCGCCCGGCGTGTTCCTCATCTGGATCGCGATCGCCGCGGCAGTCACCGGACTTGCCTCGTTTGTCCTCCCGATCGACGTGCCGCAGCAGCTGATCGTCTTCGCGGTCGCCTCGCTGGTCAGCGGCTACGCCGGGCGCAGCTGGTATCTCGCCAACCCGGTCGAGACCGAGGACGAGATGCTCAATGACCGCGTAGCGCGGCTGATCGGCGAAGAGGTCGTCGTCGTTGCGCCGATCGTCGACGGGCGTGGCCGCGTCAAGGTTGCCGACGGCGTCTGGCCCGCGCGCGGACCCGACTGCGCAATCGGCGCGCGCGTCCGAATCGTCGGCGCCGATGGCGGCTGCTTGATCGTCGAAGCATTGCCGCCCCCGACGTCCAGTCTCGCGACGCCATCCTGAAAGGATACCCCCCGGCGGCCTCGCCGGAACGGATATTTTCTGCGCCCAAGTCGTTGGTCCTTCGAAACGCCTTGCGACATCGGGTTGCGAGGCCAATTTCCAAATTCGAAGGAACGATTCATGGGTATTTTCAGTAGCATCAAGGATGCCATTTTCGGGCACGACGACGAGGCATCTGAGTCCGCCACCGGCGGAATCTTCAGCGACGCGGCTGGCACAGCCGCCGGTTCGCAAACCGTCGACGTCGAACAGGTGCTTGCTGCCAAGGCCGCCGAAACCAAACAGGATCTCAACTGGCGCAGCTCGATCGTCGATCTGATGAAGCTCGTCGGAATCGATTCCAGCCTCGACAACCGCAAGGCGCTGGCGCGCGAACTGGGCTATTCTGGCGCGCTCGACGGCAGCGCCGAAATGAACATTTGGTTGCACAAGGCGACGATGCGCGAGCTTGAAAAAAATGGCGGGCGCGTGCCGGCCGCCATGCTCGACTGACCTAGTCCGGCAGTGGCGCAAGCAACGGCAAGGCGGCGAGGTCCGGCGTGACAAAGGTCTGCCGGGCCTGGGCCGAAAACAGGCGCTCGCGCGAATAGAAGCGCAGCGGCCAATCGCGCCGTCCGCGCGTGCTCGCCAGCAGCGCATTAACGCAATCGACCAACGGCATGCCCGGGTCGCACTCGGCAAGGTGCAGCCGCACGCTGCGGAGGAATGCTTGCGTGATCGTTTCGTGATAGCCCTGCGTGTCGTCGTTCACCCCGCCGACGCTTTCGTTGAAGCGCCGGATCAGGCCGGGCAGTTCGCGTTCGGCGTCAATATCGGGCCGCTCACGCACCAGCCAGCAGGTCGCAGCGAGATGCGCCTCATGCGTCCATTCGTCGCGCGCAAGTCGGCACGCCAACAGCCCTTCGCCGAGGTGGCGGATGGCGGCATAGTCGCGGAACAATCGTGGCGGGTAATCGGTCATCTTTCGGGCCTTTCTCCGGCCCGGAAACGCCGGCCCCTCAGCTGGTCGGTTCGCTCAATTGCGGCGCCGCGCGGCGGACACCCTCGTCGACATGCGCCTCAAAATCGGCGAAATTGTCGACGAACAGTTGCACGAGCTTGTGCGCGGTGCGGTCGTAGTCCTCGGGGTCCGCCCAGGTCGCGCGCGGATCGAGGATAGCGTCGTCAACGCCGGCCTTCGCCAGCGTCGGCACGGTGACGGGCACGTCAAACCCGAAATTGGGGTCCTTGCGGAACTCGGCATCGTTGAGGCTGCCGTCGAGTGCGGCATTGAGCAGCGCGCGCGTCGCCTTGATCGGCATGCGATGCCCGACGCCGTATTTGCCGCCGGTCCAGCCGGTGTTGACCAGCCAGCAGGTCACGCCGCCCTTGGCGATCCGTTCCTTGAGGAGGTTGCCATAGACGCTGGGGTGGCGCGGCATGAAGGGCGCGCCGAAGCACGTCGAAAAGGTCGCTTCTGGTTCGGTCACGCCAATCTCGGTACCCGCGACCTTGGCGGTGTAACCCGACAGGAAGTGATACATCGCCTGGTCGGGCGTCAGTCGGGCGATCGGGGGCAGCACGCCGAACGCATCGGCGGTCAACATGATGATGTTCTGGGGCACCGGCCCCATATTCTCGACCGAGGTGTTGGGGATGAATTCGAGGGGATAGGCGCCGCGCGTATTCTCGGCGAGGCTGTTGTCGTCGAGGTCGAGCTCGCCGTTCTCGTCCATCACAACGTTTTCGAGGATCGTGCCCCGCATCCGCGTCGTGGCGTAAATTTCGGGCTCCGCCTCGGGCGACAGGCGGATCATCTTGGCGTAGCAACCGCCCTCGAAATTGAATACCGCGGTGTCCGACCAACCGTGCTCGTCGTCGCCGATCAGCGTGCGCGATGCGTCGGCACTGAGCGTCGTCTTGCCCGTCCCTGACAGGCCAAAGAACACTGCAGTGTCACCCTCGGGGCCGATGTTCGCGCTGCAGTGCATCGGCATCACGCCCTGCGGCGGGAGCAGATAGTTGAGGATGCCGAACACCGACTTCTTCATCTCGCCGGCATATTTCGTTCCACCGATCAGGATCAGCTTTTCGGTGAGGTTGACCGCGATCACCGTCTCGCTGCGCGTGCCATGGCGCGCCGGATCGGCGCGAAAGCTCGGCAAGTCGATGATCGTGAATTCGGGATCGAAGCCGTCGAGCTCTTCAGCGGTCGGCCGCACCAAAAGTGTGCGGATGAACAGGTTGTGCCACGCCAGTTCGTTGATCACGCGTACATTGACCCGGTATTCCGGCTGCGATCCACCGAACAGGTCAGCGACATAGGCCTTGTCGAGCCCGGCCACCGCAGCAAGGAAGTCCTCCTTGAGCGCGGCAAAATACTCGGCGGTCATCGCGACGTTGGTCTTGCCCCACCAGATCGTGTCTTCGGTCTCTGCATCGCGGACGATAAACTTGTCCTTGGCCGAACGCCCGGTGTGCTGGCCGGTCTCCACGACGAGCGCGCCGTGCTTGGCGATCTTGCCCTCTTTATTGGCAACGGCCTGGTCGAGCAACGCGTCGGTGCCGAGATTGCGGCGCGTATCAGCGGGAAGGGCGATATCGGTCATGGCGAGACGTAACCTTTATGAAATGGACTCGATGCGGCCCGCATCAGCGCCCGCTACACTATTGGCCGCTCGTTAGTAGTTTGGCCCGAAAACGTCAAAGGGCCGACCGCAAAATTTTGCCACGCTTGCCCAGCGCGGTCGCCATCGGTTAGTCGTCGGCGTCCGGCACGCTCGTCCGGCGCAGTCCCGAGGCCCAGGCCAGCAGCATGACTCCTCCATCCCATCCGCCGCGGATCGCGCTGGTCGACGACGACCGCAACATCCTGACCTCGCTCAAGGTCCATCTCGAGGCGGAGGGATTCGCGACGCGGCTCTACAGCGATGGCGAAACCGCCCTGCCTGCGCTGCTCGCCGATCCGCCCGACATTGCCATCTTCGATATCAAGATGCCGCGCATGGACGGACTCGAACTGCTCCGCCGGCTGCGCGAGCGCAGCACCGTACCGGTGATTTTCCTGACCTCGAAGGACGATGAAGTCGACGAAGCGCTCGGCCTTGCGATGGGCGCCGACGATTATATCGCAAAACCGTTCAGTCCGCGGCTGCTGATCGCCCGGATCAAGGCGATCCTGCGTCGCGTCGAATTGATCGCGCGGAGTGATGATACCGCCAACAACCCCACGCCCGCAGCCGTCACACGCGGGCGGTTGACGATCGATCCGGCACGCCATGAGGTCAGCTGGGACGGCCACCCGATATCGCTTACTGTTACCGAATTCCTCGTCCTCGAAGCACTCGCTCAGCGTCCCGGCGTGATCCGCAGCCGCAACCAGCTGATCGATGCTGCATATACCGACGATATCTATGTCGACGACCGGACGATCGACAGCCATATCAAGCGCCTGCGTCGGAAGTTTCGCGAGGTCGATCCGGCGTTCGATGCGATCGAGACGCTGTATGGCGCGGGCTACAAGTTCAATGTCTGATCACGAGACCGCCCCCCGCGAGCGCGAACTCGCGCTCCGCTGGACAACGCGGCTGTCGCTCACCGCGCGCATTCTCGCGGTCAACATCTTCGTCCTCGCGCTTCTTGCCGGCGGAATATTCTACCTCGAAGGCTTCCGTTCGCGATTGGTTGAAACGCGGCTTGAGCAGGTCGCGCGCGAGACGCGCTTGATGGCTGCCGGACTTGATCGAGTTCCGCTCGCCGAACGCGATGCGTTGCTCACGGAATTTGCCAAAGCAAGCGGCAGCCGGCTGCGGATATACGATGCGAACGGCGCGCTGATCGTCGACAGCTTTGTGCTAGCTGCACCGAGCTATAGCCTGGTCGATCCCGCCACCGAGCCGCTGCGCAAGGATATCGCTCGGGCAATGGACCGTTTCGTCGACACCCTGACCGGCACCAATATCCCTTCTCCCCTTGTCGAGCCGCGGGTGTCGATTGCCTCCGACTGGCCCGAAATCGATCGGAGTAGGGCATCGAACCGCGTCGTGTCGGCCTATCGCCTCGCCCCCGACCGCACACCGTTTATCAGCGCGGCGCGGGCGCTTCCCGATAGCGGCAGGGCCTTGCTCGTTACCAATAACGCGCGCGACATCACCCGCACGGTGCGCAGCGAGCGACTGTGGCTTGGCCTGTTGTTTGCCGCCACGCTGATCATGTCGGTGCTTCTCTCGCTGTTCCTCGCCCGGACGATCGTCCGACCGCTGCGCCGCCTGATGAGCGCAGCAGTGCGAGTTCGATGGGGCCGCGAGCGCGACGTCACGGTGCCGCGCTTGCCTGGGCGCAACGACGAAATCGGCCTCTTGGCTCGGGCGATCAGCGACATGACGCGCAGCTTGCGCGAACGGATCGACGCCGGCGAACATTTCGCCGCCGATGTCGCGCATGAACTGAAGAATCCGATTTCTTCGTTGCGCAGCTCGATCGAGGCGCTCGAAGCGATCAACGATCCCGCCGTGCGCGTACAACTGCTTGCCGTTGCGCGCGACGATTGTCGCCGTCTCGACCGGCTCGTAACTGACATCGCCGAAGCTTCGCGGATGGATGCCGAACTCAGTCGGGCGCATTTCGAGCGCGTCGACATCGGCAGCATGATCGATGCGATGGTGAGCGCACGCGAGGCACGCCGCGGGCCGGACATGGCACACATCGCCTTTGCCCGGCCGCGCAAGCGATCGACCGTTGTCATGGGCGACGATAATCGCCTCGAACGCGTGTTCGACAACCTGCTCGACAACGCGTTGTCATTTTCGCCGCCGGGCGGCGTGATCCGCGTATCGGCGACGCGCAGTGGCGACGAGGTCATCGTTCGCGTCGAGGATGACGGTCCAGGCGTCGCCGCGCAGTATCGCGACGCCATCTTCCGCCGTTTTTACAGCCTGCGCCCGGTTGGCGAGACCTTCGCCCGTCATAGCGGCCTCGGCCTCGCGATCGTCCAAGCCATAGTTGCCGGGCATCAGGGCACAGTCAGCGTTGGCGATCGCGACGACGGCGCCCGTGGCGCGCGCTTCGAGGTCCGCCTGCCCGCCGCCGACACACCCGCGTCATGACCGGCAAAGTCCCCCAGACGATCCATGCGACCTGCGTCGCGGTCGAGGGCCATGGCGTGTTGATCGTCGGGCCTTCGGGATCGGGAAAATCCGATCTCGCGTTGCGCCTGATCGATCGCGGTGCGGTGCTGGTCAGCGATGATCGCTGCATCGTCGACGCGCACGACGATGGCACAGCATCGGTAGCGCCGCCCGCGACGATCGCGGGCAAGATCGAGGTTTGGGGGATCGGCATCGTGGTGATGGATTACGTGGATAGCGCCCCGATCACCCTCGTCGTCGCGCTCGAAGACGATCCGCCGCGCATGCCCGACGAAGACGACACGATCGAGATTGCCCGCTGTCGGGTGCCGCGATTGCGTATCGATCCGAGGCAGCCATCGGCGCAGATCAAAGTCGCATTGGCCTTGCAGAGCGCGATGGCTAAGATGGCTTGATGGCGCGCATCCCCGATACGAAATCAGTCCTTCTCGTCACCGGTCTTTCGGGAGCGGGGAAATCGACTGCGCTCAACGTGCTCGAGGACCTTGGCTGGGAAGTCGTCGATAACTTGCCGCTATCGCTGCTCAACCGGATGCTCGGCACGCCGCGTGGGGAGCGTGACGAACGCGACCGCCCGGTGGCGATCGGTATCGACAGCCGGACGCGCGGCTTCGACGCCAACACTATCGTCCGCAGGATCAAGCGCCTCAACGATCAGGAGGATTACGCGGTTTCAACGCTGTTTATCGACTGCGCTGGCGCTGAGCTCGAACGCCGGTACTCGGAAACGCGGCGCCGCCACCCCCTTGCCGAAGATCGGCCCGCGAGCGACGGAATTGCCCGTGAACGCGAATTGTTGGCTCCACTGCGCCGCTGGGCAGAGCATGTTATCGATACGACCAACTTGACTACCAACGACCTGCAGACCGATATCCGCTCGCGCTTTGCGCAGGACGACGGCCCGAGCACGGTCCTCAACATCATGAGCTTCGGCTTTGCCCGGGGCATGGTGCGCAATGCCGACCTGGTGTTCGACGTCCGCTATCTACGCAACCCGCATTGGGACGAGCGGTTACGCAAGGGCACCGGCCTAGACGCGGCGGTCATCGCCTACATCCGCGACGATCCGGCCTACGAGACCAGCCTCGCCCAGATCGAGGTCCTGCTTGAGACGATCCTGCCGCGCTACGAACAGACGGGCAAAAGCTATACGACGGTTGCGTTCGGCTGCACGGGCGGGCGTCACCGATCGGTTCACGCCGCCGAGCGCGTTGCTGCACACTTGCGCAAGGCGGGATTTTCGCCCACGGTTTCGCACCGGGACCTGCCGGGGGGGCCGCGAAAGGACCTCACGGTGGTGCATGCCGGCTCCTCTCACCTGACCCCTCCGAGCGACCCTTTATGACGAACCTACGCGCATGATTGGACTTGTCTTGGTCACGCACGGCCGGCTGGCGGAAGAATTCGTCACCGCGATGGAGCATGTCGTCGGCCCGCAACAGGGCATCGCGACGGTATGCATCGGCCCAAACGACAATATGGAAGGGCGGCGGCGCGAGATCGCACATGCCATCGCGCAGGTCGATGACGGCGACGGCGCGATCATCCTCACCGACCTGTTCGGCGGCACGCCATCGAATCTTGCCATCTCGCTGCTCCTGGAAGGCCGGGTCGAGGTCATCGCGGGGGTAAACCTGCCTATGCTAATCCGACTCGAGGGCGCGCGGCGCCTGATGAGCGTCGGCGAAGCTGTCCGCGCGGCGAAGGACGCGGGACGCAAATATATCTCGGTCGCATCCGAACTCTTGGGACACACGCCGTGCCCCGACTGAGCGAGACCGTCGAAATTACCAACAATCGCGGGCTCCATGCCCGCGCCAGCGCCAAGTTCGTCACCTTCGTCGCTCGTCTGCCCGAAAGCGTGAAGGTCGAGGTCGAAAAGGATGGCGCCTGTGTCAGCGGCACGTCGATCATGGGACTGATGATGCTCGGCGCAGCCAAGGGCGACAGCATCACGATCCACACCGAGGGAGCTGATGGAAGTGATGCGGCCAAGGTCGCGCTGATGAAGCTCGTCGGTCTCGTCAAGGACAGCTTCGGCGAAGACTGAGGATGACATTCGACGATAGCTCCCCGGCCGATCGAAACGCACGCGGCCATCGCCGAATCACCGGCTTTTCCAATCCGCTGGTCAAACGCGTCCGGGCGCTGCGCGACAAAAAGCACCGCCGCCGCGAAGGCCTATTTATCGCCGAGGGCCTGCGAATCCTGACCGAGGCGCGCGAAGTCGGCGCGCTGCCGGAGATGCTGTTCTACGCCTGTGGCGGCCTCGATCATCCGCTCGCAGTTGAGCTCGAGGCGGCGATCACCAATGTCGGCGGCGAGATAGTCGAGACGACACCCGACATCCTGACCAAGCTCTCGGGCAAGGACAATACGCAGACGCTAATTGGCGTCTATCGCGACCGGCTCACCCAGCTCGAGGAAATCGATCGCGACACCGCCGAGATCTGGATCGTCGCGCAGGCGCTGCGCGATCCGGGCAATCTCGGCACCATCCTGCGCACCGGCGATGCGGTCGGCGCGGGCGGGCTGATCCTCGTCGACGACTGCACCGACCCGTTCGGGGTCGAAGCGGTCCGCGCTAGCATGGGCGCGATCTTCACCCAGCAGATCGTCCAGGCGCGCTGGCCCGACTTCATCGCCTGGCTACGCACCGGTCCGGGTCAATTGCTCGGCACCAGCCTGCAGACAAGCCACGATTACCAGGCGGTCCGTTACGAACCGCCGACCTTCCTGCTCGTCGGCAACGAGGCGCAGGGGCTACCGGCGGATTATCAGGCGGCCTGCGACGTGCTCGTCAAGATGCCGATGCTCGGCAAGGCCGACAGCCTCAATGCCGCCGTCGCCACAGCGGTGATGGCCTATGAAATCGTCAACCAGCGACGCGACGACTGATCGCGCGCCGTGACCAAGGGATACCAACGCATGATCCGCACTTTCGCCATTTCCGCGCTGGCTGCTCTTGCCTTGGCGGGTTGCATGACGGTGCAGGACCGTAGCGACACTAGTCCTGCCGCCGATGGCGACACCTACCTGGCGCTCGGGACGGAGCCGGGCTGGACGCTCGAAATCACCCCGTCACGCCTCAATTACGTCGGTTCGTACGGCGAAACGCGCGTCGCCGAGGTCAATCCCGTTGCGCGCACGACCTTCAACGGCCATCGCTACGAGGGCAAGCGGCTGAGGGTCGATATCACCCATGGCGCGTGCAGCGACACAATGAGCGATCGGCGCTACGCCGACCGCGTAACGGTCGAGCTCGACGGTGCGACCTATGCGGGCTGCGGGGGCGCGACGCTGCCTCCCGCCGACCTTGCGGGCACGCGCTGGCGGATGCGGTCGATCAACGGCGCAAGCGTTGATCGCTCGGTCGCGACGAGCGTCGCGTTCGACGGCGCGACGATGATCGGCAGCGCCGGCTGCAACCGCTTCTCGGCAACCTATTCGTCCGACGGGACGCGGCTGTCGGCGGGCCCGATCACAGCGACCGAGATGGCGTGCACCGGGCCCGCGCAGGCGCAGGAACAGGCAGCGTTCGCGATCCTCGGGGCACCGGTGACGATCCGCTTCGCCGCCGACGGCACGATGATCCTGATGGGCACCGGCGGCCAAAA
>Ga0066644_10002013_pt1 | contig 10825 bp, 18 predicted proteins | sample CryGeyCG2114_020_FD_62735 | JGI IMG/M metagenome (GOLD analysis project Ga0066644, IMG submission 62735) | Groundwater microbial communities from aquifer - Crystal Geyser CG15_big_fil_post_rev_8/21/14_0.20 | ecosystem: Environmental > Aquatic > Deep subsurface > Groundwater | place: USA: Utah...
TCAATCGCAATGGGCCAGGATTTGAGATCATCCTGCCCGTCCAGAAGGCTTTCGATATCCTCGATCTCGTCCACCCGCGCGCCCAAGAGTTCCAGCACCCGGTCGCCGGGGCGGAAGCCGAAATAGTCCGCGGCAGATCCACGCTGAATGGACAGGACCACGACGCCACGGGCAAACGGGTCAAATCCGACTTCCTGGTTGAAGGCGGGCGAAAGCTCGACCAGCTCCAGTCCGGCCAGTGGATTACGACCCTCGATCACACGGCGGGCCGGTTCGGTCTCACCCGGCGCCACCTCGACCGGCACATCAACGACACTGCGCTCACCGTCACGAAGGATCGCAAAGCGGGAGGCTTCGCCGATGGCCCGCGTCGCATAGCGGAAGCGCGCGCCGGGCTCGTCATTCACATCGACATCATCAATGGCGAGGACTATATCGCCCTGCCGCAATCCGGCTTCATCTGCCGCAGCGCCGGGATAGATATCGGAGACCAGCGCCCCTCGCGGGCGATCAAGTCCGAGCGAATTGGCGATATCCCCGGTCACGGTTTGCAGGCGTGCGCCCAGCCATGGCTGGATCAGCTCGCCCTCGGTCAGGGCCGCATCCACAACCCGGCGGACCATTTCAACGGGGATCGCAAAGCCGATCCCGTTGGACCCGCCCGAGCGCGAATAGATCGCCGAATTCACGCCAATCAGGGAGCCATCCATATTGATCAGCGCGCCACCGGAATTACCCGGGTTGATGGCCGCATCGGTCTGGATGAAGAAGGCAAAATCCGAGACCCCGACCTCTGTCCGCGCCAGAGCGGAGACGATGCCCGAGGTCACGGTCTGGCCCACACCGAAAGGATTGCCGATCGCCAGAACCAGGTCCCCGATCTCGGCCGTGCCAGGCCGTGCCATCGGCATTGCCGGAAGTGGTTCGTCAGTAATGATGCGCAGAACGGCCAAATCGGTCTGCTCGTCGGCAATCAGGATTTCAGCGTCAAATTCCCGCCGGTCATTCAAAACGATGCGCAATTCATCCGCACTTTGCACGACGTGATTATTGGTCACCACGACGCCGGTGGAATCCACAATAACGCCGGAGCCAAGCGATCCTTGCTGGCGCGGACCCTGCTGGCCGAAGAAGCGGTTGAAGAACGGGTCCATCTGCCGCTGCACGGTGCGTGTGGAATAGACATTCACCACCGCCGGCGCAGCTTCCCTGACAATCGGCGCAAAGGACAATTGCATCTGGGCCTGATTGTCGGGAACTTCGCGGAAGCTGTCATCCGCCAGCGTCTCGCTCACGGGCGGCGTCTCGGCATCTGTCAGATCAACCCGGTCATCCTGAGCCTGGCAGGCCGAAGTGAACAGGGCTGCGGCTGTCAGGACTGAAAGCGCAAATCGTGTCATCTCGACTCTCCGATTGTTCGTGTACATAAGGCCACTAGATAGGAAAAAGGCGGCTCCCGTAAAGAAGCCGCCTTCATCATGAATTGCGCATGAAGTGAAGATTACTCTTCAGAAAAGTCTTCCATCGCCGCAACGCGGGCACGATCGCCTGCCCCGCGCGCTGATGTATCGCGGTCCACCAGTTCGATAACCGCCATCGGCGCATTGTCACCATGGCGGTAGCCGGCTTTCAGAACACGCGTGTAGCCGCCATTACGCTCGGTATAGCGCGGGCCAAGCGTTTCAAACAGCTTGCCGACCTGCTCGATATTGCGGACCTTGGAGATGGCCTGACGGCGGGCATGCAGATCACCGCGTTTTGCGAGCGTGATCAGCTTGTCCATGAAAGGCTTCATTTCCTTGGCTTTGGGAAGTGTGGTGACGATCTGCTCATGTTCAATGAGCGAGGCCGCCATGTTGGCAAACATGGCCTTGCGGTGCGAAGTGGTACGACCGAGTTTGCGATGAGCGATGCCGTGACGCATGGCGGTTTCTCCAAAAGTGTCAGATCAGGGGGATTTCACAATCGCCGTGACTAGACGTTTTCCTCATATTTCTTGGCAAGATCCTCGATGTTCTCCGGCGGCCAGTTCGGCGCTTCCATACCCAGATGCAGACCCATCTGGGCAAGAACTTCCTTGATCTCGTTGAGCGATTTGCGGCCAAAATTCGGGGTCCGCAGCATTTCTGCCTCGGACTTCTGAATCAGGTCGCCGATATAGACGATATTGTCGTTCTTCAGGCAGTTTGCGGAACGGACAGACAATTCCAGCTCGTCAACCTTCTTGAGAAGCGCCGGGTTGAAGTCCAGCTCGGGACGATCGTCCTCTGCCGGGCGGGCCTCAACGGCTTCCTCGAAGTTGATGAAAATCTGGAACTGATCCTGAAGAATGCGTGCAGCGAAAGCCACAGAATCTTCCGGTGTTACTGTGCCATCGGTTTCAATGTCCAGCACCAGCTTGTCATAGTCCAGAACCTGACCTTCACGAGTGTTTTCCACGCGATAGGCCACGCGCTTGACCGGGCTGTAGAGCGAGTCGATGGCAATCAGGCCGATCGGTGCGTCTTCCGGACGATTGCGCTCAGCCGGGACATAACCCTTGCCGCTATCGACGGTCAGCGTGAAACGGATTTCAGCGCCCTCGTCCAGCGTACAGATAACATGGTCCTTGTTGACGATTTCGACGTCAGCGGTTTCCTCGATGTCGGCCGCGGTGACTTCACCCGGTCCGGACTTGCGGAGCACAACGCGCTTCTCACCCTCATTGTGAACACGCAGGGCTACACCCTTCAGGTTCAGAACGATATCGGTGACATCTTCACGCACGCCCGGAATAGAAGAAAATTCATGCACAACGCCGTCAATCTGCAGCGATGTGATCGCGGCCCCCTGAAGCGAGGACAGCAGCACACGCCGCAACGCATTGCCCAGCGTCATACCAAAGCCGCGTTCCAGCGGTTCGGCGATGATGGAGGCGCTGCGTTCCGGGTCGTGGCCCGGCTTCACCTCGGGTTTCATCGGACGAATGAGTTCTTGCCAGTTCTTCTCGATCACGGGTTAAACCCCTTCTTTCGCGCGCCAGGCCGGACATCCGGTGGCGCGAATTCTCAACTTCTCTGATGCCCCCGGCGGGAGATCAGACCCGGCGGCGTTTCGGCGGCCGGCAACCATTATGCGGGATCGACGTCACATCACGAATGGATGTGATGGTCAGACCGGCCGCCTGCAATGCGCGAAGGGCTGATTCGCGGCCCGAACCCGGACCGGAAACATTGACTTCCAACGTCTTCATGCCGTGTTCCATCGCCTTCTTGGCGGCTTCTTCCGCAGCGATCTGGGCTGCATAAGGTGTCGACTTGCGTGACCCCTTGAACCCGTTGGCACCAGCTGTTGACCAGGCAATCGTATTGCCTTGCGCGTCAGTTATGGTCACCTTCGTATTGTTGAAGCTTGCACTGACGTGAGCCACACCCGAAGTGATGTTCTTACGCTCACGGCGTTTAATGCGTTCTGGTGCTTTTGCCATGACTTGGCCGCCTTATTTCTTCTTGCCGGCAATCGGCTTGGCCGGGCCCTTGCGGGTCCGGGCATTGGTGTGTGTGCGCTGGCCGCGAACAGGCAGGCCACGGCGATGCCGCAGGCCCCGATAATTACCAAGGTCCATGAGACGCTTGATATTCACAGCCACTTCGCGGCGGAGATCTCCCTCCACCGTAAAGTCACGGTCAATGGTTTCGCGGATCTGGATAACTTCCGCGTCCGAGAGTTGGTTGACACGCCGTTCAGAGGCAATGCCGACTTTCTCGCAAATCTCTTTCGCCTTCGCGGGACCGATCCCGTGAATGTAGCGAAGCGCGATTTCAACGCGCTTGTTCGTCGGAATGTTGACGCCGGCGATACGTGCCACAATGCTCTCCTTAACTCAATTCGCACCAATCACAGACGGTAAAACCACCCCGGCAGATCGCCGGACGAGGCAACACCGCCCTTTTTCGCGAAGGGCGCTATCTATATTGTCCGCACACCCCCCGTCAACCGGGGAGATTGCGGGATGTCATCAATCGTCGAGAGCTGCTGCAATCGCAGCGGAAACCGCTTCGATTGACCCCATGCCATCAACATCCACAACCTTGCCCGATGCCGTGTAGTACGGAATCAGCGGCGCAGTTTGCGTTTCATAGGCCTCAAGGCGCACCTTGAAGGCTTCCACCGTATCGTCAGCGCGGCCTTCTTCCTCGGCGCGCTTGGCCATACGGCGGACTAATTCTACCTTGTCGACCACCAGGCGGATCACCTTATCGACCTGCGCACCGCGAGCGGCGAGCGCCTTGTCCAGCGCTTCAGCCTGCGCAACGGTGCGCGGAAATCCGTCAAAGATCGCACCACCGGCTTTTTCAGCTTCCGGCAGGCGCTCCTCAATCAACTCTATTACAATCGCATCAGAGACGAGATTGCCGCTATCCATGACGGCGGCGACACGTTTGCCGAGCTCGGTCCCTGCTGAACGCGCCGCGCGCAGCATGTCACCTGTGGACAGCTGAACCCAGCCGCGCTGTTCAACCAGACGCTTGGCCTGGGTCCCCTTGCCGCATCCGGGAGGTCCGAACAAAACCAGATTCATCGGTTACGGCCCCGGAGTTTCTGCTTCTTGATCAGGCCTTCATACTGGTGCGCCAGCAGGTGGGACTGGATCTGCGTGACAGTATCCATGGCCACGGACACAACAATGAGGATGGCGGTACCACCCAGAGCGAAAGTGACAGCCCCGGCCGCCCCCGCCGTCAACAGTTCGGGGATCAACACGACGACTGCCAGATAGACCGCGCCAATCATGGTCAGGCGGGTCAGCACGTAATCAAGATATTCCGCCGTGCGCTTGCCCGGGCGGATACCCGGAAGGAAGCCACCATATTTGCGAAGATTCTCGGCCACTTCCTCCGGATTGAAGACAATCGAGGTGTAGAAGAAAGCGAAGAAGATCACCATGGCGCCATAGAGCGCGATGAAAAGCGGTTGCCCGCGTCCCAGCTGCGCCGCAATCAGCTGCAGCCAGTCCGGACCGGTGGTCGCCCACATATTCGCAACGGTTGTTGGCAGCAAGAGCAGCGAGGTGGCAAAGATCGCCGGAATCACACCAGCCGTATTCAGCTTCAGTGGCAGGAAAGAGGTGTCACCGCCGACCATCCGCTGGCCCTGCTGACGCTTGGGGTATTGAACCAGCAGCCGGCGTTGCGACCGTTCGATAAAGACCACGAAGGCAAAGGTCGCGATCATCAGGGCAAGGATGCCCAGCAGCGCGCCACCTGAAATCTGTCCCTGACGGGCCTGCTCGAAAAGGCTGTAGATCAGACCCGGAATGACGGCAATGATGCCGGTAAAGATAATCAGCGAGATCCCGTTGCCAACGCCGCGGGAGGTAATCTGCTCGCCCATCCACATCAACAACATGGTGCCGCCGACAAAGGTCAGCGTCGTCGAAACAAGAAAGAACAGGCCCGGATTCAGGGCAACCGTTTGCCCGTTCACCCCAGGCTGCATCATCGACATGGCGATTGCACCGCCCTGTACAGCGGCCAGAAGCACGGTCAGATAGCGCGAATACTGATTGATCTGCTTGCGGCCCTGCTCGCCGCCTTCCTTCTTGAGCTTCTCGAGTGAGGGCACGGTTGCGGCCATCAGCTGCATAATGATCGAAGCGGAAATATAGGGCATCACATTCAGGGCAAAAATCGCCATCCGCTCAACGGCACCGCCGGAGAAGATATTGAAAACGCCCACAACCCCGCCAGCCTGGCTATCGAATAAAGCCTGATACTGGACCGGGTCGATGCCGGGAACAGGAATATAGGTACCGAGACGATAGGCCACGAGGACGGCCAGTGTGAAGAATATCCGTTGCTGCAGCTCTTTAGCCTTCGCGAAGGACGCGAAGTTGATGTTTGATGCAAGCTGTTCAGCAGCAGAAGCCATGGCCTATCCTCGCGATCCGCTGACTATTCAGCGGCCTTGTCAGAAACTTTGGCCTTCGGCGCCACGATGGTGATTTTGCCACCGGCTTTCTCGACGGCTTCGATCGCCGTCTTGGTCGCGCCTGCAACCGTGATCTCTACTTTGGACTTCAACTCGCCTTTCGCAAGGAGGCGGACGCCATCCTTTACACGGCGAACGAGGCCGGCAGCGACCAGCACACCGGCATCAATCGGCTTCTTGGCATCGATCTTCTTCTCGGCAATCGCCTTTTCCAGACGGCCGATATTCACTTCTGCGAACGCCAGACGGTTGGGCTTGTTAAAGCCCCGCTTCGGCAAACGCATGTGAAGCGGCATCTGACCGCCTTCAAAGCCCTTGATCGCCACGCCAGAGCGCGATTTTTGACCCTTGACACCACGGCCGCCGGTCTTGCCTTTGCCGGAACCGATACCGCGGCCCACACGGGTGCGGGTCTTGGTCGAGCCGGCATTATCGCGCAATTCATTGAGACGCATAATCATTCTCCTTCGAAGCAGCGGCCTGAGGCCTACTCCCCGACGATTTCCACCATGTGCGAGACCTTGCGGATCATTCCGCGGACTGCTGGTGTGTCTTCCAGTTCGCGCACGCGGCCGATCTTGTTCAGACCGAGGCCGGTGAGCGTTCTTTGCTGATCCTGCGGGCGCCGGATGGCGCTACCGGTTTGCCGGACCTTGAGAGTTTTCTTGGCAGCCATCTGACGCCCCTATCCTTCCAGAGATTCCGGAGCCGAAGCGCCATCATTCCGGCGATTGACCAGGTCAGCCACCTTCATGCCACGCTTGGCCGCAATCGAACGCGGGCTTTTCTGATGCTTGAGAGCATCAAATGTCGCGCGGATCATGTTGTAAGGGTTCGAGGAACCAGTCGATTTCGCGACCACATCCTGAACACCAAGGGTTTCCAGCACGGCCCGCATCGGACCGCCTGCAATCACACCGGTTCCCGGAGGAGCGGCGCGCAGCACCACCTTGCCGGCACCATGGCGTCCCGGCGCATCGTGGTGAAGTGTACGGCCTTCACGCAGCGGAATACGGACCATCGACTTCTTGGCCTCTTCCGTTGCCTTGCGGATCGCTTCCGGCACTTCGCGGGCCTTGCCCTGGCCAAAGCCAACGCGGCCCTTCTGGTCACCGACCACGACGAGTGCGGCAAACTGGAAGTTCCGGCCACCTTTCACCGTCTTGGCGACGCGATTGATGTGGACCAGCTTGTCGACGATTTCGTCCTGCGGTTCATCATTCCGGTCGCGGCGGCGGCCACGGCCGCGGTTTTCTTCATTACGAGCCATCAACCGCTCCCTTAAAAGTTCAATCCACCTTCACGAGCCGCTTCGGCCAAGGCCTTGATGCGTCCGTGAAAGATGAAACCGCCGCGATCAAAGACGACGTCCTTGATACCGGCTTTGGTGGCGCGTTCCGCCAAGCGCTTGCCGACACTTGCAGCCGCATCGACATTCGCGCCGGATTCTTTCGAATCCTGCTCGGCGGTCGAGGCCGCGGCGAGTGTGACGCCCTGCTGATCGTCGATCAGTTGCGCATAGATGTGTTTCGACGAGCGGAAAACCGTAAGACGCGGCCGGCCGTTCGAGACTTTCTTGCGTAGCTTGCTGCGGTTTCGCAGCGCACGGCGCTTCATTTTTTCGCGTGAGCTCAACATCGTATTTGCGCCTACTTCTTCTTGCCTTCTTTGCGGCGGACATATTCACCCTGATAGTGAACGCCCTTGCCCTTGTAGGGCTCCGGCGGACGGTATCCGCGAATTTCCGCTGCAACCTGGCCAACCATCTGCTTGTCAGCCCCGGTAACGATAACTTCCGTCGGCTTCGGAGCCTGGATCTGAATGCCCTGTGGCGGTTCATAGACCACATCGTGGCTGAAACCGAGCGCCAGCTTCAGGTTGGACCCCTGCATCTGTGCCCGGTATCCGACGCCTTGCAGCTCCAACGTCTTGTTGAAGCCTTCGGTGACGCCCGTCATCATGTTGGCAATCAGCGCACGGGTCATGCCCCACATGGCGCGGGCGCGTTTGCCCTCGTCCACCGGCTTGACTTCAATGCCCTCATCGCCTTGCGACAGGGTGACATCTTCCACTGCGGTCAGGCTCAGTTCCCCTTTGGGACCCTTCAGCGTCAGTGCGCGGCCATTGAGGCGAACCTCAACACCGGAAGCAATGGCAATCGGGAGTTTTCCGATACGTGACATAATCGTTCTCCCTAGCTGACCTTGCAGAGGATTTCGCCGCCGACATTCTGTTCGCGAGCAGCCGCATCGGACATCACACCCATCGGGGTGGAGACAATCGCGATACCAAGACCGTTCGAGATCAGCGGGAGATCCTTCACTTTGGAATACACACGGCGGCCTGGCGTCGAAATCCGGCGGATCTCGGCGATGACAGGTTCGCCCTCGAAATACTTCAGTTCAATTTCAAACTCGCGCTTGCCATCGGCATGCTCGATTTCGGAATAGCCCCGGATGAAGCCTTCCGTCTGGAGCACATCCAGCACGCGCTTACGAAGATTTGATGCCGGTGTTGCGACAGTCGACCGGTTACGCATCAGCGCGTTCCGGATACGTGTCAGCATATCACCGAGGGGATCGTTCATGGACATGGTTCAATCTCTCCCGATCACCAGCTCGACTTGACCATGCCGGGAATGAACCCGCTTGAGGCCAGGTCGCGCAACGCGATCCGCGACATTTTCAGCTTGCGGTAGAACCCACGCGGGCGGCCCGAGATTTCACAACGGTTGCGATACCGGGTCGGCGCGGAATTCCGCGGCAATGCGGCCAGCTTCAGCTGAGCAGCAAAACGCTCCTCAACCGGCTTGGACGTATCACGGGCCAACGCTTTGAGCTCGGCCCGCTTGGCCGCATACCGCTCGCCAAGCTTTTTGCGCTTGCGGTTACGCTCGAGAGCACTTGTCTTCGCCATTTACTTCCTCCTGCGTGCGGAACCCTGACGGCCCCGCCCTCCTGTTGCGTCAGTTCGAAAACGGGAAATCGAACTCAGCCAACAGGGCTTTCGCTTCTTCATTGGTTTGCGCGGTCGTACAGACCACAATGTCCATCCCCCGGATCTTCTCGACCTTGTCGTAGTCGATCTCGGGAAACACGATATGCTCTTTCAGGCCCATGGCGTAGTTGCCACGGCCGTCAAAGCTTTTGCCGTTCAGACCACGGAAGTCGCGAACGCGCGGCAGGGCAATCGTGACCAGGCGGTCCAGAAATTCATACATGCGGTCCTGGCGCAGCGTGACCTTCACACCGATATCCTGGCCTTCGCGCAGCTTGAAGCCGGCGATAGACAGGCGCGACTTGGTCTTCACCGGCTTCTGACCGGCAATCCGCTCCAGATCTTCATAGGCGCCGTTGATCTTCTTGGAGTCCTGGGCCGCTTCGCCCACACCCATATTGATCACCACCTTCTCGATCCGCGGGATCTGCATCGGATTCGTATAGCCGAATTTCTCTTTCAGCCGGTCACGAATCTCCTCGCGATATTTCGCGCGCAGACGCGGTTGGTATTCTTTCACATCAGCCATCGATGACCTCACCGGATTTCTTGGCCACGCGGACCTTACGGTCGCCTTCCATCTTGAAACCGACTCGAGTGGCTTCACCCGACTTCGGATCCGCCAGAGCCACATTCGAAACGTGGATCGGCGCTTCCTTGGTCTCGATACCGCCAGCAGACGTCTGCGTGGGGCGCTGATGGCGCTTCACGATATTGACGCCGCGGACGAGGACGCGGTTCTCGGCCGGCATTACACGGACGATTTCGCCCGTCTTGCCCTTGTCGCGGCCCGCGAGGACAACGACCTTGTCGCCCTTTTTGATCTTCGCAGCCATGGCTACAGCACCTCCGGAGCCAGCGACACGATCTTCATGTGGTTCTTGGCGCGGAGTTCGCGCGGAACCGGTCCGAAAATACGGGTGCCGATCGGCTCTTGATTATTGTTCACGAGGACAGCCGCATTGGAATCGAAGCGGATAACCGATCCGTCCTTGCGTTTGATGTCCTTGGCCACACGCACCACAACAGCACGGCGGACTTCACCTTTTTTGACGCGGCCACGCGGGATCGCTTCCTTGACCGACACCACAATGATGTCGCCCACATGAGCGTAACGCCGCTTGGCACCGCCGAGTACCTTGATGCACTGCACACGGCGGGCACCGGAATTATCGGCAACGTCCAGATTAGTTTGCATCTGGATCATAACGATCCTCCTTCAGGGTCATCCCCCGAACGCTCATGCGTCCGCGGATACGACCTCCCACCGTTTCAGTTTCGACTTGGGTGCACATTCCTGAATAAAGGTCTGATCACCCACTTTGAGACCATTGGCCTCATCATGTGCGTGGTAACGCTTGGAGCGGCGAACTGTCTTGCGGAGCAGCGGATGCAGAAAGGTCCGCTCCACTTTCACGACGACAGTCTTGTCACCCTTGTCGCTCACCACGACGCCTTGCAATACGCGCTTGGGCATCGCCTAGCTCCCTTGTCCTGCCTGAGCGGCCCGCTGACCCTGGATCGTCTGGAGACGCGCAATATTGCGGCGCACCTGACGAACACGGGCCGTGTTTTGCAACTGACCCGAGGCCTGCTGGAAGCGCAGGTTGAATTGTTCTTTTTTCAGCTTCAGGAGTTCGTCCTTCAGCTGGTCGTCGCTCATTGCGCGAACATCAACAGCGTCCATGACACTCACTCCTATTCACCAATCCGGGCGACGATTTTCGTCTTTACCGGCAGTTTGGCTGCGCCCAGAGACAGCGCTTCACGCGCAACATTCTCCGGCACACCGTCGATCTCGAACATGATCCGGCCGGGTTTGACGCGGGCTGCCCAGAATTCTGGAGATCCCTTACCC
>Ga0066644_10002014_pt1 | contig 10821 bp, 12 predicted proteins | sample CryGeyCG2114_020_FD_62735 | JGI IMG/M metagenome (GOLD analysis project Ga0066644, IMG submission 62735) | Groundwater microbial communities from aquifer - Crystal Geyser CG15_big_fil_post_rev_8/21/14_0.20 | ecosystem: Environmental > Aquatic > Deep subsurface > Groundwater | place: USA: Utah...
AACTACCGCCCCGTTGCCAATCTCGCTCATGTCCTGCAACAATGGTGGTTCAAGTAAAGGCAGGCACACTATCTATGTCAGCCCCAAAAACATACCGCCAGAAACCGAAGCGTATATGGTGCTGGGCTGGCTCGCCTTACGCGAGAATGACGATGTGAAATCGGGTGTTTATGATATCTTGGACGCTGTGAGACATGCGGCTGAAGAGCAGGATAACGAGTTGGCTGGCAGGCAAGTCACACGGACGCGGCCCATAACTTGATTTGCACATAGGCGGAGGTATCCCGACAGTGTTGAACGTTTCTGCTGAAACGGTTTCGAGCTCATGGCCTGACCGCTGCGAGCATTGGGCAGACGCGGCAAATGACGCCGCAAAAGTCAGGACGCCGCGCCAGAAAAACCCCGAACCGCTGATATTGAGCGGCTTTGGTATTTCGCTCAAAGTTGATCGCGGCGCGTTGCTGGTCCGCAATGGCTATACCCACCATCCGCAGACCAATGCGCCGCTGCGCTTCTTTCCCGGCGATCTCGATAACCCCGACCGGATCATTGTGTTGGACGGGAGCGGAAGCCTGAGCTTCGATGTTCTTTCATGGCTGGCCGAACAGGGTATATCCCTCATTCGCATCAACTGGAACGGCGAGGCCGTTTGTGTTGCGGCGGGCTCAGGCTATGCCGCAGACCAGAAGAAAATTGATTGGCAAAGGCGCACTCGCGCGGATGAAACCGCGCGGCTGGAATTTGCGTCAGATTTGGTGACGCGGAAATTGCGGGCCAGCCTCGCCACGTTGAAAGACGTACTGCCCGACACACCAAAGCGCCGGGCGGCAATTTCCAGCCTTGAGGACGGGCTGAACGAAATATCCCGCAACGCGCATGACATTGCTGGGCTTCGCGGTATCGAGGGCCGCTACGCCAATCGCTATTTTTCGGCATGGTCTGGCATCGAAATGAAATGGACGGCTGAAAAGCGCCATCCTGTGCCAACCGCATGGCGAACTTACCAGCAGCGATCCAGCATCCTGTCCGGCAAGAAAGCCAAGAACTGGAAAGCCGCGCATCCCATCAACGCCATGCTCAATTACGCCTATGGAACACTGGAAAGCCAGTTGCGCATAAAGGCCTTGAGCGAAGGCTATGACCCCGGCTTAGGCATCTATCATCACTGCAAAAAGGGATCGCCCGCTTACGTGTTCGATCTCATGGAACCCTACCGGCCCGTCATTGACCGGGCCGTATTGGCGTTCGCACTGTCAGAGCGCTTTTCCGCCGCCGATTTCATCATGCGCAAAGACGGTGTGTGCCGCCTGACGCCGCCGCTTGCGGCGAGGGTTGTGCAGCTTGTCTCAATCTGAGTCAGCGCTGTTCATCGCGTTCAATATTGGTTCGCAAAATACACTTGTGAGAATTGGAAGGCGTCAGCTTGACGGCTTGCGGCCACGCCGCAATTGAGCAGGCTTTTTATGTATATCCGCCCCTACGTGAAAAAGCTCTCCAATAGGAATATCGAGGGTGGCAGCTATTCGATCCAGAACATCGACTGTCGGATTTTTTTCGCCGCGTTCCATGCCGCCGAGATATGAACGGTCCACGCCAGCGTCATAGGCCAGACGCTCTTGCGAAATGCCCTTTGACACGCGAATTCGCCTCACATTTATCCCGACAAGATCACGTCCACGCATGAATGGACTGCAATCATTTAAACGGTGATTAAACCACGGTCTATAACCATCATTTAATCGAGTTCTGTTAGAAGTAGATCAGTGTGGTGATCCGGCAGGAGACTGATCAATGTTACAGAAAATAGCGCTCGCAATTTTGGTCACGTTGACCTTGCTGCCAGAAGGATATGCCCAATTTTCCTCTGAAAGTGTTCGATCCGCGACAATTGCGCGGGATATAAACGGCTTTGCCCTTGGCGCTCATATAGACCAACTGCGAGCGGTGACGCCGGTATCGCATGTTGCCTTTGAAACTTATTCGGCACGCTTGGACGGCATTACGTACGAGTTTGGATTGACCCCATTGGGGAGGGTGTTTCGTATTCAATCAGTTCAATCGCTCGGCAGATTTCAGCCGGACGCCACATTCACCAATTCATTGGTCCATCAGCTCACTCAAAAGTATGGAGCGCCCTCGACCAATCAACTGCCCGGCGGGCCAGCGTTTTGGGAGTTGATTGAACCCGTAGAGCACCCGGACGGACAGACCATTCCATTCCGGACAATGTCGTTTAGCGCCATGATTGGCGGCGGCTCAAATGAAGTGGAGCTTGAGTTGATGCTTTTGGATTTTCGTGTGCTATGGGCCGATCAGGCAACGCTCAATACTCAGCCACGCCAAAACGCTCAGAGCCGGACCAGATTTTAGACTGATCTGCCCTTTTATACTTCGAGACTCCCAATTCCTACAGACGATCCGCAAGAGCAAATTTGCCGAGGAACAGACGATCACGCTCTTAGCTGAGCAGGAGTAGGAAGTAGCTTGGTTCGCGCTAGAATCTGTCCAAACTCACGGAGAGAAGCTCGGATTAACACGTCGGTAGTGCGAAGTGAGTAGCGTCCATACGGTTTTGCTGCAGGAGTTTGGGATGGAAAACTTTTGGCTTTGGTTTGCCCTATTCGCTACATCAATTTGGCTAGTGATGCTGACCAGTCGGATAGGTCGTGTCAAAATCGGGACTATGTCTGCGTATGATCTAAATGATTTGACAAGCAAACGTAGAGATCGAGAGTTGCTTGACCGGATTCGATTTTTAGAGGAGCAGCTGGAACTTCTTCAGGGCCGCGTCGGTTATGAAGAGTGCAAGCGGCAGCTAGGCCAAGATGTGGTCTGGAGAAAAGAGGATCAAGAAGCTGCACTAAGTAGCCTTTTCCCTCGTGTACGAGCGCTGGAGTCCCTTTATACACGAGTCGATTCCCTCAATAGGATGCTCGTTGAACAGGAAAGGCATTCGCCCGCTTCTTAGCGACGGCCATGAAATTTACGTGTGCCATCCAAGACGCCAAATGCTCCCGGCCTGAGAACGCAAATGGCGGAAGCCGTACGCCCTCCACGCATGTGGTGAGCCACCTGTACGATATCACACGAATAGCTAGGCGTGAAAATGCGAGCGGCTGTGGTCACTCGTATGGCACAAAGGGCACTTCCCTTTACCCCCCCTGCTTGCGGGGGGAGTGTCGCGGAGCGACGAGGGGGGCGGCCCCCTCCGCCTCGCAGGCTCGGCACCTCCTCCGTAAACGGGGGAGGAAATTTACCCCCGCAGAACGGCTCCCGTCGCTTTTTCAACCGACGCCACAATCTTCGCCGCAACCGCATCGATTTCCTTGTCGGTGAGGGTTTTCTCACGCGGCTGGATCACCGCCTCGATGGCCAGCGAAACCTGACCCTCGGGCACACCCTTTCCGGAATAGACATCGAACACACTGACATCGCTGATCATCGCCTTGTCCGCGCCTTTTGCGGCGCGGACCAGCGTATCAGCGGGCACGGCGGCATCGACGAGGAAGGCAAAGTCGCGCTTCACCGGCGTCAGTTCGGCGCGGTCGAGTTCCGGACGGGCCCTGGTCTCCGCCTTCTTCTTCGGTGACGGAATACCGTCGAGAATGATTTCAAACCCGATGACACGGCTTTCGACGCCCAGCGCCTTCAGCACACGCGGATGAATTTCGCCAAATTCGGCCAGCACGTTTTTGGGACCCAGGCGCAGAACGCCGGAGCGGCCCGGATGCCACCAGTTGCGCGCCTCGGCCGCGGCCTGCAGCGACTCCACCGGCGCACCGGCGGCGTCCAGCACCGCGATCGCATCCGCCTTGGCGTCAAACACATCGGCTTCGCGTGTGCCCGCCCAGTGACGGCCTGGCGCACAATAGCGCACACCGGCCACGGCCATATGCTGCCCATCGGGAGCATCACTCAGATAGACCGGCCCGGCCTCGAACAGGCGCGGATCCTCAATGCCCTTGTCGGCGTTTTCCTGCAGCGCCGTCAGAAGATGGATCAGCGCGGTCGGACGCATCACATCGAGATCGGATGAGATCGGATTATCCAGTTCCAGCCCCTCGCCATGTCCGCCAAACAGGGCGGCTTGATCCCGGTGACAGAAGGACCAGGTGACGGCCTCGTTATAGCCTCGCATCGCCAGAGCCCGGCGCGCATGGCGGGCGCGGTTCTGCCCGATGGTCGCGGTCGGCTCGCGCCGTCCCGGCAGGCGGGGCAGCGATATCGCCTCAATCTTGTTATAGCCGTGAATGCGCGCCACCTCCTCGACCAGATCCGCCTTCATCGTGCAATCACGGCGGAAGGTCGGCACTTCAACGTGCAGCGTTTCGCCCGAACCCGCGACGCCAAAGCCCAGATCCATCAGGATTTTCGTGATCTTTTCCGGCGTCAGGTCGAGCCCCGTCAGGCGCTTGACCTCGGAGACCGGAAACACAATCGGTGCAGGCGCAGCCGGTGCCTCACCCGCCATACGGATTTCGGAGATTTCACCCCCGCACAATTCGACGATCATCTGCGTCGCCAGATCGATTCCGGCCTCGATGGACCCGGTATCCACGCCACGTTCAAACCGATAGCGCGCATCCGATTCAATGCCCGTCGTGCGACCCGTCGCGCGGGTGATTTCCGGATCAAACCAGGCGCTTTCGATGAAAACATTGACCGTCGCGTCGGTAACACCGGACTCCTCACCGCCCATCACACCGCCCAGACCGAGGCATTGGTGTTCGTCCGCAATCACGCAGTTTTCGGCCGACGGCGTATAGCGTTTGCCATCCAGCGCCTCGAAATTATCACTCTCGCCCTTGCCCCGCCGCGCAATTATCGTCTGACCGATTTTATCGGCATCATAGACGTGCAGGGGGCGGCACCGGTCATAGGACACGAAATTGGTGATATCGGCGAGAATGTTGATCGGACGCAGGCCGATGGCTTCCAGCTTGCGTTTCAGCCAGTCCGGCGAGGGTCCATTCTTGACGCCGCGGATATAGCGCCCGGCGAACACCGGACTGGCCTCCGGCCAGTCCAGCCGGATCTCGATCGGACACGGAAAGGCGCCCTTGATCTGCTTCGGCTGTGGTGTGATCACCGTGCCCAGACCGGCCGCGGCGAGATCGCGCGCAATCCCGTCCACCCCCAGCCAGTCCGGCCGGTTCGGCGTCACTTCAAAATCGATAACCGGATCATTCGCGCCCAGCGCCGCGGCGGCCGGATCGCCGACCTTCCAGTCGCCTTTCAGATCAATAATGCCGTCATGATCCTCACCGGCATTCAGTTCCTTTGCCGAACACAGCATGCCATGGGATTCGATGCCGCGGATCTTGCGCGGCTTCTTGTCCAGCGCGAAATCCGCGCCCGGAATCCAGGTGCCGAGCGGCGCATAGACCGCCTTCATCCCGGCATGGGCATTGGGCGCCCCGCAGACAATCTGTTTGGTACCCTCAAACGTCTCGACCGAACAGACTTTCAGCTTGTCCGCGTCAGGGTGTTTTTCTGCCGAGATCACATGCGCCACGGTAAAGGCGGACAGGGCTTCGGCCGGATTGTCGACATGCTCGACTTCCAGGCCGGCCATGGTCATCGCCTCGACAATGTCATCGACGGAGGCATCGGTTTCCAGATGTTCTTTCAGCCAGGAGAGGGTGAATTTCATGATGCGTCCTCCGCCGCAGCGGGCGTTTGATGGCTTTCAATGATATCGGTGTCCGGAACCGGGCACACGGCGGGACCTGTCAGGGCCTGGTGATTGGATTGGCACCTCGGGCCTCCTTTTCCTCCCCCGTTCACGGGGGAGGTGGCAGCGGAGCTGACGGAGGGGGCAGCATGACGCCCGCCATTCGCCCCCCTCGTCCCGGAGCCTGTCCTCGGGCCGACCAGTGGTCGGACCCGTGGGGGACACTCCCCCCGCAAGCAGGGGGAGAAAGAATCTAAAGCCAGCATCAGCTCAGCCCCGTCGCCAGATTGGCCTGCAGGAGCGGCGAGAAACCGTAATGCGCCAGCCAGCGCGTATCATTGGCGAAATAATCGCGCAGGTCCGGCGCGCCATATTTCAGCATGGCGAGGCGATCGACCCCCATCCCCCAGGCAAAGCCCTGATATTCATCCGGATCCAGCCCGCAGGAGCGGATGACGTTCGGATGCACCATGCCGCAGCCGAGAATCTCCATCCAGCTGTCGCCTTCGCCGATCTTCACCGCATCGCCGACGCGCGAATATCTGACGTCCATCTCGGCAGACGGTTCGGTGAAGGGGAAATGGTGCGGGCGGAATTGCGCCTCGACCGTATCGGTCTCGAAGAAGGCGGCGAGGAAATCCATGAGGATGCCCTTGAGGTGGCCCATATGCGCCTGCCGGTCGATGACGAGGCCCTCGACCTGGTGGAACATCGGTGTGTGGGTCTGGTCCCAGTCACAGCGATAGACGCGGCCCGGCGCGATGATGCGGATCGGCGGCTTCTGCGTCATCATGGTGCGGATCTGCACCGGCGAGGTGTGTGTGCGCAAAACCATCTGCGAGCCATCGCCACGCGGCTTCATGAAGAAGGTGTCGTGCGTATCACGCGCCGGATGGCCTTCGGGAAAGTTCAGAGCGGTGAAATTGTGGAAGTCATCTTCCACATCCGGGCCTTCCGCGACGGTAAAGCCCATATCCGAAAAGATGACGGCGAGCTCTTCCATCACCTGGGTGACGGGGTGCAGCTTGCCGCGCGGCTCCGGGCGGACCGGCAGGGTCACATCGGCGCGCTCGGTGGCGAGGCGCGCATCCAGAGCAGCATCCTCCAGCGCGGCCTTCTTCGCGGCGATGGCGTCGCCGATCCTGTCCTTCAGCCCGTTGAGCGCCGGGCCCATGGTCTGACGCTCTTCCGGGCTCATCTGGCCCAGGGAGCGCATCATCAGGGAAATCTGTCCCTTCTTGCCCAGCGCCTCGACGCGCAGGGCTTCCAGCGCAGCTTCACTGCCGGCTGCATCAACCGCGGACAGTAATTCGGTTTTCAGGGCCTCGATATCGACGGGTCCGGCCATGGGTCTCATCCTCGCATCATACAGCGCGTATGCGCTGGTCTACCGCCCGGAAACGGAAATGGCGAGAGGATCAGGACCGCTTTATGCGTTTGGGCCGGGCCACGAGCTCGCCGCCGCAATTCGGGCAGACATGTTTATGAATATCCTCGGTGCAGGACGCACAGAAGGTGCATTCAAAACTGCAGATAAAGGTCGCGTCATCAGGGAGAAGCGCCCGCTCGCACGTCTGGCAAGCGGGCGTCATCCCGAGGGCCATCAGAGGCTAGTCCAGCGCGGCCTGTGCCTGGTCGATCAGGGCTTTGAAGGCCTCGGGTTCCCGAATGGCCAGATCGGAGAGCACCTTGCGGTCCACTTCGATCCCGGCCTTCGTGAGGCCGGCCATAAATCGGGAATAGGTCGAGCCGTGCAGGCGGGCCCCGGCATTGATCCGCTGGATCCACAAAGCGCGGAAATTACGCTTCTTGGCGCGGCGGTCGCGATAGGCGTACTGACCGGCCTTTTCGACCGCCTGTACGGCTACGCGGTAAACATTTTTCCGTCGGCCATAATAACCTTTGGCCTGGGAAATGACTTTCTTGTGGCGGGCGCGGGAGACGGTGCCGCGTTTAACTCGTGCCATGATTCAAGCTCCGTAACGGGTAATCCCGGGCCTTAAAGGCCGTAAGGGATGTAATTCTTTTTCACGATCTTCTGGTCGGCATCCGCCATGACGGTGGTGCCGCGCTTGTTGCGGATCTGTTTGTTGGTCCGCTTGATCATGCCGTGACGTTTTCCGGCCTGTCCGGCTTTCACCTTGCCAGTCGCCGTGAGCTTGAAGCGCTTCTTGGCGCCGCTCTTGGTCTTCAACTTCGACATTTTCGCTCCATTTCCGGCGGGACAAACTCCGCCTTGCGTTCGTCGGCTGCCGGGCATGTCGATCTGGCCCGGGTGGCCGGTGTTTCAAAGAGCGGGCGTCATAAGGGCAAAGCGGGCGAAATGCAAGCCGTCCATGCGGCGGCAACACCTGATAACTGGCTCGCTCGACAAGACCGATTTTTAACCGATAACATGTTCCAGGAACAAGCGGGGGATTCCAGAATGAAGAGGTGGCTGATACGCCTGCACAAATGGGCGGCACTGATCATTGGCTTGCAGGTTCTGGCCTGGATTGCGGGCGGTCTGGTCATGAGCGCCATCCCTATCGAGCGGGTGCGCGGTGAACATAATATCGCTGAGCCGGCGGCCAACCTGGATCTGACCGGAGTTTTGGCACCAGGCGATGCCGCCGCTATTGCCGGCATCACGCCGTCAAGCGTTGAAGTGCGCTCCTTTCTGGACCGGACGGTTTACGAATTCGGCCGCGAGGGCGGGACGTCCGTCATCGTCAATGCTGTCACCGGTGAAACCCTCTCTCCCATAGATGAGACCATGGCCATCGCCATCGCGCGCAGTGATTATTCCGGCGGGGCGGAGGTCTCTGCCGTCACCTTCTTTGCTGAACCGACCTGGGAATCTCGGCGGCCCGGCCCGTCATGGCGCGTGGATCTGGATGATGGCGAAGGCACGCGCCTCTATGTCAGCACCGCCACCGGGGATGTGGTCGCACGGCGAAATGATATCTGGCGAATTTATGATTTTTTCTGGATGCTGCACATCATGGACTATGGCGACCGGTCACACTTCAACCATCCACTCTTGATCCTTTCCAGCCTGTTTGCGCTGGGCATGAGCCTGTTCGGCTTTATCCTGCTTTTCCCGTGGCTGGGACGGATGTTGGCACGGCGGCGGACTTAGAGCCTGTTCAGCGAAAATCCTGCTCTGGTGGCGGCAGGGATGGAAACTGGTTTCGCGGCACGAAATTTCGTTAAAACAAAAGATGAGGGCCTATTTACTGACCCTAGATCCAGCGGCGGGTGCGGTCAGAATAAGCGTCAAAAGCACCGCCGAACTTGGCACGCAAAGCCCGTTCTTCTGGCAAAATCTGCAATCGGTTAAGGGTGACGATGAAACCAGGAACGGTGAGCAGCGCCAATATATCTTTGGAAAGAAAGACTGCCGCGATGAGGATCAGCAACAAACCCAGATACATCGGATTCCGGGTGAATCGATAAATCCCGCCCGTTACCAGCGCGCTTGCCTTGTCAACCGTGTGCGGATTGATCGTGGTGTGGTGCCGCCGGAAATCCAGAATGCCCATCACGCCGATCAGAAGGCCTGATACCCCCAAAATCAATGCGGCGAAATAGCTGGACCGGCCAAGCAAGAGATCAAGGGGCGAAAACGCATCAATGCCGAACGCCATGACGATGAAGAACATCAGGATGACGGGGGGAGGTATAAGAGGGCGCATCATGATCTGCCGGATCTATCCGGCAATCTCGAAAGCCGCCTCCAGCACGTCCAGATGCCAGTTACCACCGGTGCGGTAGAGCCAGAAAATGTCACCATAATCCCCCGAGCTGAGCTGGCCGGCTTCACACAGTGTTCCGGCAAGCGCGTCAGTGCCGGCAAGCCCCTCCACCCAGCCACAGCTGGTGTTGGAATGCTCGGCCACGAAAGTCCAGCGCGCATCAGAAGACCGCGCTTCTGCAAGCGCATCCGCCCGCTTGCGTTGAGCCATACCGCCGCCACACATTTCCGCAGCGGATGCGGATGCCGCGTGCTGCACCACCTCACCAGCGGACAGGGCGGTCTGATAGGTCCGGCAGGCGCTCGAGGAATAGACGGCATCGAAATCCGGCTCCCCCAGCAAGGCATCAAGGAGCTCGACCATGGCGAGCCCGGTTTCGCCCAGCGGGCAATCCAGCGCATTGCAGGATTCATCGGCCTTTCGCGCATGACGGACGATCAGGATGTGCCGGTCCGCGGCCGCAATATCGGCGCGGGCTGCCTCGCTTGCCAACATCAGCAATGCGGGACGGTCAAATGCGTCATTCGCCAAAACAGAGCCAGAAAACACCAATCCCAGCGCGATGGTCGCCACAGCAATCAGGGCCGTACGCCATTGCGCGGAACGGACACAAGCCTCGCCATAAGCAGGGCCATCAGCGTGCGCCATCTGTCTCATGATTCAACTCCGTGGGAAAAGCGGAGTCAGTCATTAACCTGATCATCGCCAAAAGGCGACGTGTCATGGCATGAAATATCGGTCAGCGCGTGGCTGGAGGCCTAGAATCCGCTGTTCAGCCGTGGCTTCTTGCCAAAACGGCGGCGGAAAATCTGGATTTCCTTGTCGGCCTGTTCATACGGCGAATTGGCGACAGCATAGCAAAAAGCATTGGCCCGCGGAATATCCAGTTCTGACTGGGTCCGGACTTCATCGAGAAATTCGTCCTGCAGATTTTTCGCTCCGGCGATGTAGACAACGTCTTCATCATGGATTCCAGCCACAAGTGCATAGACACCGGGAATGTTCGGAATCTGTCGGCAATTGGCCCTGTCGAGTTTGATGGCCGTGCTCCAGCGCAGAGTGCCGCCAGTCTGGATTCGCGGGGGTACCGCATTGCGCAATCCGGTTGTGTCACCGGGTTTCCGGACCTCGCCCCTGCGCAGCGCGCCCGCATTCTGATCCAGACCTCTTTTTCCAAAACCCGCCATGCGAACCAACCACCTGATCGCGAAAAATTATCATCGGGCCAGAAGCTCGGCCCGTCCTATGATTTAACGCAAAACGGTAATCAGGGCTTTAAGAGGTCCTGACCCTAGACATCCACCTCGGCTTCGAGCGCATACGTGGTGATAAACTCCCGTCGCGGCTCGACAAGGTCCCCCATCAGCTTGGAGAACAGATCATCCGCCTCGGCCAGCTCCTCGATCTTGA
>Ga0066644_10002020_pt1 | contig 10803 bp, 10 predicted proteins | sample CryGeyCG2114_020_FD_62735 | JGI IMG/M metagenome (GOLD analysis project Ga0066644, IMG submission 62735) | Groundwater microbial communities from aquifer - Crystal Geyser CG15_big_fil_post_rev_8/21/14_0.20 | ecosystem: Environmental > Aquatic > Deep subsurface > Groundwater | place: USA: Utah...
AAAACAATCTTAAAAAAATACTGGATGACTTGTCTCTCACCAATGTTTCGTTTTCTGTAGAGCCGTCAAAACCTGGATTTGGTGATGCTAGCTCCAACATCTCATTTTTGCTATCGAAACAACTCAAGAAAAGCCCTAAAGACATTGCACTGCTTTTATCTGAAAAATATTCTGACTGTCAAAGTACGCTTGTGTTAAAATCCGAGGCACATCCTTCTGGTTACCTAAATTTTTATGCTGATTGGAAAAAACTGAACCAATTAATTTTGTCTGAGTCCTTTTTGGGTGAGTTTGGCATGGTTGATCTTGGGGAGAATTCCTCCATTGTAGTGGAACATACGAGTGTCAATCCCAACAAGGCACTTCATATCGGACACATACGTAACATCATCATTGGCGACACTGTCTCCAGAATTTTAAAAAAATCAAATTTTAAAGTTAATGTTCTAAACTATGTTGACGATTCGGGATTGCAAGTTGCCGACATTATAGTTGGATTCAAACATTTTGGGTTTCCACAAGATCCTCCTACGGGAAAAAAATTTGATCATTATTGTGGTGATGATGTCTATGTCAAAACAACCGAAAAATATGAGTCAGATCTCACTCTTGAGGAAATCCGAAAAAACACTCTAAAAGAATTAGAAGATGCAAGTTCAGAAACTGCTAGATTTGCAGATAAGATTACCAGGCGTGTTTTATCTGCTCAACTTGAGACATGCTGGAATCTGGGTGTTTATTATGATTGTCTGAATTTTGAATCTCAAATAATCCGTTCTGGATTGTGGGGTACAATCTTTGAGAAGCTAAAAGAAATGAAGTTGATTGAGTTTGAAAAAGAAGGCAAAAACCAAGGATGCTGGGTAATTCGCGGTGATGGAGGGGAAGAAGATAAGGTGATTGTCAGAAGCAATGGTACTGCAACTTATATTGCAAAAGACATTCCGTATGCTGCTTGGAAGCTGGGGTTGTTGAATGATCCTTTTAATTACAAAAAATATGAAAAAACTCAGCCCAACGATCAGGTTTTGTGGCAAACCACTCTTGAAAAGTCTCCAGAACCAAAACAAAATTTTTCAGGCAACAAAGTAATCACAGTAATAGATTCCAGACAAGCAAGATTGCAGAAAATTATTACCTCTCTGATGGCTAAATTCAAATCTGTCTCTGATGCGTACATCCATCTTGGATATGAATCCGTAACTCTCAGTGCAGAAACTGCAAAGACTCTGGGTCTTGAAACGGATGGCAAGCAAGCTCAGATGTCGGGACGAAAGGGACTGTATGTGAATGCTGACTCTGTATATGAGTTACTAAAAAACAAGACTTTTGAGGAGACAAAGAAGCGGCACCCTGAAATGTCTGAAAGCGATGTTGACTCTATATCACATCACGTGTCTGTGGGAACACTGCGTTATGAAATGATTAAACAGGATCTTGACAAAATAATTGCGTTTGATTTAACAAAATCACTTAGCTTGGAAGGTGATACTGCGTCATACATTCAATACACTCATGCTAGGGCTGCAAGAATCATAGAAAAATCTGGAAAAACTCCTTCTATTGATGTTGAATTTGGCTTGCTACATGAACAGCCTGAATTGGATCTGATAAAGATAATTGGTTTGTTTGACATTCAAGTCTATGATGCTGCAAAGAACTTTTCTCCAAAAGTTATTGCACGGTATTGTCATGATCTGGCCGTGGCATTTAACTCATTTTACGAACATGTACATGTTCTTGATTTGGGTGATGAGGCACTAGAAAGTGCGCGATTGTGTTTGGTTAACTCGTTTAAATCCACAATTGAAAAATCTCTTGATTTGTTAGGCATTGCAGCCCCTGATAGAATGTAGGTTGTTACTGGTGTTGTAATTAGAATTTCATGTTTGTGGGATTTAAAAATTAAAAAATGGATTAGTGGCTATGCCCACAGCCACAAGAATGGTCCTCATGCCCATGTGCTTCTTTTGGTGTGCATCTAGAACATTTGTCTGATCCCATCGGGGAAAAGAAACTAATTCCACATGACACGCATTTCATATTTGCCATGCTCTTGAATTTTTCTTACTGTATTTAATGAATGCGTATTGCTGAAATCAGTAGATTCTTATCTAAAATTTTTGTGCTCTAATTTCATGGAAAGGATAAAGCAAAACTCTCCTGTCTTATTTTACTTTAATTCATCAAAAAAATGGCTTGTAAAAATCTCTAGGAAAGAATCACTTCATACTCATATTGGTGTCATTAAACATGCTGATGCAATAGGAAAAGAATATGGTACCAGACTTACTACAAACAAAGACAAGTACGTCTATCTTCTCAAACCGACCATCTATGATTACATTATGAAAATCCAACATGGCACCCAAATCGTTTATCCTAAGGACATTGGTTACATTATTGCAAGAGCTGGAATCACAAGCGGACAAAAAATTCTCGAGATTGGAACTGGCAGTGGTTCATTAACTTCGTTTGTTGCAAGTGTTGTAAAGCCACGCGGACATGTTTACACTTTTGACGTAGATGAAAATTTTATGAAAATCGCAGAAAAAAACATCAAAAAAGCTGGAGTTTCAAAATATGTGACCCAGGAAAAATTGGATTTAAAAACTGCAAAGAAACTACCTTTTGATGATGCAGATGTTGCACTCATTGATTTAGGTGATCCTTGGGTGGTAATTCCTCAAGTAAGAAAAATGCTGAAAGGAAGTGGTTGTATTTTTGCAATCTGCCCTACCATGAACCAACTTGAAAAACTAACCATGTCTCTAGTTGAAAACGAGTTTACTGATATTGAATCAACAGAACATATTCTGAGAACTATTGAGGCCAGAGAGGGGAAAACTAGGCACTCCTTTCAGGGTATTGGGCATACGACTTACCTGTGTTTTGCAAGAAAAGCATTCTTTGATAGAGGATCTAAAAAATCAGAGGCAAAAACATCAAAAAAATCCGATACTGGTTAATTTTCCACTCGCTAAAACAAGATTTATTCATCCTATGCTAAAACATGGCGTATGGTTAGAAAATCTCTTCAACTATCACATGTAAAAAAATTCATTCCTTCACGAAAAGCAAAATCTAGAAAAGGAGAAAATGGGATCGTCTTGGTTGTGGGTGGCAGCTATATCTATCATGGTGCCCCAATATTGTCGTCCATTGCCGCACTGCGCTGCGGAACTGATTTGGTGTATACTGCAGTTCCAAAAATCAATGTCACTGCAACTCGTTCTATATCGCCAAATCTCATTGTTTTGCCATTGGTGGATCAAAAATTGACTCGTGGAGCTGTAAACAAATTACTTGGAGTGTTGCCAAAAAATCTTGATTCTGCAACCATTGGAATGGGACTCGCTGTTCAAGACAAAAATGCGTTAATCAATCTGATAAAATCTCTACTTGATCGAGACGTTAGGCTATCATTGGATGCAGGTGCACTGATTCCTGAAGTCTTGCCATTTTTGCCCGACAAGAATGTTGTAGTGACACCACATGCTGGTGAGTTTAGGCGACTGTTTGGTATTGCTCCATCTGATTCAAAACCCGAAAGGATATCTACCGTTGAACGATGTGCAAAGGAAAACGGACTTACTGTACTACTAAAAGGCGCAACTGATATTATCTCTGATGGGAAAACTACGTTTCTTAATGAGAAAAAGACACCTGCCATGACTGTTGGTGGAACTGGTGATGTCTTATCTGGATTGGTGGCAGGAATGTTGTCCAAGAACCGTGATGCTTTGGAATCTGCGGCGGCTGCAACATACATCAATGGGCTTGCAGGAAAATCGGCTCAAAAGAAATTGGGATTGCATATGACATCTATGGATCTACTGGAAGAACTGCCTTTTGTGATGAAGCCCTTTGATAAAATAGTGTGAACTCCATGAATCCGTTTCGTTACATTGACTCTAATATGAAAAATCTTGTATCTGATTTGCAATTTTTGATTAGACAGCCTAGCATATCTGCAAAAAATGAAGGCATAGAGGAATGCTCAAAACTGGTCAAAAAATTGCTAGCCAAATCTGGGGTAAAATCTGAAATACTCCGATTAAAAAAAGGCGTGGCTCCATTAGTTTATGGCGAAATAAAGTCTAAATCGAATCCTGCTCGGACTCTTTTATTTTACAATCATTATGATGTGCAACCTGCAGAGCCGTTCGAACTTTGGGATGATCCTCCATTTAGTGGCAAAGTGAAAGGAAACAAAGTTTTTGGACGAGGCTCTGCTGATGACAAAGGAGAACTAATTACAAGAATCAAGGCTGTGGAGGCCTGCCTGAAAACAACTGGAGATGTCCCATGTAACGTCAAATTTGTCATTGAAGGTGAGGAAGAAACTGGCAGTGCACATATTGAAGATTATTTAAAAAAATATCAAAAGAAATTTTCTTGTGATGGTGTAATCTGGGAATTTGGTTATGTTGACTCTAAGGATAGGCCTATAGTGGGTTTGGGAATGAAAGGTTTGCTTTTTGTTGAATTGTCTGTAACTGAATCTATTCGTGATGCTCATTCCAGTCTTGCTGTTTTGATCAAAAATCCAGCATGGAGGCTAATTGAAGCACTTAAAACGCTTCGTGATGAAAATGGAAAAATCCTCATCAAAGACTGGTACAAAGATGTCGTGCCTTTTTCAAAAACTGACTTGGATATAATCTCTAAAGAACCGTTTGATGAAAAATCTCTCAAAGAGGAATTTGGAGTTGATTCATTTGTAGGAAACTTGAGAGGGCTTGATGCAAAGAAAGCGCTTGTTGGAGGGGCAACATGCAACATTGCTGGGATTGTGTCTGGCTACACTGGAGAAGGCGCAAAAACGGTTCTTCCTGGAACTGCTTTGGTCAAAATTGATTTTAGACTAGTTCCTAAAATGGATCCCAAAAAACAAGTGATGCGACTGAAGAACCATTTGAAACTAAAAGGGTTTTCAGATATTGATGTCAAAGTTTTTCATGGCGAGGCAGCGGCAAGAACAGATCCTTCTGATCCTTTTGTTACACAGGTAAAAGAGGCAGCAGACGAATCTTATGGGAAATCTATTATCAATGTTTCAAATGCGGGAACAGGGCCGATGTTTTCATTTGCAGATATACTAAAATCTCCTTGCATCTCAATTGGAAGCACTTACATGTTTTCTAGAATTCATTCGCCCAATGAATTTGCCAGAATTGATTTGCTTAAAAAAACTACGAAATGCATTTGTCTTATAATGGAAAAGTTTGGAAGATCCTAGTGCGTGAATCTGGGTAGTTTTTTGATTATGTGTGATAACGATATCTTTCCCGGACCTGCCACAATTACCACGATTGCCCCTGCCAGCAATATGAGGTCTAATTCGTATCCCCCTTGACCTGTCAGGTTTGCTGCATTCTTCACATAAAATATTGCCCCTGTCATGATTATGGCAATCATTGATGCTGATATCCTGCTCAATACCCCAATGATCAAAAGAACGCCTGATACAAGCTCTGCCAATGCAATTGGAATTTGCATCTCTGGTGGAAACCCTAGCACTCCTGTAAGAAATCTTGAGAAACCGGGATTGAATTTTTCATATCCGTGTACTATGAAAATTACTCCTATTGCAGATCTGAGGCCAAAATGTGTAATCTCATTTAACTTTGTTTCACGAATACTTGCCCCAGCCATTACCACCTACAATTTTTCACTGTATAAAATATTTGTTGAATGCTGCTTAAAAGGAGAAAGCCCTTTATTATGCTGTGAAATGATTTGAAATATGTCAATGTACATGCCAGGAGCAACGGCTGTAGGTATTACTTTTGATGGCGGTATAGTTCTTGCAAGTGAAAAAAGGATCGCATTTGGAAATTTTCTTGTAAGCAAATCTACAAAGAAAACGTTTCCCATCACTCCTAAGGTCGGCGCTACGTGTGCTGGCCTAGTTGCAGACATGCAAATCCTGTCGCTACAGATTGCAGCATTGGCAAAAATCAGAAAAATGGAATTGAAAAGAGATGTGCCACCAAACACTGTTGCTAAAATGATGTCAAATATGATGTATGAGAGACGATTCTTCCCACTTTTGACTCAGGTCATTGTTGGTGGTGTAGTTGACAAACCAATAATGTATACTTTAGATCCGCTAGGTTCAGTGCTTCCTGATGAGTATGCTGCAGTTGGTACTGGTGCTGAAATGGCATTAGGTGTTTTAGACCCTCAATTCAAACCCAACATGACAAAAGTTGAGGCAATTGATTTGGCAAAAAAAGCGGTTCGTGCAGCAGCGTTAAGAGATTCTGCCAGTGGTGACGGCCTTGACATTCTTGTAATCACTGAACAAGGCACAGAAGAATTTACTGATAAAATTACTTAATCATAAATCGTTTTTCCCGTTTCCCAGAACTTGTCTGAGATATAATGCAGGTTTTTCACTACCTCTCCTTTCTGCATTGTTTCTAATTCTTTGCTTGAAACAAGTGCTTTGCCTACTGCTAAAAACTTGTGCTGTGATTCTTCAACAATACATACGATGCTATCCTTTTGAAATTCTGAATGGCTCTTAATCCCCGGTCTCATTACATTTGCGCCCTTGCACATGAACTTTATTGCGCCCATGTCTACAATGACGTGGGGAAATTTTTCAAGCATCGCAGTCTCTGACAAAAATGGGAGATACCTGTCGTCCACTTTTAGAATTTTTATTCCCTGCCCTGTGATTATTTGGGCTTCATCTGAGATTTGATGTACTTTGAGATTTTTGATTTTGGGAGTTTCAATTCCCCATTTCTCTGATACTGTTTTTAAGAGTGCAGATGTTTCACTCTTGGAAATTAAATTGGATTTCAAGTTCTTGCAATCTCTTGTCTGATGTCAAGCAAGTCTCTAAGGATGGAGCTGGCCGTCTCCATTCCACCTGCGCCCTTTCCTATTATTGTCTGAGTCCCAGAATGCTCAGATGTAAATGCAATTGCGTTAAGTGTTCCATTCACACATAGTGGATCATCTACTGAGATTTCTTTTGGAGATACTTCCAGTTCCTTGTTGCATGATGCAATTAACTTGACTGCGCATTTTTTCTTTGCAGCATTTTTGATGTTCTCAGTTGTTACTTTGCGAATGCCTGTACATTTTATGTCCGGCATTGTTACTTTCATGTCCATGACCCAATTTGCCAAGATTACTAATTTGGCAGCCGCATCCAGTCCGTCCAAATCCAATGATTCGTCTGCCTCTACATATCCTTTAGATTTGGCATCGTTTAATGCTGCGTCAAACGAAAGACCGTTTGCCATGTTTGTTAGAATGTAATTTGTTGTGCCATTCAAAATACCTGCAAATGATGTGATTCTTTCCCCTTTGAGGCTGTTTTTTGCATAATCTAAGATTGGAGTTCCTCCTCCAACAGTACCGCTGAATTTGAACATGACTTGATTGTATGTTGCAAGCTCCATCAGGGAGGGAAATGCTAATGCAAGCGGTCCCTTGTTTACCGAAATTACGTGCATGCCAGACTTCATGGCATTTGTGATGTGGGTCATGCCTGGCTCTGCATCCTTGTAGTTACTAGCAGTAGTCTCGATGAGAACGTCTGCATCGATGTTTTTTATCATGTCTAATCCCGAATAGTTGTTTTTTGTTTTTGCATAGTTTTTAACAGTTCCAAATTCTTTTTTAACTAGGATGAGTTTTTCTAAATCCAATCCTGATTGATCAACTGCGCTTCCCTTGCTATCAAATACGCCGACAACTCTTGGTTTCAATCCGTATTTTGCATAGAGATCCTCGGATCTTGAAACAAACAATTTGACTAAACTCTGGCCGACAACGCCAAACCCACAAAGTATTATCCTCAAATCCTTTCTTTCCTTTTTGATTGGTTGTTTTCATTCATTTGATTCATTCTTTGATTTTCTTATCACTGCTTGTGTTTTATTAATAATTTGTGAATCATTTTGAAATTCTTTTTACCTCTGTTGGCTTACTTGTTTTTGCTTAGATCCAGCGAAATTGAATTTATGCAATATCTTAGGTTAGTTGGTTTTGGCCCATCATCAAACACATGTCCCAAATGTGCCCCACATTTGCTACAGTTGACCTCAGTGCGAGTCATTCCGTATGATGTGTCAGAGACATAATCGATTTTCTCATCTGATATTGGTTCCCAAAAACTCGGCCATCCTGAGCCTGAATCAAATTTTGCGTCTGATTTGAATAGTGGCTCGTTGCAGCAGACACACCTGTATATCCCGTCTTCTTTGGTGTTGCAATACTTTCCGCTAAACGGAGGTTCCGTTCCTTTGTTAATGCAAATCTCAAATTGCTCAGGGGTTAATTTTGATTTCCATTCCTCCCTTGTTTTTGGGATTTTTTCAGACATGAACTGTGTTGGTTTTGATTGTATTAGAATATTACTTGGTTATGCTCTTTCTTTTTTCTTCTGTTCTCTTTTCTGATTCAAACCTTTCCAGGTCATACTCTTTCAAATCTACAAATTTTATGATCTTGCTGAGATTTGGATGCACTTTGTTAATCTCTCTGAACATTTGCTGCGCTACGCGTCTATAGTCTATGTGGCCTTGGGGAACGGTACGCAATTCAATTAAATGACATGCTTCACGCAAATTGAATCTCATAAAGTATGGATAATTGTATGCGAAATTAACAACATATTGGGATTGTTCTGGAAATTTGGTTCTGATCCTGGAAAATGTCTCTCTTGTGTTGTTCATGCACTCTTTAAACTCCTTGTCAATTCCTAGGACTTTTATCTCATCTGGTATGCTATATCCGTGATCTGTTGTGAGCATCTGTCTTTCCAACGTTAATGTCCTGTGTCTGTGAAAGTCTCTAAACATCCCAAAATTATTTAGAAGATCGAATGTATAGTATGTATTCTCAAATGCACGCGAAGGTCTGTTCCTCCTGTTTGCTCGTAGTTTTGCAAATGTTTCTATGATTTTCATCTTCTTTTCTTTTGGCATTTTCTTTATCTGGATTAAAATATTCTCATAGGATGTGCTGGGTGATTGTTCGTAGAGAATACTGGTAATTATTTTATCTATGGCATATGGTTCTGATTCATAGTCGACAAGTTTAGTGTGGATTCCTGAAAGCACTTTTGGCTTGATTTCTTTTAATGCTATTTTTCTTGATGTTTTTTTTATCTCTTTTAGATACGTTTGTAATGCCTTGCCGTATTTGTCGTCAGCTCTTCTTACAAATGATTTTATGGTTACGTCCAACTCTTTTTTTATTTTTGAGGCTAAATCTTGCTCTTCTTTCAGTTTTGATGAGCCTAAAACTGTGAGCAAGTATTCAAAAGCTCTACCATTTCCTGTTATGCCTACGTTTGTCAGGGTTGATGCAGGAAGCAATCCTCTTAGAATGTCTAGTGCCTTGGCTTTTGTTGAGCCCCTGTACACCATGTTTGCAGATTTTATGTCTTTTTCATCTTTTAATTTTGAAAATGGTTTTTCTTTTCCATCCTTGGAATCTTTAAAAGAATATTTTTCAATTGGGTATTTTTCCCTAACATAATTTATCATTGTCTCTATATTTTTTGAATAAACGTCAAAAGAAAAGTTACATGTTTCTACATACAAATCGGCAAATTTTGATTTCATCAATTCTGGTTCTCTGTAGAATCTGTACTGCCCATTTGTTTTTTTATCCCATGCAACATATCTGGAAGATTTTTCTAAATACGACAGTCCTATCCTTCTGTCTTCTATTTTTTTAACTGCAATGTTTGATAATCCCTCAATTGCGATTTGTGCTTCACCAAGTTCTGCAACGGAATCGTCTCCGTATTCCAAGAGCACTCTGTTGTAAAATTCCTCGCCTCTGTTTTTATTTTTTAAAAATTCATCTAGAAATATTCGACGCATGCTCTTGTCTGTTCTGCTGTATCTTGACATGAGTGCTCCTCGGTCTACTTGTTGTGGCGTGATTATTGCAAACACGTCACTGTCAGAGTTTGAAAAGTGTTCTGACAGAATTTTTTTCTCTTTACTTGTAAACTCTGACAATAATTTTCAAAAGTTTATCAATTATTAATAGTCTATTTCTTTTTTCCTATTTGTATTAGATCGGGTGCTTGTGTTTTTTCCATTCCTTTTGTCTGCCATCTTAGGAGCACTTCTTTGAATGCATTTGCATCTGCTTCATTTTCTGTGTACATCAGTGCTGTAACCCATCTTCCATTTCCAGCTTTTCCTCCAACTGAATTCATCCAGAAGTTGCTTGGTAATGTTTCCATGGCTTTGTTATTTGGATCTTTTGTAATCTCAATCCACCTGTTTGCCACAAAGTACAGTATCTGCTCTAGTTCCTCTCGTTGTATCATATGTGCCTCTGATTTGTCATTTAATTTTAAAATTTCTCATATATCGACATTTTGAGTTTGTGAAATTAATCTTACCAAAACTAGAAACCTTTCTAACACTTTGTCGGTTATACGAATCTCTAAACCATTACACATGACCCGCGACGATATCGATATCATCGGTAAAAACGTCAAAGACATGTACGGTACATTCATGGGTAAAGTCGTTGGAACAATAACTGACATCGACGGAAGCATCCAATCGGTGGGTGTTGACTGCGGCTCACAGGGATTACAGCAAATCCAATATGAGCAATTAGTAGTCCAAGGCGAAGTTGTCATCTTTATTCCAAAATGGAGACTAGACTCACAAAGACTTCTACGAGAAAAACAACTGACTCTACGTCGTCTAAAGGCTCTGATTGATATTGTTTCTGAAAATGATGACATGAAAGAGGATGCAGAAATCATTCATGAAAAATACAAGTCAAAACTTGCATCATTAG
>Ga0066644_10002023_pt1 | contig 10796 bp, 9 predicted proteins | sample CryGeyCG2114_020_FD_62735 | JGI IMG/M metagenome (GOLD analysis project Ga0066644, IMG submission 62735) | Groundwater microbial communities from aquifer - Crystal Geyser CG15_big_fil_post_rev_8/21/14_0.20 | ecosystem: Environmental > Aquatic > Deep subsurface > Groundwater | place: USA: Utah...
CCGAGCGCAACAAGCCGGCGATGCGCGCCATCGTCGAGCGCGGACACGAGCTGGCCAGCCACGGATATGACCACACGCGCGTGTTTACCTTCACGCGTGACGAGTTCGCCGCGGATATCGCGCGGGCGCGGGCGATCCTCGAGGATGCCGGGGGGCAGAAGGTCACCGGTTATCGCGCGCCGAGCTTCTCGATCGATGCGCGCAATCGCTGGGCTCACGAGGTGCTGGCCGAGCACGGGTATGCCTATTCCTCTTCGGTCGCGCCCGTGGTGCACGATCACTATGGATGGCGCGAGGCGCCGCGCTTTGCCTTCAACCCGGTGGCGGGTAGCGAGCTTGTCGAAATTCCGGTCACAACCGCGCTTTTTCGCGGGCGTCGACTGGCGGCGGGCGGCGGCGGCTTTTTCCGCGTGTTGCCCTATGGGTTCAGCCGCTGGGCGATCCGGCAGGTCAATCGCGAAGGGCGGCCGGCGGTGTTCTACTTCCATCCCTGGGAGGTCGATCCCGGGCAGCCGCGCGTAGCCCGCGCGCCGCTCCGCTCGCGGCTGCGCCACTACACCAATCTCAACCGGATGGCGGACAAGCTTTCCACCCTGCTCGGCGACTTCGCCTGGGGGCGCATGGATGCGCTCGCCGCTCGCGAGAAACCGCGCAGTCTCGCCTGGGCAGCATGACCACCGCGCCGGGCCCAGCGATGTTCGTCCGCCTGGCGGATATGCACGACGCGCGCGAATCTGCGCGGATCGAAGCCTTCGTCGCGGAACACCCGTCGACGCCCTTCCATCGCCCGGCATGGCTGCAGGCGATCGAGGAGGGGACGGGGCAACGTGCATTCGGTCTTGTGGCCGAGCGCGCCGGCGTGATCGCGGGGTGGCTTGCGCTGACCGAAGTTCGTTCGGTGCTGTTTCCCCCGGCCCTGGTTTCCGGTGCTTTCGGCGTTGGCGGTGGCGTGCTGGCAGAGACCGACGAAGCAGGCGCCATGTTGCTCCGCGCAGCGCAGGAAATGGCGCAGCGTCTGTCGGTTTCCTCTGTCGAATTGCGGGGCGGGACTGCCAACGAAGGCTGGCAGCCGATCACCGGCAAGCATGCCAATTTCTCACGCCCCTTGGCCGAGGACCGCGAGGCCGAACTCGCGGCGATCCCGCGCAAGGCTCGCGCCGAAGTGCGAAAATGCCTGCGCTCGCCGCTGGAGATCGTGGTGGGCCACAGCGATCACCTCGATACCTTCTATCGCTGCTATGCGGAAAGCGTGCACAATCTCGGAACGCCGGTCTTCCCCCGCAAGCTATTTGCCGCGGTGCTCGGGCATTTCGGCGAAGACGCCGATATCCTGACCGCGCTGCATGAGGGACGCGGCGTGTCGAGCGTGCTGTCGCTCTATCACCAGGGTGCAGTGATGCCTTATTGGGGCGGGGGCGGGCTCGAGGCGCGGGCGCTCAAGTCGAACGAACGCATCTATTTCGAGCTCATGGATCATGGCCGCGCAAGGGGGTGTACGCAATTCGACTACGGTCGTTCGAAAGTCGGCAGCGGACCCTACAATTTCAAGAAATGGCAAGGCTTCGAACCCGAACCGCTGATCTATTGGAGCTGGACCGCCCCCGGCGGCACAGCGCGCAATATCGATCCGACCGACCAGAGCTATTCGGCGAGCATCGATCTGTGGAAGATGCTGCCGCTGTCGGTGGCCACGCGGATCGGTCCCTTCATCGCGCGCGGGCTGGGTTGACATGGGCGAGATACTATTCCTCGCGCACCGCGTGCCCTTTCCGCCGGATCGCGGCGACAAGATCCGTTCGCACCACCTGCTCCAGGGACTGGCGAAGCTCGGCCCGGTGCATGTCGGCACCTTCGGCGAGACAGCGCTCGACATGGCGCAAAAGCCCACCCTGGCCGAACTCGCGAAGACGCATGCGCTGATCCATCGCGCCAAGCCGTTGCCGCTGGCGGGGGCGGAAGCACTGTTGCGGGCAAGGCCGGTGAGCCTGACCGCCTTCGAGGACGCGGCGATGCACCGCTATGTCGCGAAGACGCTGACCAACCACCCGATCGAGACGATTTTCGTCTTCTCCGGCCAGATGGGGCAGTATGTCCCCGAAAGCTATCGCGGGCGCGTGATCTTCGACCTGTGCGATGTCGATAGCGCCAAGTTCGAAGCCTATGCCAATGCCGGGCAGCGCAAGTGGATCAACCGGCGGGAAGGCCGCCTGCTCGCGCGCGAGGAAGAACGGCTCGCCCGGCGCGCCGACACCACCTTGCTGATCAGCGAGAACGAGGCCGAGCTGTTCCGCTCGCGGCTCGAGGATCCTGCTGCTGCCCGATTGTTCGCACTGGGCAACGGGATCGATGCAGGGTTCTTCGATCCTGCGCCGGTCCCGCTCCAGCCCGATCTCGAAGAGGGCGAGGACCCGCAACTCGTTTTCACCGGGCAGATGGATTACGCGCCCAATATCGCCGCCGCCGAGTGGATGATCGAAGAGGTCATGCCCGCGCTGCGCAAGACCTATGCGCGGGCACGGTTCCACGTCGTCGGTCGCGCTCCGGTCAAGAGCCTGCGCGACCGGCATGGCGAGAACGGGACGCGCGTCTGGGGCGAAGTTCCCGATGTGCGCCCCTATCTCAAATCGGCCGACCTCGTCGTTGCACCGTTGCTGATTGCACGCGGCGTGCAGAACAAGGTGCTCGAGGCGATGGCGATGGCCCGGCCTGTCGTGCTGACCCCGGGGGCGGCGACGGGCATAGATGCCTGCGACGGCGAGCACTTCGCCATCGCGCGTGCCGAACCGGCCACTATGCTGGCGCGAATCGAGGATCTGCTCGCCGCCCCAGAGGATGCGCGGGCCATGGGAATGGCGGCGCGCCAGTTCGTGGTCGACCGGATGAGCTGGGACCGCGTCGAGGCTGCGCTTGCCGAGCTTGTCGGCGGAGAGCAAGCGGCGCGCGATGCCGCGTGATCTCTCCTTGACCGGGCGGGCCGTGGCGGGGCGGTTCCAGCCGGGTTTCATGACCCTGTGTGCAGGGATCGCGGTGATCGCTCTCACCTTCGCCGATTGGCGCGAAATGGCGCACCAGTGGTGGGATATCGACACATACAGCCACATCCTGCTCGTCCCGCCGATCATCGCGTGGTTGGTATGGCTCCGCCGTGACGAGCTGGGGAAGGTGCCGATCGCGGGATGGTGGCCGGGGCTCGCCTGGACGCTGCTTGGCCTGGCGACATGGCTTGCTGGCCGACACTTCGCAATCAACACGATGGCGCAGGGCGGCGCGGTGATCGCGCTGCAAGGGGCAGTGTTCGCGATCCTTGGCCTGCGGGCGGGCCTCATCCTCGCCTTTCCGGTCGCCTATCTTTTCGTGCTAATCCCCTTCGGCGGAGAGTTCATCCCGCCGCTTCAGGTCATAACTGCCGAGATCGCCACCGCGCTGACCCGGCTGAGCGGCATCGAGACCATTGCCGAGGGCATCCATATCGATACGCCCGCAGGCCTGTTCATCGTTGCCGAGGAATGTTCGGGGGTGAAATTCCTCATCGCAATGCTCGCACTCGGCGTCTTGGTGGCGCACAGCCGCTTTGCCAGCTGGACGCGCCGCTTGTGGTTCCTGCTCGCCTGTCTCGTCGTGCCGATCATCGCCAACGGTATCCGCGCATGGGCGACGATCTACCTCGCCCAATATGTGGGGGCCGAGGCGGCCGGAAGCTTGGATCACATCGTCTATGGTTGGGTCTTCTTCGGCTTGGTCATCGCGCTGGTCCTCGGTTTTGCCTGGCGCTGGTTCGAGCGCGATCCGGAGGAAGCGGGCTGGTCCGCCGAGGAGGTCGATACGATGCCGCTCGTCCGCCGGTTGGAGGCCCGCCGCATGAGTCCGGCATTGGCCTTCGCTGCAGTGCTGGCTGCCGCATTGGTCTTTGCCGTGCTTGCGCGGCTCGTATAGGCACGCTCGCCTATGTGCGGGATCGCGGGACTCTTCCATTACGAGACAGTGAAACCGGTCGATCCCCGGAGGGTCGAGCGGATGACCGATGCGCTGGCGCATCGCGGCCCCGACGGCAACGGCGTATGGACCGCGCCGGGCGTGGGGCTGGGGCACCGCCGCCTGTCGGTGATCGACGTCGAAGGATCGCCGCAGCCCATGCATTCGACGGACGGTCGCGCGGTGATCGCGTTCAATGGCGAGATTTACAATTACCGCCAGCTCCGCCGTGAGCTCGAGCAGGGCGGGGCGCAGTTCCGCACCGACGGCGACACCGAAACCATCCTCGCCGCATGGCAGAAGTGGGGTCCCGACTGCCTCTCGCGCCTCGACGGGATGTTCGTCTTCGCGCTCTACGATCTTGAACGGCGGCAGCTGTTCCTTGCGCGCGACCGGCTCGGCGTGAAACCACTCTACCTTGCGCGGATCGAGGGCGGGGCGCTCGCTTTCGCAAGCGAGTTGAAGGGCCTGCTCGCCCACCCGCTGATGCGTCGGCAGGTCGACCCCCTGGCGATCGAGGATTACATGACCTGGGGCTACGTTCCCGACCATCGCGCGATGCTCAAGGGGGTGGAGAAGCTGCCCGCAGGCCATTTCCTGCTGCTCGAGCACGGGCGCCAACCCGGGCCCCCGCAGCAGTGGTGGGACGTCAGTTTCGCCGAACGCGAGAGGGGGCGGGCCGAGGACCTCTCGGCGCAGCTGCTCCACCTGATGCGCGAAGGCGTAACCAGCCGGATGGTCGCCGACGTTCCGCTCGGCGCCTTTCTTTCGGGCGGCGTGGACAGTTCGTCGGTGGTCGCACTGATGAGCGAGGCAAGCGCCGCGCCGGTGACCAGTTGCTCGATCGGCTTCGACGTCGAGAGCGTCGATGAGACGCGCTATGCGCGGCAAGTGGCCGAGCTCTTCGGGACCGACCATCACGAGCGGATCGTCTCCGCCGACCAGTTCGGCGAGATCGACCGGATTGCGGGCATGTTCGACGAGCCCTTCGCCGATGCCAGCGCGCTGCCGACGCTGCGTGTGTGCGAGTTGGCACGCGAGCATGTCACGGTGGCGCTGTCGGGCGACGGCGCCGACGAGGCCTTTGCCGGCTATCGCCGCCAGCTGTTCCAGATGCGCGAGGAACAGGCGCGCTCGGTCCTTCCGCGCGCCCTGCGCCAGCCGCTGTTCGGCACGCTGGGGCAGATCTGGCCCAAGGCCGACTGGGCGCCGCGTCCCTTGCGCGCCAAGACGACCTTGCTGTCGCTCGCCGCGAGCGGCGAGGCGGGCTATGCCCGGGCGCTTGCCATCCTTGCGCCGGAACAGCGCGAGCCGCTCTATGGCGAGGCGCTGTTGCGCGAACGCGGGGCTTACCGGGCCGAGCAACCATTCGAGAAGCTGATGCGCGAGGCACCTGCGCGAAGCGGGCTCGACCGCGCGCAATATGCCGATCTCAAGTTCTGGTTGCCCGGCGACATACTCACCAAGACCGACCGAACGAGCATGGCGGTGGCGCTCGAGGCGCGCGAGCCGCTGCTCGACCACCGGCTGATCGAGTTCGCCGCGCGGCTGCCGCATCGCCAGCGTCTGCGCGGAACCACGGGCAAGTGGCTGGTGAAGCGTACGATGGAGCGCTACCTGCCCGAGGACATCCTCTACCGCCGGAAGCAGGGGTTCGTGACCCCGCTCGCGCAGTGGTTCCGCGGGCCGTTGGCGGGCGAGGCGCGCGCGGTCGCGTCGAGCGAGCTGCTCACCGGCAGCGGATGGTTCGCCCGCAAGGCGCTTTCACGCCTCGCGGACGATCATATCGCGGGCCGTTCGGATCACGGCCGCGTGTTGTGGCAGCTGCTGATGCTCGAGAGATCGCTGCGGCACCTGCAGCCGAGCGGTTAGCGGGCGTCGACCAGGACGATCTCGGCGTCCTCGAGCGCCTCGACGACGATGGTGTCCTCGCCTGTCACGGCGATCCCGTCGCGCGGCTGCGCCTCGACCCCGTTTACCTTCACCCGCCCCTTGGGGGCGACGAGGTACTGATGGCGTTCGCCCGAGGTGGTCCAAGTGGCGCTCTGGCCCGCCGACAGGGTCGCAGCGGCGACCTTGGCATCGGTGCGGATCGGCAGCGCGTCGTCGGATTCGGGCGTTCCGCTGGCGAGCACCTCGAAGCCACCTTCGCGGGTGGCCTTGGGGAACTCGCGCTGGCCCCAATTCGGCTTGTCGCCCGCGCGATCGGGGATGATCCAGATCTGAAACAGCGTCGTGTCCTCGTCCTCGAGGTTGTACTCCGCATGCGTGATGCCCGTGCCCGCGCTCATCACCTGGACGTCGCCGGCGGCGGTACGGCCCTCATTACCGAGGCTGTCGCGGTGGCTGATCGCGCCGGTGCGGACGAAGGTGACGATTTCCATGTCTCTGTGCGGGTGCGGCGGGAAGCCGGTCTGCGCCTGGATCGTGTCGTCGTTCCACACGCGGATGCTGCCCCAACCCATGCGGTCGGGATCGTGGTAATTGGCGAAGCTGAAATGGTGCCGCGCATCGAGCCAGCCGTGATTGGCATGTCCGAGCGAGGCGAAGGGGCGGATATCGATCATCGTTCTTTCTCACATCGGCGGGGTGTTGACGCCGGTATGCGCCCGATGTGGGTGCGGCGGTGAAGCCGTCAAGAAACACCGGTGTGACTACCCGGTGCCCCGCCTAGGCGAGGCCGTGGCCCCGCGCCATGTAGTCGGCGCTCTGCATTTCCTTGAGGCGGCTGACGGTGCGTTCGAACTCGAAGGCGCCGTCGCCTGCGGTGTAGAGGTTCTCGGGTTCTTCTGCTGCAGTGACGAACAGCTTGACGTTGTTCTCGTAGAGCGCGTCGACCAGCTTGGTGAAGCGGATCGCCTCGTTGCGATTGTCGGGCGACATTGCGGGAATGCCGACCACGATCACCGTGTGATAGGCATGCGCGATGGCGAGATAGTCGGCTGCGCCACGGTTTTCGCCGCAGAGCCGCTTGAAGCTGAACACGCCCACGCCCTTAAGGCTCTTGGGCACGTGCAGCGTGCGACCGCCGCCGAGGTCGAGCTCGGCGCTCGGCACGTGTTCTGCATCCTCGGGCTTGTAGTCGGTCAGGCGGAAGAAGGCCTCGCGCACCTGCGCCGTCGCGGGATCGCCGAGCGGCGCGTGCCAGGTCTCCATGTCGCCCAGCCGGTCGAGCCGGTAGTCGGTCGGCCCGTCGAGCGGGAGCACGTCGAGCTCGTCCTCGACGAGATCGATGAAGGGCAGGAAGAGCGAGCGGTTGAGGCCGTCCTTGTAGAGATCGCGCGGCGGGCGGTTGCTGGTGGTGACCACCGTCACCCCCTGGTCGCGGATCAGCGCGGTGAACAGCCGCGCCATGATCGCCGCATCGGCGGTGTTGGTGACCACCATCTCGTCGAAGGCGAGGCAGCGGATGTCGGCGGCGATGTCACGCGCGACCTTGCCCGTGGGATCGCCCGGATCGCTCGTCCGGCGTTCGCGCATCCGGCGGTCGACCTCGAGCATGAATTCGTGAAAATGCGCGCGCCGCTTCTCCGCGATGCCGAGCGTCTCGACGAAGAGGTCCATCAGCATCGACTTGCCGCGTCCGACGCCGCCCCACATGTAGACGCCTTGCGGCCGGGTCTTCTTTGCCTTGAACAGCTGCGAGAGCAGCCCTCCCGAACTTTCGGCCTCGAGGTCCTTTTGCAGCCGGTCGAGCCGCTCGGCGGCGCGGCGCTGGTCGGCATCGGCACGCAATTCGCCCGCGGCGACGAGCCGCTCGTAACGGGCGAGCATCCCGGTCATGGCTTGAGCCGGTGCTTCATCTTCTTGACGATGCCCGAGAAGCTGGCGACGGTGTGGTCTTCCTGCTCCACCGTCCCGCGCACGAACACCATGCTTCCGGTCTCGCGGACGATTTCGCACACGGCGTCGAGCGGGCGGTCGGGCTGTCCGGCGCCGACGAACTGGGTCGACAGTTCGACGGTTACCGAAGGCCCGGCATTGCCGCTGCCGATCGTGTGCATCGTCGTAAACAGGCTGATGTCGATCAGCGAAAGCGTGACCGCGCCGTGGACGATGCCCTGCAGGTTCTCGTGCCGCCGCTCGGGGAACATGCGCAGCCGCGCTTTCCCGTCATCGTCGACGCGCGTGATGAGCTTGCCCATCACCGCGCCGTTGAACAGGCTCTGGTCCTTCAGGTTCCAGTGCCGCCAGCCCGGATTGTCCGGGTCCGGCCCATGCTCGAATACGTCGTCGCGCAGCGCCACTAGACCCTGCCCCCCGGGGCCGGATACGTCGTGATTGCGCGGTGAAGCCCCGTGGAGAGGCGCGCCGCGCAGGGTGGGCTGGTTGCACCCTCAAGCGGTGCAACGCAGCCACGGGGCTTCACAGCGCAACCGCGCAGCGGCGGGCCGATTTTGGCCCAGCGCTGCGTTGCTCGTCGGTCACTATGTGGAGACATGGCTCCCTCCTCGCGCCTTTCGCTGAACCAAAATCGGCTCCGTCCCGGCATATTCGGCCCCGGAGGACAGGGTCCTTAGATGGCGCGTTCGGCGATCATCTTCTTGGTCTCGGCGATCGCCTTGGCCGGGCTGAGCCCCTTGGGGCAGACGTTCGCGCAGTTCATGATCGTGTGGCAGCGATAGAGACGGAACGGATCTTCGAGCTGGTCGAGCCGCTCGCCGGTCATCTCGTCGCGGCTGTCGGCGAGCCAGCGATAGGCCTGCAGCAGGATCGCCGGGCCGAGGAACTTGTCGCTGTTCCACCAATAGCTGGGGCAGGCGGTCGAGCAGCAGGCGCACAGGATGCACTCGTACAAGCCGTCGAGCTTCTCGCGCTGTTCGGGCGACTGCAGCCGTTCCTTGCCGCTCGGCGTGGTCGAGACGGTCTGCAGCCAGGGGCGGATGCTGGCATATTGCGCGTAGAAATGGGTGAAGTCGGGAACGAGGTCCTTGATCACGTCCATGCTCGGCAGCGGGGTGATGCGCACTTCGCCCTTGAGGTCCTCGATCGCAGTGGTGCAGGCGAGGCTGTTCTTGCCGTTGAGGTTCATCGAGCACGACCCGCAGATGCCTTCCCGGCACGAGCGGCGGAATGTCAGCGTCGGATCGATCTCGTTCTTGATCTTGAACAGTGCGTCGAGGACCATCGGGCCGCACTCGTCGAGGTCGATCTCGAAGGTGTCGTAGCGCGGATTCTCGCCGCTATCGGGGTCGTAGCGGTAGATCTTGAACTTGCGGATGCGCGCGCCGCCCTCTGCCTTGTGGGCACGGGTCTTGCCGGTGATCTTCGAATTCTTGGGAAGGGTGAAGGTCGCCATTACGCTGTCAGTCCTGTTGCTTAGCGCAACCCATCTAGCGGTTCACGCTGGCTGCGCAAGGCCGAGAATGCCGCATTTCCCGCAATGGTGATCCTACATCAGAGAAGACATGGACCGGGTGTTACACGGTCCAGGGCAAAAAGCCCTTCTTCCGCCAAAAGCCCGGCAAACCGGGCACATCGGGGGAACCGGGCCAAGCTGCCGGGGGTCTAGGACGGTACGATGGATGTAGGAAAGCCCTTTCGGCGTGCCGCGGTTTTTGGGGCCAGCGGAGGTATCGGCGGCGCGCTGGCGAGTTCGCTGGCCGACCGCGGCGTCGAGGTATGGGCGGGGAGCCGCTCGGGCGAGGCGTCCGACCAGCGATGCCGACACTTCCGCTTCGATCTTACCGACGAGAGCACGATCGCGGCTGTCGCGCAGGTGATGGCTGAAAACCCGCCCGATCTGGCGGTTGTGGCAAGCGGCGTGCTTACGCTGCCCGATGGCACGGGGCCCGAGCGCAGCTTTCGCCACCTCGATGTCGCCACAATGGAAGAGGTCTTCCGGCTCAATACCTTCGGACCCGCGCTGATCGCCAAGCACATGCTTCCGCTGCTGCCGCGCGACAGGCGCAGCGTTTTTGCCGTGCTCTCTGCGCGGGTCGGGTCGATCACCGACAACCGCCTTGGCGGGTGGCACAGCTATCGCGCGAGCAAGGCGGCGCTCAACATGTTGCTGCGAAATTTTACCATCGAACTGGCGCGCACGCATCCTCAGGCGGTGGTCGTCGGCTTGCACCCGGGCACGGTCGATACGGCGCTATCGCAGCCCTTCCAGGCCAACCTTCCCGAAGGCCAGCTGAGCGCTCCGCGGGATGCGGCAGACAAGCTGCTGACAGTGATCGATCGGCTGACCCCGAGCGAGAGCGGCAAGGTCTTCGACTGGAAGGGCGAGGAAGTGCCTGCCTAGCCCATCAGGCCATGACGCCGGAGCGATTCGGCGAGGATCGTCTCGATCAGCTCTTCCTGCGTCCACCCCGCCATCGCGGCGGCGCGACCGAAGACCTTCTGCGACCAGAGATTGCAGTTGAGGTTGAGCTCGAGGAAGGTCACTTCGCCTGTCTCTTCGTTGACGCGGAATTCGAAGCGGCCGTAGTCGAAGGGGCGGTATTCGCCCCAAAGCCCGCGCGTCAATTCGGCGATGCGCACGCCCATTTCGGAATTCTCGAAGGGATCGAGCGAATATTTCTGGGTGCGGTCGACGAGGTCGCGCTTCTCGTAATAGGTCCGCAGGTGCGAGGGATCTGCCTGGCGGAAGATCAGCATCGGCAGGATTTGCGGGTCGCCGCCGATGGTTATGACAGGCACCTCGACATCGCTGCCCTCGATGAAGGGTTCGACCAGCGCATCGTGACCGAGGGCGTGGACGCTTATGATCGCGGCGAGCACGCTGTCCCAGTCGGTAGCGTCGTTGACCCCCCAGCTGGCCGAGGAATTGTTCGGCTTGACCACGAAGCGCGCGCCTTCCGGGCACAGCGCGGGGTCGA
>Ga0066644_10002028_pt1 | contig 10788 bp, 10 predicted proteins | sample CryGeyCG2114_020_FD_62735 | JGI IMG/M metagenome (GOLD analysis project Ga0066644, IMG submission 62735) | Groundwater microbial communities from aquifer - Crystal Geyser CG15_big_fil_post_rev_8/21/14_0.20 | ecosystem: Environmental > Aquatic > Deep subsurface > Groundwater | place: USA: Utah...
TATTTCAAAATAATTGAAGAAGGATTGATATAGTAAATGCTTTACTATTTTCTGGATTATATTAATAAAACTTTTGATCCGCCTGGATTTGATATCTTTCGATTCCTGACATTCCGTTCAGCGATTGCTGCTATAAGTGCGCTGTTTCTGGCTCTCTATTTCGGGCCAAAGATAATCAGACTTTTAAATAAGCTGCAAATAGGTGAAGCAGAAAAAAATGATAAACCAAAATCTCATAAAGCTAAAACCGGAACTCCCACAATGGGGGGGCTGATATTAATTGCATCTGTAATTATTCCTGTTCTACTTTGGAGTGATATAAAAAATATTTACATAGTATTAATATTATGCGGAACAGTTTTTCTAAGTGGTGTTGGATTTATTGATGATTATTTAAAAGTAATAAAAAAACTACCTAACGGTTTAATTGCCAGATATAAATTATTAGGACAAGTTTTTGTAGGATTAGCTATTGGTTCAGTAATATATTTTCTACCGCAATTCTCTGGTATAAACACACTAACAACAGTCCCATTTTTAAAAGATGTAAATCTAGATTTATCATATTTATATATACCTGTAGTTGTTTTTATAGTAACAGCAACATCCAATGCAGTTAATTTAACTGACGGTTTGGATGGTTTAGCAATAGGCGTTTCTACAATAGTTATGCTTACTCTTGCTGTTCTCAGTTATGTTTCCGGAAATGCAATTTATTCTGATTACTTGAAAATAATTTATTTACCTGGCTCAGGTGAGTTAACCGTTTTTATCGCAGCTCTTATTGGTTCTTCATTAGGTTTCCTTTGGTTCAATTCTTATCCTGCACAAATTTTTATGGGAGATACAGGTTCATTAGCTCTTGGTGGAGCATTTGGAATTTTAGCTGTCCTTATTAAAAAAGAATTACTTATTCCGATTTTAGGAGGAGTATTTTTTTTAGAAACTGTAACTGTAATAATTCAACGAGTTTATTATAAGTACACAAAAAAGAAATACGGAACAGGGAAAAGAGTTTTTAAAATGGCACCCATACATCATCATTTTGAATTGATAGGTTGGGCAGAGCCTAAAATTGTAACAAGGTTTTACATAATAGCCATCATTCTTGCAATAATCAGTTTGGCATCATTTAAGATTAGATAATGAATTTAGCAAACAAAAAAATATCGGTAATTGGTGCAGTAAGAAGCGGTGTTGGTGCAGCTAAGTTAATTAAAAAACTTGGCGGTAAACCGTTTGTTAGTGATTCAGGAGTTTTTGAGAAATTAAAAAATTCTATAATGGAACTGCAAAAACAAAATATAGAATTCGAATTAGGTAAACATTCGGCTAAGGTTTATGAGTGTGAAATGTTTGTTGTTAGTCCGGGTGTTCCATCAGATGCTGAAGTAATTAAAACAGCAAAAACAAAAGGAATAAAAATTATTAGTGAGATCGAATTAGCTTTTAGTTTTTGTGCGGGAAATATAATTGCCATTACAGGTACAAACGGTAAAACTACAACTACATCTTTATGTGGTTATTTATTTAATCATTGCGGAATTAAAACATATTCGGCAGGTAATATTGGAAAAGCATTTTCTGAGATAGCACTTGATGTAAAAGAAAATGAATTTGTTTCTCTCGAAGTTTCAAGTTTTCAGCTTGATCATATAGAGACATTCAAACCAAAAGTGTCCGTTATCTTAAACATTACGCCTGATCATTTAAACCGATATGATTATAATTTTAAAAACTATATGAAATCAAAATTAAGAGTGTTCAGTAACCAAACTAAAGATGATTATTTAATTATAAATAATGATGATCAGTATTTGCGAAAAAACATTTCCGGACAATTGTGTAAAACATATTATTTCTCTCTTACAAAAGATATAACAAATGGATGCTATCTTAATTCAGGCAACATCTATTATGTAGAAAATGGAGGTAAAAAATTTGAATGCAAAACATCAGATATTCAATTAAGAGGTGAACATAATTGGGCAAATGCAATGGCTGTAATTTCAGCTGCAAAATTATTCAATCTGGATAATCAAAAAATTATTTCTGCACTTAAATCATTTAAAGCAGTTGAACACAGATTAGAATTAGTAAAAGAAATTAACGGAATTAAGTTCATCAATGATTCGAAAGCTACAAATGTTGATTCAGTTATTTATGCACTAAAAAGTTTTAATACACCAATACACTTGATATTAGGTGGCCAGGATAAAGGAAACGATTACAAACTGATCAAAGAACTGGTAAAGAAAAATGTAAAGCAAATTTATGCAATAGGTTCTTCATCGGATAAAATAAAGGATTTTTTTTCCGGCATAATTGATGTAAAAATGTATTCTTCATTAAGGGAAGCCACTGAAAATGCTTTTAAGAATGCTCAAAAAAATGATGTGGTTTTATTATCACCGGCTTGTGCCAGCTTTGATATGTTTGAGAATTATGAAGAAAGAGGAAATCAGTTTAAACAAATTGTAAATAATTTATAAATGAAAAAATTAGCATTAACGATATTTTTTGAGACTTTCATTTTAGTTCTGCTTGGACTTGTAATGGTTATGACCGCAAGTGGAACATACAGTGTACATAAATTTTCAAATGTATTTTATCTATTTAATTCTCACTTTGGTAAAGTTATTTTTGGATTAATTGCATTAATAGTATTTTCATTTATACCTTATGAAGCATATAAGGAGTATAGTAAGCCTGCTTTAATCCTAGTAACTCTATTCTTAATATTTATTCTTTTATTCGGAAATAGTGTAAAAGGTGCCGATAGATGGGTAAGTATTTTTGGTTCTACATTTCAACCTGCCGAGATCGCTAAACTTATTTTAATAATTCACCTGGCAAAATTAATTGAAGATAAAGGGGAAATAATAAAAGATTTCTGGAACGGTTTTTTCTATTTATTCTTTTGGGTAATACTCATTTCAGTATTAATAATGCTTGAACCTAACATTAGCAATGGTATGCTTTTAATTTTTATTTCGCTTGTAATCCTTTTTGTAGGTGGAGCAAAATTAACTCATATAATTTCTACCTCATTTATAACAATGTTTAGTGCATTAAGTGTCGCAATGCTCTTCTCTCATTCGCGTGAAAGAATCCTGTCGTTTATTAATTCCGTTCAGCATGGTGGTGACCTTAATTTTCAGGTTAAGCAAGCTTTATATGGATTAGGGAGTGGAGGTTTAACAGGTGTTGGAATTGGTCATAGCAATCAAAGTAATTTATTTCTTCCTGAATCTTATGGAGATTTTATCTTTGCAATTTTAGGAGAAGAAACCGGTTTTATAGGTGCTGTAATTGTTTTACTTGCTTTTCTATTCTTGTTTATTGCCGGACTTTATATTTCTAAAAAAGCAAAAGACAAGTTTGGTCAAATGTTAGGATTCGGAATTTCATTTTCAATTTTAACTTATGCTTTAGTAAATGCTTCTGTAGCAATAGGATTAATACCTACAACAGGATTACCATTACCATTTATTAGTTATGGCGGTACATCAATGATCCTAATGTGCATGTCAGTAGGTATACTTGTAAACATTGCAGTTACAAATTCAATATCAAATAAAGAAAACGATTTTATTGAACAGCCAATCATTTTGGATGAGGATTAAAGTTGGGTAGTGCAGCTAATAAATATAGATTTCTATTTGCCGGCGGTGGTACAGGCGGTCATCTGTTTCCGGCAATTGCAGTTGCACAAAAAATATTATCGATAAAACCAGAGGCAGAGATTTTGTTCGTTGGTACAAGTTCCAAAATTGAAGGTAGTGTTGTTCCAAAACTTGGATTTAATTTTAGTTCAATTTGGATAAGTGGTTTTAGTAGAAGTTTTTCATTTAAAAATATCTTATTTCCTTTTAAGCTGATTGTTTCACTTATGCAGTCAATTTTAATAAATATGAAATTTAAACCAAAAGTAGCCATTGGATCAGGAGGTTATGTTTCTGGCCCGGCAATTTTTGGTGCTAATGTAATGGGTGCAAGAATAATTTTACTTGAACAAAATGTTTATCCTGGAGTTACTACGAGATTACTTGAGAAATATGCTGAAGAAATTCATTTGAGTTTTGAAGATTCAAAAAGATATTTCAAAGATCCTGAAAAAATAAAAATTACAGGTAATCCTATACGAGAGGACTTAAAATATATTGATAAAAACTCAGCACTAAAAAGTTTTGAACTGCCTCCTAATAAAAAAACGATATTAATTTTAGGTGGAAGTCTGGGTGCAAAATCAATTAACGAAGCTATTTGCAATAACATTGAAAATTTTAAGAAAAATGGGATCCAAATTATTTGGCAAACAGGTAAATATTATATAGATACTTATAAAAAATATTTATCCGATACTATTAAAGTAGTTCCTTTTATTGAAGATATGAATTCAGCTTATTCTGCTTGCGATCTGGTTATTTCAAGAGCAGGTGGAATTACAATAACTGAGATAATGAATTTGGGAATTCCTTCAATATTAATTCCTTCTCCAAATGTTGCAGAAAATCATCAATACCTAAACGCAAAAAATTTATTTGAAAATAAAGCAGCTTTATTTATTGAAGATTCAAAAATAAACATGGAGTTGTTGGATTTAATTTTAAATACAATTTCCGATGATAAAAAATTATTGAATTTAAAAAATAATTCCTTGCAAATAGCAAAACCTGAAGCGACTAAAATTGTAGCAGAAAGAGCAATAAAATTAGCGGATGAATAAAATTATGGAAAATCAAAATAAAAAAGTGTTCAAATATAATTTAGCTTTCTATTATCAAGCTACAATTATATACTTTATAGCTTTTGTGTTGTATGTGGTAGTAAGGGGTGAGTTTATTGAAAACTCATTTACCATTATAACAAAAGACCCAATAATTCTTTCTTTCGCGATAATTGTTCTTATATCAGTTTTCGGATTGGTTTACAACATCTTTAAAAATCGTCATATAGAAATAGATGAATCAAGTGTTTCTTTTGTTGACAGATTTAGAACCAAAAAATTTGAATTGAATCAATTTACTTCGATAAGAATAACTGCATCTAAAAATCCTAATAAAAAGGAAGCTTTTAAATTTATAATTTCAAAAATAAAAGAGAGAAAAAGACCATTGATAGTAAGGTCAAGAGATTATGAAAATTCAACTGAGTTACTTTCTTGTTTCCAGAATCTAAAATCGAAAATAGAGAAAAATAATGTTCAAGAATATTAAAAAAGTGCATTTTGTTGGAATCGGAGGAATTGGAATGAGCGGCATAGCTGAGATTTTATTCAATCAAGGATTTGAGATCTCCGGTTCTGATAAAAATTTATCTGAAGTTACTAAAAGATTAAGTGATATGGGTATGACTGTTTACGAAGGGCATTCACCGGAGAATTTAAAAGATGCAGATGTACTTGTTTATTCTTCTGCTGTTACATTAGATAATCCGGAAGTAAAATCAGCAGCAGAAAGAGATATCCCTATTATTAAAAGAGCAGAAATGTTAGCTGAATGCATGCGGATGAAATACGGAATTGGTATTGCCGGAACACACGGGAAAACAACAACTACTTCAATGGTGGGTTTAACGCTTACAGAAGGTGGAATAGATCCAACTATTATTGTTGGAGGTAAGTTAAGCGGATTGGGCGGAACAAATGCGCGTTTAGGTCAAGGAGAATTTATTGTAGTTGAAGCTGATGAATTTGACAGAACGTTTTTGAAATTAACACCTACTGTTGCCGCTTTAACAACCTTAGAAAGTGAACATTTAGATACTTATAAAGATCTGGATGATATAAAAAGGGCATTTACAGAATTTGCAAACAAAGTACCTTTTTATGGTTTTGTGGTTTTATGTATTGATGAATCTGAATTGCAGAATATAAAATCAGAAATAAACAAAAAAGTAATTACTTATGGTTTATCAGAAGAAGCAAACCTAAGAGCTGTAAATATAAAGCATAATAAATTCAACAGCTTTTTCACAGCTATTTATAATGGTAAAGAGCTGGGCGAAATTAAATTAAATATTCCGGGTAAACACAACATTAAAAACTCTCTTGTTGCTGTTTGTATTGGACTAGAACTTGGGATAGAATTTATAGCTATAAAAACTGCTCTTGAAAAATTTACAGGGGTTTACAGAAGATTCGAAGTAAAATATAACAAAGAATTATTAGTGGTTGATGATTATGCGCATCATCCCACAGAAACAAGTGCAACATTATCCGGAATTAGAGAAGGTTGGAAGAATAGATTAGTTGTTGTTTTTCAGCCTCATTTATATACAAGGACAAGAGATTTTTATAAAGAGTTTGCAAAATCTTTTATAAATACTGATCTGTTTATATGTACAGATGTTTATCCGGCAAGAGAAGAAAAAATTGAAGGTGTTACCGGTAAATTAATTACTGACGCACTTGAAGAATTGGGCCACACAAATGTAAAATATGTAAAAGATAAAAATGATGTACCTGATCTCTTAAACAAATTAAAAGAAGATGGAGATATTATTGTAACAATGGGTGCCGGAGATATTTGGAAATACGGTGACCAGTTTGTTGAAATGCTAAATAACAAGAACTAAATGTATGAAAATAAAAAAAATATATTCTCAATTGTGTTATTCAGCTTACTGTCAATGGCAATTTTGCTGCTTATTATTTTTAACCCAAAGAAAAAAACAGGAGACAATATTAAAATGATTAAAATTACAGGAAACAAGTTGATGTCTTCAGAAGAATACAAAAATTTTATTGAAAGTAACAAGACAAAAATAAATCAGGCTTTCAATCTCTCAGTACTTAAGGATAATGTATTAAAACATCCTTATGTAGAAAATGCGGACATAGAATTTGTAGGAGAAGAAAAAGCAGTGGTAAATATTCAAGAAAAGAAAATCTCTGCAATACTACTACACAAAGGTGAGCCGTTATTTTTAACCGATGAATTTGAAGTATTGCCAATATTATCTAATTCAAGATTTTCTTCAATACCAATTATTAGTAATCCCAAAGATTTAGATGAAGTAAAAGCATTTACAATTATGAAGTCGACAGATATCTCTGATGCTTATAGGATTTTTGATGCCATTAGATATACAGATAGAAAAATGTTGATGAGTTTGTCAGAAATAAATATGAGAAACGGTGGTGATATCATCCTAACATTCTCCGGCATTAAGCAACCCGTAATTTTTGGTAGAGGATCAACAGCAAGAAAAATAATTTATTTAGAAATGCTATGGCAAGGATTATTAAAAGGTGAAACGTTGGTTAACAATAGTAGTTATATCGATTTAAGATTTGCAAATGAAATATATGTCGGCAAGTGATTTAATAAAGGTTGAACAATGAAAAAAAATAGTAAAATAATAGCTGGTTTGGACCTTGGTACAACAAAGGTTTGTGCTGTTATTGCCGAAGAACTTGATAACGGTGTTCTTGATATTTTAGGTTTCGGTGTAGCACCTTCGGTAGGATTAAATAAAGGATTAGTTGCTAATATTGGTAAAACAGCTGAAGCAATTAAAGAAGCAATGGAAATTGCATCTAACAGGGCCGGAGTTAGTATCAGTGTAGTTAATGTTGGTGTGGCAGGTGAACACATTACAAGCATGAGACACCGAAATTATGTTACGATAAGCAATGAAGATAAGGAAATAACAAAAGAAGATTTGGATAGACTAATTGCTGATGTAAGAACTATTAGAATACCTTCAGACAGACAAATACTTCATATTATTCCCGAAGAATTTTCAATAGACCATCAAGGTGGAATTGAAAATCCAATTGGTATGTCAGGCTCTAGACTAGAAGCTACTAATCATATTGTTTTAGCTTCCGTACCGGCACTAATGAACATAAAAAAATCTGTTGAAAGAGCCGGGTTAACAATTCAGGATTATGTTTTACAACCAATTGCATCCAGCTCATCAGTTCTTGAAGAAAATGAAAAAGATTTGGGTATTGCATTAATTGATATCGGTGGAGGTACTACAGACATAGCTATTTTCCATAATAAGGCTATAAAGCACACAAAAGTTATAGGTATAGCAGGCAACCAGGTAACAAATGATGTTAGAGAATCTTTAGGTGTTGTTTCTGCTCAAGCTGAATTACTGAAAAGAGATTATGGTTATGCAACGGAGAATGCAATAATAAAAGATGAAGATATTTTAATTAAAGGTGTTGGTGCAAGAGGTAATACAAAAATTCCAATAACACTTTTAACACAGATTATAAGCTTAAGAATGAGAGAACTATTCACACTTGTTGATAATGAAATGAGAAATGCAGGGTATAAACACAAAATAAAAGCAGGTGTTGTTTTAACAGGTGGTGGTTCATTATTAAAAGGATGCACGGAATTAGCACAAGAAGTTTTAGGACTTCCTGTTAGGATTGGTGTTCCACAATCACTCGGAGCAGGTTTATCAAACGAAATTGAAAGTCCGGAATTTGCTACTGTAGCAGGATTAATAAGAGGTATACCCGGTGGCAAATCAAGTGAATATCAAAGTTTAATAAAAACAAAGAAGAAAAAAGGAAATACACCTATTTCAAAATTTGTAAAAAGAGTAAAAGATATTTTTGATGAATTATAAACTAACTAAATAGAGAGGTAAAACCATGTCTAAATTTGCAACAATCGATAGGGGAATTCCTATGTCGGCTATCCTTAAAGTAGTGGGTGTAGGAGGTGGCGGATGTAATGCTATCGAAAGCATGATTAATAGAGGACTGACAGGCGTAGAGTATGTTGCAGTAAATACTGATGCTCAAGTACTACATAACAGTAGTGCAACACATAAAATTCAAGTCGGTTCTAATATAACAAGAGGTCTCGGCGCAGGTGCTGATCCTAATGTTGGAAGAAAATCTATAGAGGAAGATAGAGAAAAACTTTCTGACGTTCTTGCCGGAAGTGATATGGTTTTTATTACTGCTGGAATGGGAGGAGGTACAGGTACAGGGGGTGCTCCTGTAATTGCTTCAATTGCACAATCAACCGGAGCATTAGTTGTTGCAATAGTTACCAAGCCATTTAAATGGGAAGGTAAAAAAAGAATGCAGAATGCAGAACAAGGTATTCAAGAATTAAGACAACATGTTGATAGCTTAATTGTAATTCCGAATGAAAGATTATTGAGTATACTGGATACAAATATAAATGCATTTGATGCTTTTGATAAACCAAATGAAGTACTGTATGAAGCAACAAGAGGAATTGCAGATATAATTACAGTTGAAGGTAGAATCAATGTTGATTTTGCTGATGTTAGATCAGTGATGAATCAAAGTGGTGAAGCTTTAATGGGTTGCGGAATTGCAAGTGGTGAAAACAGGGCAATTGAAGCAGCACAAAAAGCAATATCGAGTCCATTATTGGAAGGATTAAATATTAAAGGTGCAAAAAGTATTCTTCTGAATGTAACAGGATCAACTAATCTGACTATGCACGAAATTAATGAAGGCAACAATGTGATCTTTGAAGCCGCTGGTGAAGATGCAAATGTTATTTTTGGCTGCGTAAGAAAAGATGAGATGAACGATTATGTTTCATATACTGTTATTGCAACCGGATTTAGTTCAGCAAGAATAAAATCTGCACCTAAAAAACAAGAGAACAAAGAAAAAGAAATTTTTAGAGGAGGTTTTGATTTCTTAAAATCATCCGATGTTGATAATGAAGATTTAGATGTTCCAACAATAATGAGAGTTAATAAACCTAAAGCCACATTAGACGAGAATAAAGAAGAAACTCTACCAGAAAGTGGTTTTAAATTTGAGTCGTCAAGATATAATTGGGCTAAGGATAAAGCAGAAAAGAAAAAAGAAGAAGAAGAAGTAAATTCGGATGATGATGAAGACAGCTCTTCTTTTTTAAGAATGATAATGGATTAAAAAAATAAACAGTTATTCAAATATGTCATTCTGAATCCTGACTTGTAGGGGGATGTCCATAGGCCTCTTTCGGAGAAGAATCCGAAATTAAAAAAGTAAGTGATTCTTTCTATGCTTAGAATAACAGCATAGTACTATTTCATATTTGTAAACTGTGTAGGAAAATCAAGGTCAGCTTCTTTAACCAGTTTAATTACTGCTTGAAGGTCATCTATTTTTGAGCCTTGCACCCGTACTTGTTCATCTTGTATTTGTGCATTTACTTTAAGTTTTGAATCCTTAATCATTTTGGTAATAATTTTTGAATTATCTTTAGATATTCCGGACTTCAAGATTATTTTTTGTCTCATTGTCCCACCTGAGGCAGTTTCGGGTTCGTTAAATTCCAAAGCCTTTGGAGATATTCCTCTCCTTATCAACTTTGTTTCTAATATATCAATACTTGCTTTTCTTGAATAATCATCTTTTGTGTGAATCAATAAAAATTTGTCTTTTCTGTTTAGTGTAAGCTCAGTGTGAGAATCTTTTAGATCATATCTTTGTATGATTTCTTTTAATGCCTGATTAACAGCATTGTCTACTTCCTGAAAATCAACATCAGAAACTATATCAAATGAATGATTTTTTGCCATAATTAATCCTTTTATTAATTGAATTAAAAATTTAATCTGTCGGGGTGATAGGATTCGAACCTACGACCTCGTCGTCCCGAACGACGCGCGCTAACCGGACTGCGCTACACCCCGGAAAAATTAAAATTAAATTTAATATTCTAAACTAAGTAAAAATTAATTTTAATAATAATTCTATATATAGTTCTAATCATCATTATTTAATTGTTTTTTAGTCTAAATAGTAATATATTTTTTATATATCTATTGTAATAATAG
>Ga0066644_10002036_pt1 | contig 10757 bp, 8 predicted proteins | sample CryGeyCG2114_020_FD_62735 | JGI IMG/M metagenome (GOLD analysis project Ga0066644, IMG submission 62735) | Groundwater microbial communities from aquifer - Crystal Geyser CG15_big_fil_post_rev_8/21/14_0.20 | ecosystem: Environmental > Aquatic > Deep subsurface > Groundwater | place: USA: Utah...
GCCACCAGCCACGGTTGCCACAACAGACACATGCCGTGCGGCATATATTGCCAGATATCGATGAAGCTCTGCATGGATGCTCCGCTTGGGTTGCATTGTACTAGCACGCTCGCAAGCGGGCCGGATAGTGGGGGGCATTACGACATGCGCTGGAACGCCTGCAGGGTGCGAATCGCTTGCATTTCCGCGTGAGAGCGCTATGTGCGCGCCTTCCCAAGCCAGCTTCGGGAAACCGCGCGGAAGGTCCGCACCCCATCGCATGGGGGCAGGCCGCTTGACCGCTTACCATGAGCCGGACGTCGAGAGAGGTCCGGCAACAGTGAGAAAGGAGGCCATTCATGGCCAAGAAGATCGACGGCTACATCAAGCTGCAGGTGCCCGCGGGCATCGCCAATCCCTCGCCGCCCATCGGCCCTGCGCTGGGTCAGCGCGGCGTGAACATCATGGAATTCTGCAAGGCTTTCAATGCTGCGACCGACAGCATGGAAAAGGGCATGCCGATTCCGACGACGATCACCGTCTATGCTGACCGTTCGTTCACCTTCGTCACCAAGAGCCCGCCGGCCAGCTTCCTCATCAAGAAGGCCGCCAAGCTCAAGTCGGGCTCGAAGGAGCCGGGCAAGGTTTCGGCCGGAACTATCAAGCGTTCGGCACTCGCCGAAATCGCTGAAACGAAGATGGCCGACCTGAACGCGAACGACATCGAACAGGCTACCAAGATCATCGAAGGCAGCGCGCGTTCGATGGGCCTCGACGTGGTGGAGGGCTAAGACCATGGCTAAGCAGACCAAGAAGCAGCAGCTCGTCGCCAAGCTCGACGGTGAAAAGCTCTACAGCGTCGACGAGGCTCTCGCCACGCTGCGCGAGCACAAGGCGAAATTCGACGAGACCGTCGAAGTCGCGATGAACCTCGGCGTCGACCCGCGCCACGCCGACCAGATGGTCCGCGGCATGGTGTCGCTCCCGAGCGGCACCGGCAAGGACGTCAAGGTCGCCGTCTTCGCCAAGGGCGACAATGCCGAGAAGGCTCTCGCCGCCGGCGCCGACAAGGTCGGTGCGGAAGACCTCATGGAAGACATGCAGGCCGGCAATCTCGACTATGACCGCGTGATCGCGACCCCCGACATGATGGGCGTCGTCGGCCGTCTCGGCAAGGTGCTCGGCCCCAAGGGCCTGATGCCGAACCCGAAGCTCGGCACCGTCACGCCGAATGTGGAACAGGCCGTGAAGGACGCCAAGGGCGGCCAGGTCGAATTCCGCGTCGAGAAGCAGGGCATCATCCACAGCGGCATCGGCAAGCTGTCGTTCAAGGACGAAGACCTGAAGAAGAACTTCAAGGCGCTGACCGATGCGATCGTCAAGGCGAAGCCGTCGGGGGCCAAGGGCAAGTATGTCCGCAAGGTCACGCTGACCTCGTCGATGGGGCCGGGCCTCAAGGTCGACCTCGCCGAAGTCGAAGGCGCCTGACAACGCCTCCTGTCGGGGGCTCCCTGAACGCGCGAGGCGTTCCCGGACAGCCTGGCGACAGGACGGACAAGAGGGCCGGCGGGTGTAGACCCGCCGGCCCTTTTTCATGCTCTCAACATTCGTCGGGCCAGCGCCTCGGCGCCGGTTCTCGTCGCAAGCGACTTGGCCAGCGAGACGCTCTGGTCGAACAGGGCGAGGCTGCCCAGCAGCGCCCGGTTCACGACACTGGGACGCAACAAAAGGAAGCTCGCGCAGCGTATGCTGCCGGTGCGGAACAGCGCCTTGTGCGCTCCGTCGCCCTCGGTAAAGTCGAAATAGCGAAAACGCTCCTCGGCAAAGAGCCGCTCGAGCGCGGCCAACTGGAGAACCGTACCGGGCGACAGGCCTGCATGATGGGGGTCGTAGCCCAGATGGGCGTAGATCAGGGTTTCGCCTTCGACGGGCAGATAGAGATAGGCCACCGGTTCACCCTGCAGGAAGAGCAGAAAGGCACGCAGGCAGTCCACCTCCGCGAGTTGGTACATGGCCGCGCGGAAATGGTCGTCCTCCGGCAGTCCGGCATCGAGCAGCCGCGCCTGATAGGTTCTTCGGGACAGGGGCAGGGCCAGCTGCGCGAAGCGCTCCAGCTCATCGGGGCTCCGGTATTCCCGCAGGTCGAGCCTGCCACCGGCCGCTTCTTCGAACTTGCGCCGCTTGCGCCTGAGGGTCGACCTGGTCTTGCCGGAGAAACGCGCCAGGTAGGCGTCGTAGGTCCCGGCCATGTCGATAAAGCTGCGGTCAAACGTATCGCGCGCGCCGACCAGGAATCCCGGCATTGCCTCGCGCAGCCGCTTCTCCGCGCGAGCGGGCGCAGACAGGACGCGCAAGCCCTCGACAGAGGTGAGTGCGGGAACCGGAGGTAGGCGCTCGCAAAATATGTCCTTCAGCGAGAATGCCAGCGTGGCGACGTCGCGCTCGACCGTCATCAGGCGCCGCGAACCAACGGTAAAAGCGATGCCATAGGGCATCGAATGGGTGCTTCCGAAGGTCACTTCGCGCCGTAGAGCCGGTTCGCGACGAATTGTTCGGCCATGCGGGCCATACTGCGGATCGGGTTCCGCTGCATGGCGGCCGCACCCGTCTCGTCGCCGAGCTGCGGAGGGCGGCTGCCGAATGTGGCACTATCCGCCCCGGATATATCGGCGAGGGTCCGGCAAAACCTGGCGAAGCGGCGACCCAGTATCCGGTTGGATCGGGTCCGGTCGCGGCTCATCAATTCGAAACTGTGGCTGACGATGTTGAAGGCTTCCACCTTCTCGCTCACGCAATGACGCAGCGCGGCCTCGAGCTCCCAGTGCGACAGGGCGGTAATCTGGGCGTGGCGCTGGCCGCCGATACTGGCGACCGAACCGACCGGAACTTCGATTGCGCCCTCGTGCTGCACCACGGCCTGGTCGTCCTGCGTGAGGGAAATCCGGCAATCCGATACCGCAATGCCCGGCACATGGCTGCTGTCGTAGCGGATGCCCACCGTCCGCAATGCGCGCAAGGTTGCATCGTTGGCACCGAAATTGCCGGCGCGAAAAGCCGACGGGCTGGGCGCCCCTGCGGCGATCAGCTGGTCGCGCGCCAGCCCGAGCAGGTCGACCTGCTCGGTCTCCGTGAATTCGTGGAGATTCCGGCCGGTCCTGGTCTTGAGGGGATTGGCATCCCCGGCGAGCTCGAGCCATTCGGGATGAAGGTGCAATTGCACTTCGTGCCCGCGCTCTAGGATCGGCTCGACGACCGCGGCGACCGCGCCCGTTCCCCAGACGAAGGCAGGCATGGGGTCGACGAAGAACACCCCCTTGATGTCGTGGGCGTCCATCACATCCATCTGGTGGACGATGCCGACTTCACCGTCGGGAGTGCGGCAGAGGATCGAGCGGTCGAAGACTTCCTCGCGCGCCTGAACGCCGAGTTCAGCCGTCAGACCCGCCGAATACTCGGTGTCGATCGTGATGTAGACCGCCGTCATAGTAACCCTACTACCATGCGAGAGTTAACGGCGCGATTATATTGTAGAATTCGCTATATGCCACCAGGGGTGAAGTCGAAACCGGCGGTGGCCAGCCCGTCGCAGAGACTGTCGACGCAGCTCCTGATTTCTTCGGCACTGGTCGACCGGACCACGAAATTGGCGCCGACCCGGCCTTCGCGGAAGAAGGGATAACTGCCGATCTGGCACTTTTCGTGCGCCTTCTCGACCTGCCGGAGAATGTCCGCGACTTCGCTCTCGGGGGTCCAGCAGCCGACCGTTTCGGACAACAGCGGCGCGCCGCCTTCGAGCGTTCCGGTCAATGCGTCGAGCATGCCGGCGGTGATGTGCGGGACACCGGCCATGAGATGGATATTGCCGAGCTTGATCCCCGGCGCGCCAGACATGCGGTTGGGGATCAGCTCCGCGCCTTCGGGAACGCGGGCCATGCGCAGCCGCGCTTCGGTCAGGCCGCCGGGCTTGTCGGCATAGTATCTTTCGAGGATCGCCCGTGCCTGCGGGTGGATTACCACAGGCACGCCGAGCGCCTGCGCCACCGCATCGACGGTGATGTCGTCATGTGTCGGGCCGATTCCTCCAGTGGTGAAGAGGTAATCATAGGCCTCGCGGAGCGCATCAACCGCCTCCACGATACGCTCGATCACATCGGGAACCACGCGCACTTCGGACAAGCGGATACCCTGGACCTGCAACCAGCTGGCAATCTGCGCGATATTCTTGTCGTGCGTGCGGCCCGAGAGGATCTCGTCGCCGATCACGACGAGGCCTGCGGTATAGATGCGTTCGGTCATGCGGCGGTGGGTAACGCGGTTGGAGGGCGAATACTACTCCGCAGCTTCGAGCTGCTCGTCCACGCCCCGCGCATTGGCGCCGTGGCGGCGGAACTCGAGCAGGCCGTCGTCGACCGGATCTTCCTTCATCCGCTTGCGGTCGATGACATATTCCTGGTTGAGCCGCCAGGGATAGGTCACCGCATTGCGCGGCATGATATGCTTGCCGCGCTGGATATATCCCGACGAAAAGTCGAAGATATCGTCTTCCTCGATGGCCGCTTCGGCCTGCGGTGTCAGGACCGGCTCCGCCACGTCGACACCCTTCGCCTTGCTCTCGTTCAAGACGCGGCAGATGAAATCCGAATTGATGTCCGCCCGCAGCGTCCAGCTGGCGTTGAGATAGCCGAACACCACCGCAAGGTTGGGCACATTCGAGAACATGCAGCCCTTGTAGTAGAAGTGCTGCGCCAGATCGATTGGCTGGCCTTCCTTCGACAGCGCGATCTTGCCGGCCACGGCCAGTTTGAGACCGGTCGCGGTGATTACGATATCGGCCGGCAGGAAGCTGTCGTCGGTCAGCCGGACGCCGCCTTTTTCGAAGGCCTTGATCTGGCCGGTGACGACTTCGGCCTTGCCGCGCTTGAGAGCATCGAACAGGTCGTCGTCGGGCACCAGGCAGAGCCGCTGTTCCCACGGATTGTAGGGCGGGGTGAAAGGCGCGAGATCATAGTCCTTGCCCATCGATTTCCTGATCCGCTTGTGCAGCCCGTCCTTCACCTTCTGCGGCTTGTTTCGCGCCATCTTGAAGCTGAAGTCCTGCAATTTGATATTCTTCCACCGGGTGATCCGGTAGGCGAGCTTTTCGGGCAGGATCTTGCGCAGGAAATTGGCGAGCGCGTCCTTCGCCGGACGGCTGAACATCCAGGTCGGCGTGCGCTGGAGCATGGTAACCTTGGCCGCCTTGTCGGCCATCGAGGGGACAATGGTCACCGCCGTGGCGCCCGAACCGATCACGACCACATTCTTGCCGGCATAGTCGAGGTCTTCCGGCCAGAACTGCGGATGGATCACCTGGCCCTCGAACTCGCCGAAATCGAATCCCGGATCGTAGGGCTCGTCGTAGTCGTAATAGCCCGAGCCGAGATAGAGCCAGTTGGCGGTGAGGTGCTTCCGCTCGCCCTGGGCGGTCTCGAGCGTGACGTGCCAGCGGGCCTCGCTCTCGCGCCAGTCGGCGGCGAGCACCTTGTGGCCGAAGCGGATGTGCTTGCGAATGTCGCGCTCGTCGACGATGCGGTCGAGATATTCCAGAATGGCGGGGCCGTCGGCGATCGACTTCTCGTGCTTCCACGGCTCGAAATCGAAACCCAGCGTGTGCATGTCGCTGTCCGAACGGATGCCGGGATAGCGGAACAGGTCCCAGGTGCCGCCTAGATTGTCGCGCCTCTCGACGATGACGAAACCGTGGTCCGGCGCCTTCTCCTTCATATGCGCCGCCATGCCGATGCCGGAAATCCCCGCACCTACGATCATCACGTCGAAATCGGTCGCCGTATTTTTCATCTCGCTCTCCCAGCTGGGTGGAGCCTAACCCAGACCGGAGCGCAGCGCCAGTCTCAGTTGCAGTGCGCAACCTAAGTTGGCATTCGGGCGATTTCCTACCGCTTCACCATCCGCTCCGAGGCTTGGCTCTCGCTTTCGAGGATCGCGTGAGTTAGGGCGGCTGCGACGGGGAGTAGTTTCAGCAGATGTCGAACAGCGATAAGTCCCGGCCACGGCGTGTCACCTCGATCGATGTGGCAGAGCTTGCCGGCGTAAGCCAGTCGACCGTCAGCCGCGCGCTGTCGGGTTCGGAAACCATCACCGAGGCGACCCGTCGCCGGGTCGAGCAGGCCGCGGAACAGCTCGGCTATCAGGTGAATGCCCGCGCGGCCGGCCTTCGGCGCGGCGAAACGGGCACGATCGCCATCGTCGTGATCGGACGCCCGGGACATGGGCCGACTGCGGTCAATCCGTTCTATTACACGCTGCTCGGCAGCACATGCGCGGCGGCGGCGGAACGAGGGTACGAAGCCCTGGTTTCGTTTCAGGCCAATGCCGAACAGTTCTTCGGCCATTACGTCGCGCGGCGGCAGGCCGACGGCGTCGTGGTGATCGGCACCGCGACCAACGAAGCGGCATGGGACTATTTCCGCGCCTGCGCCGAGGAGGCGGGAGGGATGGCCTTCTGGGGGTCGCCTTTCGACGATAGCGTTTGGGTCCGCTCTGACAACCGCGACGGCGGTCGCCTGGCTGTCGAGCGGCTGGTCGCGGGCGGCGCGCAGGATATCGTCTTCGTGGGCGACACCGGCTCTTCGCAACGCCAGTATCGCGAACGCTTCGAAGGCTATCGCGTGGCGATGGAAGAGGCCGGATTGGCCCCGCACGAGCCGGTGGTAAGCCAGGGCGAAGATCGTGTCTCGCAGGGGCGCAATGCGGTCGCACAATTGGTTGAATCGGGTGCGCGTTTCGACGGGCTCTTCTTCGCCTGCGATGCGATGGCATTGGGCGCGCTGGAGGAACTGGCCGCCCGTGGCATTGCGGTGCCCGACAAGGTTGGGGTGATCGGTTTCGACGGTCTCGGTTCGGGCGAATTCAGCGCGCCGCCGCTGACCACCGTCGAGCCCGATTTCGCGCAGGCGGGCAAGCTGCTCGTCGAAACCGCGCTTGCATCCGAAGGCGAGCGCCCCGAGCGCCGCGTCGCCGTCCATCTGGTCGAACGCGCCAGCGTGCGTTGACCCATCATCATCTTGTTCATCGGGAGAGAACCATGAAGACCAGCATCGCCTCCGTCCTGGCTGTGCTCTTTGCCAGCCAGGCGGCCCTTGCGCAGGACCCGCAGCCGAGCCCCAATCCGGTCGAGGAACAGGAGGTCGACGCGTCGGCGGAAACCGGTCCCGCCGAGGGCAGCGGGATGGCCGTGACGGCCGCCCCGGCGAGCGCCAATCCGGCTGCCGAAAGCGACAAGGAAGAGAAGTGGGACATCACCGCGCCGCGCGGGGCGGTGATCCGGCAAGTGCCGATCCGCACCGACGAAGGCACCTGGATGGATGTCGACGTTTCCCCCGACGGCCGCATGCTGGCCTTCTCGATGCTGGGTGACATCTACACCATGCCGATTACCGGCGGCACGCCGACGCGGATTGCCGAAGGGCTTGCCTGGGAAGTGCAGCCGCGCTTTTCGCCCGACGGGCGCCGCATCGCGTTTACCAGCGATCGCGGGGGCGGCGACAACATCTGGATCATGAATGCAGACGGGTCCGACAAGCGCCAGCTGACGAAGGAAGACTTCCGTCTGCTCAACCAGGCGAGCTGGTCGCCCGACGGCAATTACATCGTCGCCAAGAAGCATTTCACCACCCAGCGCTCGCTCGGTACGGGCGAGATCTGGCTCTACCACGTTTCGGGTGGCGGCGGCGTCAAGCTGGTCAAGCGCGCCAGCGAGGCGCTGCAGAAGGAACTCGGCGAGCCGGTCTACTCCCCTGACGGCACGGCAGTCTATTACTCGCGCAACGTCACCTCGGGGCCGATCTTCGAATACGCGCAAGACTCTACGCAGGGCACCTTCGCCATCGAACGCTACGAACTGGCGACGGGCGAGGTGACCACGGCGGTCAGCGGCTATGGCGGGGCAGTGCGTCCGCAGCCCTCGCCCGACGGCAAGAGGATCGCCTTCATCCGCCGCGACAAGGACCGCACCGAGCTGTGGGTCAAGGATCTCGCCAGCGGCCAGCAGCGCATGATCTACGGCGACCTCGACATGGACATGCAGGAAACCTGGGCGGTCCATGGCTTCTACCCGCTGATGGACTGGACGCCCGACGGCACTTCGCTCGTGCTGTGGGCGGGTGGCAAGATCCGCCGCGTCGCCGCCGATGGCAGCGGGGCGACCGTCATTCCCTTCAGCATCGACGACACGCGCGGCGTGGCCGATGCCCCGCATCCGGTGATCCCGGTGTCGCCCGACAGCTTCACCGCGAAGATCCCGCGCTTCGCCAGCGTGTCGCCCGATGGCCGGACCGTCGTGTTCGAAAGCCTCGGCAAGCTCTATGCGAAGCCGGTAGCGGGGGGCACCGCGCGCCGTCTTACTTCGGGAGACGACGCGGCGCTCGAACTGTGGCCCTCGTGGTCGCGGGACGGCAGGCGTCTCACCTATGTCCGCTGGACTGATAGCGGCCTGGGGCAGGTGATGACCGCCAGCGCCAATGGCTCGGGCGCCCGCGCGGTCACACGTATGCCGGGCCACTATGCGAACCCGAAATTCTCCCCCGACGGCAATACGATCGTCTTCGAGAAGCGCTCGGGCGGCTATCTGACCTCGCCCGAGTTCTCCGAGAACGAGGGCATCTACCGCGTCGCCTCGACGGGCGGCACGGCCCGGCTGGTGGCGCGCGACACCTCGAGCCCGCAGTTCGGCGCCGCAAGCGACCGCGTGTTCATGCTCGGCCGCAACGACGGCAAGCTCCAGCTTATTTCGGCCGATCTCGACGGCGAGGCGCGGCAGGTCCATGCCGAGGGGGAGCTGGCGACCGAATATCATGTCAGCCCGCGCGGCGATTTCGTCGCCTTCCGCGAGAATTACGAAGTCTTCGCCATGCCGCTGATGCCCGGCGGGCAGGCGGTGACGGTGGGCGAGAAGGCGAGCTCGCTTCCCGTGGTGCGCGCTTCGAAGGGCGGGGCGGACTATATCGGGTGGAGCGAGGGCGGCGACACGCTGACCTGGTCGATGGGGCCGGTGCTCTATCGTGCCAGTCTCGCCGCGATGTTCGCCAATGCGCCGAAGGACAAGGACGCGCCCAAATTCGTCCCGCCGACCAGCGGCACCTCGCTCGAGCGTACCATCGCCGCCGACAAGCCGCGCGGCACGGTCGCGATCACCGGTGCGAAGATCCTCACCATGGCAGGCGAGGGCGCGGGCGAGATTGCCGATGGGACCATCGTCATCACGGGTGACCGGATTGCCGCTGTCGGCCCGGCTTCATCGGTTGCGATTCCGCAGGGGGCGACCGTGATCGATGCCGGCGGCAAGACGATCATGCCCGGTCTGGTCGATGCCCATGCGCACGGGCCTCAGGGCACGGGCGATCTCGTGCCGCAGCAGAACTGGTCGCTGGTCCAGAACCTCGCCATGGGCACGACGACGATCCACGATCCTTCGTCGCAGGCGAGCATGATCTTTGCCGCGTCGGAGCGGCAGCGCGCCGGTTCGCTGCTCGCCCCGCGGATCTTCTCGACCGGGGAGGTGGTCTATGGGGCCAAGGCGCCCGGCGTCTACGCCCGCATCGACGGCTACGAAGATGCGCTCGCGCATATCCGGCGGATCAAGGCGCAGGGCGGTATTTCGATCAAGAACTACAACCAGCCGCGGCGCGACCAGCGCCAGCAGGTCGTGGCTGCCGCGCGCGCCGAGAACATGCTGGTGGTGGCCGAGGGTGGCTCGCTGTTCGGCATGGACATGAACCTGATCGCGGACGGAAATTCGACCGTCGAACACAATGTCCCGGCCGAGCATTTCTATGAGGACGTGCTGCAGTTCTGGGGCGGTTCGCAGACCAACAATACCCCGACGCTGGTGGTCACCTATGGCGGCCTGGCGGGCGATCCCTACTGGCGCCAAGCGACCGATGTGTTCGCCAATCCGCTACTGATCCACACCCCGCCGCGCCAACTGATCGCGGACACCGCGCGGCGGATCAAGGCTCCCGACTGGGCCTTCGTCGACGACGATGCCGCGCGCGAGGCGCGCAAGCTTGCCCAGCGCGGGGTCAAGATCAGCATCGGCGCCCATGGCCAGCAGGCTGGCGTTGGCCCGCATTGGGAACTGTGGAGCTTCGTCCGCGGCGGAATGACGCCGGTTGAATCGCTCCGCGCCGGGACGATCGAATCGGCTCGTTCGCTGGGTATGGATCGCGATATCGGCAGTCTCGAGGTTGGCAAGCTGGCCGACCTCGTCGTGCTCGATGCCGATCCGAGCGAGAACATCCGCAATTCGGACAAGATCGACCGGGTGATGCTCGGCGGCCGGCTCTACGATGCGCGGACCATGAACGAGGTCGAGACCGGCACTGCGCGCCGCCTGCCCTATTGGTGGGAATAGGCTGAAGAAGGGTGGCCCGGACAGACTCCGGGCCGCCCATTTCCGCAGGCCTGACCAGCCGCGTTCAGGCGGCGCGAAGGTGTTCGAGGAATCCGTCGACCCGGCGTTTGAGCGCACCTGCCTGCCCCTCCAGCTCGGCAGCCGAGGTGAGCACCTGGCTCGCCGCAGTGCCGGCAGCGAGGCTGGTCTCGCGGAACTGCTCGATTTGCGCCGAAACCTCGTCGGTCGAGCGCGCGGCGAGATCGATGCTGCGCGCCAAGTCCTGGCCGGCCACAGATTGCTGGTCGACCGCGCTGGCGATCGAGACGGCGGTCGATTCGAGTTCCTTGATCTGTCCGGCGATAGCGCGGAGCGCGCCGACGCTGGC
>Ga0066644_10002038_pt1 | contig 10747 bp, 9 predicted proteins | sample CryGeyCG2114_020_FD_62735 | JGI IMG/M metagenome (GOLD analysis project Ga0066644, IMG submission 62735) | Groundwater microbial communities from aquifer - Crystal Geyser CG15_big_fil_post_rev_8/21/14_0.20 | ecosystem: Environmental > Aquatic > Deep subsurface > Groundwater | place: USA: Utah...
GCGATCACCGCGAATCTTCTCGGCCTGTTCGAGGTTCCGGGCCTGGCGATTTCGGGCGGGGCGCCCTCGCGCGGCGGCTCCTTCTCGACCGGCCTGCTCGCGGCCTTCGTCGCGACACCCTGCACCGGGCCTTTCATGGCGCTGGCGCTCGGCGCGGCGCTGGTGATCGAGCCGCTGCACGGCCTGCTGGTCTTCGTCGCGCTGGGGCTGGGCCTCGCATTGCCCTTCCTGCTGGTCGGCTTCGTCCCCGCGATCCGCCGCCGCTTGCCGAAGCCGGGTGCCTGGATGGAGCGTTTCCGCCGCTGGATGGCGCTGCCGATGGGACTCACCGCACTGGCGCTGGGCTGGCTCGTTTGGCGGATCGGCGGCTGGGACTATCTCGCACTGGTCCTCGTGCTGGCCGGGCTGGCGGTGGCGGGACTGGCCCTGGCGGGGCTGTTGCAGCGTCGGGGCCGGACAGGGGCGCCGGTGGTCTTCGTCGGCCTGCTTGCGGTACTTGGCCTTGGCCTGACGCTGCTGCCGCGGCCCGAGGCACAGGCCGCAACGGTCGAGAGCCTGCTCGATCCGATCGACTATAGCGAGGCTGCGCTGGCCGAGGCACGCGCTGCGGGCCGCCCGGTGTTCGTCTGGTTCACCGCAGACTGGTGCGTTACCTGCAAGGTCAACGAAAGCGTCGCAATCGAGCGCGAGGCGACGCGCGCGGCCTTCGACAAAGCGGGCGTCGTCGCGATGCGCGGCGACTGGACGCAGCCCGACGAGGAAATCAGCCGCATGCTCACGCAGCAGGGGGCTGCGGGTGTGCCGCTCTACCTGTGGTATGCGCCCGGCGGCGAAGCCGAGCAACTGCCGCAGGTGCTTACGCCGGATCTGCTGGTGGAGAAGGCTCGGGCGGCAGTACCTCCTCGCTGAGCGGTTCGTCCAGCGCACGGCAGCGTTCGACCAGCTCGCCGGGCAGGCTGCTCGGATTGAGGATCACGCTGCCCGCACCGGGCACCGTAGCCTCGACCTCGCGTGCGCCGGTGAGGACATCGAGCCGCGGATCGGATGCCGGAACAGTACCCTCCCAGCGCCACGCATCGCCGACCTGTGCAGCATCGATCTTGAGCCGCGATACATGGCCGTTGCCGATCAGCGCGAGGATTGCCTGCGCATGCGGATCGGCCTTGGCGAAGCGGGTATAGCTCATTTCCGGGCCCATGCCGTCGCTCAGGCATTCGAGCGCGAAGAGCGGGCGTTCGCCCGGTTTGCCGTAGAGTAACCGCGTATCCCGCTCGGCCGGAGCCCAGATCGCCCCTTCGGTGTCGGGCGAGTCGATCGGTTCGGACGGACCCTCGACCGGCGTTTCGATCCGCGTCCGTTCGACATAGTCGTCCGAGGCCGGGGGCTTGCAGGCCGCGAGCAGGGCGAGCGGGGCGAGGGCTAGGGTGCGACGCATCGTCCGCGATATGGCACAGGCGTGCGCCGGTGCAAGCGTGGCGCGCCGTCTATCCTCAGCGGCTGCGGATGAAGGCGCGGATATCGCGTGACAGTTTCGCCCGATCCTCGTCGCGGACATACATCATGTGGCCCGCGTCGTAATAGTGGAAGGCAACGCGGTCCTGCGGGATTCCCGTCCGACTGAGCGCATATTCGGCCGCAAAGAAGGGGGTCGCGAAATCGTACCAGCCCTGGCCGACGAAGATGCGCATGGCCGAATTCTCGCGCAGGGCCTTGGCGAGATAGGGGGTGACGTTGAGATAGGCATTGGTGTCGCGCCCGCCGCGGATGTTCCAGTCCCAGTCGCGCACGCCGCCAATGGTGACGTATTGCCGGTCGGTATCGTAGCCCACCGTGTCGCGCAAATAGGCGTTGACCGCGGCGGTGTAGCCGCCGTCGATGCCGTAAAAGCTGGGATCGTTGTCGGGATATTCGCCCGCATTGTCGTAGTCCCGCCCGGTATAGCGGCTGTCGAGCCGGCCCACGGTCAGCCCGCGGTCGCGCAGCAATTCCTTGTAGAACCGGCCGGAGGTGACTCGCAAATCGGCGTTTTCGAGGAAAGTTTCGCCGAGGCCCGTGAAGCGGGCGAGTTCGCGGCGGACAGACGCGCGTTCCGCGGCGCTCGCCTTCTGCCCCTTGAGCAGGAAGGCGGCATAGGGGCCGATAGCGAATTGCCGGGCTTCCTCGACGAACTGCTCGACCGAGGGCGCACTGGCCTTGCCGTGATAGAGCGCGGTCGCGGCGAAGGAGGGGAGAGTGGTGATATAGCCCAGCTCGGCGCCCTCGGTCTCCGCCCCCGCGGCGAAATCGAGTACGGTCGAGATCAGGATGACGCCGTTCAGAGCGACGTCGTTATAGCCGCCCTCGAGCTCGTTCACGACCGCCGCGCTGCGCGTGGTTCCATAGCTTTCGCCGCCAAGGTACTTGGGGCTGTTCCAGCGGCCGTTCTCGCTCAGCCACTGGCGGATCACCTGCGCGACCGACTGGGCGTCCTTGGTGACGCCCCAAAACTCCTTGGGATCGGTATCGCCGATCGCGTGGCTCCAGCCGGTGCCGACCGGATCGATGAAGACGAGGTCGGTGACGTCGAGTAGCGAGTCCGGGTTGTCGAGGATCGGGTAAGGCGGGCCGCCGTCATCTTTCGCATCGGAGGGGATGGCGACGCGCTTGGGCCCGAAGGCGCCCATCTGCAGCCACAGCGAAGCCGAGCCCGGCCCACCGTTGAAGAGGAAGGTCACCGGGCGCCGGGGATCGCGCGGCTCGGCGACATAGGCGGTGGTGACGATCGCCGCCCGGGGCGCGCCCTTGTCGTCCTTGAGCACCTGCTCGGCGACGGTCGTCGTGTAGGTGACGCTCCGCCCCCCGAAGTTCCCGGTGAAGCGCTTCGACGCCGAGTTGGCCTTGTAGTCGGTGACGGCAGCAGGTGTGTCGGCCCCGGCCTTGTCCTGCGCCTGGGCGGGCGCGACGACGAGCATGGCGCCGGCAGCCAGCGCGGCGAGAGAGCGATGGATCATGGATTACCCCTTGTTTGCCCGACCATGTCGGCCGCGGCGGTGCGCGTCAACGCGGCTTGACGAACTTGAACAGGAAGCGGTCGGTCTTGCCCCGGATCGCGGGATCGAAGACCAGCTTGGTGTGGTCGTCCTCGGGATTGGCGAGAAGATCGCTGGTGTCCTCGAGCACGAAGCCCGCGCGCTCGAAATCGGCGCGGACCACCGCCGGATCGATACGGTGGAGCGCATCGACCAGCGCGCGCGTGTCGCTGCCTTCACCGACATGGTCGATCACCCCGACCACGCCGCCCGGCTTCATTCCCGCATAGAGCGCGGCGACATAGGCCGCCGGATCGGTGGTGGGGATCTTGAACCGTTCCGAGGTCCAGTAGATGTCGTGGTAGGACAGGTTGATGAGCGCGAAATCGAGCGATTCGGCGGGCGGGGCGAAAGCGTCGAAGGGATAGCGCGATTCGCTCACTTCGGGCGCCCGCTCCTCCAGCGCGCTCCACGCGGTCTTGCTGTCCTCGTCGGTATAGAACTGGCTCGGCTGGTAGGCGACGACCTTGCCCTCGGGTCCGACGACATGGGCCATGATCTCGGCCCAGTAGCCGGTACCGGTGAGCAGATCTGCAGCAGTCATACCGGGTTCGAGGCCGAGGAAGGCGAGCACTTCCGCAGGCTTGCGGCTTTCGTCGAGTTCGCGCGCCTCGGCGGGGCGGTCGGACGCGGCAAGCGCGGCGGCGTAAAGTGCAGGGTCTGCTGCCGACGCCATGCTCGGCGCGAGCGTAGGGCCGGAAAACGCGATGGCGGCGGCCAGCGCCAGACGGATGGTGCGCATGATGGTTCTCCCCGAAAGGAAGCTATCCTGCGCCACGAAGCGGGCAATTCAATGGCCGCTGGACAAGCGGCGTTGCCGCTCGACGAACGTCACGGTCAGGGCTTGCCGCCCATCCGCTTGTAGCGCGTCTTCCCATAGCGCGTCTTGCGCGTGCCGGGACGGCCTGCATCGCTGCGACCGACCTTGGGGGCCTTTTTCTCGCCTTCGCCGAGGCCGAGCTCGTCGTTTTCGAGCCGGCGGATCTCGTCGCGCAGGCGGCCGGCCTCCTCGAATTCGAGATCGGCGGCGGCGGCGCGCATTCTCTTTTCCAAGTCCTCGATATAGGCGCGCAAGTTGTGGCCGACGAGGTTGTTGCGCTCGTCGTCGCCCGTATCGACGGTGACGCCGTCCCGGCTGGCGGTGTCGGCGACGATATCGGCGATCTGACGCTTGATCGTCTGCGGCGTGATGCCATGTTTTTCGTTGTATTCCCGCTGCTTTTCGCGGCGGCGTTCGGTCTCCGCCATCGCGCGTTCCATGCTGCCGGTCACGCGGTCGGCATAGAGGATGACGCGGCCATCGACATTGCGCGCGGCGCGGCCGATGGTCTGGATGAGGCTGGTTTCCGAACGCAGGAAGCCTTCCTTGTCGGCATCGAGGATGCAGACGAGCCCGCATTCGGGAATGTCGAGGCCTTCGCGCAGCAGGTTGATGCCGACCAAAACGTCATAGACGCCAAGGCGCAGGTCGCGGATCAGCTCGATACGTTCTAGCGTCTCGACATCGGAGTGCATGTAGCGGACCTTGACGCCCGCCTCGTGCATGAACTCGGTCAGGTCTTCGGCCATGCGTTTGGTCAGCGTGGTGACGAGCGTGCGGTAGCCCATCTGCGCGGTCTTCTTGCATTCCTCGATGCAGTCCTGGACCTGGTCCTCGACCGGCTTGATCTCGACCGGCGGGTCGATCAGGCCAGTGGGGCGGATGACCTGTTCGGCGAAAACGCCGCCGGTCTGTTCCATCTCCCATGTGCCCGGCGTGGCCGAGACGCAGAATGTCTGCGGGCGCATCGCGTCCCATTCGTTGAAGCGCAGCGGGCGGTTGTCGATACACGAGGGCAGGCGGAATCCATATTCGGCGAGCGTGATCTTGCGGCGATGGTCGCCGCGCGCCATCGCGCCGATCTGCGGCACCGTCTGGTGGCTTTCGTCAACGAACAGCAGCGCGTTTTCGGGGAGGTATTCGAACAGCGTGGGCGGCGGCTCGCCAGGCAGGCGCCCGGTGAGGAAGCGGCTGTAATTCTCGATTCCCGCGCAGGAGCCGGTGGCGGCAATCATCTCGAGGTCGAAATTGGTGCGTTGCTCCAAGCGTTGTGCTTCGAGCAGCCGGCCTTCCTCGTGCAATTCCTTGAGCCGTTCCTGCAGCTCGAACTTGATCGCCTCGCTCGCCTGCTTCATCGTCGGACCAGGGGTGACGTAGTGCGAATTGGCGTAGACGCGCACCTTGTCGAGGCTGGCGCCCTTCTTGCCGGTGAGCGGGTCGAACTCGCTGATTTCCTCGATCTCGTCGCCGAAGAAGCTGATCCGCCAGGCCATATCCTCATAGTGCGAGGGGAAGATTTCGAGATTATCGCCGCGCACACGGAAATTGCCGCGCGCGAAGGCAGCGTCGTTGCGCTTGTATTGCAGGGCGACGAGCTTGCGGATCAGCTCGCGCTGGTCGACCGTCTCGCCGGTCTTGATGTCAAAGATCATCGCCGAATAGGTTTCGACCGATCCGATACCGTAGAGGCAGGATACCGAAGCAACGATGATGACGTCGTCACGTTCGAGCAGCGCGCGCGTGGCCGAGTGGCGCATCCGGTCGATCGCCTCGTTCACCGAGCTTTCCTTCTCGATGTATGTGTCGGACCGGGGCACATAGGCTTCGGGCTGGTAATAGTCGTAATAGCTGACGAAATACTCGACCGCATTCTCGGGGAAGAAGCTCTTGAATTCGCCATAGAGCTGCGCGGCGAGGATCTTGTTCGGCGCAAGGATCAGCGCCGGGCGCTGCAGTTCCTCGATCACCTTGGCCATGGTAAAGGTTTTGCCCGAACCGGTCACGCCGAGCAGCACCTGCGTCTGCTCGCCATCTCTCGCCGCACCGGTCAGCTCGGCGATCGCGGTCGGCTGGTCGCCGCTGGGGGTGTAGTCGCTGACCAGCTTGAACTTCTTGCCCGGCATCGATTTTTCGGGGCGCGCGGGCTTGTGGGGGACGAACTCGCCGGTGGTATCCGGCTCTTCCAGCCCCCTTCGGATGACGAGTTCGCTCATGCGCGCACATATGGGGAACGGCGGGGCAGGGCGCAACGGTGCTTGCCTCTCGCGGTGCGGCTGCTAGCCTCGCCGCCTCAGACCCGGGAGACCACCCATGCGCCGTATCGCGATCGCCGCCGCCAGCCTGACCCTCGCCGCTTGCGGGGGCGGTACCAGCGCCGATGCCGACGGCGATGGCGAGATTTCGATGCAGGAAGCCGCCGCCAAGTCCAAGGACATGGTCCGGCCGCAACCGGGCAAGTATCGCGCCACGGTCGAATTCGTGAACATGGAAATGCCGGGCGCGCCCAAGCAGGTGCAGGACATGATGAGCGGCATGTTCGACCGGGGGCCGCAGACGCACGAATACTGCCTGACCAAGGAAGAGGCCGACAAGGGCTTCGAGGAAATGGCGCGGCAGGCGCGCGAAGACGATGGCGACTGCACCTTCGAGAAATTCGATGCCGAGGGCGGCCGGATCGACGCAATCATGAATTGCAATGCCGATGGGCAGGGCGCGGCGCGGATGACCATGACCGGGACGGGCAGCGAAACCGCTTCGCAGATGACCATGACGGTCGATGCCAAGGCCCCCAACGGGCAGAGCATGACCATGACGATGAAGAGCTCGCAGGAACGCATCGGCGACTGCGACGCTTAGACGACTGAAGATTAATTCGGGAGCCAACCCGTGGCTGCCGCATTATTACACGGTGATGGCAACATTACCGTTCAGAGACACGCCGTTCATCGACCGCGAGGAACTGGCGCGCCGTTGGGCGCTGGCGGCTGAGCCTTGCCCCGACGACGCGCGCGGGCCGCGCTGGCAGCTCATGTTGCGTGAATTCCTGTGGCCGCTCGAGCCGGTCCGGCGGTTGGTCGGCGCCCCGCTCGAAATCGCGCGAGCGACCCATCCAAAGACGGTGATGTTATTGCCCGGCTTCGGCGCGCACCCCATCCGCATGCGGTGGATGGCGCGCAAGCTCGAGGCGGCAGGGCATACCGCGAAGAAATGGGGCCTCGGATACAATCTCGGCGCCACCGAAGCGCGCTTCCGCATGGTCGAAAAGCGATTGGTAGACCTTCACCGCCGGACGGGCGAACCGATTCATTTGGTCGGGTGGAGCCTAGGCGGGGTGATGGCGCGCGAACTCGCCAAGGCGCATCCCGACAAAGTCGCCAAGGTCGTGACGATGGGTTCACCCTTTTCGGGCAGTCCGCGCGCGAACAATGGCTGGCGTGCCTATCAGGCGATTGCCGGCCATCGCGTCGACGAACCCGAAATCGATACCGTGCTGCATGAAAAGCCGCCGGTCGAGACGGTTGCCTTCTGGAGCCCGAAGGACGGGGTCGTCCACCCGCGTGCCGCCTGCGGCAAGCCCGGCGAACGCGACCGCGCGGTGGCGTTGCGCTGCTCGCACATGGGATTCGTCCTGACGCATGAGGCGGTGCGGGCCTTGCTGGCGGAACTCGACCGGGACTGACCCCGGACTACGTGCGCGACAGCGCTCAGCGGCAGTAGGAACCGTTGCCGTATTCGAGATGGAAATGGTCCTGGTGGGCGCGGTTGTAATCGGGTCCGAGGACGGTTCCGAAACGCTTGCACGCGCTGGTGTGGATGACGCGCAGGAACTCGCGCTCGTCCTGCCCCGCATTCCACCCAGACTTGACCGAGATCCGGCGTCCGTCGGCCAGCACGAATGCGGCGACATCGATCGCCTCGGCGCGCGCATGCGCGCTCAGCCGCCCGGTTCCCGCGACATTGCGGCAGGCATAGCTTCCCATGGTTTCGATCCGTACCAGCGGACTGCCGAGGATCTGCTGCGCGGCGCGATCGACGCCATAGCGCGCCCAGCCGGCGAAACTGTTCGCAAGCGGGCAGGCGACCACGCCCAGATTGGTCACGGTGAACTGATTGCGGTCGCCGCCGACCCCGTCGAGCTTGACGCTGTTGGTGGTCGAGCAACCGGCACCGTAGAATTTGTCGGGCAGCGGCGCGAAGAGCGACCCGCTCTGGCCAAGTTCGGCCTGGCACTGGCGTGCTTCGGGGCGCGCGAGGCTGACTGCGGGTGCTGCCGCTTCGCGCGCGATCCGGCCACTAGGCTGCGATTGAGGTATTGCGCCGCATCCCGCCACGATCAGGAGGAGAGGGAGAGCAATGGCGGGATGCGAGCGCATGGCCCGCACATTGCGCGAACCATCGTTAATTTATCGCTAACGGCGAACCGCGATCAGGGAGCCTGGAGCTGCTCCCAAAGCTCGATCTTCACCCCGTCGGGATCGAGGATCCAGGCGAATTTGCCGTAACCTTCATCGACATGGCCGAGCACTTCGATGCCCTTGTCCCTCAATTGCGCAACCATTCCGTCGCAATCGTCGACCCGCAGGTTGATCATGAAGCCACCCGTGCCGGGCTTGATGTATTCATCGTCCTTGAAGTGGCTGATCAGCGAGTAGGGCTTGTCGCCCGTCTCCTCGGCCCAATCGAGCTGCGGGCCGTACTCGCCCTCGATGCCCAGCACGTCGCGATACCATTCCCGCGTCGCTGCCGGGTCCTCGACCACGTAGAACACTCCGCCGAGGCCGGTTACCTTCGCCATCTCCGCTCTCCCTGATCGCTTGCGCTCAATATCCCGCTGCCTGGCCATCCTTGCGCATTTCGGTCGCGCCGGTCAGCACGCCCGTTTCGGGATCGCGCGCGATCGCCTGGTAGCCCCCGAACATGATGCCGTTGTCGACCACCTCGACCGTGTGCCCCATCGCGCGAAGCCGCTCGACCGTTTCCGCCGGTATGCCCGGTTCGACGTAGAGCGTGCCGAGCGGATCGGCGGCAGGGCCGGTCAGGGCCTCGGTCGGCTGGCGCCCACCATCGTGGTTGAAACGCGCAGCGTCGCCCGCTTCCTGCAGGTTCATCCCGTAGTCGACCAGGTTTACCAGCACCTGCACATGGCCCTGCGGCTGCATGCCCCCGCCCATCAGGCCCAGCGTCATATAGGGCTTGCCGTCCTTCTTCACGAAGGCGGGGATGATCGTGTGGAAGGGGCGCTTGCCAGGGGCATAGGCGTTGGGGTGAGCGGGATCGAGGCTGTAGAGTTCGCCGCGGTCCTGGAACATGAATCCCGTGCCCGGCGCGACGAGACCGCTCCCCATTCCGCGATAATTGGACTGGATCAGGCTGACCATCATGCCGTCGCCATCGACCACGGTCAGGTAGGTGGTATCGCCTTCGCCCTCGAGCTTGGGCTCCCCGGGGCCGAACTCGGGCGTCGCCCTGGCCGGATCGATCAGCTCGAACCGTTCCGCACCATATGCGTCGGTGAGCAGGTCCTGCGGGAAGCTGGCGAAGTCGGAATCGGCATAGAAACGCGCGACATCGGCATAGGCGAGGCGCTTGGCCTCGACCATGTAGTGCATCGCATCGGGGCTGCCGCGCTCCCATTGCGAGAGATCGATGTTCTTGAGGATGTTGACCATTTGCAGTGCGGCGAAGCCCTGGCTGTTGGGCGGCAACTCGCACAGTTCGTAACCCTTCCTGTAGGCAACGCAGACGGGCTCGACCCATGCGCTGTGGTGGTCGGCGAAATCCGCACGCGTGAAGGCGCTGCCCTGTTCCTGCAGATAAGCGACCATGCCTTGGGTCAGCGTGCCGTCGTAAAAGGCATCGCGCCCCTCGCGGCCGATCGTTTCGAGCGTGTTGGCGAGGTCGGGGTTGGTGAAGATCTCTCCCGCCTCGGGCGGCCCGCCATCGGCGAACCAGACCTTGCGCGCATTGGAGAAATCGAAATCGGCGCTGTGCTCCTCGAAGCGTTCGAGATTGGCCGCGAGATACATGCCGATGACCGGTGCGATCGGGTGGCCTTCGCGGGCATAGCTCACGGCGGGGGCGAGATTGTCGGCCATGCTGCGCCGGCCGAACTTCGCATGCATGGCGAACCAGGCATCGACCGTGCCCGGGATGGTCACAGGCAACGCGCCGAAGGGGGGTAGGGCGTCGCGGTCGTCGAGCCTGGCCTTGAGCTGGGCGAGCGTCTGCCCTTTGGGGCTGCGGCCCGATCCGTTGATGCCGTGGAGCTGCCGTGTCTTGGGGTCGTAGATGATCGCGAAGAGGTCGCCCCCGATGCCGTTGCCGGTCGGCTCCATCAGTCCGAGCGCCGCATTGGCGGCGATCGCCGCATCGACCGCGCTGCCGCCATCCTTGAGCACGTCGAGTGCAACCTGCGTCGCCAGCGGATGCGCGGTGGCGGCCATGCCGTGTTGGGCGATTACCGGGCTGCGGCTCCAGTTCGCGCCCACCGGTCGGCCACCGGCGCCGATCTGTTGTTCCACCGGCGGCAGGGCGGACCTCTCCTCCGCGCCCGCAGGCATGGTCGTGAGGGCCAGTGCGGCTATGCCCGCGAGAAATATGCGCATCATCGTCTCCCCGTGTCGGAGACGGTGTGGCGAAGCCCGGTCAGGCTGGCAAGGGGTGCGCGGTCGATCCGGCGGTTGCCTTGCTGACCAGCCAGATGGCGAGCCAGGCGGCGATGAAGCCGGGGACGATTTCGTAGAGACCCTGTTCCATTCCGGGCAGCGCCGAATTCCAGCCAAGCGCGATCCACGCGATAACCACGCCCGCGCCCGTTATCAGGCCTGCGACCGCGCCCGCGCCGGTCATCCGGTCCCAG
>Ga0066644_10002039_pt1 | contig 10745 bp, 10 predicted proteins | sample CryGeyCG2114_020_FD_62735 | JGI IMG/M metagenome (GOLD analysis project Ga0066644, IMG submission 62735) | Groundwater microbial communities from aquifer - Crystal Geyser CG15_big_fil_post_rev_8/21/14_0.20 | ecosystem: Environmental > Aquatic > Deep subsurface > Groundwater | place: USA: Utah...
TCGGAAGATAAGTCTGCCCCCGCTGCCGCTCCACAGGCAGCAATCCCACAGGCCGCTCTCGCGCAGGCACAGGCCGCCAACCAAACCAGTTCACAGGCGCGCAAGATCGACGTCTCGGCCGTACCCACCGCCTATGCCGCCAACGACAGCGGCGGCGCGGGCGGCAGCGGCACTGCCCGCGTGACCAAGGTCTATGCGACCTCTTCGGGCTCTGGCCAGCAATCCCCTTCCAGCAAGGCCCGCGTGCGCGGCTCCGGCATCGGTAGCCGGTTCAAACCCGCCGCTCCCAAGGCCCTCGACCGTTCGATGGAGAAACACGCATGACCCGCGCGCTCATTCCCGCGCTCGCCCTTGCCCTGTTGGCCGCGCCGGCTGCTGCACAGGATTCCCGCCTCGTCGAGGTAATGTACGACGAATTCAAGGTCGTGCGCGTCGAAGGCCGCGTTACCGTGCAGGCGAGCATCATGTTCGGCGACGACGAGGTGATCGAAAACGTCGCCATCGGCGACAGCGCGAGCTGGCAGGTCACCCCTAACAAGCGCGCCAACATCCTGTTCGTCAAGCCGCTCGAACCGCGGGCCGCGACCAACCTCACGGTCATCACCAGCAAGCGCACCTATCTGTTCGACCTCGTCGCCACCCCCAATGCCAAGCCGCTCTACCTGATGCGCTTCGCCTATCCGGATGAACCGGAGGATGAGGAGGTGCAGATGGCGGCAGCGCCGAATGCGATCGAGCGCCAGGCGGCGCGCGACCCCTATGCCGTGGTCGATCCCGCGGACTTGAATTTCGCGTGGAACGCTTCGGGCGACCCCGAACTGCTGCCCGAGAATACCTATGACGATGGCACGGCAACCTTCCTGACCTGGCCCAATGGCAAGGATGTTCCGGCAATTCTCGTCACCAATGGCGAAGGGGTCGAGGGTCCGGTCAACTTTACCGTGCGCGGCGATACCATCGTCGTCGACGGAGTGCCGCGCACGATCGTCCTGCGCTCGGGCGAGGATAGCGCCCAGCTGGTCAACACGGGGCCCGAACGGCCCGCAACCAATGCGAGCGGCACGGCCGCTCTCGCCTCGAAGGGGAGGTAAAACATGCGTCTCGCCATGCGACTGCCCGAGAAAAAGCCCGGCGATGCCGGCATCGCCAACGATGTCGATCCGCGCGATGAAACCGATGCCGAGGTCATCGACCTTGCGCAGCGCAACGCCTTCCCCGCCGTGGCGCGGCCCGCGGGCAAGTCCGATGCACTGGGCATGGTGGCGGGCATCGCCATCGTCGCTGGGCTCGGTCTCGTCACGCTGTGGAGCATGAATTCTGCCCGGATTACACCGTCCGAAGGGATCGGCGGCAAGCAGGCACCGGTCGAGGTGGCTCCGCCCGTGCCCGCCGCGGCGATCACGCCTCCGGCCCAGGCGCAGACCATCGCCGCTCCTGCGGCGCGCCCCGATCCCGCGCCGCAACCCGTGCTCGCCGCGCAGCCGCAGCCGGGTCTCGCTGCCAATCCTTATGCCAACCCCACTGTCGTGTTCGACTCCGGGGCCTCGCCCGCCACGCTGGCGATTGCCGAGCCGGCTGCCGCCGAGGCCGCGGGCGCCGGTTCGACCGGGAACTCCGCGTCCGATTTCGCGAGCCGCATCGGCGGCGTCGGCGGAGCACCGGCGCAGGCCAGGGCAATGGTCAATCCCGCGACCACCGTCACGCAGGGCACGTTGATCCCGGCGGTTCTCGAGACCGCGATCGACACCAATGTGCCGGGCTATGTCCGCGCGGTGGTGAGCCAGGATGTGCGCAGCTTCGACGGGACCAAGATCCTCGTCCCGCGCTCGAGCCGTCTGATCGGCCAGTACCAGTCGGGCCTGCAGAACGGGCAGAAGCGCGCCTACGTCATCTGGACGCGGCTGATCCGGCCCGATGGCGCCTCGGTCAATCTCGCCTCGCCCGCGATCGGCTTCGACGGCACCACGGGCCTAGCCGGCAAGGTTTCGGGCAACAGCTTCTTCAAGCGCTTCGGCTCGGCCATGCTGCTGTCGGTCGTCGGCGGCGTAGGTTCGCTTGCCACGGGCGGCACGGCGGGCGTGCTGATCGGCGGGGCGAGTTCCTCGGCAGCGGCCACGGCAGCGCAGCAGGACGGCCAGCGCGGCCCCACCGTGCGGGTGCGCCAGGGCGAACCGATCCGCATTTTCACCGCACGCGACCTGGATTTCTCCTCGGTCAGCTGAGCGGGAACGACATCGTGAGCGCAGACGTCCATCCTTTCCAGCCCGATACCCATCCGGAAGAGGACGCCCCGCCGGTCGATCTTCACGGCGAGCGGAGCGTCTATCTCGACGCCTATCTCGCGCCATTTCGCGAATGGCTCGAGCGAGATACGGTGACCGAAATCCTCGTCAACCGGCCTGGCGAGGTCTGGGTCGAGGATGCTGCCGCCGGCGGCATGCAGAAGGTCCTGCGGCCAGACATCGACGACCGGCTGGTCCAGAGACTGGCCGAACAGGTCGCCCGCGTCAGCCACCAGGGTATCAACCGCGAGCATCCGTTGCTTGGCGCGACGCTGCCGGGTGGCGCGCGCGTGCAGTTCTGCGGTCCGCCCGCGGCACGCAAGCACTGGGCCATGGCGATCCGCCGCCACCGTCGCCTCGACCTGCCGCTCGACGCCTACGACACAGGACCGCTGACTCCGCCGGAGCGCGGAGTCATGCCCGATGCGCAAGCCGAACCGGTCGCCTTCCTGCGCGAGGCGATCCGCCAGCGGCGCACGATCCTCGTCTCGGGCGGCACCAGCACCGGCAAGACGACCTTCCTCAACGCCATGCTCGGCGAAATCCCGAAGCAGGAGCGCGTTGTGCTGGTCGAAGATACGCCCGAACTGAAGCTGCCGGGCGAGAACGGTGTGGGGCTGGTTGCCGTCAAGGGCGAGCTGGGCGAGGCCAAGGTTACCGCCAACGAGCTGCTCCAGGCAGCGCTGCGCCTGCGCCCCGACCGCATCGTGCTCGGCGAATTGCGCGGCGCGGAAAGCGTCAGCTTCCTGCGCGCGATCAACACCGGCCACCCGGGCAGCTTCTCCACCATTCACGCGAACAGCCTGCGCGGTGCGCTCGAGCAACTTTCGCTGATGGTGATGCAGACGGGAATCGGCCTCACGCGCAGCGACACGATCGCCTATGCGGCCAGCGTGATTGACGTAATTGTACAACTCGGGCGCGATGCCTCGGGCAAGCGCGGTATCACCCAGATTGCCGAGAGCCACACGCTCGCCTGATTGCGGCAAATTTACCGCACCTCGCCAAACCCAGCATTCCGTAGGGTCAATTTTCCGCGATTGCGGCGGTTGGACAACAGATGCCAAAATTCCCCCGGCTTTTGCGCAACAATCATGCGCAATCGCTTGCGTGCATACGAATGTATGATAGCTATGGGAACATAGGCTGCAAAAAGACGGCCACATGGAGAGGAGAGGGTTAATGAGGGTAAGGGCTTCCCTGCTCGCGGGAATCTGCGCGAGCGCGATTGCGTTTCCGGCGTTTGCTCAGGAAACAACCGAAGACGACCAGCCGCGGCTCGGCAACAATGTCATCATCGTTACCGCCCAGCGCCAGAACCAGTCGCTGCAGGAAGTTCCGATCGCGGTCAGCGCCTTCGATGCCGAAGCGCTCGAGGCCCAGCAGATCGAAAATGCCAGCGACCTCCAACTGACGCTTCCCAACGTCTCCTTCACCAAGTCGAACTTCACCGGGTCGAGCTTCACCATTCGCGGGATCGGCGACCTGTGCGTCGGCACTTCGTGCGATGCCGCCACCGGCATCCACACCAATGGTTCGCCGCTGTTCGGCACCCGCCTGTTCGAAACCGAATATTTCGACCTCGAACGTGTCGAGGTGCTGCGCGGGCCGCAGGGCACCCTCTTCGGTCGCAACGCGACCTCGGGCGTCGTCAATGTCGTGACCGCCAAGCCCGAGCTCGGCATTTTCGGTGCCCGCGGCGAATTCGAATACGGCAATTACAACAGCATCAAGGCGAAGGGCATGATCAACGTGCCCATCGGCGATACGCTGGCGCTGCGCGCGGCAGGCTTCTACCTCAACCGCGACGGCTACACGACCAACATTTACGACGGCAACGACCTAGACGATCGCGACATGTATGCGATCCGCGGCTCGCTGCGCTGGGAGCCCACGGCCGACACCACGCTCGATATCATGGGGTATTACTTCCGTGAGAACGACAAGCGCATGCGTATCCAGAAGCAGCAGTGCCAGCGCGATCCCACGGGCGTACTCGGCTGTCTCAACAACCGCCGCGACTTCGACAACACCAACACCAATTCGACCTTCACAGGTACGCTTGGCTCGGTCGAGTTCCTGACGACACAGCTGGGCGCTGCCCTGGGCAATTCCTTCGGTCTCAACAGCCTCTATGGGCCGGATATCTATTCCACCTTCGATGAACCCAATGACGTCCGCACCGTCGGCACATCGTTCACGCCGGAATATTTCGCCGACGAACTGCAGGTCCAGGCACATCTCGACCAGCGTTTCGGCAGCATGCGGCTGTCGCTCACGGGCATGTACCAAGAAACCTCGGTCGATTCCCGCCAGGATTACAATCTGGGTATTCCCAGCCGCAGTTCGGCCCAGTTCCAGACGGCGCTGAACAGCCTGGCGTTCTTCGCGGCCAACGGCGTTCCGACCGGTCTGCCGGCACCGTTCCCGGCTTTCGTACCCGGATCGTCGGCCTATTTCTCGCCGGTATTCAACGCGCTGACGCCCAATGGGCCGAATGGTCAGCTCTGCACTTCCGACACTCTGATCAGCAACCAGGGCGCTTTCGAAGGCCAGTCGATCTGTTCGGACCTGCCCGGCGCCTTCGACCGCTCGCGTTCGAACGGCGAATCATGGTCGGCTGAAGCGATCATTTCGAGCGACTTCGACGGCCCGTTCAACTTCCTGGTCGGCGGTATCTATGCCGAGGCCAAGGCCTTCAATACCGACTATTACGTCAACGCCTTCGCAATCGACTACATCACCGGTATCCTGGGGTCGTTCACGAGCTTCGGTTCGACGGTGGACGCGGATCCGAACAACGATCTCCCGCCGTCCTACCTGGCAACTTCGTTCTATCGGAACAACACCGACAGCTTCAAGCTGAAGAGCTACGGCCTGTTCGGGGAAGTCTATTTCGACATTTCTGACCGGCTCAAGCTGACCGCCGGCATTCGCTACAACAATGACAAGAAGAGGCTGTCCGCACGGACGACCCTGGCAAACTTCCTCAATCCCTACAGCAACGATGGCGACCCCTTCGACTCGCCATTCGTCGTGACCTTCGATGCCGATCCGGGCACCCCGGGGAACCAGCTGTACCAAACCCGCCAGGTCGGATTCGACAAGGTCACCGGCCGCGTCGTGCTCGACTTCGAAGTGACGCCTGACAACCTGCTCTATGCCTCCTATTCGCGCGGCTACAAGTCGGGCGGGATCAACCCGCCGCTGTCGCCGGTCTTCGCGGTATCGGAGAGCTTCGGGCCCGAATCGCTCAATGCCTACGAAATCGGGTCGAAGAACACCTTCTTCAACGGCGGTTTGCAGGTCAACCTGACCGGCTTCTACTACGATTACTCGAGCCTCCAGCTCAGCCGCATCATCGCGCGGACGTCGGTCAACGACACGATCGATGCCAAGATCTGGGGTCTTGAACTCGAATCGCTCATGCGTCCGTCGGACAACTGGCTGATCAACATGAACCTCAGCTACCTCAATGCGAAGGTCGCCGGGGACCAGTTCTTCAGCAATCCGCGTGATCCGGGGGGCGGCGATCCCACGGCCGTGATCATCAAGGACATCACCAATGGCGCGCTGTGTGCGGTGACCGGCGGCAATGCCAACGGATACGTCACCCAGGTGAACAACCTGATCAACGCAGGGGCCATCCCCGGCTTGCAGGCAGGCGCCAATCTCCAGGCGCCGGCACCTTTCCCGGCCGATGGCGGTATCGTTTCCAACGGCGCCTTCAGCATTTGCGGGGCGCTTGACGCGCTGACTTCGGCTCCCGCTGCTCCGGGTGTCACCCTCGGCCAGGCCTTCGGCGGCATCCAGGTTCTCAGCCCGGGTGTCCAGGTCAATCTGAAGGGCAACAAATTGCCGCAGGCGCCCGAGTTCAAGGCTTCGATCGGGGTCCAGTACACGGCTGAATTCGGCAACGGCATGAGCCTCGTTCCGCGCTTCGACCTGGCCTTCACCGGCGAACAGTACGGCAACGTCTTCAACGGTCGCGTCAACCGGATCGCACCCTTCGTCCAGGCGAATGCCTCGATCCAGCTCAATGGCGCGGACGACCGCTGGTTCGTCCGTGGGTTCGTGCAGAACATCTTCGACAGCGATTCGGTGACAGGGCTCTATGTCACCGACGCGAGTTCGGGCCTGTTCACCAATATCTTCACGCTCGATCCGCGGCGCTACGGCATTGCGGTTGGGGCCAAGTTCTAGGCACAACCCAGTAAGATGGGAGAGGGGAAGGGGCGGTCCGGCGGGCCGCCCCTTTTCTGTGCCGTCAGTTCCGGGTGGAGGCGAAGGGCGAGAAGTCGGTTGCGGTATCGAAAAGATCGACGCCCTCCGCGCGCTTGAGCGCACCGACCACCGCATAGGTCACGGGCGTCAACAGCGCCTCCCATGCGGTCTTGATCGCCCATTGCGACAAAACGACCTGCCACAGCAGCTCGACCGGCCAGCCAGCCAGGCCCCAGAAAGCCAGCGGATAGAAGATCAGGCTGTCGAGCCCCTGGCCGACCACGGTAGAGCCGATCGTGCGCATCCACAGATGCCGCCCTTCGGTCCACAGCTTCATCTTCGCCAGAACATAGCTGTTGGCGAATTCGCCCACCCAGAAGGCGACCATCGAGGCGAGGACGATACGCCAGGAATTGCCGAAGACGAATTCATAGGCCGCCTGTCCGGGCCAGCCCGCGGCCGGGGGCAGGTGCACCACGACCCAGGCCATGAAGGCCATGAACAGCAGCGCGGCGAAGCCGGTCCAGATCACCCGGCGCGCGCGGGCATAACCGTATACCTCGGTCAGCACGTCGCCGATGATATAGCTGACCGGGAAGAACAGCACGCCGGCACCGAACGACCACGAGCCGATACCCGGCAGGTCGACATAGCTCGGCTTCGATGCTCCGATCAGGTTCGACAGCAGCAGGATGGTGACGAATGCCGCCATCACGAGATCGTAATAGCGGAAGCGGTGTCCGGAGGCCGTCTGCGGTGATTTTTCCATCGTTATGAGGCGTAGTGCCGATTGGCCCGCCGCAAAAGGCACGTTATGGCGTGCGCAACGCGCGCCCGTAGTTCAACTGGATAGAGCACGAGCCTTCTAAGCTTGGAGTTGCAGGTTCGAGTCCTGCCGGGCGCGCCAGTTTACCCCCGCGCCACGCTCTCCAGCGGTTCCCCGGTGACCGGATAGCCCAGGTCCTCGCCGATCTCGAGCCAGGTCTTCCCGCCACGCTCGCCCATGAACGGTGTGATCGTCCGCACCGGAATGGCCTCGGCCTGCGCCTTGGCTTCGGCGAAGCTGCCGAACAGCGCGAGCCGTTCGAGATTGCGGCGGGTGGGAAAGATGACCTTGATGTCGCCCTTTTCCGCCGCCTCGAGCGCACCTTGCGCGGTGGTCCAGAACAGATGCGTGTTTTCCGACAGATCGGCCTCTATCTCGACTGCCCCGGTGCCGAGGTCGGCGAGGTAGAAGCGCGTGTCGTAGACGCGCGGGATGCGCTCGTTCTTGGGGAACCAGCGGGCGAAGGGCACCAGCTGGTCGAGATCGAGTTCCCACCCGAAATGGTCGAGCACCGGGGCAAGCTCGCCGGTCTGCTGCAGGAAGGCGCGCGCCGCATGCGCTCTTTCGGCATCGATATCTCCCGTAAGGCCGATCGCGAGCCCGGTCTCCTCGAGCGTTTCCCGCACGACCGCGACCTGATGCGCCGCTTCGTCGGGATCGAGCGGACCGCCGATGCTTGCACCCAGCTCGAAATCGGCCGGATCGACTCTGCCACCGGGGAACACGGCCATGCCGCCGGCGAAGACCATTTCGCGCGAGCGGATCGTCATGAGGATCTGCGGTGGCCCGCCCTGCGGTGCGTTACGGAAGATGACTACGGTGGCAGCCGGGATGCCGTCGGCGTTCCTGTCGGAAAATTCGTTCATCCAGGCTTTGTGCCGAGGGTCGCGAGGCTTGCCAAGCGCAAAGGCGGCGGCGCTTCGTCGGAAATTTTTACACTAAGCGTTGCAACGAACCTGGCGTTAACCATCGAAGTGCCAGAGAACCCGGGGACGGTGTTCTTTTGGCACGACGCGTGCAGATAAGCGCCTGTCTTGTTCAAGTCTTCTGCGGGGGGCCGGGCTACAGTCTCCAGGTACCGGCTCCCAGACCCAAAAAGGCCCGCCAGGTTGTTCACCCGGCGGGCCTTACCCGTTCTGGCCGATGATCCGCTGCGCCCGCGAAGCCACTCGAGCGCGGATCAGGAGGCTGCCTTGGCGACCTGCTTTTCATCCATCATCTGCTGCAATTCGCCGGCTTCGTACATTTCCATCATGATGTCGCTGCCACCGACGAATTCGCCCTTCACATAGAGCTGGGGGATGGTCGGCCAGTCGGAATAGGCCTTGATCCCCTGACGGATTTCCATGTCCTGCAGCACGTCGACACTGTCATAGGCGACGCCGCAATGGTCGAGAATGGCCACGGCGCGGCTCGAAAAGCCGCATTGCGGGAAGAGGGGCGTGCCCTTCATGAAGAGCACGACGTCATTGCCGCCGACGATATCGGCGATGCGCTGGTTGGTATCGGACATAGTGGCCCGTCCTTTGTCTGAATTCGGTCTGCGAAATATCAGGTGGGGGCTTGGGTGGTCAGTTGCAAGGCGTGCAGTTCGCCACCCATGCGCCCGCCGAGCGCCTCATAGACCAGCTTGTGCTGCTGCACGCGGGTGAGCCCCGCAAATTGCGGCGCGGTAACCTTTGCAGCCCAGTGGTCGTTATCGCCGGCCAGGTCGCGCATTTCGACCTCGGCGCCCGGAAGCGCCTCCTCGATCATGGCGACGATGTCTTGAGCTGGCATCGGCATCGGTTCAACCCTGGTCGCTCATGAACTGGCGCCGGGCCTCGACGCCGCATTCATCGAGCTTGGCGCGGATGTCGGCTTCGCTGACGTCGCATTCGGCGGCGGTCAGGTCACCGAGGATCTTGCGGATCACGTCCTCGTCGCCAGCTTCCTCGAAATCGGCCTGCACGACGGCCTTCTTGTAGGCGTCGGTTTCCTCGTCGGTCAGGCCCATCAGCATGGCAGCCCATTCGCCGACCAGCCGGTTGCGGCGCGCGGCGATCTTGAAGGCGTTTTCCTCGTCGAAAGCGAACTTGGCTTCTTCGCCGCGCTCGCGATCCTTGAAATCGGTCATGTCAGTCCTCTCGGGATGGAATCTCGGGGGCCGGAATAGGCGCGGCCCCCACGCCCCGCAAGGGCGGTTATTCCATCACCACGACGAGCTTGCCGATCGCCCCACGGTTTTCGAGCTTGGCGATCGCCTCGTGCGCCCGCTCGAGCGGATAGGTTTCGCTGATCAGGGGATCGATCTTGCCCGCCTTCCACAGGTCGAACAGCTCTTCGATGTTCTCCTGGTTGCGCTCGGGCTCGCGCGCGGTGAAGGCGCCCCAGAAAACACCGCGGATATCGCAGCTCTTCAGCAGGGTGAGGTTGAGCGGCATCTTGGCGATCCCGGCGGGAAAGCCGATCACCAGGAAGCGGCCCTCCCACGCGATCGCGCGCAGCGCGGGTTCGGAATAGTCGCCGCCGACGATGTCGTAGACGATGTCCGCGCCATCGGGGCCGACCGCAGCCTTGAAATCACTGGCGAGCTGCTTCGACGTATCCTTGTCGAACGGCGCGCGGGGGTAGATCACCACCTCGTCGGCTCCGTGCCGCTTGGCGACATCGCCCTTTTCCTCGGTCGAAACGGCCGCGACCACGCGGCAGCCATAGGCCTTGGCGAGTTCGACCGCGGAGAGGCCGACGCCGCCCGCTGCGCCGAGCACCAGCACCGTTTCGCCCTCCTTGATGTCGCCGCGATCCTTGAGGCCGTGGATCGTGGTGCCATAGGTCATCAGCAGCGCGCTGGCCTTCACCAAGTCGATCCCTTCGGGCACCTTGAACAGGCGCGCGGCGGCCACGGCGACCTTTTCCTGCAGCCCGCCATTGCCGACCCCGCACATCACGCGGTCGCCCACCGCATAGCCGGTCACGCATTCGCCGAGCGCCTCGATCGTACCAGAGATCTCGCCGCCCGGCGCGAAGGGGCGGGGCGGCTTGAACTGGTACATGTCGCGGATGATCAGCGTGTCGGGGAAGTTGATCGCGCAGGCGGCGACCTTGACCAGGACCTCACCCTTGCCGGGTGTGGGCTCGTCGATCTCCTCGACGACGAGGGTTTCGGGGCCGCCGGTTTCCTTCGAAAGGACTGCCTTCACGCTGCTTCTCTCCTGTTGGGTTTGTCGAGCCAGGGCAGGGTGCCCTCGCGTATCTGTTCGTGGGTTGTAATCGCGCTTTCGCTGCCGAGCGTCAGGTCGATTTCGTCGAGCCCCTCGAGCAGGCAGCGCTTGCGGAACGGGTCGATCTCGAATTCGAACCGGTCCTGGAACGGGGTGGTAACGACCTGGTTTTCGAGGTCGATGCTGATCGGCGCTTCGCGCGCCACCGTC
>Ga0066644_10002043_pt1 | contig 10737 bp, 11 predicted proteins | sample CryGeyCG2114_020_FD_62735 | JGI IMG/M metagenome (GOLD analysis project Ga0066644, IMG submission 62735) | Groundwater microbial communities from aquifer - Crystal Geyser CG15_big_fil_post_rev_8/21/14_0.20 | ecosystem: Environmental > Aquatic > Deep subsurface > Groundwater | place: USA: Utah...
CGACGGAGAAGACCTCAAAGCTCTTTTCGAGAAATATGTTGTTTCTCGAATTGAAGAGGGAAAACGGCCGGATGCATTAAAGCAAGAACGGCTCGTGCTCGAGCTGTTGGTAGAGGTGGTTGGCGTAACGCGGACGCCTGGCGGTGTGTCTAGTAAAGATGCAAGAGACTTTGCCGATCTGTTAGCTAAGTTTCCAAGCGGTCGCGGGAAAAACAACGAACTCCGGTTACTCTCTCCGATCGCATGCGTCAGTCTGGCTGAAAACAAGAGCCTCAAAGTCCTGAGCGTGACGACTCAAAATCGTTATATATCTAATTTGAATGCATTTTACTCATGGCTGATCGTCAGGAATTATGTCGAAATCAACCCGTTCGCACGCTTCCGGCGGAAAAACCATCTGATCAAAGGCGCTAGGCCTTCCTATAGCGCTCAGCAGCTCACTACAATATTTCAGTCACCGTTATTCACAGAGGCGGCCGCGCGACAAAAAACAAATTCACCTAACAATGCCGACAGCTGGCAGATATGGGTGCCATTACTTTGTCTCTTCACTGGTGCCAGGACCTCGGAAATTGCACAGCTTTATACTGATGACATAACTGAGCGCGAGGACACACTCGTGGTCGAATTGCACCATAATCCGGTGCGCGGGCAATTTATAAAGAACAAACGCGATCGGTTCATTACGATCCATCCCAAACTCATGAAATTGGGGTTCGCTCAATTTTGGAAGCAGCGGTTCGTTGAAACCGGCAGAGATGGGGGCCAATTATTTGCTGGCTTGAGTCCTGACTCTCGAGACCTTCTGGGTAGCCGCCCGAGCAAATTCTGGCTCCGTTATCTTCTGAAAATCGGTTTAAAAACGACCGGCAGCGACGGTCTTGGGATGCATTCATTTCGGCATACGGTTGCAGACGAACTGCGCAAGACGGGTCTTTCTGATGCGGAATTCGGTCAGCTGGTGCTGGGCCATTCAAACAATTCGGTCACAAGTCGCTACGGGGCAATGCATCAAGGAACATTTGTCAAAGTCCGAGGTATGATCGACGCCATGAAATTCGAAGGAGTTATTTTTCCATCCCCCTTAGCATGAACCCGCAAAACTGGAAAAAAGTGGACTCAACCACGGCATTTATAGGCAATGATCCTCAGCTCGTTCGGGAAGAGATTATCCTCGCAAAAGCGCGAAAGTTGGCGAAAACGTGGAAGCTCAGGAACGTCGGAAAAACGCCCATCAGATCAAGGTATCCAGTATATATAGGAGGGGGATTCCCCATAAGGCCAATGGGAATGGTCAAGACTATCCCTCGGTGGAAGAGCCTGTCTGACTGGATGAAGACCCAAGTGGGTGTGCTAGCTATGGCGGGTGACGAAGGATGGAAACACCAACACCGATACGTTGCCTTCAACCATCATATGCATAAGCACCTCATTGATCGTGCGGACGGGAATGTGGGGTCCCTAGGGGAATTGGTGCGGAATGGCCTTGCAAGAGAGTGCCGAAGACAGATCGGTCACGTGCTTCCCTTCATGTTTGTCGTAGAAGAATGGGCGAGTGACGGACAAACACCAACTCGACCGCACGTTCATGGCTTCATCGAACTTCCCTCGATAGTGCCAACGCCCTTCAAGAACGGTAATCTCCCAAAGCGTTTCGCGCGCCTGGTCGCGGCTGGCCGATCGGATGACGCCGCTCGGGAAAACGGAATGGTCACAGTCAGGAGGATTGTGAACAGTGCGACGGCTAATGGCTTTAACAGGAGGCCCATCGGCTGGGTGCCTGAATTTCGAAATACTTGCTTCAGACGTCCGTATGGTAAACCGTCCCAATTTATTAGCTATGCATTTAAAAACAACGATAAGATGGGTCACCTGCTTGGTGCGCAACGCCTCTTCAAAAGTCGCCCATTCACTCAAGGCGCTCGCGAATTATGGGTGCATTTATCTGGAAAATCGGGGTAGCTGCCCGGCTGTTTTAGACGTTATCGCTTCTATATAAGCCACCCGCATTCGGTCGAGCTTTCAGCTACGTTGAGTCATCTTAACAACAAACGAGGTGATGATCATGTATCTGTATTGTATAGCCAGCGACGTAAACTCTGAAGACCACATATTTGCCGAAAGTTTCGACGAAGCCGCTGAGTTCGCGGTGATCTGGTGGAAACGAGAGGGCATCGAACTGGGAAAGTTCTCTGTGGCTCAAGTTAATCCAAAATATCTAGACGACCTATGCCAGCGACACCTCAAGATCGCCCTGAATGAAGGCGTTAAAGGAATGGGCGATTATATTCGTTCGAAAGGCTGGGTGGTGGAACCGATTGAGATCGGTTCAGACCAGCCTTTTTGGAATCCGCAGGTCCATCACGTCAGGGATGACTGACCTTCACGGAAAAAATTCCTACGGCTAGCTTTGCAAATATAGATATGGACGTCTTAGAAATAGGAGCTTTTGCTCTATCCAGATGGAGCCAAAATATCCGCCCCTTGGGCGTGTGTGCCATCCACAGGGAGACCAAGCGGAGTTAGCATTTGCGCAGGGCCCTCTGGGACTTGTTTGTCGAGCTGTAACCAATCCTCGCTTGCCGACACGTCTAAGAAATGTGGATCACACTGCCGCCGAAGAATGGTCGCTAATGGGCCGTCAGCTGCCATTCCGGTTTGCGGGTCCGGCACGTCAAATCCTGCCATTCAGCTAACGACCCAGTTTCTGTCGTTCGAGCCTTAGCGATGATTGCCTATCAGCGGACCGGCAGCTTTTCGCGCCGGTGACTAAATCGCAATGTCCGATATTGAGGTGGAGAGCACTCACTAGGTTGGATTGCGGGTCAGTGTGAAATCACTGGGTGGCGAACGAGCCGCCGAGCTCCCATATTGATCGCATGGATAAAGAACTAAAAGACAAATCTCTAACCCGCTGGACCAACGAAGGCGGAGCGCCGCCTCATACTCCAAATCAACAGCCGCCCCCCTCTAACCGAGAGTCAAGTGCAATGAAGATTCAAGTCAATACGGACCACACCATCGAGGGTCGGGAACCTCTAATTAAAACAGTCGAGACAATCGTAGAAGAGGGACTTTCCCGGTTTTCTAACAGAATTACACGGGTTGAGATTCATTTGTCCGACGTAAGCGCAGGGGGAACGGCGGACGATAAAGCCTGTGTGATTGAAGTGCGACCAAATGGGTTAGACCCCGTTGTAACCACTGACAAATCCGACTCTGTCCATAAGGCAGTCCGCTCCGCCACTCACAAAATGGTATCCCTCCTCGGCAGCACCTTTGGCAAGCTGTCAACTCGCACGGATCAATAGATAATTTGCGTTTTTGCTTCGAGCCAGAATGCCTGCCGAAACCCTCAACCACGACAAACGACCGGGATTAGCTATCGCACTCTAGTGACTGAGAATCCCAGATTTTGGCGGTATGTGGAAAGCTGTAATTGCCCGCTGATATTGCCGCAGCGAAAAGGCGGCTTTCGGCCCACGAACCTCCAGTCGGCACTCGATTTAGCAGCCCAGACAGCAACGCGCCCTAATTCCGGTCGTCGCCGGTTCCGTTGAGTCCTCCCGAGAGCTGACCGTCTGCTTCGCCGGATGATCTATGAGCCGCAATGTCATTTTAGGGTTGGAAACAAGCGCTAGCTGCTGCGGGGGAATTGAACGGTAAAGCATGCCCCACCTTTGCCGCTATTCGGATCTGCCGTGACAGTGCCTTGCAGCTGGCTTGCCAAGGTCAATATTACGCGCATGCCGAGGCCAGCTGTAGCGGCGCTTGGATCAAAACCCGCAGGTAGCCCTCTGCCTTCATCGCATACAGCCAAACTGTTGGTCTCGCCTTCGACGCGGAACGCGACGTGAATCTTGCCGGCGCCATATTTTGCGGCGTTCGTAACCAGTTCGTTCGTAATCAATCCAATTGGTTGAATCGAGTCCGCAGGGACCAAATCCTCATCACCGTCGACGATGATCTCTCGATCTAGAATGGAAGCGAGATCAGCACACAAACGCTGCAGGAACTCGATGCATGAAACCTGGTCTGCGACATCTGCGTAAAAATGACGATGGACCTGGGCGACGGCTGCCACCCTATTGGCCGCCAGCCTAAGGTGGGTCGCGCCATCGCCAACATCTGCCGATCGACTTTGCATCGCCAACAAGCCTGATACAAACTGCAGACTATTCATCACCCGATGATCAATCTCCTTCGCCATCAGATTTGCCTCCCCGATCGCCTTCAGGGATGAAAGTCTGAGCTCAAGCTGATCCATCACGATCGACGCTAGGTCTTTCAGGTCCTCGATCTGATCATCGTTAATCGACCGAGGCTCCTTGTCGATCACGCACAGGGTGCCAAGATTATGACCGTCACCCGTTGCAAGCGGAACGGCCGCATAAAAGCGAAGGCCAAAGTCGCCAGCGACAAGTGGGTTGGAAAGTGACCGAGGATCAGTCCGGGTGTCTTCGATTAGATAAGGAGCATTGCCCATAATGGCGGACGCACAGAGGCCGGGCGCGCGGTCTATCTGCTCGACTGCCAAGCCATGATGTGATTTGAACCAGATCCGATCTTCATCAACAATGCTGACAATCGCAATCGGAACATTGAAACGCCGGGCAGCAAGCGCCGTGATGCGATCGAATGCTCCGTCCGGCGGGCTGTCGAGAATGTCATAACGCCGGACGGCGGCTAAGCGTGCAGCTTCCCCAGAGGAGACTTCGGCGGGAGTCGGCATTCGAATAGTGTCCTTTATTTCGGGAGCTCCACGGTGCCCCCATGCCGGAACACAATCTTATCGAACGTCTATCCAATCAGCCATCCGAGCAATTAGCGCGGCGACGCCCCCCTGCCAGTGGATGCACGATTTGCCTTAGCTGACCATATATCGAAGGTTTGGCCCTTAGGCGAACGGCAGTTAGCGTAGCCCTATTTGCGATCACCTGGACGGTGCTGCCGGCCCAATATCAGACGTAGGACTGCGCCTTCACTCACAAAAAGCTGCCAGTCCGTTGATAGGCAATCGTCGCCACGCTTCGAACGTCCGATTTTAGGGAGCAAAGCAGCTCATACTGATTGGATCAGATGGTCGACTAGTTTTGAGATCCGCCCGCCCCAGACTCGATCCAACGGCGCCTCGTCGTCAAAGCTAGGCAACCTCTGGACAATCGCCGCGCACGAGGCCTCCATTATCCCACTTTTCGACATAGATCGCGTATCCCCCGTCGATCAGCGTGCAGGAGACATTTTGCCCACCGGCGTAAATTACCCCGAGAGTCCGCCCATACCGATCTTTGCCAACGCGTTCGATCGTCAATGGCTTGCCGGCAATCGCCTGCTCTAGGGCAAGCTTTGACCGGAGAGGGTCGCCAGCGACGCATTCGCGCCCTGGACGACAGTGCCCCTCCAATTCCGGCGCATCGATGCCTAGCAGGCGAATACGCTCACCCTCGCAACGTATTGTATCGCCATCGGTCACCACGCAACCCGATAGAGGCTGGCGATCAAATTCGGCGGCCGGAGCTGACGCACATGAGATGAGCGACGCCGCTAGCATGACGGCGAGTGATAAGCCCAATCGCAGGCAGAGGTCCAATCGCGAGCCGGCTCAAAAGGCACCAGCCGGCTAGCGACCAAAATCTGGACATTCCGCCAAGATCATTCGAGGTCCGTTAAGCGCCCAATATCGGACATTCGGCCCCAGATACGACATTCTTAAATGCGGACGTAGCACACTCGCACAGTCTGGCGCCGTCCCCCAGAGCTCGCTAACAATTGACTAGCTCTGTGGCGTTTCGGTTTGATTCGGTAGGTCACCGTTCTGGTTCAACAGGGTTGTTATGGCATTCAGGATTTGCGCGTCGGCAAATGGTTTCTGAAGCACCATGCTGTTGGGCACGCCTTCAGCAGGCCATTGAGAAGCGCTGTCACCAGTAATGTAGACTACGGCCAGCTTGGGGAACTTCTTGCGAGCGCGTCTTGCCACCTGCCATCCATTAATATCTGTTCCAAGGTTAATGTCAGTGATCAACCCGCGCAAATCGTCACGGATTTCGATTTCCGCGAGGCCCGCGCCGCCGTCGACAACATCCTTGACGGCATATCCGCCATCTTCGAGCACATCGACGAGATCGAGTCTGATAAGGGTTTCGTCATCGATGACGAGCAGTGGTTGCATAACCATGAACTATGAAATTTCCCGTTCTTTCGGCCTCAACAGCTGCACAAACGTATAGGTTCCGCTCAAGGCAAAATTCATAAAAGAATGTGGTGCTGGCGACCGGTGCACGCGGTCTACGATTTTATGACTGCTGTTCTTGCAGCGGTGCCGTAAATTTACACACAACGCCGGTGGGTGCATAATCCAGCGTTAGCTCGCCCCCCAACTCGCCGGCGAGGCCTCGTTCCAGCAGGCTGCTGCCGAACCCTTTATGCTCAGGAGTTGCCACCGTCGGCCCTCCTAGCTCCCGCCACTCGAAATGGAAGGTCTTACCCATCCGAGCGTCTATCCCCCACGCGATGGAAATGGAGCCAGTTTCTACCGACAGCGCGCCATATTTGAACGCGTTCGTGCAAAGCTCGTGGATAGCCAAGGAAATGGTCACCGCATTGCGGGCGGAAATGTTGATTTCAGGACCGTCCGTTCTGACGCGATCGGCCGATACGCCTGATCCATCGAGCGCCCCATTGATAATCTCGGAAAGTGTCGCGCCCTCTACGTTTTGGGATACAAGCACGTCTTGTGCTTTCGCCACTGCTGTCAGCCGGCCGCGGAAAATATCGTTGGCTTCCTCGAGCGAGCTGGCTCTGCGAAACGTCTGCCGAGCAATGGCCTGAACCACCGATAATATGTTTTTAACCCGGTGATCGAGTTCGTAAAGCAGCAGGCTTTGATGGTCTTGTGTGCGCTTTCTCTCGAACACTCGACCCACTTGCTCGCCGAGCGCTCGAACGGTGAGCAGGACTTCCGTTTTTGGTGGCGCTTCACATTTTGAGAAAAATTCGAGTATCGCGATAACACGCCCGTCCTGTTTCAACGGAAATCCGAATGCGCCCAAAAACCCTTCGCCTTTCCGTGGAAAATTAACGTCCGAATCTGTGTTCGAAACCCAAATAGGCAGGCCCGAAGAGAGGATACGACCCGGCAGTCCAAGTCCGGGGACAAAGTCGATGGCTGCAGTCGAAGCCCGGAGAGCATCGGCAATTCCAAACTCGGCTTCTACCCAGACGCCCGACGAGCGAAGGACGTTTGGATTGCCAGAAGGCACGACAAACGCGTGACCCACCGGCCATCCAGTGATTTCACAGATGGCTTCGAGAGCCTTAAGCAAAGCAGTATCAAAAGAGTCGGATTCTGACGCCATACTGGCAATTTCGAACATGAGGCGATTCTCGAGCGCCTGGCGTTCGATCTGTGTCTCAGCAGCTCGGCGTTCGGAGATGTCACGGATGAACCCAACGAAGACCGGGCCCAACGAACTCGGCGCGGTCGTAATCGAAAGCTCGACCGGTATTTCATGTCCGTCGCGATGGAGAGCGGTAATCTCAATGCGGCGATTAAGGATATGGGGCTGCCCACCTGAGGCCAGGCGCTCCAGTCCATCTTTGTGGCCCTTTCGATGCTCTTCTGGCACGATCATGTCGCCCAGAAGCCGCCCGCTGGCTTCTGGCCAAGACCACCCAAAGGTCTTCTCTGCGCATTCGTTCCAACCTGAGATCACTCCCTCTGCTGTCATTACAACAACGGCATCCAGAACAGTCGCTAGGAGCGGTGCCAGCAATGGATCAACATCAAATTCGGTGGTTTCTGTCATCGACCCAGCTAGCGCTAAAACATGATAGCCGTCCAGAATTACCGACCGCTTAAGCGGCTGATGCATTCCTCAAATATTCGCAGGTCGTGGGCCGGACGGCAACACGCCCCAGTCCCGGTCGTTACCGGGCCCCGTTTCGATCCCCGAAAGCGAATAGTCGGCCCTTTCCGGTTACGGCTAAACCGCAATGTCCGATGATGGGGTGTAACCTCATCTTCGTGAGTAGGACGGCGCAAGAGTAATTGACTATATGACGCGACTTATACCGGCGGCAGTGCTCTTCGATCCGCTATGCCGCTTGCTTATCAGTCTCCATCTTGCTCAAAGTCTCCGCGGTCAGCGCACGTGGTTTGCCGAGCAAATAACCTTGCACGTTATCGCAACCCAAGGTCCGAACTTCCGCCAGATCCTCGATAGATGCAACATGTTCGGCGGTGCTAACTGCCCCTAAGGATTGGCAGAGTTTTACGAGTCCTTCGAGCAGCCTTTTTCGCCGGGGGTCTGTAGCGACGCCCACGATGAGCGAACCGTCGAACTTCACCGCGTCGAAGTTCATTTCGCGGAGATAGGAAATGGAGGCGCTTCCAGCGCCAAAATCATCAAGCGCGATAAGTGCCCCTGCCGTTCGCAGCGTCGTGAGATGTTGTCGCGGAAGGTCGAACTCGGTCAGAACCGCGGTTTCTGTTACCTCCAGCTGCATCCGCTCGACCGGAAACCCTGCCTTTTCCAAGATCGCCAAAATTCTTTCAGAAGCATCTTCTGTGCAGAGATATACCGCGCTGACATTGAAGGACAATGAGACCGGAGCGGGCAAGACCCGCGCGCAATGGGCCGCTATCTCAAGCGACCGCTCGGTAATTGCGGAGATCATGTTCATTTGCTCAGCAATCGGAATGAACTCGCTCGGACTTACCTCGCCGAGTTCAGGACTTGTCCAACGCGCCAAGGCTTCGAAGGAAACCAGTTCGCCAGAGATGGCTGTTCGGATGGGCTGATAGACAACTTCCATCTCGTCCAGGAGAGTGGAGTCCCTGACCGCAGTCTCGATCACCAGTCGACGGTCGTCTCTTCGCGAAAGTTCATCGGAAAAGATGGCTGACCTGCCACCGCCTTTCGCCTTCGCATCGTAAAGAGCTGCGTCGGCTTGGCTGAGAAGAGTGTTGGAATCGTGGCTAGGACCGTCCCCCATCGCGAGACCGACGCACCCGCCTATCCTGAGCGTCCGCCTTCCTGCTGCTAAAGGTTCGTTTACCGCGGCGAGGAGGCGCGGAATCGCGCGAGATGCCTTGACCCACGCTCCGCGGCCCAGCCAGAGGACGGCAAACTCGTCGCCTCCCATCCTCGCTACTAGGCTATCGCTCCCGAACCGCTCTACGAGGCGCGCTGCAATGCATGACAGAGCCATATCCCCGGTATCGTGGCCAAACACGTCGTTGATCGGCTTGAAGCCATCGAGGTCGATCGAGGCGATAGCGATGTCTCCCACCCCGGTCGATAGGTGTCCGTCCAGCGCTCGAATGAACGCGCGTCGATTGGCTATGCCGGTGAACGGGTCGGTCAAAGCCTGCTGCTGCGCAGCGTGTTCGGCTTCGCGGGCACGGTTGCGCTCCGCCTCGAGGGAAAAGCGCGAGGAGATGAGTTCGGTAACGGTGCTGTTCTGCAAATGAATGAGGCGGTAGGTCAACAGGAGAACCAAAAGCAGGCTCACCCCCATGCCGAACTGTGGACCGCTTCCAAGGAGAAGAAGGTGAGCACCAAGAGGCAACCCAAGCAAAAACACCGGCGCTGACGCCGCCCTCGGATAGGAAGACAGCGCGAATGCACATCCGATCGCCGACAGGCCGGCGAAAAACACAATCTCAACAGCGTCTTGCGGAAACTTTAAGATCAGATACTGGGACCATATCGAGAATCCGAGCGCAACAATAACTGCCAATAAGCGAGATCTTTTGATCTGCGTTCGAGCTTCGTTGGTGCCGACCTGACGATGCTGAGCTTTGAGCCAGTGGCAATATCGCCAGACAATAATCACGATGAGAATGCCTGGGGCACCTAACATGGATTCGATTGCGCCGCTCGTAGAGAAGCTAAGGCCTATGATGCTCGAAGCGGCTATAAGATAGAGAAGCGGTATCTGCCGCAGCAGCCCGCGATAACGTTCTTGGATCTGTGCCGGCTCCTCTTCACATTTGTGAAGAGCGAAGTCCCATTTCCCTCCAATGCCCATCAGGACCGGATAAGGAGCAAATGTTTATAAAAAGTAGACCTGCCGCCTAGGAACATGCTCGTTTCCTCTTGGTGGCTAGGCGAGCGGCTTTAAAAACGTAGATGGAGCTGAGGGCAGAGTCTTTGCAAAAGTCTGCTTTGATGGCCAGGACGCGGTCATGTTCGCCTGCTGGATCAATAGCGATACCCCGCTGGTGCTACAGACCGAAGAAGTCGCCGATGCGCGCTGGTTTATCGCGAACGACGCAGTGGACGGAGGCAGATCAAGATCAGCCTAATTCACCGAACGTCCAAGCCCAAAATATTTCTACTCGGTTCAGATGACCGACAATGCGCTACCCGAAGAGCTGGATAAGGGGCAAGTCAACAGCTTCACGTCCCGATCGTTGGTCGTCACGCCCAAGGACCACCAAAATCCCGAAGGTCTGCTGGCGCTATGCACAGTTCGGGTCCTACTATCTGATCCGGCGGTGTGGGACGAGTCGATGCCGGAGCCGAAGTTTCTCGAGGGCCTGCCGGTGCTCAAGCGGCAGCTCAACGTGGTGGACGCTGCCGACGTGACACAGAATGACATTGAGTGGATGGCAGTCGAGGAAAGCAAAAGCGAGGATTGACCGGGCTGCTTTCCGATCCACCGCTTCGCGCAGCCTGACCGGCAGCTTTCCTGTGTCCAGCACCCGAAACCGGCTAGTCTGCTCCCGGC
>Ga0066644_10002058_pt1 | contig 10665 bp, 9 predicted proteins | sample CryGeyCG2114_020_FD_62735 | JGI IMG/M metagenome (GOLD analysis project Ga0066644, IMG submission 62735) | Groundwater microbial communities from aquifer - Crystal Geyser CG15_big_fil_post_rev_8/21/14_0.20 | ecosystem: Environmental > Aquatic > Deep subsurface > Groundwater | place: USA: Utah...
GCTATCATAAGCCCTTTAGAAAGAAGATAGTCACCCATTAACACAGCAATTTTATTTTTGAATACCGCATTAATTGACCAAAAGCCTCTTCGTTTATCTGCGTTATCAACTACATCATCGTGAATTAATGTTGCAGTATGCAAGAGTTCAACTAATACCGCACCTCTATATGATCTTTCATTAACACCGCCTGCAACTTTTGAGGAAAGTAGAACTAAAAGTGGACGAATTTTTTTCCCTTTTTGCCTAAGAATATATCTTGTAATAAGATCAACTATCCCAACTTTAGAATGCATTGCTTCTTTAAAATGCTTATTAAATTCTTCAAGTTCAGAAGTTATAGGTTGACTTATTTCTTTTAGTTTTGGTTTTATCATTTTTTCTTATAAACTGCTTTTGAAATTAGTATACTGAATTCATACAAAAAACTAAGTGGTATTGCTAAAATAATTTGTGAAACAATATCAGCCGGTGTTAAAAACGCTGATAATATAAGTATTACTACTATTGCGTATTTCCTATATTTTGACATAAACATAGGTGTTAGAATACCAATTTTAGTTAAAAAATATGTTACCATGGGTAACTCAAATACAACACCGGCTCCAAGCATAACGCTTATTATAACACTTAAATATTCATTTATTGCAAACTGATTATTTATATCTTTAGTACCAAATTGAGAAGCAAAATCTAATGAAATTGGAAGCATAACAAAATAAGCAAATACAATTCCTATAATAAAACACAGTGATGAAAAGACAACTATACTGGAAATATATTTCCTTTCTTTTTCTTTTAATGCAGGTGCAATAAATTTCCAAAATTGATAGAATACATTTGGAATACTTAATACTAATCCACAAATTATTGCGACTTCTAAATAAACAAATACTTGCCCAAATGGTTTTAAGTTTTGAAGATCTATACCAGCATTTTTAGCAGGCTGTAGTAATATTACATTAATTAAGTAATCAATAAATATCCAGCTTAGTATTGTACCTATGACAATACCTATAAAAGAATAAATTAATCTCCATCTTAATTCTTCAAGATGTTCAAGAAATGACATAGAACCTTCTTGAGGATCTTCTTCATCAATTTTTTCGCTTAATTCTTTTTCAGACAAGTTGGTTAATAATTATTATTAAATAATGGATATTTAGAACACATTTCTTTTACACTTTCTTTTATCGATTCTAATTCATTTTCATTTTCATTATTTTGAATAGCTTGATTAATAAAATCAGCAATTATAGCCATTTCTTTTTCTTTCATTCCACGTGTTGTTACTGCAGCTGTTCCAACTCTAATTCCACTTGTAATGAATGGACTTCTTTCATCAAATGGTACCATATTTTTATTAATAGTTATTCCAGCTTTGCCTAATGCAATTTCAGCATTCTTGCCAGTAATATTTTTATTAGTCAAATTAATTAACATAAGATGGTTATCAGTTCCACCTGAAATTATACTGAAACCAAAGTCATTTAATTTGGAAGCTAATGTCTTAGAATTTTTTATTACTTGTTTTGCATATGAACTAAAAGAGTCAGTTAATATTTCACCAAAAGCAACAGCTTTAGCCATAATAATATGCATCAAAGGACCACCTTGAATTCCCGGCATTACTTTGCTGTCAATTAGTTCTGACATCATTTTTGTTCTTCCGCTTTTTTGTGCAGTTATACCCATTTTATTTTCGTAATCTTTTCCCATTAAAATAATCCCACCTCTTGGTCCCCTAAGTGTTTTATGTGTTGTTGATGTTACAACATCACAATAAGGCAGTGGATTATTAAGTAATCCTTTTGCAATCAATCCAGCAGGATGTGCCATATCACATACTAAGTAAGCTCCGATTGAATCAGCTATTTCTCTAAATTTTTTGTAATCCCATTCGCGTGAATAAGCACTTGCACCCATAACTATAACTTTTGGTTTTTCCTTTTTAGCTGTTTCGGCAATTAAATCATAATCCAGCATTTCTGTATTTTTATTTAAAGTATAACCAACAGCTTGATAAAGTTGACCTGAGAAATTGACTGGCGAACCGTGAGTTAAATGTCCACCATGAGCAAGGCTAAGTCCTAAAAATTTATCGCCAGGATTTAAAAGAGTCATTAACACAGCCATATTTGCTTGTGATCCACTATGTGGTTGAACATTTACATATTCAGCATTAAAAATTTTCTTTAGTCTTTCCCGAGCTAGATCTTCAGCCATATCAACATATTCGCAGCCACCATAATATCTCTTACCGGGATATCCTTCAGCATATTTATTGGTTAATATAGTTCCGGCTGCTTCTAATACACTTGGACTTACATAATTTTCACTGGCAATTAATTCTAGATTTTCTAACTGTCTGCTTGTTTCAAGTTCAAGTACTTTTGATATTTCATTATCGTTTATCAATTTTCAACCTTTAATATTTTTTAGCTATAATTTTAAGATACTAAGTTAACTATTTATATTTTTTTTATCTACAAAGGAAAAAGCTATTAATTTAAAACAAAAAAGGTTTCAAATAAAAATTTGAAACCTTTTTAAAACAATTAAAATATTAATCCATTACTGAACTGTAACGCTTCTTCCTATCCATCCAAATCCTTTACCGGTAATACTTATCGTTTGCCCCTTTTTATATCCTCTAAAGAAGTAATCTTCTTTAGTTGGTAAAGATGAAGACATTGCAGATATTCTCTCCCTTGCCTGATCAAGTGAAGGTTCAATATTTAAGGCTTGCCTATAGGTTTCAACTGCTAATAAATATACAAGTTTTGTTTCAAAATTAAATTTTTGTTGCCTAGCACTCATCTCGTATAATAAACCTTCATAAAATATTGGTAAGCCCCAGGATTTATCTAATTTATAAGCACTTCTATATTCACTTCTAGCACTTGAGAACATACCTCTGTCCTTATAAATAATTCCTAGATTAAGATGGTTCTCTTTTTTGTCAGGTTCTAATTCAATCAAAGTTTTATATGCTTCTTCAGCTTTATTCAAATCACCAATTTTTTGGTAAGCTGTTGCTAATTGTGTCCAGTAATTAATTGTTTTTGGCGCTTTGGAAACTAAGAATTCTAATCCTGAAATTGCTTTTTCATAATTGCTGGCTCTTTGGGCAATAGTAACAAATTTCCAAGCTTTACCTAAATTATCTTTATCCATTTTCCAGGTTTTTTCAGCAAGCGTAACAAGTTCATCAATATTTTCAACCATAGATTCTAATTGAGCATTCCATAAAGGGTTATCAGGTTCTTTTTCACTCAATTGAGTATAAATATCAATCGCTTTTACTTTATAATCGTTAGTATCATCAGCATTATTTTTATAAAACTGTCCTAGTCTGTTTATCCAGTATGTTGAAATATTAGGATCAGAATTAATTGCATCTAAATAATATTTAATAACTTTTTCATTACTTAATTTTAACCAAGTTTCCGCAACAAAAGCTTTCCTTGGTAAAAAGAAATTTTTTGAGTTAGGATTATATTTTAATGCAAGGTCATATACATACATAATTGTATCTTCAATTTCTTTTTTAAATTCGGGAGCAACTGTTGAAGAATCATGCATTTGCCATAGTATATCTTCTATTTTAAAATAGACCCATTTACTAAATTTTTCTGGATCTAAACTTAGTACTTTCCAACCGTAAGGCAGCGCACTTTTGAAGTCTTTATTTTTATAATATTCAGAAAAAAGGCTGTATTGTTCAAGAATATTAACTGAATCAATTACTGTTTTATTGTTATAGTTATTATGTAATGTATATGAATAATTATTATTAGTAAATGCAAATAATAAGACAACAATAATTAAAATATTTTTTACTATTTTTTTCAATGTTATACCTATAATTTATTTATAACTATCTTTCTCTTCTTAGGAACCATAATTCGCCTAAACTTAGGCCAACACTAAATTTAATTCTATTTTCTTTTATTAAATTTGAAGCTGTTGTTCCTCTCATAGAAAATTCTAATGCCAAATCTAATGAATTATTTTGACTTAATGGTAATGATAATCCTGTATTAAACGCCAATTGATTTATACCTTCACCATTAAATTCGTATAATGTCTTTTCATAACTTAAACCCAATCGCCAAACCATATGTTCCCTAATATATCCACCAACATTGTTCTGATTATCGTGCTCGATTCCAAAACTAAAGCGATATGAATTCCTTAAATTGTTGTCTTTATTGCCATTAAACGTATATTCTGTCCACTTCTGAGCAGTATAATCAAAGGTAAATAAATATTCTTTATTAATAATAAAACTCATACCAGCAAATATTCTAATTGGAATATGCATTTTAGTTTGTTCATTGGATAAAGTATCAATTCCAAGTGATGTAGTCCTTATCAATAACGTATCGGTATCAAGATCTGAAAAGAAATTTACTGAAAGACCTAAACGAAAATCTGAAAGAGATTTAGAAGAAAACATTTTTGCTATATCAGGACTGATAACACCAACTGTACCACCAAATCCACTAGGTCTTCTTTTATTATTGAATTCAGATTTACGAAATGAAACATTTTGAGGATATTCAAGCTTAGAATAATAGGTCATACTGCCAAAATAATAGTCCATAGTAAAACCTAAGCTTAAATCAAAAGGTAGTTTTAACGAAGTTCCTAAGAATAATTTTGAAAGACTTCCGGAACCTTCGTAAGTGGTAATAAAAGTTTCAGATGGATCAGAACTTGGAGCAGTAGTTTTTACATCTGTGTAACTAATATTTGAAAATGGCAGCAATCCCATTGACAAAGTTATACCGTTTGGCTGACTTATTGGAAACGCTAAAGTAACACCGTCAAATCCTCCGCTGCTATAAAATCCACTGTTAGTATTATCAGATATAAATAAAGAACTATAATTAGCACCAAACTCTGTTCTTGTGAGACTTATTTTAGTTAAACTTGCCGGATTAATAAAATTCAAATGATTTTCGTTTAGAACTGAAACTCCCAATCCTCCAAACCCTAAATTTCTTCCTGAATATGAATAAACCATTTCCCCTATACCATATCTAGTATAGTTAGAACTTGATTGAGAGAATATGCTTAATTGAGCCAGTAGTAATACTACTAATATTTTTATTTTATTAAACTTCATATTATTTTCTTGTTGTATAAATTATTTCTAACTTAGGTCTATCAGCAAAAACTGTAGTTCCGCTGCCTTTAAATACAAAGAGGTCTACTCCATTAATACCTACACTTGGAGATAATAAAAGACCTTCATTCTTCCCATTACCTATCCAATTTTGTACAAAAGTTGTAACCAATCCCTCATATCCATTTCCGGATGGAAATAAATTTTCTTGTGAAATAGTTGAATCAATAATTTTGTTTGTGCTATCTACAATGTTACTTACAAGAATTGCATCAACAATATTTGTTCCCTTAATAGTTAAAAGCGTATCCGTTTTTAGAATGAGTTTTGCTTTATTAATAATTGCATCACTAGGAATGGAAGAAACATCAAACCAGACTTTTGAATTTATAACAAGTCCGGATTGAACAGCTATATCTGTTGCTCCTATTGTTGGCAATGGGCCATCAACAACACTTACATCACCTTCGGGAAAATAAGTTAGAGTATCTGTATAAACACCTGATTTATTAATTACAACCTTTAATTCTGGTTGATAGATTGTAGAAGCAGTTTTAGCTCTAAAGCCAAATACTTTTTTAGAGGAAGCATCTGATTTTACATACAAACCTTTATTGGTTTTTAAAGTTGTATCTATAACTGATTGTAACCAAGTCTTAATCAGATTAGGATCCAAGTTAAATGTTTTGACTGAATCATTTAGGTTTAATAATGATGCAGAATTTGTTGCATCATAAGTTAATGAAGTAAGACTATCGGATGTAAAGCCAATAGAAGTCCAATCAGATGTAACATTATGAGCCGTTAAATTAAATGCCGCTGAACTATCACCCCATTGATAAGTATCTATTAGTCTTACTTTTGCCTCTGTAATTGTTGTAGCACCGGAGTTAATATCTGTTTTAAGTGAATCAGCTAACCCAAGTACAAATTTTATTAAAAATGATGCTTCTATATTATCTTTTTTTCCAACTAACAGGTTATCAGATGCACCCAGTGACACAACGGTTTTAAATGTTGAGGAAGTTTGAGCAACAGAATCTATTGTAGTGTTTAGTGTGTCTAATACAATAAAATCAGAATCTAACAAACCAATACCAAAGGTATTTGGTTCATCACTGCAAGATGGTATTTGAATAATGATAATTACTGCAAAGAGAAGTAGGAATATTTTTTTAATCAATTAAGACGCTCCAAAAAAATCATTTTTAATAAAATTACAAGATCCTAAAATATTTTGAGCAACAAAGCTTGGTAAATTATTTTGCATTTTCAAGGCTTTTAAAGATTTTTCCCCATTTCCGGTTTTAACCAAAATTGTTTTTACACCGGCATTTTTACCACATTCTATATCTGAGACCATATCGCCTATAAAATAAGATTTGGTTAAATCAATTTTATGTTTTTTAGCTGAATCCAAAACCATCAAAGGAGAAGGTTTCCTACATTTGCATTCTTCTTCATTATTATAATCTGGATGAAACGGACAATAATAAAAATCATCTATTTTTACATTAAAGGATTTTAACAATTCATTTATTTTATTATTTATATCTTCAACTATTTTATGTGTCAATAATCCTCTAGCAATTCCAGATTGATTAGAAATAACAATTAACTTAAAATTATATTCATTTTTTAATATTGAAAGTCCCTCTCCTGCACCAGGTAACAAAAAAACTTTATCAATTTCACCCAGATACCCAGGGTCTTCATTTATAGTTCCATCCCTGTCTATAAAAATAGCGTGATTAGGCATTAATTGTTATTAAGGATTGTTTTATAAAGATCAACATATTGTTTAGCTGATGACTTCCAGCTAAAATCTGATTTCATTCCATTCTTCATTATCTTCTGCCAATTATCTTTATCTTTATAAACTTTTACTGCTCTTTTAATTTCCTTAAGCATTTCTTTTTCATCATATTTTTTGAACATAAATCCATTGCCTGTTCCCTTCTTTTCATCATAGTTCACAACAGTATCAGCAAGCCCTCCCGTTTCTCTTACAATAGGAACTGTTCCATAAGTAAGACTGTACATTTGATTTAATCCGCAAGGTTCATATCTTGATGGCATTAAGAACATATCGGCACCACTTTCTATAATATGAGCCAATTCATCATTAAACCCTAAATAACAGGCAAACTTTTTAGAATGTTTTGAACTCATTTTATTAAAGAACGTATGATATTTTTGATCACCGTTACCCAGCAGAACCATTTGAACATCTAATTTCATTATATCGGCAAATGCTTTTTTTATTAAATCAAATCCTTTTGAATCAAACATTCTTGCAATAATACCTATTATAGGAGTATTATCATTTGCACTAAGGTTAAATTTTTCTGCCAGTACTTCTTTATTTATTTTTTTTGCCTGAAGGTTTTTAGTAGAATATTTTTTCTTTATATGTTTATCTTTTTCAGGGCTCCATAACTTTAGATCAATTCCATTTACAATTCCATACAGATCTTTTTTCCTTTTGGCAAGTATATCTTTAAGACCTGCTCCCATCTCATCTTGGGTCCTAATTTCTTCAGCATAAGTTTTACTAACAGTATTTATAACATCCGAATAGAGTAAACCACATTTCATTAAATTTATTTTACCGTCTTTTAAAATACCGGAATCAGAATTTAATTTATCATCAAGTCCTAAATTTTTGAACGATGAAGTTTTGAATTCACCCTGATATGCTAAATTATGAATAGTAAATAGTGTTTTAAATTTAGAGAATAATGGATCATCTTTATATACTGTTTTTAAATATGCAGGTATAAGACCGGTTTGCCAATCATTACAATGAATTATATCCGGTTCCCAACCGAGTTTACTTATAAGTTCAAAAACTGATTTAGAAAGAAGAGTAAATCTTTCATCATTATCAGGATAATCTTTTCCTGTTAGTGGGTCGGCATAAAGACTGCTTCTGCTTTTAAAGTATTCTTCGTTATCAAGGAAATAAATTTGTACTCTTACTCTTTGTCCGGGGAGGAAACATGATTTTAAAGAAAATATTACATCCTTTTCACCTATTTTTATTTTGATATCTTTGAGCCTTACAACTTCATGAATTTTATATTTTCTATCATCAACAGCTCCGTATTTAGGAACAACAATTCTAACTTCGTGCCCTAACTCTACTAACATTTGAGGTAAAGCAGCTGAAACATCTGCCAATCCACCAGTCTTTATAAAAGGAACTACCTCTGAAGTTACAAACAATACTTTATATTTTTTTGCAGACATTTTCCCTTCAAAATTTTTTTGGTTGAATATGCTAATTTACAAAAATATTGTAACTATCTCAAAAAATTCTTTGCTTTATATTTCATTTTAGTTATATTAAATGTTTATGTATTTATAGGTGAATTTACCATCCTTTAGCGTATTCCAATCCTTTCATTTGGACACTTATTTTTATTTTAATATTTTTTATACTGTTTTTAATAATAATTTTAGAATTATATGAAAAAAGCTTGTCTATTTAGCCTAATTGTTTTTCAATCAATCTCAATAATTTCTTGCGGATCATCTTCTTCTACTATAAATGATTCTAATAAAAATTCAAAAAGAGATAAAAAGATAACTTTTAATGATATTAAAGAAGATTTTATTATAACACCGTATAGAACAAAAATAAATGTCCCTCCAAAATCTAATTCCATCAAAAACTCATATCTTAATGTTTGGTATGGATATCCCAAAGATTATAAAGGTGATACTACTTCAACATATGATAACTCTAACGTTTTTAGAGTACAAATATTAGCGACCGATAACCTTGAGCAGGCAAAAAGGATGCAAAATAGAGTGCTGAATAAAATCACTCAAAAAAATATTTATATTTTATTTGACCCACCATTTTATAAACTTCAAATTGGTGATTTTGCAGTACATTCACTAGCTGAGGATTTAGAATTTAAATTCAAACAATTAGGTTACTCTGATGCAAGAATTGTGAGAGAGAATATTATTATAAATAGATAAACCGGATATTTTATTAAATGAATTTGCTTTTACAAAATCCAGAACAAATTTTAACAGTTAATACAAATGGAAAAGGATATAAACGAGGATATAATTTAGATAATTTAGAAATTTTAACAGACCATTCTATATTAATAGAAAATGATATTATAAAAGATTTTTTACCAAACCACACTTCTTCTAAATTAAACTTTGACAAAGTAATTGATTGTAAAAATAATATTGTACTACCCGGTTTAGTAGAATGTCATACACACCTTGTATTTTCAGGTTCACGTGCAGATGAATTTAGACAAAAATTAAGTGGTACTTCTTATGAAGAGATGGCAAAAAATGGTGGAGGAATTAATAAAACTGTTAATTCTTTAAGAGAAACCTCATTTGATGATCTATTAAAAATTTCTGCTAAAAGAGTACAACACTTTATTGAGCAAGGTGTAACAACATTAGAAATAAAAAGTGGTTATGGATTAGATTTTGAAAATGAAATTAAAATATTAAAAGTAATCCGTGAATTAAATAAGATTTTTCCTATAACAATTTTACAAACATTTCTTGGTACACATACAATTCCAAATGAATTTATATCTAATAGAAATGGATATATTGATTTAATACTGAATAAATTACTGCCTTTTATAAAAAAAGAGAATCTTGCTGATTCTTGCGATGCTTTTTGTGAATCAACTGCTTTTTCATCAGATGAAGTTGATAAAATTTTTCAAAAAGCAAATGAATTAGGGTTAAGATGTAAATTACATACTGATCAATTTAACAGTATTGGCGGGATTGATGTTGCAATAAAGAATAATGCATTAAGCATTGATCATCTGGAAATTATACCCGAAAAAGAAATAAATAAATTGTCTGATTTAGAAATGGTTTGTGTATTGCTTCCGGGAGTTTCATATTTTCTTAATCACAAATATTCTCCGGCAAAAAAACTTATTGATAATAATGTAATATTAGCTTTAGCTACTGATTTTAATCCCGGTTCATCTAATATTAAAAATATTAGTTTAATTATGAGTTTGGCTGCATTAAAATTAGGAATGAGCATTGAACAAATCATTTCTGCATATACCATAAACTCGGCAAAGGCTTTGGGACTTAGTAAAGAAATTGGAAGTTTAGAAATAGGTAAAAAAGCTGATCTCTCAATTTTTGGAACGGATAATTATTCTGATATTATATATCAAACAGGAGAAAATCTAAATATTAAAACAATTAAAAACGGAAAATTGATCTACAACAGGAAAACAAACAAAGAAAATTAAGATTAATTAAGTTTAGTAAAATTGTATGGATGAATGACTACTATATGAATGTATGTTAGACTTTTTTTTTAGTATAAATCCATTCATTAATACACTCATACTTTGTTTATAATTTAAAGAAAAAAGATAAAAATGAAATACGGAGTTAATAAATGAAAATTATAGAATGCGTACCAAATTTTAGCGAAGGTAAAAGAACAGAAACTTTCGAAGCAATAAAAAATGCTGTAAATAATACTGATGGTGTAAAATTATTAAATC
>Ga0066644_10002065_pt1 | contig 10652 bp, 11 predicted proteins | sample CryGeyCG2114_020_FD_62735 | JGI IMG/M metagenome (GOLD analysis project Ga0066644, IMG submission 62735) | Groundwater microbial communities from aquifer - Crystal Geyser CG15_big_fil_post_rev_8/21/14_0.20 | ecosystem: Environmental > Aquatic > Deep subsurface > Groundwater | place: USA: Utah...
GAAATTACTTTCCATCGTGGAGAGCATATTCTCTTCACTGGCAAACTCCTGAGCAACCTGGTAGTAGCGCAGAGCGGTGTCATATTTTTTCAGTGCTGTGTAGGATGCGGCGATGGCCTGAGCGGTTTGGATACGCCCGGGAGCGTCATCTATCTTGATGCGTAAACCGTAGGATTTTTCGTAATAATCCAGTGCTTTGGTGAAGTCATTGTGAGAGAAATAAAAATTCCCGAAATCGGTATAGGTCCTGGCAATGCCATACATGTCATGGAGTGATTCGTAAATAGCAAGGGCTTGCTCGTGGAATTTCAGCACCTTGTCAGCCTCACCCATGCTGTTATAAATCGTTCCAAATTCATTGTAGCATAGCGCTACGCCCTTGCGATTATCCGAAAGTTGCCGGTATATCTCGATACTTTGATCCAGCGCTTTAAGGGCATTGTCATACTGCTGCATCATTTTGTAGAGCATTGCGACGTTAAAAACGGCCCAGGCTTTACCTTCCGTGAATCCAATCGTATCGGATTTTGCAGCCGCCAGCATGTACATTTCCAGCGCCAGGTCCAGGCTGCCTTGAACGCGATAGATCATTCCCAAATTCACCAGGGTTGTGGCGACACCACGCTCATCCTGAATCTGGTCACGCAGCGTGAGGACCTCTTTGTACAAGTCCGTGGCTGCGAAATAATTTCCCTGAAAATTTTGAATATTGGCGATACTGGCCAAGGAATTACAGTAACCTTTTACGTCCTTTATTGAGTCCCGGATAACGACTGCTTTTTTAAAGTAGCCCATGGCGTCATTGTAATCGCTGCGTAAATAAAAGATCATTCCAAGATTGTGTAGTGCATTCGCCTGCTCGACGGCATTCGATGCCGCAGTGGCGAATCGATACGCCCTTTCTCCAAATGCGAAAGCAGTTTCCGGCTGTGAGGTCCGATATTCATTGGAGAGGGAAATCAGGAATTGGATCTTTTCAAGTCCCGATTTTTTTGAAATTTCAAGTTCAAGACTATCGGTATTGATAACCTGCGTCTTCCCTGAAAGTCCACAGGGCATCATCAAAAAAACAAAAAGTGAAAATAGACACAATAAATTGCTGGGGAGAATTCTCGACACCATAAAAATATTTTCAGAACCTTTCAATGATAATGTCGGTCAAATTTTGCAAGTCTTTAACAAAAGTATGCATGTTTCTGCAAAATTTCAAATTTGACCCCTGACAATTTCAGTTCTACCCTCACCTCGGGAAAATCTTGCGCGTATACTAACAGGTAATGATCCAGGTGTCAATCGAACATGAGTCTTCTCGTTGGCTGTTGCGAACTTCAGGCGGAACGATTAAACTTTCGCAAATTCTATAGGGTGATAAATGGACAAAGATTTACAGTCAATTCAAGAGGTCAGAGACCTCGTAAAGCGAGCCAAAACAGCCCAGTCTGAGTTCCAAAAATTTTCCCAATCCGATGTGGATCGTGTCGTGCAGGCCATGGCTGATGCCGGCTATCGTGCTGCGGAAACTCTGGCACGTGCTGCAATTGATGACACCCATTTTGGCCGGTTTGAAGATAAAATTATCAAAAATCAGTTCGCGACCCGGGATGTCTGGAACGCGATCAAGAATTTACAGACCGTTGGCGTAATCGATCGGGATCGGCATCATCGAACGATGAAAATTGCCGAACCCATGGGCATAATCGCCGCTATCATACCCACCACCAACCCCACCTCAACCGTGATGAACAATATGATCATTGGTGTTAAAGGTGGAAATGCCATTGTCTCTTCACCCCATCCCCAGGCCGCGAACTGTACCATGGCAGCGGCTGAAGTACTCAGACTGGCTGCGGAAAAAGCGGGTGCGCCGGCGGGTCTCATCGGCTGCATCAAGACCCCAACGATTGTCGGGGCACAACACCTGATGACACATGACGACGTGAATGTCATCGTCGCCACCGGTGGACGCGGTATCGTGAAAGCAGCCTATTCTTCCGGTAAACCAGCATATGGCGTTGGACCGGGGAATGTCCCTGCCATCATCGAACGCTCAGCCAATGTGACCAAAGCCGTGAAGGACATTATTGCCGGTAAATCCTTCGACAACGGCGTAATTTGTTCCTCGGAACAGACGTTGATTTATGAAGGGGCGATCGAAAGACAAGTGATGCTGGCGCTTAAAAATCTGCCGGTTCACATTGTTTCGGACGCCGAAAAACAAAAACTGAAAAATTGGATGTTCAAAGCCGATGGGAAACTGAATCCGGCTGTTGTGGGTCTGGACCCCTGGCGTATCGCGGAAAACAGCGGTTTTAAGGTAGATTCCAAGATTCGCGTACTCATCGTTCCGATTGATACGGTCGGGCCGGATGAGGTATTTTCGAAGGAAAAACTTTCTCCGGTCCTGGCACTACTCCGGGCTAACAGCATCAAGCAGGCGTTTAATTTCGGACTGACCATGATCGAAATGTCAGGCATCGGTCACACGGCCTCCTTACACACTCAGGATGAAGATTTGGTACTTGAATTTGCCCACAAATTTCCAGTGGGAAGGTTGATTGTCAACTCGCCCTCTGTACATGGTTCCGTGGGCTACACAACAGAACTCTCGCCGGCATTTACATTGGGTAGCGGGACGCGCTCAGGCTCGATTTCCATGGATAATATTTCCGCCAAACACTTTATCAATGTGAAGACGCTGGCTTACGAAACCAAACCTCTGGATAAAAGTGGTTCGACGGACAGTGCTATTGACCGACCTTTTCAAAGCAGACGCGGCAGTAAACAACCCGTTGAAAAACCTGAGGCACCACCAGTTTTAATTAACCCAACTCGGGTCAGTACCTCGGTTGAACCGGATCAGAAAAATATTTTGTACGGATCATCGGGTATTACGGAAGATGAAATTCAAAAAATTATCCGCGACTTTAAGGGGTAATCGCTCCTGAGGCAATCCGGAAAAATGTTTCGAGTTCAGTTATTGGTTTGGTGGCGACAGCTCAATGCCATCCCTCAAAAAATTCCCTTTAAAAAACACACTTTCGTCATTCTTTCATTACTCATATCCACATTGATTGGGCAGGAGCCAAATGATGTTTTGATGCGCCATGTCCCCAGTGAATTTGCCCGGAAAAAACTGACGCTGATTCAAATGGATGGTCTTCCCGTTCTGATTCGCGGGGATGTTCAAATATCCCAGGCGGAAATGTTTCAATTCGCCGGAATCCCCGAAGATGATGAAACCCGGTACACTCAATTGGAAGCCATTTATGCGAAAAACCACAAACTCGGCTATTGGTTGCATTCAATCGCCAGAGTAAGCCTGTTCGGAACCATCATTCTCAGTCTTCCCAATCTCAAACCAGCAACGCAACTGCATGAGTGGTTACCCGCCATCGAAGTCACGGTTTTTGGTGCCTACACCTGGGTGATGGCTAAGCGCTATCAGTATCGTGCTCAAATCGCCCGGCACGACCAAGTTAAACTCATGGGAGACCTCAATCTGGAGCAATTGGTCGAGGATTACAATCTCAGGTTATATCAACAACTGGTGGAAAGCGGGTTGACCTTCAGTGAATAGAACTTTTCACTTTAGCCTGCTGATTTTGCCGGTTTTTCTGTGGTGCAAAGCACCTGCGATCTTCCACGCGCCGCCCCGCGACTTAATGGAGAATACACCGTTTTTGGTGGAGGTGATTGCTGATGCCAAATTTCCACCTCCCAATCATATAATGGTTTATTACCGGAACGCGACTAGTGAACATTATCAGGAGCTGATAACCGGGGCAGAGGGCTATGTTTTTCGCGGTGTGATCCCTGTGGAGGCTATCAGTGGCGATAGCTTGCGTTATTTCATCGTGGGGGATTTTGGGAAGCTGGGAATGGTCGGATTACCCGGGAGTGAAGATCCCCGACAACATCCCTACTCGATCAAGATCCGCAATCTGGCTGAGTTGATCCAAAACGGCGGTAAACTCAGTATCAAACAAGATTCACAGGTTAAAGGTAACATCCGTTTTTTAGAAAAACCGGAGGTCAGTGTCGTTGTTAAAAATACACCCTGGCGCGTCATTTCAACCCGGCACCGGCCACAGAATATTCCGAAATATTATCAGGTGTTGCCGGACTCAGCGGTTGAATGCGGAATGGTGCAGGTCAGGGGCAACATTTACACCGGTTATGTTGAGCTGTACGCAGCCATTTTGAACCATGCCCGGGAGGAACGGGCGGACGGATTTACACAGTTGCGGTATAACGCCTATACCCAGCGAGATGAATCGGGCACAATGTCCAGCCTGCCATTCATGGAGGCTATATACTTTAGCTTTGGACCAACTCATCAGTACTGAGAACGCATTGGTTTGTTGCGAAAATGAAAAATTTTACTAATTTGCCGATCGACACTGAAAAGCCTTCAAAATAGGTCATGGGCTTGGATTCAGATGCTTATCACACCTTACACATTGCATGATTGGAGCCAACCATGCTTGAGAAAAAAGTAAAAGTCACGCCACCTGCACCCACACCACCCGGACTCGATTTTGAGAGCGAGGAGAGTCGCTATGCTTTCCTGCGTGAGCATCTCGGGACACTCATGGACGGCATTAACAATCAATATGGCACCGATATTATGGCCGAATTGCTGAAACGGCTCGAGAATACCGTGGACGAGTTCAATCGCCAGTTATCTGGTTTGCTGGACCAGTTACAGGACGGGAAAATGCGGAATTATCTGGAAGGTGATGTCGCTGCCGAGGAGTTCATGACAAGTCCCGGTGGTGACCCTGCGGATAAGATGGCATCGGCATTTGAGACCGAAACAGCTTTGGATGATTCCGCAGAAAACGAAATCATCAAGCGTCTGGAAGCCAGATCCCAGGGTAAGAAAAAGCGTTAGGCTCACAGCATAATCCATGAATGATTCCCAAGGTATACGATCGAAATTGGAGCAACTGGATGAGATGTCCAGGAACCTTCAGAAAAATTTCAAACGACTCGAGCATCAGGTGGCAACATTGAATGAAGACATTCACAATCAGGCTTTGGAAGCGCCAAATGACGACCGGGAAACCTGGGCGCTGGCGGTCCAGGAACTGAGTGCCCGCCTCGTTGATCTTGAAAAATCCGTCAGCAAATTGATTCAACACGCCCATTCACATTAACCCGAATCACGACCCATGGCAGACATGTCCGAAATCGCAAAATTGATTCACCAAAACGAGGGTTTTTTGCGACCTGAGTTACAGCACGGTCGCACCGGACTCTTTCGTAAGGGAAATGGGGAAGTGTATGTGTTGGGAAATCTGCAGTTGGGGCATCGAAGCCCAGACGAAACCATCATGATTTTTGCTGATGAATTCGATCTGGATCTCTTCTATAAAATGTATTTGCCGAAGTCATAAGTGCTGACGAGGTAATCGCTATGTACAAACGAACATTTCATCCGACCACCATTTTTCTGATCTGCTTCCTGCTGCAGGGATGTGAATCCAAGCCGGACCAGCCTTACACGAAGGTCACAGCGGTTTATCCGAACCAACAGAAGAAGGTGGTGGAAATTCACACGTCCGGTGATGCGGACGGGCAATTATTGCGTCGCGAGATTTATAGCCTAAAAGGGGAGTTGATCAGTGTTGAGGATGTTCCCAATCAATCTCTGTCTGAATATCGGTATTATCCAAACCATCGCAAAATGTCGGTTCAGGTTTTAAAAGACCAAAAACCGGACGGCACCTGGCGTCGCTGGTATGAGAATGGCACGCTGGCTGTAGAGATGAATTACGAGAATGGCAAAAACCATGGTACCTGGAAATACTGGGATAAAAATGGCAAACTGACCCGGCAAATTGAGTACTGGGATGGAGCGATTCGTTGGGAGCAATCTTACCAATAACATCGGAAGCTGGTCAGATTTTTGCCTTTGCATATTTTCGTGAAAACGAATTACAATAGGCCGATCAATAATTTAAGGAGCAGATAGATGTACAACGCGCGGGTTAAGATTCCAGCCGCTACGAACGAGCCTGTCAAAAATTATGCACCCGGTTCACCCGAAAGAGCGAGCCTGAAGGCAAAAATCGCGGAACTAAAGGATCAGGTCTTCGATATTCCTCTGATTATTGGTGGCAAGGAAGTCAGGACGGGAAAAATTGCTGAATGCCGGATGCCGCACAATCACAAACATGTATTGGCAACCTATCACCAAGCCTCAGCCAAAGATATTGATGACGCGATCATTGCATCACAAGCGGCCTGGGAGCAATGGTCGAACATGCCCTGGGAAGCCAGAGCCGCGATTTTCAAAAGGATGGCTGTCCTGCTTGCCGGTCCTTATCGGGATATTTTGAATGCTGCCTCCATGTTGGGGCAAAGTAAAAATGCCTATCAGGCAGAAATAGACTCGGCCTGCGAGCTCATTGATTTCTTTAATTTCAATGTTGAATACATGACTCAGATTTATAACGAACAACCACCATTGAGTCCAACCGGGACCTGGAATTATGTTCAGCACCGACCGTTGGAAGGGTTCGTGTTTGCTGTCACACCATTCAATTTCACATCCATCGCGGGTAATCTGCCAACCGCTCCGGCACTCATGGGCAATGTGGTGCTATGGAAGCCGGCTTCTTCCTCGGTTTATTCGGGTTATTTCCTCATGAAGCTTTTCAAGGAGGCTGGTCTGCCGGATGGCGTCATTAATTTTATTCCCGGTAGTGGCGCTGTTGTGGGACCCACCGTGATTAAACACAAACTTTTAGCCGGCATTCACTTTACCGGTTCCACGGCTGTATTTCAGAGCATGTGGAAGACAATCGGGGAAAACATTACCCGCTACAAATCTTATCCGCGAATCGTCGGTGAAACGGGCGGGAAAGATTTTATCATGGTGCATGAATCCGCAGATGTTGATGCCGTGGCGACGGCGATGGTTCGCGGCGCATTTGAATATCAGGGTCAGAAGTGTTCCGCAGCATCACGAGTTTACATCCCACGCACGCTCTGGCCGGCCATCAAGTCAGCCTACCTGCAGCAAGTTGACCAGATCACCGTGGGCGATGTGGAAGACTTCAGCCATTTTATGAATGCAGTCATTGATAAAGCGGCATTTAATGACATCGTCACGTACATCGAATTCGCAAAAAAGGCTGAGGATGCTGAGATTATTTCCGGGGGAACCTACGACGACAGCGTGGGATATTTCATCCAGCCAACAACGATTGTCACGACCAATCCTCATTTCAAGACGATGGAGGAGGAAATATTTGGTCCGGTTTTGACCATTTATGTCTATGACGGCAGCTTTGCCGAGACGTTGGAATTATGTGATAAAACCAGTCCGTATGCCCTAACCGGCGCCGTATTCGCCCAAGACCGGGAAGCCATTTTGGAAGCGATGGCAGCTCTGGAATTCAGCTCAGGAAATTTTTATATCAATGATAAACCTACCGGCGCGGTGGTGGGACAGCAGCCGTTCGGTGGAAGTCGTGCATCCGGGACTAACGATAAGGCCGGATCCATCTTTAATCTGATGCGCTGGATCTCTCAACGCACGGTGAAAGAGAACTTCATTCCACCCAAAGATTTCAAGTACCCATTCATGGAAAAAGAATAAGCTTGATTGAATTAAACGCAGCTCTCCACAATGTCCACCATTTGGAGAGTTGCTCACGTTTGTGAAAGTCCACACTTGTGAAAACTGAACGAATTAAAGTTAATAATATTGACGGAATCTTGATCCAGACTGGTTCTGAATCAGCTTCGATTTCCGGTCGTTTACTCATTTTGTTGCATGGTTATGGTGCGGATATGCACAATTTGGCAGGGTTTGCCCCGTACCTGCCGGAGGCGGGAACCATTTTGTGCCTGCAGGGCATTTTGGCAACTCCATTTGCTGGCAGGTCTTGGTTTGATATTCACTATTTACCGGACGGCACCTTTCAATTTGATGAACAGCAAGCGTTGGTAACCGGTGATATTATGGTGAAAACCATTGAACGGTTTCTATCCGAACGACCGAATCAATTTACATCCATAATCGTTGGTGGGATCAGTCAGGGGGCCGGCATTGCGATGCTGACGGGGATTATGGCGCCACAAATATTCACCGGCTTAATGCTCCTGAGCGGGCGATGTCCGGACCGGATTGAACAGCTCATAGTTGATCCGCAACGGTTGGCTCATTTAGCGGTATTCGTAGGACACGGCACTCTGGATCCGGTGCTGCAGATTGAGAATGGTCGTGACCTGAACTTATTCTGGCAACGGTTGCCCGTGGGACTAACTTACCGTGAATATTCAATGGGTCATGAAATCAGTCAGGCGGAAATTCAAGACATGAATCAGTGGCTGAGTGCCGTTAATCCTGGGAATACCCTGTGAAACTGCGATTAATTTTAATGCTCATGGCAGTCATTTTTTCTGCCCGGGGGCAACAAATTATTAACGAAAGTTATCCTGCCCAAGGATTGATCCTGCAGCATTATACTTCCTCTGAGCCCTGGTCAATTTATGTTCTAAAGATTGATCTCCGCACGCCCAGTCTGGCATTAACCGCCGCCAAAGCAAACCGACATTTATTCAGTCTGGCAACCACATCTGCCATCGCTGAATTCAATAATTCCCCTGATTCACCCGTTCTTGCCGCCATCAACGGTGATTTTTTCCATAGCTCCGGTGTTCCGACGGGGGGGATGGAGGTGCATGGTGAGGTGCTTAAGCAACCCATTAAGCACAGCGTTTTTGGAATTACCGTGGCCGGGAAACCATTTATTGATGTCATAGATCTGGGCAGTTGGTTGGAAATCGGAGCGACCCGAATTGACATTAATGGCTATAACACACCCCGTGTTGAGGACCAAACGGTTGTTTATAACCGCTATTATGGTCGGTCAACTCGCACCAATACCTGGGGCAGTGAATATTTTCTGAGGTATATCGACGCACCGAGATCCTTAAACGATACCCTGCGATTGGTGGTGCAAACGGTACAAGTCGGCGTGGGGGATATGTTGATCCCGGAAGATGGAATCATCCTTTCGAGCCATGGAACAGCAACGACAACACTGGCGAATTCCCTCAGTTTGCTGGATACAGTCCAATACATCACCCAGATCAAACCGTTAAACGAGAAAGTTGAATATTTTGTCTCCGGTCTGCCCCGTATCATCCGGGATGGGAAAATCTCAGTTGAAGCGGATGAGGGACCGAATAAACACATTGACCCAAGACATCCGAGAACCGCTGTGGGGTATGATAAGTCGGGGAAAATTATCTATTTTGTTGTGGTTGATGGCCGACAGCCGGCCTACAGTGTGGGGATGAGTCTCGATGAACTGGCGCGCTTTATGGTGAGAATCGGTGTGCACCAGGGATTGAATCTTGACGGTGGTGGTTCTTCAGCCCTGGTGGTCAAGGATCAAATTGTGAACCGACCTTCGGATACAACCGGTGAACGAGCTGTATCCAACGCGCTGTTGGTCATCCAGAAGAACAAATAAATCCACCCATTCATTCATCCACCCATCGATTCATTCATATAGGAGAGCGTCATGGAAAATCGTGTTATTCACGGGGAAATCCTGATCAATTCATCGGTGGATCGGGTCTGGGATGCCTGGACGACAGAATCCGGGATCAAGTCCTTTTTCGGGAATAATTGTACCATAGACGCCCGGGTTGGTGGACCGTTTGAACTCTATTTCAATATGAATGTGCCAGAGGGGGATCGCGGTTCCGAAGGGTGCGTTTTTCTAGCACTGCAACCCAACAAGATGATTTCATTCACCTGGAATTCGCCGCCGCATCTACCGGCAGTCCGCCAGCAACGCACTTATGTAACCCTCTATCTGGATGAAATCAGTCCGAGTCGGACCAGGTTGCGCTTTTTTAATGGTGGGTATGGTATCGGAGGTGAGTGGGATGATTCCTTCGCCTATTTTCAAAGCGCCTGGCTGGAACAGGTTTTACCGAATTTGAAAGAGACGCTGGAAGCGCAGAAGATTTGAGAGGTTAAGGTTAAGGTTGAGGTTAAGGTTAAGGTTAAGGTTAAGGTTAAGGTTGAGGTTGAGGTTGAGGATGAGGTTGAGGATGAGGATGAGGATGAGGATGAGGTTGAGGATGCAGTCGCACTCACCGAAATGTAGGTCGACAGATATTTTCCCAATTCTTCACGCTGCCCAAATGACGAATCCCACTTGAACCATCAGAAAAAGTAATTGAAGGTATAAACTCTCACTTAATCGCTTTCTATTTTCTATACCCCGAACGGATGCCACAACAAGCACGGCTACCGTGAAGACCCCGTTCGCGATGATGACTGGAAGGGAGATGAAAAGAACGCCGTACATCGCCCAGTTTTCGGAATATGACCTTTCAAGCCACCCCCAACTGACGAAGTACGCGGACAAGAGCGAAGAGAGCCACAGTAAAACCGATAGGGCTACAAGAAAATTTCTGCTCCTTCTCACGCCTCCCACAATCAGAATCGTGAGCATGAGCGCTGCGAACAAGACCATGACCGGAATCAGCATGAGCTTATTTGACCTTCTTGCTGCCGATTAAAATCTGATTCGCCATAACCGGAATCACCCGACCCCATGGTTTGTGGTGTTTGTTGATGAATGACATCTTCATCAGGATTACCCGCGACCCTTCAG